>Ga0315268_10000698_pt1 | contig 39063 bp, 52 predicted proteins | sample C1_top_MG_FD_204535 | JGI IMG/M metagenome (GOLD analysis project Ga0315268, IMG submission 204535) | Sediment microbial communities from Yellowstone Lake, YNP, Wyoming, USA - C1_top | ecosystem: Environmental > Aquatic > Freshwater > Lake > Sediment | place: USA: Wyoming | collected 2017-08-01
TCAACGGTCTGGTCTTGCAGTTCTTCATCGCCGAGGACGAGCCTCTTCATCCATTGGACACCCCACAAAAGCGGAAAAGACTTTTCGGAAATGACAAAGGCTGATCCTGGGCGCTGAACATTACCTGGAACCTGGTCATTTTCTACCTCTGCTTGTTCAACGAGCGACTTCTGGCTTGACCGGCGCGACGTCCAGACCGCCCGTTCGCTCGATGGCCTTCTGGATCAGCCAGCCCATCACGATGGCCGAAGGCACCGTCAGCGCCAGCCGCACCAGCATGAAGGCCGGCCCCAGGAATCGGGCTTCGACCAACAACTGCGGGATTTTGATCGCCGCCCAGGTGTTCAGGAACACCACCACGTTGAGCGGGCTGGCGCCCTTTTGCAACAGCATCCCGGCGATAGGGAAGGCGGCGTACAGCGGGCCGGTCGGCGCGGTGCCGAACAGGAACGACAGGGCGATCCCTTTCCAGCCCGACTCACGGCCCAGGTACTTGCCGATGAGTTGCTTGGGCACCCAGACCTCGAACAATCCCATCAGCACCGCCACCGGGATCAGGATGATCACCATCTCGACGAAGTAATCCCAGGTGTTCTTGAGCACCGGGGTGACCAGGGTCGGCTGCCACAGCCACAGGGCCAGGTCAGCCACGGCGACGAGCAGCACCCAGCGATAGTCGGCCAGCCATTGCTTTGGTATCTTGGTGGCTGCGCCCTGCGGCGCGCCGCCCGTTAATGTCTGTTGCGGTAAGCTAGTATTCATCGCAGCACCATCCCCATGACGATAGCAATCACAAAGGCAAAGAACAGACTGAGCAAATTGCGTCCCAACGCCATTTTCTTGCCCAGGTGCCTGATCTCCAGCGGCAGCGTCACCGTGCCGACCATGACCAGGGCGGTGAGAAAGGCGGCGATAGTGGCGATGCTGGCCCCGGCCCGCAGCAGCGAGGCCGCCAGCGGAAAGCCAACCAGGCTGGGGATGTACATCACCGCACCGATGAGTGCCGCCGTAACCGTCGCCCACCAGCCGGCCCCCCGGCCCAGGTAGCGGGAGATGACTTGCGGCGGTACCACACCCAGCAGCAGGCCGATCAACCCGACGATGGCCAGCATGCTGGGGAAGATACCCACGAACGACTTGACGGCCACTTTCACCGCCTGCATCGCTTTGGCGCGGTCGCGCAACGCCAGCACACCCAGCGCCCCGAAGACGATGACATACATACTCCAGGTAAGTAGTGACGACACGTTGACCTCCTTGCTCAATCGGACGGGCGACACACCTCCGAGGATGCGTCGCCCGTCATCTCGTCCTTATCCGGCTGCTTTCATCTCGGCAATGCGCTCTTCTACTGCTTTGGCTTCGGCCTGCAGGGTTTTCAGGTACTCCTCCAGCCAGGTGATGCGCTCAGCCCGTGTGGGGAAGCGCCGGCCGAAGCGCATGCTGGGGCCGAAGCCGGCAAAGCCGCCCTCGCCGCAGCAGCAACTGTAACCATAGCCACCGCGATGCTCACCATGTTCACAACACATCCCTCTCACCTCCCTTCTCCACTGGGAAAATAAGTCTCGTATTCGGCCAGGAAGTGGTCCAACCGCTGGCGCGTCTTGCGGATGTTGACCGCCCAGGTGTGCAGGTATTCCAATCCCTCCTCGGTCAGTTCGTACACGCGGCGGGCAGGGCCGCGCCCCTCCGTGTCCCACGACGAGCGGACCAGCCCGCCCTCTTCCAACTGGCGCAGGGTGCGATAGAGAAGGCCGGGGTCGGCCTCGGGGGTCTCCGCATCCTGGGCCAGTCGCTCCATCAGTTCGTAGCCGTGGGCTGGCTTCTTGAGGAGTTGCAACATCAGTTGCGGCTGCAGAAAGCTGCGTACCCGCCCTTCCGGACAACGACAGCTAATTACTCTCTGGGGTCTCCCGTGAGGGCTACACACGATCATCACTCCCATGTCCTATGGATGATTAACTCATATATCTGACTAGAGTATACCATAAGGCTGTGGCTTTGTCAAGGTCATTGGCTGGCCGCCGTTTGCCCCAACAGGCTTGCCAATCGTTCCCGGTGGGCGGTATCCAGGCTGGGGCAATCGGCCAGACCGTGCCTTCCTTCCACGAGTCCTACGGCGAAGGCCAGGCAGGTGGCCTCGCCACAGGCCTTGCAGTCAGTGGCCGGCAGCAGGCGGTACACGTCCAGAAAGCCCACCATCTGCCGGTGCTCGTAGCAGGGCGTGATCTCCTCACGGCGGGCATAGGCGTCGTTGATGAGGTCCCGCAGCCAGGCCAGGGTGGCCAGGGCGTCGTCCTCGTCGTCTATCTTGGCCATGACCGCGACGTGAGGGTAGAGGGTGATGAGGCGATACTCTCGCTTAAGGGTGAGGGTGTTGGCCACAGGGGAGTAGGAAGCGTTGGGCAGGATGGCGTTGAGGTAAGGGAAGATGTCGTCCACCAGGCGCTCGGCCGCAGCGATAACTCGTATCTTAGCAGGATCGGCCAGGCAGTCCAGGATATGGGTGATGGTGTAGCCGCGGAAGAACTCCTCTGTCATAAAGGCAATCTCAAGGTCTGGGTAGTGGTGCCCGCACCGGGCACCTGGAGCATCACCTTTCAGCCGCCTTCCAAAAGCTCCACGGCCTTGCCCTTGATGTGTTCTTCCATGAAGTGCAGAGCGCCGCTCTCGTCCTTGTCCCAAAGAATACGGCAGAGTTCCAGGACGTCCTCGTCCTCCAGGGCTACGGATAGCATCTTCTTCATTGGTTCAGCAACTCCCCGGCCCGCTATACGCTGACATGCGGTTCTCCTTCACTTCAAGGGCAGCGCACGATGTTTTGTGCCCACAAGCAGTCGGCGCAGGAAGGCACGTTGCCCCAACAGTCCTCGTTGTCCTCGGCATAGGTGCAGGCCAGGCCGCAATCCACGCAGGAGACGAAGCGGAAGTCCCGCACCTTAGCCCGGAAGCGGACGTACTCTTCTGACGTCCAGATGTCGGTCAAGGGCTGCTGGCGCGCGTTGCCCAGGACGTAGCGGGTCACGTTCTTCCGCCGGCCGTAGATGTAGTAAGGGTAGGAGTGCAACAGGGCGTAGCAGGGACTCACCCCACCGTCCCAGGCGATGACCATGGCCCGGTCTTCCACGAAGCGACAGCGTTGCCAGGCCCCCCATTTCATGCGAGGAAAATCCATCCGCCCCCAGACGATAGCGCCTCGGTCGCTCACCGGCCAGTTCAGTGGCAACCCCAGCGGCTGGTCTCTATCGTACAATATCTCAGCGGTCATCGCTGCGGTGTGGGGCAGCAGGTTGGAAACCAGCACTGAATTGGCGCCCAGGTCACGGGCCACTTCGCGCAAGCGGGCCAGTTCGCCCTGATTGCTGCGTGTGGCCACGAATTCCAGCCCCAGGTTGAAGGGCGGCCAGGGGCGCTCCTCGGCCAGTTGCACCAGCCGTCGGGCATTGCCCAGCACGCGCTCCAGTCCGCCCTCGATCCGTGCTCCGTCGTAGGCCTGGGCGTGCACTGTGTCCAGCGAGATCACCACCCAGTCCACTCCAGCCTTCAGTAACCGGCGGGCCATCACCTCATCCAGCAGCAGACCGTTGGTGGTCACTGTCAGGCCCACGCCGAGGGTTGCGGCCAACTCCAGCATCTCTGGCAAGCGGGGGTGCACCAGCGGCTCGCCGTAGCCGCCGAAGATGACTCGTTGTAATTCGGGGAAGGCCCGCAAGCCCTCAACCACGCCCTGGAATGTCTCCCAGGTCATGTCGCCGGGCGCGTCGCGCCACACCTGGCGCATGCACATGGCGCAGTTCAGGTTGCAGCGGGCGGTGATCTCTATATAGGCCCGTCGGACGTCGGGCCGGGCCAGGCGCAGAGCCAGCCCATCTTCGATAGTCTCGAGGATAAAGGTTTTTCCCGCCTGCAGTTCATAGCGGGCTACATAGTCTGCGGGCAGGACCAGTTGCCCTTCCTCCCCCAGGACAATTCTAGCCACGTTACTGCTCCAGCCAAGCAATCGCCAGCGTCTCGCTGACGATTGGTAGTGCAATCTTGGTCTATTTCAGCACATAGTCCACCGGGATGGTAGGCGACAGGAAGCCGCCGACAATAGGGATAGGCCACTTCCCACCTCGCTCCATGGCCTGGGCATTGGCCAGCATGGTCTCTGCCGCGGCCAGGGGCACGGTGAACAACAATTCGTTGTCCTGTAGTTGGCCGTACCGCTTGGCCCCCACGCAGGGGATGGCCAGGTTGGGTTTGCCGCTCTGGTAGGCAGCGACGACGCCGTAAGAACAGGCAGCAGAGCTCACACCATTGACGAAAGAAAGGCTCTCCCCGGTGGAGTAGGTGTAGGCCTCGATAAGCCCCAGGGCCTGCAGCGCATCCACAACGAACACCAGCACGCTTGGCGAGAACACTCCCAAGGGCCCCGTGAGCACGCCAGCCATCTGGCCGAAGGGCAGCTTAGGCTTGTTCTCAATCATCCGGCGTGCCACCTGTTCGTCGTCGGTGAACTGTCGCACGTGGTGCTCCACGTCCTTCTCCGTCTGCTGCCGGAACCCCAGCATAAGTTGGGCCGTGAAGCAGCCCATCTGCTCCCTGGGGCAGGCCAACTGCCAGCCAGCGTGGGCCGCTCCTTTGATCATCTGGCACAGGGTCAGCTTCACCGCCGGCACCTTCCCCTGGGCCAGTTCATCTACCGATGGGCAGAGCCTGACTCCTACTGGATAGGTCCTCAGCCGCAGCAGACGCTGAAACTCCCGCGATAACTCTGGCAGGTTCGTCAGCATGGTCTGTCTTCCTCCTTCCAGCCCTCATGCGGGCTGACACTATTGCGGATTCCCAACTCGGCCAGCACTTCCATAGCCAACACTTCCAGCTTCCCCCGTACTTTCTCAAGCTGTCTCTCGGATAATGATGGTGTGCTGGAGAAAATCCACCCGTTCGACCGTGCCCCGTACGGCCTTTTGTTCACCCAGCAGGCCGCTCAGAATGACCTGGTCGCCCTCTACCTGTAACTGGGCCACCTCGGCCATGACCTCTTCCCGCTGGCTGTTGCGCACTACGTAAGCGATGCCCTCACACATGCTTGTTCCCTCCTCCATTTGCTTAATTGGCCGCAGTCCACCAGGCACTGCTGACTGGATGGCGTGGCATCTGCTGGGCCAGATAGACCTCCAGTGCCTCCTCTGGCACCTCGGCATCAGCGATGAGGGCCACGGTGGCTTTGGCGGGCACCACCGCCCCTACCGGATAGAGGATGCGCCGCAGCACGCCTGAGGCTGTGGCCGGCACTTCTACTGTGGCCTTGATGGTTTCAAAGACCAGCAGCGGCTCTCCCTCCTGCACCGTCCAACCTTCCATCTTCAGCCATTCTATGATAGTGCCCTCAGTGGCCTGGGGAGCCAGCCAGGGGACTTTGACTTCTACGACCATAGCGTCTCTTGCTTATTGCAGCATCCCGCGAATGATCACGTCCACGGCCCGCTCCTCATCCAGGCCACGGGCCATCAGCGTCTCCAGTTCCTTCTTGTCCACCGTGCCAATGGCCGCCTCGTGGGTCACGTAGGCCCGGTCGTCCCGCACGCTCACCACAGGGATCGCCCTGGCCACTGCCTGATCGCGCACGACCTCAATGCAATCCACGTGCCCTCGGGCAAAGGGAGCATTGCCCTCAGTTGTGCCCCTGACCTCACTGGTGGCCCGGTCGCGCACGGCGATGCGGGCCTTGGCCAGGCCCCGAGCCCCTTCACCGTTCAGGCGGATCGTCTCTTTGACGGAGATGGCATCATCGCCGTGGCCGTAGGCTTTGGTGGTCAGCTCGGCCACGCCGCGCGCTGCCACGTCCACCTGGTAGTCGAAATCCAGCTTCCCCACCCGGCCCGTGGTCAAGGCGAACTCCGAACTATAGCGCCCGCCCTCGTCCACCGTCACCTGGGCCTTGGGGATCACCTCTACCCCACCGCCCTCGCCGTGGTAGTGGGTCTCGCTGTACCGCATGGTGGCGTTCTTGCCCACGTGAATGCGGGCCTCCATAAGATGCCGGACGTTGACCGCATTGGGGAAGGTGCAATGGGCGATGAACTCCGCCCGCGCCCCCTCCCCGATGTCGAATTCAGGTAAGATCTCCTGGAGGCCTTCAGCCGGGATCACGCCAAAGCACAGGTGGGCCGGGGCGCCCAATCGAGCACCAGGCTCAACGATGACCTTGACCCGCACGCCGTGCTCCAATTCCTCAGGGATGATCTGCACCCCCGGCACCTGGTTGGCCCCCAGCACCCGGTTGCCGCTGATCACCAGGCTGGCCACTTGGGGCGATTTCAGAAACTGGGGATCGCCCCCTGACCGCTCGTAGGCCTTCAGGATGGCCTCAAAGTCGCTCGTAATCACCGCCTACTTCCTCCACCGGCTCGGCCACCGGACAGGGACGGCAGCGGCGGGCGTAGTGATGGCGCACCTCGGCTGGCTCGCCCACGCGTACAATCTCCCCCTCGCACATCAACGCCGCCACGTCAGCCACCGGCACCATCTCGTCCCGATGAGTGATGAGCAGCACCGTCGTGCCTTCATTGGCCAGGCGGCGGATGAGGTGAACGATGTCGTCCAGCGAAAGGACATCAATGCCCGAATCGGGCTCGTCCAGGATGGCGAGTTTGGGCCGCATGGCGAATACTGCGGCCAACTCGATCCGCTTCCGCTCCCCGCCAGACAGGGTGTCGTTCACCGTCCGCCCCAGGTAGGTGAGTGGCGCCAGGGCGACAGCCGCCAGGGCCTCCTCTATCTGCCCCAGGGAAGGTGCCTTCATCCCCAGGGTCAGGTAGTCATTCACCTTGAGCCCCTCGAAGCGGGCCGGCTCCTGCCAGGCCAGGGTCAGTCCCAGGCGGGCTCGTTCGGTGATGGAAAGGGCGGTGATGTCTTGCCCGGCGAAAAGGATACGCCCGGCGGCTGGCCGATACCCACTGCAGCCCATCAGGGTGTAAGCCAGGCTGGACTTGCCGGAGCCGTTGCGGCCCAGCAGCCCGTACACCTGCCCTGGCATGACGGTCAGGTTCACGCCGCGCAGGATGTCTCGCCCCTCCCGCTCCAGACACAGATCCTCTACGCGCAAGATGTAACCGTCTTTCATCTTCCTACACATCTCCAAACACCAGCACCCGGCCCTCGGCCACGCAGCGGTGAGCGTAGACGTACATCCCAGCCGACCAGGCCTGGTGCGGGTAGCCCATCGGCCGGCCGGTGCGGCCATGGCACCACTCGTTGAACTCCCACTCCTCGCTCACGCCCTGGTGGTTCACTTCAGCCAGCTTCGCCAGTTGGCGCCGCGCCTCCTCCAGCCGCCCCGCCTTCACCAGGACAGCCACGTAGAAGCCGCCCACGAAGGGCCAGATGCCACCGTTGTGGTATTGGTCGGGCAGGTTCAGGTTGTTGTTGCGATAGTACTCCCGCCAGTCCTTGCTGCCCGGGTGGATGACCGGATGCAGCACCCGCACCGGGTAGGGCTCGGCGATGCCTACCTGGTACAGGTAGTCCAGGATGCGCTTCTCTTGAGCCGGGTTGGCAATGCCGAACAGCACGGCCAGCAGGTTGCCGAAGACATCGCAGTAGTCGCCGTAGTCGCGAAAGGCCATGTAGGGCAGGAAGAAGGGACGCTTGACCAGGACCGGGTCCACCTGGCTGATGAAGCGCCATCACGCCTTACTTCCCGAAACGGCGGGCGTGATGGCGCTTCAGAGGGTGTGTTTCCACTCCGTGTGGCCGGGGCAGGTCGGCCCCCACTCGTTGGCGTTCTCCGGTCCCACCCACAGCACAATGCGCAGCTTGTGGCGCACGTCCGAGGCCAGCCCGGCGTAGGGCGCCCCGTCCTTCCTCAGCGTGTCCGCTATCGCTGCCATGGCCCTCAGGGCCGCGTACCACAGCACGTTGTCGTATAGGATGTTGAAGCGGTTGGCTAAAAGGTCGGCCCAGTCGGCGGCCTCGTGCACCTCCAGCAGGCCGCAGCCATTGGAATCCTGGTAGCGCAGCCAAAGTAGCGCCCGCTCCAACGACGGCCAGGATTGGCGCAGGAAGGTCAGGTCTCCGGTCATCCGGTAGTTGACGTAGTGACCGACGATGTACCAAAGGTTGGAGTCCACCGAGCCAGCGTTGGTATGATCCAGCCGCCCGGTGGCCACGCTGACGTTGTTGGGGATATTCCCCAATTCCCCCTGCTGGCCACTCAGAGTCTCCAGAGAGCGGCGCAGGCAGCCCTGGTGCTCAGGCAGCAGGCTGGCTCCCAGACTGGTGATGACGCTATCCCGCGCCCAGACGTGGGGATAACCTTCTGGAGAGGCCATGAGGCCAATAGGGCTACACTCCTGCGCCAGCACCTCTTGCGCTTTTTGCAATGCCAGGTCGGTCAGTTCACTCATCTTTCTCTCACAACGATCCCTTGGAGCCGAGCACTTGTCCAACGGCAGCGATGATAGCCTCCACCACCCGGTTGACCTCATCAGCGGTGAACGCCAGGCTGCTGAATGGCCCCTGCTTGGTCAGATGCAGGTCCGTCTCCAGGTTCAGGTAGACATCTGGGGTGATATCTCTTTGAGTCAGCAATTGCCTGGCACAGTCGTTATGGCAACCGTCAATCACGATGATCTTCTCGATTTTCTTCACCAGGGCAGATTGCCGGGGCACCTGATTCAAGACGGCCGGCAGCGAGCAGATGCCGACCACCTTGCTGCCCAAACGTCTCACCACCTCGAGCGCCGCCATCCCAGTCAGTGAGCCAGTGTTAGAACCGCCGCTGAAACAGGCGAAGATCCCTACTGTCGGTAATGCTCTTCCCTCTTTCTGCGCATCCATTTTTGCCTCCTGCTAAACAACAATCGTACACTAACAGGGGCCTCATCCTCTCGCTGGCTGCACCGGTGACCGGCGAGGCTCCGAGGCGGTCTCCAGCAGGTGGCGGACGATGGGTGTAAAAGCCTCTGTGGTATACACCTCGACGTTGCCTGCATCGCACAACTCCGAGATGCGGGGATCGAGGGGCAGCCGCCCCAGAAAGGGCACGCCCAGCCGCCAAGCCATCTCTTCCCCGTGGCTGGGGCCGAAGATGTTGTATTGCCGGCCACTTTCGGGGCAGACGAAGTAGCTCATGTTCTCCACCAACCCCAGGAGAGGAACCTGCATCACCTGGGCCATCTGGGCTGCCTTGCGCACGACCATTTCCGCCAGGTCCTGAGGCGAACTGACCAGTACCACCCCCGAAAGGGGCAGCGCTTGCATCACCGTCAACGCAGCGTCGGAGGTGCCGGGGGGCAGGTCCACCACCAGCCAATCCAGGTCGCCCCAGACGACGTCGCCCCAGAACTGCTTGATGACCGAACTGATGAGTGGACCACGCCAGATCACGGCCTCGTCCTCGCTGGGCAGGAGCAAATTGATGGACATGATCTTGATGCCCATTCTGGTCTCGGCGGGCAGGATGCCGAGGGGGCCCATTGGCGGTACTCCGTGAAGGCCAAAGATCTTGGGGATGCTGGGGCCGGTAACGTCGGCGTCGAGTACGCCGACGCGCTGGCCGTCTTGCCGGAAGGCCACGGCCAGCAGGGCCGTCACCAACGACTTGCCCACCCCACCCTTGCCGCTCATCACGGCCACGACGTGCCGAACACGATTGAAACGCTCAGCCACACCTGGCTGCCCCGCTCCTCCGAGGCCGATCCGGCGTTTCTCCTCGTCCGTCATCTCGGTCAGGTCAATAGCCACCTCCTCGACACCGTCCAGGGACAGCACGGCCGCCTTTGCCTCGGCCACAAGCTGGTCCTTCAGTGGACATTCCGGAATGGTCAGGGCCAGGGTAAAGGCAACCTTACCCTCCTGTATGCGCACGTTGCGCACCATCCCTAATTCCACCAGGGTGCGGTGCAGTTCGGGGTCCATCACCCCGGCCAATGCCTCTATGATTCGTTCTTCTGTGACCACGTTGTGTTTTCTCCTCAACTTTGTTGGGCCTGTCTCCAGGCACCCAGGAACACCGCGAAGGCCGGCATCCCGGCCACCGGGATGATGGTGAACGCCGTTTCCAGCAACTCTTGCTCGCTGGCCCCGGCGTGCAGCGCGCCCGTGATGTGCATGGCGGTCGCCTCGCGGTCGTGCTGGGCCGCGGTGATCGCGGCGTGGATCAGGAACTTGTGCTTCTTGGACACCGCACCGTCGTTCAGCGTCAGTTCGTGCAGCCGCAGAAAGGCGGCGCACAGCGCCGGGTCCTGCTCCTGCAAAAAGGCCACGGGGTCCAGAACCTTGCCGAACTCCTGGCCAAAGGCGGCCAGGCTTTCACCGATTTCGTTTGGACTTTCAGTTTTCATCTTGTGTCTCCTGTTTCAAATATTAAGTGCAAGCAAAAGCGGCATTCACTCCCAGCCCGTTTTCTTTAGTGCTCCGCAGAAGGCGCTGGGGTCGTGCGACTGGTCAGCGCCTGTGTCGGCGGCAGCATCAACATGCCAGCCAACACCAGAGCCGCGGCGACCCACAAGGCAAGCGAAGGGTTCCATAGCGAGATCAACAGTGCGCCGAGAGCGGGCGCATACAAGCCGCGCATGCCGCAGGTCAACAGATGCAGACCGGATAAATCATCCGTGCCATAGTAGATGTGGTGGATGGCGAACAGCCGCCAGCCGATCGAAATGGCCGAGCCGCCGATTCCGCACAGAATATTGGCGAAGAGCAATTCCCAGAAAGAACCGCCGAGGGCATACAGGATTGCCATGCCGACGATGGCAAGCATCCCCAGCCGAAAGGCGTTCAGAACGTGCGCGGGCGTCTCGCTCAAGCGCCGTCCCCAGAACCATGAGGCCGCCACCAGCGTAAGGCTGTTGGCCGCCAGCAGAATGCCAATCTGGGTGTTGTCTAGTTTCAATTGTGTTACTTCGATCAACGGGAAGGCGGGCAACATCATCAACATGCCCGTCCCAGCCACCATCAAGGTCAAGACCATGCGGCGGATGAGGTTGTCCTGTCGCAGGATCTGCCAGGGCGAAGCCGCGCCATCTGCTTCCGGGTTGGATAGATTGGGAAAGGGCAGGTAGGAAGCGGCGGCGACTCCCGTGCTGATGGCGGCCACTGCCAGCGTGATGAAGATGCCAAACGCATCCATCAGCCAGCCTGCGAGCGCGTTGGCGAGCACACGTACTCCGCTGAAGACCGCCTGCACCCGTCCAAGGCTGGAACCTGTCCGTTCGGGATAGACGATTTCGGCAAGGGCAACGTAGAGCGGATCGCCGATGCCGTAGAAGAGATAGTAAACCAACACCAGCAGGGCAAAGACCAGCGGCGAGCGCGTCCAGCCCAAAACGAACAGGACAACTGACGCTGCGCCCAACGACCCGACCATCAAGCCGCGCGTGCCCCAGCGCCGCGCCTGCGTCACCCAAAACGGGGCCAGCAGGTTGGCGAGATACGGCGCGCTGGTAATCAACGCCAACAGCCACGCCGAAGCGCCCAAACGTGTGGCCAGCACGGCGAAGAATGCCGCGCTTAATCCAGCCGCCAATCCCAGGCTGATGTGGATGATCGTGTCGCAGGTGGCAGTGTGGCCGCTCATTTTGCTCCTTGGGATTCAGGGGTGTCCCTGTTCGGCAGGGAACGCCCCTGAAAGCACCGTGCCACGTTATTCAGACCTCGGGTTGCGGAACCACACAGCAGATTCCTTCAATGACTTCTGCGGCGCGGGATAGCACCTCAGCGGGCAGTCCCACAATCATCTCTTCATTGGTGAAACCGGCCCGTTTGCGCGCCTGCTCCTGCGGGATGGTCGCCTGGGGCTGCGCCGACTTGAAGGGCAGCACCGTGCTGTACGCGCAGAAGGAGGTCAGAATCTGGAAGCGCAGGGGGATTTCCAGGCCGGTGTCAAAGTTGGTGGCGTTGAGCAGTTGCAGCGCCTGGTGTGGGTTGGCGGCGGCCAACACCACATCCGGGTCCACCGGCGTCTCTGCCAGCGGGGTGAGCAGAATGGCAACCGTGTGTCCGACCGGTAGCTTGGGCGCCTGCTCGATCAGACGTTGACCCGCCCGCGCGCTCGCCACCATGTGCGACTTGGCATACGGCACGCCGTTGGTGATGGAAGCAGGCGCTTCCTTGACGCCCAGCATGTAGGCACCGCGCTGACAGCCGTGGTCGTCGGCGAGCATCAGGATCGTCTCGCCCTGCATGGCGCGTCCAACCGCTGCACAGTAGTACAACGCGCTTTGCGGACGGGGCAGCCCTTCCGGCACGGTGTGCGGGTCGTCGAACAGTTTGACCGCCACCAGCGGTTTGGTCAGGCCCACCGCCCTGGACAGCGTCTTAGCAATTTCAGCATAATTTGCGTTCATCTTTTTTCTCTCCCTGCGTTTGTATGGAAGGACTGAACTTCAATCACTTCCAGTCGGAAATATTCCTACCGCACCACCAGCACCGGACAGTTGGCGTGGCGGGTGACATTTTCAACGGTGCTTCCAAGCAGCAGTTCCTCCAGGCTGCGCTTGCCATGCGAGCCCATGACGATCAGCGTCGCGCCGAGTTCATCGGCAGCGCGAACGATTTCGCGCCAGGGCGTGCCCACCCGCAGGTATGTCTCCACCGTCACGCCGGCCTGGCGCAGCGGTTGGACTTCGCGCTCCAGGTGATCCAGCACCCGCTGCTCGTATTGCTGCTCCAGCCGCTGCTCCAGTTGCTCCTCCTGGGCCGGGCTGATGAACGGATCGGGCACATCAGCCAGGATGAGCGGCAGGTCCTCCGGGTCCACCACCGTCAGGGTATAGACTGTGCCCTCGGAGCATTGCGCGCATTGGAGCGCCCGCTGCCCGGCGTGCCGGGCGTGCTCGGAAAAGTCCGTTGCCCACAGGATTTTCTTGAACATTACGCACCTCCTCCCGTTGCCGACGCCGCAACGGGCTTAGTTAGGAAGACTCGCCGCTGTAGCCAGGGAGACAGGCGCAGAAAGGCGGTCATGAAGGCAATCTGGATGACCGGCTTGAGCGCCAGCACCAGCACCGTCAGCGGGCTGAAGAAGATGGTCGCCAACGCCAGGGCGATGGAGATGTTCTTGCCGGCCACACCGTAGGAGAAGGCGATCATGTCCTCGTAGGAGAACCTGGCCAGCTTCGAGAAGAGCACGGAGCCGGTGAACATGATCGCATACAGGAAAGCCAGCGGCACCAGCACGATCAGGAAGTACTGCGGGTGCTGAATCACGTTGTTGGCTTCCAGCGCCATGGAAATAAACACGATCATGTACATGCCCAACATAGACACGCCCGGGAGGATCGGTTTGACTTGCTGGAAGGTCTCGGCGCCCCGGAAACGGATGATTGCCCGGCGGGTCAGATCACCCAGGATCAGGGGGACGACTACGGCGACCAGGATGTCTTTGAACATCCCCCAGGCGTCAATCTGCACATATACGCCCGCCAGGATCGGCATCCAGATGGGAATCATGACGATACTGAGCAGCAGGCTGAGCGCCACGATCACCAGTGCCAACGCCACGTTGCCCCTGGCGTAACCCGTCCAACCCGCCACCATGCCCGCGCAGGGCACCGTGCCGGTCAGGATCAGGCCGACGGCGAAGTCGGGCCGGCTGCGCAGAAAGAGGTATGCCAGCCCGGCCGCCAGCAACGGCGAGAAGACGAAGTTGAAGAGCATGGACAGGCTGATGATCTTCAGGTTGGCGGCAGCCTTGCCCACTTCCTCAATGCGCAGGCCGATCATCATCGGATAGAGCATGACGAACAGCGCCACGGTGGTGTAGGACTTCAGCCCTTTGGCCTGCGCCGGGAACAGCCAGCCGAAGGCCACGCCGACGACGATGGAAAGGATGATAAGCCAGATCAGGTTTGCTTCGATACCCCTGGCGATTTTCTGCAATTGTTTCAACATGATATACCTCCGCAAGATTGAGAGTTGAACAACCTTTGTCAACCGGGCTTGCCATGAGCTGTCCAACCCTCTTCTGGCGGAGAGTGGGAGGCGCGGCAAGGGTGCCCGCGCACGCCACAACGGCGATGGCCTGTCATGATAGCCTCACTTGTCCCACGGTCAGCGAATGATCATCACCGGGCAGGTCGCGTGTTTGGTGACGTTCTCCACGGTGTTGCCCAACAGCAACGTCTTCCAGGCGTGCTTGCCGTGCGCGCCCAGCACGATCATGTTGACCTCCAGCTCCTCGGCGGCGGCCACGATCTGCTGCCACGGGACGCCGAGGCGCACCACCGGTTCGACCTCCACGCGGGCGGCCATGATCTCGGCCGCCTCACGCGCCAGCTGCTCCGTCACCGCCCGCGCCAGCTCCGCTTCGGTCCACGCCTCGGCCCGCGCCAGGTTCGCTGGGCTGACCTCCGGCGTGACGACCGAGGAGAGCACAGGTGCGTCGGCCACGTCGGCCACGGCCAGGGCGAACAGCTTGCCCTGGCTGCATTGGGCACAATGAACCGCCCACTCCCGGGCGTGTGTCGCATGTTCCGAGAAATCGGTCGCCCACAAGATGCGCTTGAACATCATTCACCTCCTGGGAACTTGCGAGTCTGCTCGCGCAGACTCGCCCGGCATCGTCTGCCGGCTCAGATATCGGTAGAACGTGCTGGCGGTCAGCATCTGCAGGATGAAAGCCAGCACCACCGGCAGGCCCACCAGCGCCTGCCCATGAAAACTGGACAGGGCCAGCCCCACGGCGACGGGCAGGTTCTTCATGCCCGACGAATAGGTGACGGCGATGCGCTGCTCCCAGCCAAAGACATAGCGGCCCAACCAGTGAGGCACCAGAAAGCCCAGCGGAAAGATGAGCACTACTGCCCCAAGCAGCGAGGGCACCACCGACCAGCGCGCCCGGACGAGCGGCACGTTGACGTTGCACACGGCGAACATCAACAGCACCGCCGTCAGCGCCGATAGCGCCGGCAGGAGCGGCAGGTAGGGCTTGGGGTTCCAGAAGCGGTCGGCGAGCCAACGTAGCGTGACGCCCAGGGCCAACGGGATCAGCAGGATTACGGTCAGTTCCTGGAACATGGTCCAAGGGTTAATCTGCACGCTCGACCCAGCCAGCAGCACCATCAAGAGTGGGATGAGGAAGGGTGCCAGCATCATTGTCAGTGCTTCGACACTCATCACCAATGGCACGTCCCCTTTGAGCAGCGCCGTCCACACGGCCGCCATGCCCGCGCACGGCACCACGCCCACGAGGATGATGCCGGTGGCGAGCTGTGGGTCGCTCACCAGCAGGCGGGCCAGCACCCAACACAACAATGGCATGTAGGCAAAGCCCAGCAGCACACCAGTGACAACCGCGACAGGCTGGCGCACGACCAGCGCGAACTGGCGCGGGGTGAGGGTCAGGCTGATGAACAGGATCATCAGGAAAGTCAACGCCTTTGAGTAAGGCTGCAACGCCTTGCCGGGCGCGGTCGTCCACAGCCCCAGTAACAGGCCGACGATCACCGTGACAATGATGATCGTCTGATAGTTCTTGCGGATAAACTCGGCGAATCGCACCACCTTCACACCTCCTAGATTGTCCTCGCCGTCACATATCCCTCTGCGATGGCGTTGATGATTTTGCGTGGCCCGGCCGCATCGCCGATGATAAAAGGGGTAAGGTCCTGAAGACTTTGTGCCAGATCGTTCGCTGGCTTTACCCCAGCGGCCAGTACCACCAGGTCAGCCGGGATGGCGTGCGTTTCTCTGCTTTTGTCTTGCACCAGCACCTGCTCTATTTGAATTGCCTCGACTTTGATGCCCGTCACAATTTCCACCGCATGCTTCTTCAACTCGCGTAGCAAGTAAGCGAGATAAAGCGATTCGCATCCCTGTCCCACCCCCTCAAGCATTTCCAGTACAGTCACGCGGTTCCCCTGCCCGGCCAGGTAATCCGCCGTCTCCAGACCTACTGTCCCTCCACCGATGATGACCACCCGTTGCCCGGTGAAGCGCATCCGGCGGGCCAGGAGTTCGTGAGCTACCCACACGTTCGGCCCATCCACGCCGGGGATAGGCGGGATGGCCGGCCTGGAGCCGGTGGCGACGATCACCACGTCGGGTTTCAATGCCCGCACCTTCTCCGCGTCCAGCGTCTCTCCCAGGCAGGTCTCCACCCCCAGGCGGGCCAACTCGTGGGCGAAGTACTCCGTGAGCCAGTTGAGCTTCTCTTTCCCCGGTGGTACGGCCCCCGCGTTGAGCGTTCCGCCCAGGCGAGGTTCTCGTTCGTAGAGGGTCACCCGATGCCCGCGCAGCGCGGCCACGCGCGCCGCCTCCATCCCCGCCGGGCCGCCACCGATGATTAGCACCTGTTTAGGGGCCGCTGCCCGTTCGAGACGACATGCCTCTGGGGCGCGGCCAACGGTGGCGTTGACCGAGCAGCGCAGGGGAACATCCTCCTCGTGGCGGGCCATCACGCACTCGTTACAGCCAATGCATCGGCGGATCGCTTGCTCCTCTCCGGCCTGTGCTTTGTTGGGCCAGTCGGGGTCGGCGATGAGCGCCCGTCCCAGGGCGACGAAATCCGCCCTCCCTGCCTCCAGGATCTCTTCGGCTACGCGAGGCTCACGGATGACTCCCACGGCGATCACCGGGATGGAGACCGACCTCTTCATCTCTTCGGCCAGGTAGACGCGCCAGGCCTGGGGATAGGGCATCGGTTCCAACCGTTTCTCCTTGTCCCCGAGCCCGAAATCGGGGTGGATGGCATCCGCCCCCGCCTCTTCCAGGTGACGGGCGAACCAGCGACCATCCTCCAGCGTGAGACCGCCCTGCAGCAAGTCTTCAGCAACCAGGCGTACCATCACCGGGAAATCCAAGCCCACGCGACGCTTGATTCCCTCCACGATCTTCGCCAGGAAGCGGATTCTGTTCTCCCGACTGCCACCGTACTCGTCCTGGCGCTGGTTGGTCAGTGGGGAGAGGAACTGATTGATGAGCAAGCCGTGGCAGGCCTCCAATTCCACCGCATCGAAGCCGGCTTCTTTGGCCCGCTGTGCTGCTTCTACGTACGCACCGATCACCTCCACGACCTCTTCACCAGAGAGTGCCCTGGGTATGAGGCCGTCTTTGCGGGGCACAGCCGAAGGGGCAACCGGGGTCTCCCCTGCGATGTAACGCAAGTCGGCATTCATCCCCGGATGAGTGAGTTCCACAGCGGCCTTTGCGCCGCCCTGGTGGATGGCGTCTGTCAGACGGCACAGGCCAGGGAGGAAAGCGTCATCGTCAATGCGTGGCTGGGCCGCGCCGTGGCGGGCTAGCGGGTAAGCGATGCACACGTTCTCCACCGTGATCATCCCCACTCCGCTTCTGGCCCGTTCCGCATAGTGGAAGAGCAGTTCCTCACTCACCGTGCCATCCTTCCCCGCCAGGTTGGTAGAGATGGGTGGCATGATAAGCCGATTCTTCAGCGTCATCGTCCCGATCAAACCGGGCTCAAACAAGGTCGGAAACACTCTTCTCTTCTCCTGTGTCTTCATCCGCGTTGCCTATATCGCTCCCTCCACGAACTCGATCCGGCAATCGCCTGGCAGAAAGATGCCCGCCGCCACCTCCATTGCCTTCAGGATAGCAGCAGGCACGATGCAACTATTGCGGCAGACGTGCTTCGTGGCCAGGGTGTAAATCTGCGTTTCGTTGAGCGGGCAGGACATCTCGTGCCCCACGTTCACTTCACCCAACTCATCGGCCAATGCCTGGATGTGCTCACAGGTGGTGGTGATCTGAAACGCCGCTGTGACTGGGCCGCCCTTGCGGGCCTCGATGGTTGTCTCCTGCCCGCACTCGCCTGCCTTGACCCAACAGACCGCCATGTCTACCTCCGTTCACGTATACCGCCATCCCTTGCCCCCAGTTGTCACCCCCGGATTGGATGGTGGTGTGCTCGAGGCCAGACTTCCCGGACAGGGCTGGTTTTAGCCCGGGTGTCAAAGGCCAGCCCCTCCTCACGTCGCCTCCTCTTGCTCCCGGGCGCAAAAGGCCGCCCCAACGGTGCCTGGACCACTGTGGACGCCCATCACCGGGGTGAACTCGGTGACGTAGAATTGCTGGCAATCGAAGCGGGCGCGCACCCTGGCTTCTAGCCACGCCACGTCCTGGCAGGCATCAGCGTGGAAGACCGAGGCACACATCGGCCGCTGGCCCACCCGCTCGGCCATGAGATCCAGGATCCGTTCCAGGGCGTTGTGCCGGCTGCGGGTCACGCCGGCCACCTTCACCCGTCCCTCGGACAAGTAGAGGATGGGGTGCAGGTGCAACCGGGAGCCCAGCAACGCTGCCGCCTCGCCGATGCGTCCGCCCCGGTGCAGGTATTCCAACGTCTCCAGTGTGACAAAGAGGCCGACGCGCGGGATAGCCGCCTCGGCTGCCGACGCGACCTCCTCCAGGCTTCCTCCGGCCGCGGCGGCGCGGGCGGCAGCTAACACCACAAAACCCTCGGCGATAGCCCCCGTGCGGGAGTCAATGACCTGCACCGGGACCGGCGACGCTTGCTCCGCGGCCAGCCGCGCTATTTGCAGGGTCCCGCTGAGTTCGCCCGCAAGGTGAATAGAAACGATCCCCTCCGCTTTTTGGCCCAGCCGGGCGTACAAGGTCGCAAAACTGCCCAGTGCCGGCTGCGAAGTGGTCGGCCATGAAGTAGCCTGCCGCAAACGACGGTAGAATTCGGTGGGGGTGATGTCTACGCCGTCGCGATAGCTCCGGCCATCCCACACCAGCTCAAGGGGCACCACGTGGATATCGTATTCCTGCACCAGGTCTGCCGGGAGGCAGGCGGCGCTATCGGTCGCCACTGCAATTCGAGCCATAGGTTCTTCAGCCGCTGCTGCACCAGGGGCCAGATTTCTGGCCACCGCCGGGCGCAAAGCCTCCAGAATTGTTTGTTGGGTCAGCATGTTTTGCCCTTCGTTCAGCGCCTAAAAAAGTCGTGTATTCCGGCTGTGGGGCAGAGCTTGCACCCCGTTTCATCCGCTTGCTGGTGCCCCAATGACGATGGCCTGGAGCCGGGCCAGCCGATCGGCGTATGGAGGCTCGAACAGCAGCGGGCAGTCTTCTAGCCGCGCCTGCGCCGCGACCAGCTTCAGGGCAAAGGTGAAGCAGGTGGGCTGGCCGCACCGCTTGCAGTTGGTCTGCGGCAACAGCTTGTACACCTCCAGCGGCGTCGGCCGATGGTGCAGCTCGTAGTCCGGCTTGATCTCGTCCCGCCGTTCCCAGATGCGGTTGATTATGCCCACCAGCCGCTCGATGACGGTGGTTGCTTCCTCACGGTCCTCCAGGTTGCTGACGGCGATTTCGTAAGGTCGCACTGATACCGCCCGGCCGCCCAGGCGCCAGGTCAGACAGTGGTTGGCGTGGTCGTAGATGGCCTCTTTCCAGGTCGCGTTCAGATAGGGCAGCACGTCGCCGATGTCGGTGGTCAGCCGGGCGAAGGCGCTCCAGCGCTCGGCCCCCGGCGCGCAGGGCGGGGAGGTCACTTCCAGGTCGTATTTTTCAATCAACATGATGAGCCTCTGTTCTCCCAGAGGAGAGTATGCCATAAATTGGCTATTCGGTCAAATTACCTAGCGCTCCGCATAAAATGCCAGCCCAATGACTCCTGGTCCCGTATGGGCACCCATTACGGGAGTGAACTCGGTCACGTATAACTCGACGCAGTGAAAGCGTTCCGCCACCTGCTTTCTGAGTTCTTCAGCCTGGTCCGCCGCGTCGGCGTGAAAGACAGCCGCATGGACGGGCGTGTTCTGCGCTTCCTCTGTCATCCGCTCCAACATGTATTTGACAGCATGTTTTTTCGTTCGCATTCGGATCATCGTGTGCACGTGTCCGCGCTGGAGGTTGAACACCGGGTGGATGTCTAGAACCGATCCCGCCAAGGCGGCGACGCCGGGCACTCGACCACTGCGCGCCAGATAATCCAATGTATCCAGCGTAGCATAAAGGTTGACGCGGGGGATTACTGTCTCCGCCGCCTGAACGACTTGCTCCAGATTCGCGCCCGCCGCCGCAGCGCGCGCTGCCGCCAGGACTACAAACCCTTCCGCCGTCACTGCTGTGCCCGAGTCCACAACCCGAATCGGCACGTCAGGAAATAGTTGCGCGGCTGCTTGAGCCATGGAGAGCGTACCGCTCAGGGTCGCTGGAATGTGAATCGAGACAATGCCTTCTGCCTCGCGTGCCAGGGAAGCGTAAAGTTCTTGAAAATTACCGATCGAAGGTTGAGAGGTGGTAGGAAGGTGCTTCGCCTCACGCAGCATACGGTAGAACTGCGTTGTGGTAACGTCCACACCATCCAGGTAAACCTGCTCCCCAAACATCAGTACGAAAGGGAGAACGTGGATATTGTATTCACGAACCAACTCCGGCGGGATACACGCCGCGCTGTCGGTGACAACGGCAATTTTACTCATGTCTTGGCTCCCTTCTCATCAACTGAGTGGCGATAGATCCACGCGGCTCGCGGCGCCACATCCCGATCCAGAAGCACTCGCCGCAGCAGCACTCGTCGCTGCTCGGCTGGCTCTGGCGGCAGCGGCAGCCGGTTGGCTTCCACGCGTTTCACCAGTGTGATCGCCAACATTCCGAGACAAGCCCAGGTCGCCGCCGCAGGCTGGCCCGTCGCCCAAGTCAGCAGGGGCAGAAGAGCGAGACCCAGCAAAGCCCCAATTGCCGTTGCCTGCAGAAGGCGTCCCACAGCCAAGGCGCCGAGCAGCCAGGGGAAACCCCAGGGGAAGACGACGAGCAGCACACCCATAAAAGAGCCGATGCCGCGACCACCCTTGAATCCCAGGAAAAGCGGCCAATTGTGTCCAATCACGGCGGCGAGTCCCGCCGCCAGCGCGGTCGGCAATCCCAAGCCGAGTTGGAGTCCCAGCCAGGTTGACAATGCGCCTTTGGCGATGTCGAATAATCCGACTGGCACGACAGCCCACCGCGCGACGTGATAATAGACCCCAGTGCCGCTCACGGTGCCGCTGCCAACCGAACGCAGATCAATTCCCTTGAGCCCGCGTGCCGCAATTGCGGCCGTGGGAATGGAGCCGATTACATAGCCCAAGAGAACAAGTCCGATATCCATGCCAGGCCTCTGTCCCTAGCGTGTGTGGCGCGGGCTAACGGCGCGGCTAAACACCTGCCGCACACGATCCCATCGTTCGCGCCCGGCGCGCCTCCAGGGATGCTCCCACGTCGCCTGCGGACTCACCAGCGTATCAAGATATGCCTCCATTACGGCGCGGCCCTCGGCGATCATCGCAGCCGTATGATGTAAATCCCACAAAGGCACTTCCCCGTACGCCAGGAGAGGTATGTAGTGCAACTTCACGTTGGGCCATTCGGTCACGACCTGCAAGTCATACTGATATCGCTGCTGGAGAAGTGCACTCAGCGCACGGCTCGTGATATCCAGGACGCCGCGCAGCCTCCGGTTGGGCTGGAAAGGGCTGTTAATGTGGAGCGCATAGATTTCTCGCGCCCCACGTTCGACGGCGATGCGCACCGGCAAATCGGCAGCCACAGCACCATCTATGTACGCCACGCCATTGCAGCGCCATGGCGGATACACAGGCGGCAGCGCGGTGGAAGCCATCAATGCGTCCAAGAGTAAGTCGTTGGGATTGTCGCCAAAGACACGCGCCGCGCCCGTATCCAGGCGCGCCGCCACGATGTAGAGGCGTACGCCAGACGTTATATCGCCAAAATACTTTAGACGTGCCGCGCGCAGATAGCGGCGGAGAAAGCGTTGAAGATTTGTGTTGGGGTAGAGGCTTTCGCAGTTGCGGATCAGGCGCCACAGGACGGACAAACGGCTGCCAGGACAGATGTCCTCTTTGGTCACGCGCTTCCAGACCTCAGCAAGTTGCTGGGTGCCGGCGGAAGTGGGGTCGGAAGCGAGGAACGCGGCATTGAGTGCGCCTGCCGATGTTCCCACCAGCATATCAGGTCGTACATCGCGCTCCAATAGCACCTGTAGAGCGCCGACTTGCAGCGCACCGCGGTTACCACCTCCGCTGAGAACAAAGGCAATCATTTCTCTCTTTTCTCCGTCTGTTCGGCTGGCTTCTCGGCATCCATCCACTGACACTGCTCGGCCCCCAGCAGCACAGAGTCGGTCGCGTTGTGGGGACACAGGCCTATGTCCTGCAACAAGGCATACAGGCAACCGGCAGCCTGCTTCAGCAGCAGCAGGCCTGTCTCCGAAGACCTCAACCGGGCCAGGTTGATGGCGACCACCCGTGTCGGTTGGCTACAGACCATCTGTATCTGCAGCCGCTCCTCTTTGACGAAGGACTGCCAGCCGAAGAGGTGCCCTGGACGATGCACGGCAATGGTCGCTGCTCCACCGCACCGGGTGCCGGGACACAGGTGCACATGGAGGACGATTTCGCCTTCCTGTAAGATGTACAGCCGGTCAGAGGTCAACGGGACGGTTTCCCCTGCCTGGTATGTTTCTTCCCGGCTGGCCCGGGCCGCGGCACGCAACCTGTGGCTGGGTAACGTGGCTAAGGCCGGACACTGGCGTAACCTCTCAAGCGGCACCATCGCGTGTTTCCCTCACTCCACCCGTTGGGCGAGGACGCGCACCGCCAGCGCGAACAAGACCGCCGCAAACCCTGCCAGCGCCAGCAGATCGAGAGCCGCGTCGGCCAACCCGCCGCCGATGAGCGCCGCGCGCAGTGCCTCGACCGCGTAGGTCAGTGGCAAGACACGCGCGATGACCTGGAGCGCGAACGGCATTGAGTCCACAGGCACGAACACACCGCCGAGAAACATCATCGGAAAGCGAATAAAGTTGGCGAGCGTCTGCGCTTCAAACACCTCTTTCACTGCCACCGAGACGAACGCCCCCAGCGCGGAAAACGCCGCCGCCGAGAGCAATATCGCCAGAGCAAGTACAAGCCAGTTGACGCTTGCTGCGCCAAAAGCGATCAGCGCAATGACCAGCACGACCAGCGTCACCGTCAATCCAAAAACCATCCCGCCGAGCAACTTGCCAGCCAGCAACGCGGGCAAACTCACTGGCGCCAACAACAGGCGTTCCAACGCGCCGATGCGCCGCTCGAACACGATGACGATGGCTTCCATCGAACTGGTGCCGAACAGGAGCGTGAGCGCGAGCAAGCCTGGCACAAGCCCGCGTAGATCGGACGGGTTGCGGATGGCAAACGCCAGGATGAACGCAAACGGAAACAGGATGCCCCAACTGATGTTGGGCGGCTTGAAATAGTAGGCGCGCAGGTCTTTGAGTCCGATGTAAAACATGCCGCGCAAATCATCCGCCAGCATTGCTCTGCCCCTTTCCGCCTTTTTCGGCCAGCATCACTTCCGCGCTCAGCCCCGTGAGTTTGACGAACACATCTTCCAACGTCGGACGAAGCGTGTTGATGGCGAGCACGCGCCGCCCCTCCGCCGGAGCCAGTGCCGTGCGCGCCGCCGCTTCGACGCTCTCTCCTTCGACGCGCCGGGTCTCGACATGGTTGTCCACGTCCGCCAGCGTCACCTCCACGACCGTTTTGCTCTGCGCGTCAGCTTTGAGTCCGTCCACCGTGTCCAACGCGACGATCCGCCCCTTGACGATGATGGCGATGCGGTCGCACAACCGTTCTGCCTCTTCGAGATAGTGCGTCGTCAGAAAGACGGTGACGCCTTCCTTGCGCAGTCCCGCGATCATCTGCCGCAGGTTGCGCGCGCTCATCACGTCCAGCCCGGTGGTGGGCTCGTCCAGGAAGAGCAGGGGCGGGCGGTGGGCCAGGGCAGCGGCGACCGTCAGGGCGCGCTTCATCCCGCGCGAGAGCTTGGCGAAGGGGGCGTCGCGTTTGTCGCTCAGGCGAAAGCGCGCCAGCAGCTCTTCGGCGCGCACCTTACGTTCGGCGCGCGGCACACCGTAGAGTTGCATGGCAAAAACCAGGTTGTCGAAAGCCGACAATTCATCGTACAGGTTTGAGACCTCGGGCACGACGCCGATGCGCTTTTTGATACGCGTCACATCCTTCGCCAAATCCAATCCCATCACCGATGCGTTGCCCGCCGTAGGACGCGCCAGTCCCGTGAGCATACGAATCGTCGTCGTCTTGCCCGCGCCGTTCGGTCCCAGAAAACCGAACACCTCGCCCTCGCTCACGTTAAAGCTGACTGCGTCCACGGCGCGCAGCGGCGGACCACTTTTGTCCGTCTGGTAAACCTTGGTCAATCCCGTGACTTGAATGGCATACGTCATAAACAATATCCTCGCAGTGCTTAGCCGAGAAAATCGCGCTGGGGTCGTCTCACGGCGAACTTGACAAAGTATTCCGTTCCCAAGAACAGCCGCTGCCGCTCAACGGGGGCGCGCAGCAGCGGCGACAGGATGAAATTGAAGGCCATAGATAGGTTGATCAGCTTCTGTTGCATCCCTGATCCGAACGGTCATTCCACCTCCTCCATTCTGATGTTCCGGCGGGAGACCAGGAACGCACCGATGACCCCCAGGATGGCTGCACCGAAGGCCACCTCACCCAAAGGCTGGACAATCTGCTGCCAAAGGGTAATCATCGCTGGATATTGAGGCTCATTGGGCAGGCCATAGACTTCTGGCTCTTCCTCCAGCACGTAGAGGACGTGCAGGCCGCCCATCTCGTTCTCACCATACAGGCGGGCCTTGTTCACCCCCCTGGCCTGGAGCGTAGCCACCCGCTCTTTGCCCTTGGCGAGCAACTCCTCTCGCTCGCCAAAGATGATGGCCCCGAAAGGACAGGCCATGGAGCAGGCCGTCTGCCCGCCGTTGGCCGTGCGCTGCACGCAGAAGGTGCATTTGTTGGACTTAGCTTGGCCGGTGAGTGGGTTGACCACGTCCAACTGCGGGATGTGGAAGGGGCAGGCCTGGGTGCAATAGCCGCAGCCGTTGCACTTGCTCTGGTCCAGCACCACAAAACCGTCGGGGTGGTGATACAACGCACCAGTAGGGCACACGTCCACACAGGCGGCCTGAGTGCAATGGTTGCAGGCCCGCTTGATGTAGTATTGGCGCACCTTGGGGAACTGGCCTACTTCGTGGACATCCATCCTCGTCCAGAAGATGTCCCTGCCGACCACAACGTTGTTTTCCCGCTTGCACTCCACGGTGCAGGCGTTGCAATACAGACAATTCGAGGTATCTATCAGCATCGCTTTGCTCATGGTTTGCTTTCCTCCAAGAATGTGCGTGATGACCTTTGGTCCAGGCCGACGGACAAGAGCGGCTCCGCCAGATGAGCCAGCTCACGATAGAAGGGGAGGCGCGCCGCTTCTTTCACGCGGCGGCAGAACGCGGGCAGCCAGGGCCGCACCTGCTGGCTCAAGAACGTCTGCTGTTGAGCCAGCCGCAGCTCGGCTTGTTCCTCCTCGCCACCTTCCTGGGCCGCCAGGGCTTGCTCGCCCAGCCAGGCCAGGAATTCCAGCTCGGTAGCCAGGTGGTCGGGCAGGTCGCGGTAGTCCCCGGCCAGGGTCAGGCCCGCCTGGCGGTAGGCCACCAGCGCCGCCTCAGCCGGCTCGCCCATCAGCAGTCCCTGCGCCGTGTAAGCCGAGGCATAGGGTGGCGCCGGCACGTGGGGCACGGCATTGATGAACAGGTAGGTGTATTCCACTTGCAGGGCTTGCAGTGCCACCTCCAGCTCTTCGGGCAATGTCTCTATGGCCCGTCGCACCCCCTCCGCCGAAAGGCCCAGCGGCTCCAGCACCGCTGCCAGGGCCTCCGGCCACCGCCCGTCGAGCAGAGTGGCGACCCAGGCGGCATCCGGGTAGGTGAAGCCCCGCGCCAGCCCGCGCAGCGCGGCCAGCCAGCATTGTCCCTCTTCGGTTGCCGCCCAATGTCCGTTGTCCGTCACGCCTTGTACACCTTGACCGCCACGTCTTCCATGAAAGCGGCCATGCCGGGGCAGCCGGCTTCCAACTGCTGAGCGATGGTCAGGTTGGGAACCAGGTCGCCATCGTTGGCGCCCTTGCCGTAGGCTGAGGAAAGGCCGGGGCTCCAGTGGCCGAAACCGTGGTCCACGGCCACACAATCGGTCCGGATGCCCTCCGTCAGGTGGACCCGCACCTTGATCTTGTTCACGGGCGATTCCACCCAGACGTAATCGCCCTCGCCCACACCCACCTCCCTGGCCAGCTCGGGGTTCATGGTGGCGCAGTTCTCGGGGCAGAACTCGGCCAGGATGGGGTCGTTCTGGCTCAGGGTCATGCGCTCCCACGGCTTACGCCAGATGAGCAGGTGCAGCGGGTATTGGTCGCTGACCCTGGCCCGTGGCTCCTCCCAGCGGGGCAGCGGGTCGTAACCGTTTTTCTCTAGCACCGTCGAATACAGCTCGATCTTTTTGGACGGTGTGCCGAATTCGGTCTTGGGTACAAATGGTTTTTCCTTGCCCCACAACCCGCCGTTGCCCCGGATGGCCTCGGTGGTGGTCTCCAGGGCCTTCAATTGGGCATCCGTAAGCGCCTTGCCACTCATCCCTTCCGGCAAATAGGCGGTCAGGCCCATCTTCTTCAGGACGCTGAGAGCGATGTTGCTGAAACTGCGGGTATCGTACAGGGCTGGCAGCGCCTCCCTGAGCGCCACCTGGGGGTATATGGCGTGGTACTGACGGGCCACCAAGCCGCTGGATTCGTAGAAGGTATTGTCTGGCAGCACCACGTCGGCCAGTTGCACGATCTCGCTGGGCAGGATGTCGCTCACGGCTATAAAGTCTAACGTCTTCAGGGCCTCTATCATGCGGGCCGGGTTGGGGAAGCTCATCACATTGTGCTTCTGCACCAGAGCAGCCTTCACCGGGTAGGGGTCCTGGGAAAGGATGCCCTCGGCCAGGGTGCTGAACGAGCCCTTCGGCGAAAGGAGCGGAAACTTCTCCACGCCATCGATGCGCGGCCCGTGGCACGCTTCGGGATATTCCGGGAGGGTCCACACTTCCTCCAGCTCCGGGAGCTTGGGCTTGCGATCCAGGATGTGGCCGCCGGGCCGGTCTATGCTGCCCACCAGGGCGTCCAGGATAACGAAGCACTGAGCCGTGCGCCAGGAGTTGGTGTAGTTGGGCCCGCCGGCGTCCCGCTTGTGGTAGGCGACCACCGCTGGCTTGGTCGTGGCAAACTCGCGGGCGATGCGGGCGATGGTCTCGGCCGGCACCTCTGAAATGCCCGCCGCCCACTCGGGCGTATAGTCCTGCACCGCTTGCTTGAGCTGCTCAAAGCCGGAGGTGTACTTGGCCACGAATTCCTTGTCGTACAGTTCCTCGTTGATGATGGTGCGGATCATCGCCAGCAGCACGGCCAGGTCGGTGCCGGGCTTGATGGGGATCCATTCGTCGGCTTTGGCGGCGGTGATGGATAGGCGTGGGTCAAAGACCACCAGTTTGGCCCCGTTGGCCCGGGCCGTGTTCAGCGAGCGGCCCCAGTGGTTCTTGGACTTGCCCATAGCGTCCCAGCCGAAGGCCAGGATGTATCTGGCTTCCTCGTAATCCGCCGTCCAGGCGCGCCCCGTGCCGGTGACCATGGCCCGCCAGACCACGTCGTGGGTGGAGTAGCAGGTGTTGTGGTGGGTGATCAGGTTGGGCGTGCCGATGGAGTAGGCGAAATGCTTTTGCCAGGTCTCGGGATCGGACACGACCATGATGGCCTGCGGGCCGTAGGTCTCGCGCACCTCTTTGAGCTTGCTGGCCGTCAGGTCCAGCGCCTCGTCCCAGGTGATCTTGACCCAGCCGGGGTCCACGCCCACGCCCTTCTCCGGATTGGTGCGCTTCATGGGATACTTCAGACGATCCGGATCGTACAGCATCCGGATGCTTGAATGCCCCTTGACGCACAGTTTGCCCTGGGCGATCTGGTCTTGCGGATTGCCGCTGAGCCGGACGATACGGCCGTTACGCAGGTGGGCGATAAAGGCGCAGCCCATGCCGCACACACCGCATACCCCATACAGGATGCCGTCCTCTTCCGGCGCGGCGTAGGCTGGGGCCGGGGCAAAGGCGGTCAGTCCACTACCGAGGACAGCGGCCGCGCCGGCCGCCCCGGTCAGTTTGAGGAATTGTCGTCTGGTTAACAAAGTAGGCGATTCGTCCATAGGGCTATCTCCTTAGACCGTGTGTTTGTGTTGGGTCACGGCTTTGTATCTATTGGCCTTCCAGGTCAGAGCTGCCTGCTGCCTGGCCTGTGGCACTCCGTGCCTGACTACGAACACTCCACGCTTTGGTGTAGTGTTACCTGAAAAGATACTGCTGTGAAAAGTCGTCTTCCAGCCGCGCCTGCGCTCGCCGAAAGTGCTCTCTCCCCAGGAACAGGCGTTGCTTTTCCTCTGGCGCGGCCAGAATGGGCGAGCTATTTATCTGCGTACGATGGCAGCGGATGGCGGCCAGCTTCTGTTCCCAGACGGCCGTCACATCCACCGTCAGGGTCACTGCCTCATCGGGTATGGCATACAGGTGGGCCAGCCCCAGGGCCTGGACCACGGAGCGCGGCACGGCCAGGTGATAGAGCGCCGCCGGCGCGTCCGGCCCCAGGGCAGCCGCCCACTCGAAAGCTAGCGCCGTCCAGTGGCTCACGGCGACGTGGTCCGGGTGGCCGGAGAGACCATCCGGCGGCCAGGTGAGGAGCACCTGGGGGCGCAGATCTTGGATGGCGGCCAGCACCTGCTCTGCAGCTTCTTCCCTATCTACCTCAGCCAGCGCGCCGTCGCGGTAGTCCAACAGACGCGGTGGTTCGATGCCGAGCGCGGCGCAGGCACAACGTAATTCGCGCTCGCGCACGGCGGCCAGCTCCTCGGGGCGGCACAGCGGTGGGTCGCCACAGGAGCCGGCTTCACCCCGCGTGGCGGTGAGCACCTGCACCCGCACCCCGTGCCGGGCCAGCAAGGTCAGCGTCCCGCCACAGCGGAAGGACTCGTCGTCAGGGTGGGCAAATACGGCGAGCATTCGGTGTTCGCCCAAGTTCCCTCCTCATCCTCATCTCCAGCCACGCATTATGTCTCCTTATTTTAGTGCAAGCGCTCGACATGATCCAAGAGTGTGCCCGCAAGGTACGCCTTCACTGCTTCGTCAATCGTCGGGATGTCCGTGACGACGGGGCGAATGCCTGCCGCACGCATCGAGTCGTACGCGCCCGCGCCCATGCCGCGCGCGAGCAAGACCTGACAGTCGGCAATCGCCCCTGCCATCCGCGCGTGCCGCGATTGTGCGGCTGCGTCATAGCCGTGACCGCGCGGGCCTTCACCGTGCGATTCCTCGTGGGTCTCCCCGGCAAATTGAGCGTGCCCCATTTTGTCACGGGTCTCACGCGCGACGATTTGATTGTCTTGAACGGTCACGACGACGTAATACGCCGCGCGACCAAAGTGCTGGCTGATAGTTACGCCATCGTCCGAAACTGCTGCGATTTTCATTTGTTTCCTCCTCGTACTTCTTGAATCTTGGCGATGATAGCCTCCGCCGCTCGCTCCAGGTCTTCCTGGGAATAGGCCAGCGGCCTAGCAGCCAGGCTTTCACCGATTTGACCTATATTTTCTTTGGGGTAACCGTTCAGTTGGTCATGGATTTTTCACCGCAGAGGTCGCTGAGGACGCCGAGATGAGCAGATTTTTCGGATTTTTGTGGTGTTCGCTAACATGTTGAACATTTTACAAACCGCGAAAGGGGCTTGGCGCCGGTTTTTCTTCAATTTCTCTGCGCTCTCAGCGTTCTCGGCGGTAAAATTGACACCCATCTGAACGGTTACCTTCATTCTTTAGGCGGGCTATACCAGGGCGGTATAGTCCATACCCAGTGGCTCGCTGAGTTCCAAGGCGATGTTCGCGAAGTAACTCTTGAGCTGATTCAAGGCAGCATCTCGCTCAGCAATCAAAGGATGACCGGACACTTGATCGCGCAGCGCGTAAAAGTTATGCACCTCCGCTTGGGACAATAACTCGCCGGCTTGCTGACGCGCGAGCAAGTCTTGATAAAGCCGCGTCAGGCGATTTTCCAGCGCGCTGGCTTCAGCGTCCGCCTGCAGGCGTGTCTGCGCCTGCAAGTAGCTGGACACGGGCTCGGTGGCGCGCAGGGACTCCCCCAACGCTTCCGCCGCCTGCTTCAATTCGTCAGAGAGAATCATTTCATTCCTTCTCACGCAAAATTGGCTTTGGGAACGTTCATCCGCCGCAGCAACTGCGCTTGGCATTCGCGGCAAACTCCACGCCGGCGGTTGCGCCGATGGCGGCATCCACCGCGCGGAACAGGTCACGCGCCGCGCGCTCGGCTTGGCGGTACTCTTGCACCGAGTTCAACGCCTCTAATGCGGTTTGCAGCCTTTTCACGGCGATAGTGAGATCGTCCGGTTGAACTTGACTCCACAGCGCGGCCTGGTAGGCGTTGATTTGCCGCACAAGGTTCTGCGCCACCGGATCGGCACTCACGGCTTGAGACGCCTTCGCCCAAGCCCGAAATTCTGCCGACTCTCTCAGCCGTGCGCCAAGCACACGCGCCCGCTGCAGCGCTTGCGCCTCCGCCCGAGCCAAAGCGGGTTTAGTCCTGATCTCCATCGTTTTCTGCTCCTTCATTCCGATTCACTGGATTTTACGAGCAACCCATCCTGATGGCCTCTTCCCAGGCCGCGTTCAGGTAGGGCAGCACGTCGCCGATGTCGGTGGTCAGCCGGGTGAAAGTACTCCAGCGCTCGGCCCCCGGTGCGCAGGGCGGCGAGGTCACTTCCAGGTCGTATTTTTCGATCAGCATTGCGTCCTCTCGATTCAATCTAGCCGCTACCCCAGGACGCGCACGGCCAGAGCAAACAGGATGACGGCGAACAAACATTGCTCAGTCACTGTTTGCTCCCACCTTGATCGCCCGCACTGCCGGGCCGAGGCTCAACACCATCAGCAGCGTCATGACCACCGCTGATGTCAAACACCAGGTGCACACCGCCCGGATGACAAACGGCTCCAGATAGGTCAGGTACAGCGAAAACAGGGTACCAAACAGCGCCATACCGAACACCGCCACCGGCGCGTAGCGGGCCAGGCGATCCGAGCGCAGCCGGCTCCACAGCCATGCGCCCAGGATGGCCAGGTAACCGAGCACGCCCAGGAGGCCCACCGGCAGGAAGCCCAACAGTAAAGAATAGTCGCTTTTCTGCACGGCGTTGCAGTCCCCTATTGGGCCGCAGGCGGCCGGCACGGCGCGCATCTCCACATAGGCCAGGTAGCCAGCTACGGCCAGCCCAACCAGGGCCAGTAGTGGGGTGGCCCACTCCAGCCAGGCTGGCCGGCGACCAGTGTGCTGCGGTGAGGCGGTTCGCCACGCCCGCACGGCCAGCACCCCGCTGAAGACCAGCGCGCCCATCATCCCGACCAGCACGGCGACTGCCAGGGAAAAGCCATTCGGCCGGGCGGCCGCCTCTTCCGCGTACTCTTCCCCTTCCGCGTATTCTTCCCCGGGCAGGTCGGCTTCCGCCTCCTGAGCTGATAGCAGTTCGGCCAGGCCCGGCACGTCCGGCAGGTCCACGCCGCCGGCAGCCAGGTACTGTTTGAGCAGCCCCGGCAGTTTGGCCTGGATCTGGTCGGCCCCCAAGAGGGCGTGGTCGCCGATGATGAGGAAAGGCACGCCCAGGTAGTCCCGGGGGATGCCATAGAGCGCGGCGATGGGATACAGCCGCGCGAACTCTTCCGCGGACTTGATCTCCACCAGGACGATCTGCATTTGAATCCCGTATTGCTGCTGCAACGGGGGCAGCACCTCGTCAATGACCTTGTGGCAGTGCGGGCAGGTGTCTGACCAGAACATGACGGCGCGAACCACCGGCTCGTTGAACTGCGGCTGAGGAGCAGGTTCACCCACGGTGGGCATGGCCGAGGCGACCATCGGCGTAGCAGCCTCCTCCTCACAGATGTGGCAGGCTTTGATGGTCGGGGTAGGACGAGGCGTGGAGGTGATTGTTGACGTTGGGACAGGTGTCAATTCCTGCGCTGGCGCACTGGGAGATAAAGGGAACAAGAGCGCCAACAGCACTCCCACTGTACCCGCGATCAAGAAGAGTCTTTGCATCGTTAAAGCTCCTGATTCATGTTCTACCTTCTCCATACTTCGCCCGTGCGTGTTCCAAGCAACGTGCGAGGCGTGACGACAAGCCAGAACGCGGCGAGCAAGACAAACAACACTGCGCCGAACCAGCCCGGATGAAAGGCGCGCAGTGCCGCGACCGGCGACATGCGGTTGTTCGATGTTGCCAAGTGATCCTCCATGGGTCTTCAATTCATATTGGGAGGCGGGGTTCGCGCGACGGTGCGCGAACCCCATCTCCCGCACGCGCTTCATTGCGCGTGCTACCAGATTTGAATCCCAAAGAACGCGGTGATGAACTTGACCGAGACGTACAGGAAGTACAGCCCAAAGATCAGTTTCAACGTCGCGGGCTTGAAGCGCTTGATGATCGCCGCGCCCACCTGCGCACCGACGATCGTGCCTGCCGCGAGCACCAACCCTGTCGCCAGGTCCACAAACCCTTGCGCCAGTTTGATGCTGCCGCCGACCGCGGCGAGTGGAATCATCGTCGCCAGCGACGTGCCCATCGTGATGTACACGGGCGCGCCGAACAGGTAGATCAGCCCAGGCACCAGGGCGTAGCCGCCGCCCACGCCCGCGATCCCTGTCGCGATGCCGACGACGAAACCGAACACCGCCATTCCCCAGCCCGAGCCTGTGATCGCCGCTCCTTCACGTTTGGGCATCGCACGCTGGATTACACCCTCGTAGGTCATGCGAATCGCGGGCCAGAGAAAGATCAAGCCGAGGATCAGCCCCAGCAGTTTTGCCTGTCCCGAAAGGAACGTAAACAGCCACGAGCCGAGCAGGACGCCGACGATGCCGCCGCCGCCAAGCCAGGCGAAGGCGCGCACATCCACATTACGCTGGACGAGATGCCCATAGGCGCCCGAGAGCGCGGTAAAGATCACGGCAAAGAGCGTCGTGCCGACGGCGATGGCGGCGGGATAACCCATCCAAAAGTGGATGATTGGTAGCATCACGCTGCATCCGCCCGTGCCGATCAGCCCACCGAGCAGACCCGCCAGAAAGCCGACGACGAGAAGCACGATGCCTTTCACCACGTCCATCGGCGCGACGCCGGGCGCGGCGCCGACCCCTGTGGCAATTGCCCACACCGCCAACGCGGCGATGATGAGCACGAGCACCGCGATGGGGATTGGTCCCCGCCACCACGGCGTTGCTTGCGTTGTCATTGCACACCTCCAGGGTTACTGGTTGTTTTCCAGACCGGGCCGCACCACCAGCACCGAGCAAGGGGCATGGCGGACGATGCGATCGGAAACACTGCCCAACAAGAACGCCTTGACTGGCGACAGCCCACGGTGACCGACGACGATGAGGTCGTAGCCTCCCTCTTTAGCTGCGTTCACTATTTCGTCCGCTGGATCACCTTCACGCAGCAGCAGCTTGGCTTCCACGCCAACTGCTTTGAGCAGGGCTTTGGGCTTGTCAAAGACTTCCCAAGCTTCGATGTCCTCGGGCGGTGCGGCAGTCACTGTCACCCCCACGGTACTTACCGCCACGGGGATCACGTTGATCAGCGTGACCGACTTGATGCCGCGTTCGGCCGCCAGTTTGGCTGCTGCCTTGACTGCTGCCAAGCTGTATTCGGATCCGTCTACGGCGACAAGCATGCGTTTCATTTTACGCCTCCGTTAGTTGTTACTTTAATTTTTTAATCGCTCTCTCACCCGTATCGGTGGGGCGGCGGACGTTTGAGGCCCGGCCCACGCCCAAGCTGGCATAGGCAACAGGCATTCCTTCGCCACAATCGGATGCACCTCATGCCACTGACTCCTTAGCCAGAATTATTGTCGCCTCCCAAGGGCTTCAGCCAAATAAGAGTTCTCGCCTGGCCGCTTTCCGGTTCATATCGTCGTCCCGATCATCGGTCATTGGCTACCGATTGGTGTGCACTTTAGCTCCGGAGTGCGGTCGTCAGACCGCTGTTAGCGCACGCTAAGGCGTGCACTCCATCTTAAGTTCACACTAATGATTGGCTACCTGGCTATGAACTGAGCAGCGCAAGGGCGAAACGCCCCAGGCTGAAGAGCCCGGCCCCGATGAACGTCCAGGCGGCCACCTTGCGCACGACCCGTTCGGCGCGTCCCAGGAGATTGAGCCCGGCCGCCGCCCGCTCCAGCCCCAGGGCCAGCGGTACGCCCAGCACCAATACCGGCACGCCCGTGCCAATCCCAAATAGGAACGGCAGAGTGAGCCCGGCCGCTGAGCTAAAAGCCATGGGGATCAGGAGGCCAAAGTAAAGCGCAGCGCTGTACGGACAGAAGGCCAGGGCGAAGAGAAAGCCCAGGAAGAAGGCGCCCACCCCGCGCCAGCGCGCCACTCGCTCCTGGAGCCGCCGCAGGAGACCGGAACCCACCGACAAATCGGGCCGGATCACGTCCAGCAGCACCAGGCCCACCAGGATCAACAACGGCCCCAGGCCAACATCGGCCACACTCTGCAGGCCGCCAGCCAGTTGGCTCACCTGTGCCCCGGCCAGCAAAACCACCAGCCCAACCAGGCCATACGCTGCCGCCCGGCCCAGGGTATACAGCACACCAGTCGCCGCTACCGCCCGGCGATCGGTGAACTGCTGGGCCGTGTAGCTCAAGGCCGTGACGTTGGTGGCTAACGGGCACGGACCGATGGACGCCAGCAGCCCCACCAGAAAGGCGGCCAGGAAGGGCAGATTGGTCGTGTTGACAATGTCCTGAATCCAGGAACCGAAATCCATCAGCGGCCTCCGTAGGCGGTGTTGATCTTGTCACGCAACAAGGCCATAAACTTCGCCTCATCCCCCATATCGAACCAGATGTCGCTAACCAGCCAGGTGTACTCTACTCCCCCCTTGGCGATGCCCAGGTAAAGCGATGAACCCCAGGCATCGTATTTGCGCACCAAGTCGGCATTCTGCGGCTTTTGCACGTCGGCTACCACCAGGCTCATCACGCCGCTCTTGATCTGGTCAACGAAATAGGTGTCGAGCGTCTTGCGGATCAGCCGCTCGGCCTCAATACAGCTCGCACAGCGCTGGGTGCGGTGAAAGTACACCACGGCGACGTGCTCTGCTTGACCAGGCGGAAGCTGACTCAGGTTTTTGAGTCGCTGGTTTGGCAAGCCTGAGCTAACTGCCGGATTGGCTGCTGCTATTGGCGGTGAACCTGGCCCCGCGGTGGGCTGGTTGGCGCGTGCTCGGCCTAGCCACAGGCCCACGCCGAAGACCAGCAGCCCGCCCATGACCACAGCCACCATGAGCCAGGCCGGGCCATTCCCAGAGCGGGGCCTGGTCGCCGTTTGCTTTTTGGAAGGCTGCGACCTTGCTTTACGACTTGTCATGACGTCCTCCTGCAGTGGTTTCACCGCAAGCTCAGACTCCCCAGGGCGGGCAAACCTGGGAAGTCTGAGCCGGTCAGAGTCGAGCTATTGGCTGGCCGGGGCCCGCACGGCGAAAAAGCGCTGGCGGAAGGACAAGGCCACATTGACCAGGCTGATGAGCACCGGTACCTCCAGTAAGGGGCCAATGACCGTGGCAAAGGCCTGTCCGGAGTTGAGGCCAAAGATGGCTACCGCCACGGCAATCGCCAGCTCGAAGTTGTTGCTGGCGGCAGTGAACGACATGGTGGTCGTCATGCGGTAGTCGGCCCCCGCCCGGTGGCCCATCCAGAAGGTCACCAGGAACATGATCACGAAGTAGAGCACCAGCGGGATGGCGATCCGCACCACGTCCAACGGCAGCATGACGATGAGTTGCCCCTTCAAGCTGAACATCACCAGGATGGTGAAGAGCAGGGCGATCAGCGTCAGCGGGCTGAGGCGCGGGATGAACCGCCTCTCGTACCATTCCCGGCTCTTGAACCGCAGCAGGATGAAACGCGTGGCAAAGCCGGCGATCATGGGGATGCCCAGGTAGATAAACACCGTCTTGGCCAGCTCGCCGATGCTGATCCGGACGACGGCGCTCTCCAGCCCCAAAACGCTCGGTAGCACAGTGATAAAGACATAGGCGTAGACGCTGTAGAACAGCACCTGGAAGACGCTGTTGAAGGCCACCAGCCCGGCCGCGTACTCGGTGTCCCCCTTGGCCAACTCGTTCCACACGATCACCATGGCGATGCAGCGCGCCAGGCCGATCAGGATCAGGCCGATCATGTATTCCGGGTAGCCGCGTAGGAAGATCACGGCCAGCACGAACATCAGGATCGGGCCAATCACCCAGTTCTGGATCAGCGATAACCCAAGCACCTTGGTATTGCGAAAGACTTCCGGCAGCCGCTCGTACTTCACCTTGGCGAAGGGCGGGTACATCATCAGGATCAGCCCGATGGCGATGGGCACGTTGGTGGTCCCCACCTGGAACCGGTTGATGAAACCCTCGACCCCGGGGATGAAGTAGCCGACGGCGACGCCGATCGCCATGGCCAGGAAGATCCACAAGGTTAAGTATCTGTCCAGTAAGGATAGACCCTTAGCTTTACCTTGTGTCTCCATGTAAGTTGACCTCCTTGTTGATAGAGTGTTGCCTGGCCAGGCCTGGCTGAAGAGCTGGCTTAGCTACTTGCTCGTTTCCAGGGCCTTGATGAGCCAGCCGGTGACCTCGCCTTTGGACGGGATGCGCCCGGCGCAGACCAACTCCTCGTTGATCACCAGCCCCGGTGTAAAGAGTAGACCGTACTTCATGAACTCTTCGTAGTCGGTGAGGTGCTGCACGGTGGCCTCCGGGCAGTCATCACCCAGTTTGGCCTCCAGCTCTTTCAGGGCGGCCACGGCCACCTGATGGACGCGGGTGCAGGTGATGCACCCCGGCCCCAGAACCTTGATGGAAAGCATTGTGCCTCTCCTAACGCATGGTGAGGGCGGGCACAAGGCCCGCCCCTACAGAACGGTGATGGTCGGCTCTAGCGCGACCTCACTCTTGATGGACTCGGCGATCAAGCTGTACTTGCGAGCCGATTGCAAAGCCCGTTGCACCCGCCGCTCGTCGGCGCCCCGCACGACGATACGCGGCCGCAGGATCACCTTAACGAATTCTTCGGTCTGATCCAGACGCACTTCTTTGAAACCTTCAGCCTCACACTCGTAGGAGACCAGGTCGAGCTTCAGGCGCTCGGCGGACCAGATGAACATCATGTGGATGCAGGTGTTCACGGCGGCGACGAAGGCATCTTCTGGCGTGAGCACCCCGGCCTCTCCATAGGCGTCGGGCGGGGCAGCGAAGTTCATCTCCGGCCCGTTGCCCAGGCGGATGTGCCCCCGGCGCCCTCCCAGCCAGCGTGCCCAGGTCTTGTAGCTCTGGATGGCCATCTACGTCCCCTTTCGCTGGCAGAAAGTGGTATACTCCCGGGCCAGGACCTTGGCATATTCGCTCTCCGCGCTGGCGGGCACGTAGTTGTAGACCTTCACCGTCTTCAGCAGTTGCTCCCCCACGTCGGGGCTAGGCCGTAGGCCCTGGGCATAGGCCCGCTCGAAGAGCGGCTGCAAGCCAACGATGCCCACGCGGCCCCAGGCCATCTCCACCTGCGTCACCGGCAGTCCCCCAGCCCGGCAGGCGCAAACCGTCTCGCCTGGGGCTACTTTGGGCGCCGGCCTCTCCGCACCACTCAGGTCAATAACCCCCAATTCGGGCATCTTTTCCTCCCTCCGCAGGGCATCCACTCTACGGGCGATCTCGTCGGCAACCAGGCGAGCGAGGCGCAGCCCTTCTTCGTCCAGGGCCCGGCGAGAGTTCGTCAAGGATATGCCCAGCTCAGCCATGATGTCGCTGACCACCACCACATTGGCCACGGGACCGCTATGAGCTTCTGTGCCGCGCTTGGCGCACAGTTTGTCACAGCCGTCAATGGCGATGGTGGGGTAGAAGCGGGCGAAGGCCTGTTCCTCCTGCCCGCCGGCCAGAAACAGGGGCAGGCAGATGGTCACCGTATCATCGGGGCGCAGCTTCTCCAGCACCAACAGGGTGGCCACGCGGGCGATGGTGCCCTCGGCCAGCTCCTCGCCACTGCAGGAGACCAGGCCCACTTTCTTGTTGGGCAGATCGGGCATGGCTAGCTTACCTCCTCGTTGTACAGCAGTCTGTCTACCTCCGCGGCCACTTGCTGCGCCAGGAAGCGGGCCAACTGGCGGCCATTCTCGTCAATGAAGGTCACCGCCCGCGGCTTGAGGTCGCGGTGCTCCTTGTAGGTATCAATCACCCGCAGGTTGACTGCCTGCTGGCCGCCCGCAAACTCTACGTTCTTGCGGGCGCAGGCCAGAGGGCAGCCATCAATGGTGATGCACGGGTTCTCCCGTACCCGCCGCCGGGCCTCCTCGTCGCCCATGACCAGCAAGGAGAGGCACACCGTGTCTGTCAGGCCAGGCCGCATATCCTCCATGACCATGTATGTGGCCTCGCGCCCTACCGTGCCATAGGCCTTGCCGATGCCACTGCATGGGATGATGATCACTTTGTTGTTCGTTGTCATTTTGCCTAACGTAGCTTCCTCCCTTCTTCTTCAATTCTGGACTGCATCAAGGGGAAGTAGGCCGCGGCGTCCAGCAGGTTGGCCTGGTCAGCGGCCCAGTCCGTAAGCTGCACCCGGACGATCCAGCCTTCCCCGTAGGGATCTTCGTTCACCAGTTCGGGCCGGCTGGCCAGCTCGTCGTTGGTAGCCACCACCGTGCCGCGCACCGGCGAGGGCAGGACAATGTCGGCCTTGATCGTCTCCAGGTGGGCGAACTCGTCGCCGGGTTGCACCTGGGTGCCGATTACCACCGGCTCCACGAAGGCGGCATCGCCGCTGCGCCGTTGCAGGAAGTCGCTCACGCCTAGCAGGGCGGTGCCGTCTTCCAGCTTCACCCAGATGTCCATCCGGCTGTAGTAGTACCCCCTGGCCACCCGGAAGATGAACTTGTCGTAGGTAGTTTCCAGATAGTCAGCGTTGCCCATGTTGTCTCCTCTCTTCAGAGCATATCTGAGATTAACTGCGAACTGCCATAAACTCCGTTACATCAGGGTCTAATGCTCAAAGGTGCCATAATCTGCGTTACATGTCTGGCTCGTTAACAAGCTCATCTGGATCGTCGTCAGCCCAGGCACCGACCGTATCGG
>Ga0315268_10000699_pt1 | contig 39046 bp, 33 predicted proteins | sample C1_top_MG_FD_204535 | JGI IMG/M metagenome (GOLD analysis project Ga0315268, IMG submission 204535) | Sediment microbial communities from Yellowstone Lake, YNP, Wyoming, USA - C1_top | ecosystem: Environmental > Aquatic > Freshwater > Lake > Sediment | place: USA: Wyoming | collected 2017-08-01
GCGGTGCGCACCGGCTGCGGCAAGAGCCAGACCACCCGCCGCGTCGCCGAGCTACTCAAGGCGGCCGGCAAGAAGGTGGTCGCGGTTCGCCACCCGATGCCCTACGGCGACCTGGCGACACAGAAGGTGCAGCGCTTTGCGCGGCGGCCCGATCTGATCAAGCACAAGTGCACGATCGAGGAGATGGAGGAGTACGAGCCGCACATCGCGCGCGGCACCGTCGTCTACGCCGGCGTCGACTACGAGGCGATCCTGCGCCAGGCCGAGCAGGAGGCGGACGTTGTGCTCTGGGACGGCGGCAACAACGACCTGCCGTTCTTCGATGCCGACCTCGAGATCGTGGTGGCCGACCCGCTGCGCGCCGGCAACGAGCTGTGCTATTTCCCGGGCGAGGCCAACCTGCGCCGCGCCGACGTCGTCGTCATCAACAAGATCGACACCGCGTCGGCCGAGGCGGTCGAGACCGTGCGCGCCAACATCCGCAGCGTCAACCCCGACGCCATCATCATCGACGCCGCGTCGCCGGTCACGGTCAGCAATGCCAAGGCGGTGCGCGGCCAGCGCGTGCTGGTGGTCGAGGACGGTCCGACCCTGACCCACGGCGAGATGAAGTTTGGCGCCGGCGTGATCGCGGCCATGCACTACGGCGCGAAGGAGCTGGTCGACCCGCGGCCGTTCGCGGTCGGCACCATCGCCGAGACTTTCAAGAAGTACCCCGAGATCGGAACCCTGCTGCCGGCCATGGGCTATGGCGAGCAACAGATGCAGGACCTCAAGGAGACCATCGACGCCACCGACTGCGACCTGGTGATCATCGGCACGCCGATTGATCTCACCCGCTACGTCTCGTTCAACAAGCCGTCGGTGCGCGTCGGCTACGACCTGCAGGAGATCGGTACGCCGACCCTGGACGACGTGATCCGCGACTTTTTGCGCAAGCATGGCCGGCGCGGAGTCAAGCAGGTCGCCGCCAAGAAGTCCGGCGCCAAGAAGCAAGCTCGCAAGGCCAAGAAGTAGAGGTCGAAAATGACACGACATCTTCGCAGCGACGTCGATCTCAATCCGCAGGAGTACCTGCGCGTGCTCGACCTGGCGCAGATGCTCAAGCGCCACCCCGAGCACTACCGGACCAAGCTGAACGGCCGCTCGATCGCGGTCATCTTCAGCAAGCAGTCGACCCGCACCCGCGTCTCGTTCGAGGTGGGTATCTATCAAATGGGCGGCCAGCCGCTGATCCTGACCTCGTCCGGCTCGACCGGCATGCAGATGGGGCGCGGCGAGTCGACCTCCGACACGGCCAAGGTGATGGCGCGCTACGTCGACGCCATCGCCATCCGCACCTTTGGCCAGAACGAGGTCGACGACCTGGCCAAGTACGGCGGCATCCCGATCATCAACGCGCTGACCGACATGTACCATCCGTGCCAGGCGCTGGCCGATACGCTGACGCTGCGCGAGCGCTTTGGCGATACCCACGGCCTCAAGCTGGTCTACGTCGGCGCCGGGAACAATGTGGCGCACTCGCTGATGCTGGCCGGCCCGCGCGCCGGTTACGACGTGGTGGTGGCCTGTCCCAAGGAGGTGCCACCCAACCCCAAGGTGCTCAAGCGGGCGCAGGACGACGCCAAGAAGTTCAAGACCCACGTCCGGGTCGAGCGCGACGTGCACAAGGCGGTCAAGGGCGCGCACGCCATCTACACCGACACCTGGGTCAGCATGGGACAGGACAGCGAGGCCGACGAGCTGCGGCAGAAGCTGCAGAGCTACCAGGTCACGGCGGCGCTGATGGAGGAGGCCAGGCCGAACGCCATCTTCCTGCACTGCCTGCCCGCGCACCGTGGCGAGGAGGTGCTGGACGAGGTGATGGACGGCCGCTGGTCTGCAGTGTTCGACCAGGCCGAGAACCGGCTGCACGTGCAGAAGGCGCTGTTGCTGCTGCTGCTCGGCATCGAGAGCTGGAGCTGAGCAGCGCCGCTTGCCGCTGACGTTTTGACGAACTGCGCCGCGGTTGCGAGGCTGCACGCGCACCGCATATCATCCCGGATCGTGGCCCACCTGGCCGCGCGAGGTAGCCATGCCCAACTACTACGTCACCATCGGTGGCAAAAAGTACGATCGCGGTCTGTACGAGGAGGCGCTCAAGGCGGTCAATCGCGAGGGCGATGGCCGGATCAGCCGCGCCGACGCCGAGAAGCTGCTCGAGAAAGTGCTCGACGCGGCGCCCGGCCAGAAGGACGTCTACTCGGCGGTCGAGAAAGAGACAGTCAAGTTCCTGCGCGACACGATGAAGTGGACCGACGCCGGCGACCGCCATTTTCGCGACACCATCCACCATGTCGCCGCGCTCAAGGGTTGGCAGACCCGGTTGCCCACGACGCCGGGCACGACGCCCACTCCGACGCCGACGCCGGCCCCGACGCCGACCCCGACGCCGAGTGGACCAGCGACCGGCGCGACCCTGTCGACGCTGTTCCCGAGCGATAGCCGCTACGGTAACCGGATCATGGATGCGCCGATCCCCGCCGGCACCAACCCGAGTGACGTCGAAGAAAGTGCGCATGTGCTCAACTACACCCTGGCCAGCGGCAATTACTGCGAGCTCTGGTGGAAGGGCGGCGACGCCGGCGTACCGCTGATTGCCTACCTGGTCGACGCCAACGGACCGCACTACCTGCCTGAGCTCAGCCAGCCCAGCGCCGACGGCGCCCCGGCCTTCGCCAATCTGGATGAGGCCAAGAGCCGATTCGTCGCGCTGGCCGAGAATCTCTACGCAGTGCCGGTCGACATCCCGGCCGGGACGATCAGCGCGACCGACATCGTGCGCCGCGTGGTCGCCGAATATGGCCTGGACCAGATGCGCCTGTTGATCCCCGAGGCCGAGGCGCAGGCCCAGCTGCGCGAGCTCGGCGGTAGCGTCGACTTCGAACAGGCGCTGCGACAGAGCCTGGACAGCTTTCTCAAGGACGGCAGCTCAGGTGAGAGTCCGCTCGAGGTGCTGCGGAACTCGTTGCCACTGCCGGGCGTACCCGACGACCTGGACGCCGCGCTCAAGCACTTCTGTAACCGACCGAGTACGACGCTGGCGCTCATCCCGCGCACCGTCACCGACCTCGAGCGCGACGCCGGTTACCTGCCGCCGGAATGGGGCGAACCGGTCGCGCAGAACTGGGTCTTCTCGCTTTACCTCAACGACCTGTCGGACCATTTGCACTGGGCGATCACGGCGCGAGACGGCTCGCGAGCGACGTACAACTATGGCTTTAACTGATCGCCGCATTCAGTGGACGGTCCTGGGCACCAGCGCCGTCCTATGTTGCACCCTCGCCTGCCCGGGGGGGGGCTCGCCGCCGGACACACCCGACCACGATGTCGTGGTCGACGCCAATGCAGCGACCGACGGCGCGACCGCCGATGCTGCCGGCCCGCGCGACGCCGGCGCGCGCGACCGGATCGGGTCCGACCACGCGACCAGCGACCGCATCACGTCCGACGCCCGCGTCGACCAGTGTCCGCGGGTGATGGCGCGCTGCACCGGCCACGCGGCGCGCGAAGCCTGCGTTGACAGCACCCAGGGGCGCCGGTTGGTGACCGAGAACTGCCCGGCCGGTGCCGGCTGCGTGGCGGGCCAGTGCCTGGCCGGTCAGTGCAGCGACGAATGCCCGCTGTACGCCAGCGGCTGCGCGCTCCACCGGATCGCCACCGGTGCGACCGTCAGCGCCGACGCCAGCGCATCGCTCGCCCATCGCGCTCGGCTCTACAACGCATGGATGATCCGCGACCTGCTGCCGGCCGGTGGCGTCGCCAACATGTACTACTCCGACGACACGCTGACGCAACGGGTGGCGGTCGACGGCATCGGCGACTCGGCGATCTGGACCGGCACCTACCTGATGGCCGAATCGCTGCGCCTGATGACGACCGGGTCGATCGATGCCGCCAACAGCGTGGCGCGGCTCGTGCGTACGCTGCATCTCTGGTTCCATGTCCCCGGTGCCGATCACCCGGCCTACCTGGCGCGCTACGCCGAGTCGCTCGACCACCCACCACCGGTGGTGAGCAGTTACGATTGCGCGAACAACCTGGGCAACCACTGCAACTTCGTCTACAACGGCGAGCACTACAACTGGCACGGCCACACCAGCCGCGACCAGTACCAGGGTGCGCTGTCCGGCCTGGCCCTCGCCTACGATGCCAGCAGCGATGAGAGCGTGCGCGAGCTGGCCCGCGAAGTGCTGGTCGAAGTGGCCGAACAATTGATGATCGAGCGCACCGTGCCGGTGCAGTTCGTGGTCAATGGTCGCGGCTTCTCGCAGGACCTGGTCTCGCGCTACATGATCCTGGCGCCGTCCGAGATGCCCAACGGCAAGATCCTGGTCAACGTCAACACCGGTGACGTCGAAGGCGCCGACCTGATCGGCGTACGCGAGTTCGTGCCCGACATGGCCGACCTGCTGCGGCAGCTGCCGCTCCTGTCGTGGATGCTGGACATACCGCGCTCGTCGAGCACCATCATGCTCAGCTCTTTCTTCGTGGCCGCGCTGCACGCGACCGAAAGCGTGCCCGACTACGCGGTGCGGCGCCAGGCGATCGCCGACTTCTATGCGGCGCACGCCGACGAGTGGTACGCCGTGTCGGCGCTGTTCAGCTACAACGAAAATTGCGGCCACAGTTACTTCGGCAGCAACATCACCTGGACGCCGGCCTACATCTACGCCCGGCTCGAAAGCGACCCCGTGCGCGGCCCCAAGGTGCGCAATGAACTGATCCGCGACACCATGTGGCCCTACTACCAGACGCACAAGAACGCCTTCTTCGCCTTCATTGCCGCGGCCCATCTCACGTCGCCGCCCGCCGACATGGTGGCGGTCGGCACCAGCCAGACCGCGCTGTTCATCCATCCGCCGCACGTCGACCGATTTGTCGACCAGACCGCCAACTTTGCGCAAAACGACACCTGCACCCAGCAAAATGGCACACCGACCGCGCCATACGATCAAGCCCTCGACGTCAACCAGCGGCCGCCCGAGGATTTCTTCTGGCAACGCCACCCCTGGAACCTGCGCGGCGGCGGCGCCAACAATCACGTCTACCCGGGGGTCGACTACCTGGTCGCCTACTGGATGGGGCGCTACCACGGCTTCATCGCCGAAAATCAACCCGGCGTGTGCGCGTGGTGAGGTTTGGCACCGAAGCCAGCGCGAGATACAATTGTAGGAATCCGACGACAGGTGGGTTGGACATGGCAAACGGGCCGCGTGCTTTCCTCTGTATGTTGTGCGCGGTCGCAGCAACCACTGCCTGCACCCGCACTGGCTTCGAGAGCTGGGAGTTCGATGCGGCGCTACCGCTCGAGCAGGTGCCTGACGCGGCGCGCGCTGACCAGGCGAGCAGCGATTCGCAGGTCGAGGACACCGGTTTGCCGACGACGGGCACGCTGACATTCGGCGCAACCAGCAATCCACCGTTCGCGGGGGCCACGACCAGCGAGGTGGACGTCAGCAGCGCTGGCGCGCAACTCGCCACGGAACCCGTGATCCGCGCGCTCTCGGCCACGCTGCCCGCGCCCATCAATTCGGCCGCCGCCACCGTGGTCGGCAATGTCACCTACGTCGCGGGCGGCAACGACACCTTTCCGTCGCGCTACGGCAATTGCCGTACCGACATTCTCGCCATTGACGCCAGCCTTGGCACGGTGACCAAGGTCGGCGATTTGCCGGTCGAGAATCAGGGGCTGGGCCTGCTACAGCATCCGGACGGTAACCTCTACAGCTTCATGGGCTATGCCAACGACAGCCCAGTCGAGGAGGAGAACAAGGTCTACCGGCTGCAACCCGGGATCGCGGCGCCGACCGCGATCGGCACGTTCATCGACACGGACTACAACTTCGTCAGCGGGATCATGGCGGGCAGCAACAGCGCCAGCCACCTGCTCGTGGTCGCCGGTGGCTTCGGCTCGGGCCCGCTGCGCGACACGGTTCAGTGGTTCGATCCGGTGACCTGCACCTCCAATCGGCTGACGCCCCGGTTCGCGAGCGCGCGCTGCCTGCAGGCCGGCGCCGTGGTCAACGAGGTGTTCTATCTGTTTGGCGGCAACACCGAGTCCTCGTGCCTGCTGCCGGCGCCGAGCGCCAGTCCGTTGCTCGACGAGATCGTGGCCGTGCGCATGGTGCCCGAGCAGGTGACCACGCTGTCGGTACGGCTACCTGTGCCGACGGCTGCAGCGTGCGCCGTGGCGCGCAGCGATGGTTGGATCCTGATCTTCGGTGGCGTCCATTACGAGGCCGGCGTACCGGTGGCAACCAGCGACATCTACAAGTTCGATCCACACGGTCCGGCGGTCTATCCCTCTCCGCAATCGCTGCCAGCGCCGCGCGCGGCCATGGCGTGCGTCAGGACCGCGGGCGGTCCGATTGCACTGATCGGCGGCACCGATGCCAGCGGCACCGCAGCGCACGACATCTGGTTGTACGAGCCGTACTACGGGACCGGCAGGCTGGTGAGCCCGGTTCTCGATGCCGGTTTCCTGCAGGCGCACTGGGCCACGCTGACCGTCGACGCCGATACGCCGCCCGGCAGCGATCTGACCTTCGGGCTGCGAATCGCGGACGACACCAGCGGCTGGACCGATCCGATCGCCGGCTGGACGGTCGTGGCGCCGACCGCTCCGTTGCCAGGGACATTGCCGCGCGGCCGCTATGCCCAGCTGAAGGTCCAGCTGGTGTCGTCGGTCGGTGGTGCCACGCCCATGCTGCGCTCGGCCGAGCTCGCGTTCGAACCCCAGTAGCCGGCACGCCTGCCTCGAATCGCTGGCCAAAGGCGTCGGCATGGACGAACTGGTGCGCTGCGGTTCGATCAGAACTGCCCGGCGCAGTGCGCCTGCCAGAGCACATGCACGGCAGCGTCGACGGCCGTCAGCTGGCGAGCCGATTCGGACGCGCGCGTCGCGCGCGGCAACGATGATTCGACTAGGGTCTGATCGTACCAGGCGGTGCTGGCGCGCTGCCGCAGCTGGTCGACGACGGTGATGAAGTTCTCGTGCCTCGTGCGCATGGCCAACGCGCCCAACCCCTGGAATTGCAGCCGCTGCTCTTGCAGCAGAAACGACGGCGCCGGCGGGCTGCCGATCAGATAGAGTTGCTCACCCGTCTCCGCGGTCTCGCCGACCAGCGACGGCGCGCGGACCAGGGCCGCGATCGCGGTCCAGAGCACGCGCGACGTCGCACCGCGGTCGTCGCCGACGACCAGCGCGTCGGCCGTCAGCTCGAAGGTGCGCACCGTGGGCAGCGCTGACGCCAGTTGCGCCTCGGCCAGGTTGCTGGCAATCGCGCCGTGACCGCGGTCGATCAGCACCACGCACCAGGCTTGCGCCGTGCGCCGGTCGAGGCGCCGCGCCAGCAGCGCCGGGATCGCACCCTGCGCCCGCAGGCGCAGGTCGGGCACGCGCAGCGCGAAGACCGGTGCCAGCAGTTCGACCTCTTCGGCCGCTGGCCGCGACCAGCGGACGACCGCCACCGTCCACTGCGTCTGCTGGACGAGCGCAGCCTCGTCGCACACGATGGCGCCATGTCCGCGGTCGTGCAGCACCGCCGCGATCCGGTGCAGCGGGTCGCTGTCGACAGCGCGCCCGATCACCGCCGGCTGTACACCGCGCAGTGGACCGAGCTCGACCCCGGGCTCGGCCGCCACGATCGATGCCAGCAGTTCCGCCTCTGCTTCGACCGGCTTGACCCAGTGGGTCACTGCGACGACATTCATGCTGGCCACAGCATACAACGCGGCCGACGCGATGCATGCGCGCTATGATCACCGCCAGCTGCCGAGCGGAGGTCTCCCATGCTGTTGCTTGAGCTGACGATCTCACCGCTCGATCAGGGCGAGCATCTGAGCGATTGCGTGGCCGAGGCGATCGATGTCATCGACCACAGCGGCCTGCCCTACCAACTGACCGCCATGGGCACGCTGATCGAAGGCGACTGGGACACCGTGTTCAGCGTGGTCAAGCAGTGTTACGAGACGATGCGGCTGCGCTCGCGCCGTATTTCGATCCAGATCAAGGTCGATGCCCGCGAGGGGCCAGGCGGCCGCTTGACCGGTAAGGTGGACACCGTCGAGCGCCGGCTCGGTCGCGTGCTCAAGCGCTGACTCAGCGGTCGGCCGGAACCGGCTCGACCGTGACGTCGGTGGGAACAAAATCTGGCGCGCACAGCTGACACCGGCACTGGCCGTCGGCCATCAGTGGGCCAAACCGATCGTCGAGCGAGGCGATGAACTTGACGCTGTCGCGCCGGGTCAGCGACGCCCGGTCGACCGCGAACCGGGCGCCGGTCTCGAGGTGCGGGATGGTCTGGGCCTGCTGTGCCGTATCGAACTCGGTCGCCTCGCTGTCGGTCGCCACCGGCGCGCCCGCCGGTGACTCTGCAGTGGCCTCCGGTTCGCGCACCAGAAAGCGGGCGTAGCCGGTACGATCGATCGGCACAAAGGTGTGGCGCGGCGTTGGCTGCTCGGCCTGCGCCGTGAAGGCGATCGGTGCCAGCAGTTCGCGCGCAAGGCGGTCGCGGTTTTCGCGAAACCAGTGGTCGGTCCAGTGCGCGGCGAGCGCGGCCGACACCTCGAGCAGGCCACTGTTGCCGGTGAAGTGGAGCTGCAGGTACCAGGTCGGCGGTTCATCGGCCCGGCGCCGGCGTCCCGATGGCGCGGTCAGGTCGCTGCGCCGCAGATAGCAGGTGGGCGGTTGCTGGGCCAGGTAGCCGTCGAGCACGCGCGCCGTGGCCGGCCACGCCGGTGTCAACCGGTCGTGCAGAAAGTGCATCAGATCGTCGACCAGCGGCTGCTGCAGGCGAGCCGCCAGCGGTGCTCCGGGCTCGGCATACATCGGCGCCACGGCGCGCTCGCGCGCATTGAGCAGCTGAAACGCCTCGAGCGGCGGCAACGACTCGAGGTAGCGCTTGAACTCCTCTGGCAGCGGTTCGCCGATGTCGCCGGTAAACGTCTGCTGCGCATCGCGGCGCCGCTGTTCGGCGCGCTGCCGCGACGCTGCTGCTCCGTGCTCGACATCGGGGTCGTCGACCTGGCCCCAGATGTACAACGAGCTTCCACCCATCTCAGACCTCGCGCGCTGCATTGTAGTGCAGCACGGGAACGCTCACCACCAGAGTCTGAAGGTGAGCGCCAGCCCCGGCTCGTCAGGCACGCCGCCGGTCGACCAGGGCAACACGTAGTCGACCAGCAGCTGGAACGCGTCGTCCAGGTAGGTGACGACGGCGCCGACAGTGAGCCGCTGCTGCAGCTGGCCGGTCGTCAGGTTGAGCGCCTCGTGCCGCAGTCGCAGCTCCAGAAAATCGGTCAGCAGCTCGACGCCCGCCTCGGCCCGCAACGCAGCGCGCGGGCGCGACCAGCCCTGCCCGCCGTCGGCCAGCGCACACGCGGCCTCGAACTCCAACCTGGGCAGCGCGAGGGTTGCGTCCAGCGTGACCAGGTTTGGCAACTCGGGCCGGCTCGGTTGCGAGATGAACGACGCTCCCAGACGGCCGCGCAGCGCGCTGGTCGAGTGGGTTGGCAGGTCGCCCTCGGCGCGGGCGATGAACAGCGGCCGCAGCTCGCCATCGACGCGGTTGGGGCCGGCCCCACCAAAGCTGCCGATCCACAGCCGCAGTGGCCAGCCGTAGCCGCCGTAGTCGACATGATACAGCAGACCGACGTCGAGACCGGGCAGCAACCGCTGTTCTAGCAGCGGCCGGTGGGCCAGGCGCCAGCGTTCTGGAGGTCGCAGGCCAGCCGCGCTGCTCGGCACCAGCTGCTGACCGACCGTCACCTCGCCCAGGTTGATCACCTTTTTGTTGCCGACGCCGATGCGCAGGTAGGCGTCGCGCAGCACGCCCGGCCCGTCGAGGTTGCTGTCGTGGTCGGCCCAGGGCGACGCCTCGAGCTCGAGCCGCATGCCCACCGGCACCGCCGTGTCGACCAGGGCATCGGTGCGCAAGCGCGCCCGCGGCAATCCAAAGCCGCCGTCGCTGGCGGTGTCGATCTGGGCCTCGAGCAGGGCGCCGAGCGCGACCTGGACTGCATCGTTGGCGATGATGGGTGCGCCGTGCGCGGGCGTGATCGGTCCATCCGCCACCACCTCGATCTCGGCCGCCGCGGCGATCGCCGCCAGCAGCAGCGGGTAACCGGCTACCGCGATCACGGCGCCACCTCGTGCGGCGCGCGCGCCGCGACCTGCTGGTCGAGCAAGGTCACGGTGCGCGCATCACCCATGGTCTCGACCACGTCGACGGCGTTGTCCGCGCAATCGATGGCTGCCGTCAGCGTGCGTTCGGCGCGGTAGTGAAACGCCGTACCGGACGCGCTCTCGACCAGCTCGCGATAGCCGTGGCGAGTCATGGCGCGGTAGGCAGCGCAGAACTGCTGCGCGTCATTGCGGCTGTCCCAGCGCGTTGCCCACTGCAGCCCGAGGGTGCCGTCGGCCAGCTGGACGACCCGGTAGCGATCGCCGGCCCAGCCCGCGGCGGCCTCCACCGCGTCGACGCCCGGCGCATTGCGCGCGAACATCGTGCGCAGGCCAAACTCGCCCAGCGTGTCCTCGCCCAGCACGGCCTCTCCGGCCGCGGCAGTCAAGATTGGCAACGCGACTGCCGGTACGGCACCGGCCGGCGTGCCATACAGCTCGGGGTGCAGGATCACCTCGGTCGACAGCGGGAGCTGTTGGTAGATGGCGTCGAGCGCGGCAAACTGCCCCTGCTGGTAGCGGCTGGCCACGAACAGGCCACCCGCCAGATAGGGAAACTGCAGCCGCGCGTTGAGGTAGTCGGGCACGCCGGCCACGACAAACGCTTGCGCCACGCGACGGCGCAGGAACTTGACCCAGCTCTCGTAGTCCTGGAAGAAGGTGGCCGAGTAGATGAAGCTGACCAGACCGGCGTCGCCCTCGACCAGCGCTTGCATGGCCAGCCGCGCGTCGTCGCTCGGCGCGGTCGCCTCCAGCCGGTCCAGATCGAAGGCCATGTCCTGCAGCGCATGGCAAACCTCGTGCGACAGGATCTCGCCGGCCACCACGTCGCGACCGCGGAAGGCCGAGACCACCTCCATGACCTCGGACCGCATCAGCGGTCGCGCCACGATGCGCAGCACCTGGTCGGCCGTATCGTAGTAGCCAAACGGCGCCTCGCTGGTGAGCCGGCCGTAGGCATCGACCAGATCGGCGCTGCCGTCGATCAGCCCGAGCTTGGCCCAGACCAGGCGCTGGCGCTGCAGGTCGGTGCGCCGCTGCGGGTCGCCGGCATCGCGATCGGCGCGTTGCTGCAGCACGGTCGGACTCTCGAGCGCCACCCTGAGCGGCCGTGTTGGCGGCAGGCCGCGGATCGCTGCCACGGTGTCGACCAGCTGTTGCACGGCCGCGCGATTGATGCGGCCGTCCTCGACCACCTTGTAGGCGCACCCGGCCGTCAGCGCGCACGCGATCGCGCTCGTGGTGACGACGACGATGTGGCGACGCCGCTGCGACATGCTGGCCCGGGCGCGCGGTGCTGGGCGCGCGGTAGCAGTATAGCGATGTATTCGCCTGGCGGCAGCCTGGTATAGTCTGGGTCCGATGGCCAAGGTCGCGTCGAGGTGGGACAAGCTGCGGGCGCTGGCGGACAGCGCGCTCACCAGCTCACCCCTGCCGTTCGAGCCCAAACAACGCAAATCGCGGCGACCCGATCCGCGCGAGCAGGTGCGGTTGCGCGCGCGCTTCGTGCTCCGGGCGCGCGCGCTCTCCTATACCCGACTGGCCTTTCTGGCGCTGGGTGTCGTCGTCATCTTCGTGCCGCAGCTGGCGCGCGCCGTCGGCATGACCGGCATCTGGCCCAAGCTCGGCCTGGGGCTGATGATCCTCTATGCGGTCGCCAACTTCTTGCTGCTGCGCAGCGCGCGCCACGCCGTCTGGGTGACGCTGGTGACGCTGGTACTCGACCAGGTGATGGTGGCGCTGGTGGTCGGCCGCTCGGGCGGCATGCACAGCCCCGCCATGGACGCACACCTGCTGCTCACCGTCTTCTTCGCGCTGCTGTTCCCGCGGCCGATCGCGGTGCTGCCGCCGCTGCTGGCGCTGCCGATCGGCGCCGTGCTGGGCGGCGGTTTTATCAGCAGCTGGTCGGTCGAGGCGCTGCTGCTGTTCTGGTACGTCGCGCTGTGCCTGGTCGCGTTCTACCTGATCGTCTACCTGACCCACCACCAGGAAAACCAGCAGCGCGCGATCGTGCATCTCGAGCAAGACCTGAAGAACATGGCGGTGCTGGACGAGCGCGCCCGGCTGAGCCGCGAGATCCACGACGGCCTGGGTGCCGCGCTGTCCGGTCTGATCATCCAGATGGAATATCTGATGACGCTGACCAAGGACCGCCAGGTGCGCGACGAACTGACCGAGCTGAAGGACGCGGCCGAGGAGGCGATCGCCGAGCTGCGCCGCGCGCTGCGCATGATGCGCGACGAGTTCGAGCTGGTGCCCAGCCTGCAGGCAACCTGCGAGGCCTTTCGCAACCGGCGCAAGCTGCCCTGCCAGCTGGACATCAGCGGGGAGTTGCCGCGGCTCACCTCGGAGCAGCAGCTGACGCTGTTTCGCATCTTGCAGGAGGCGCTCAACAACGCCAGCAAGCACGCCAAGCCCAAGCGGGTGACGGTCAAGGTGCAGTTCTTCATCGACGGCATGCAGTTGCAGGTGATCGACGACGGCTGCGGCTTCGACAGCGCCCACACGCCAGCGCACCACTACGGCCTGGTCAACATGCGCGACCGCGCGCGCAAGGTCGGTGGCGACGTCATGATCGAGTCCGAGCCGGGCGCTGGCACTGCCGTCACCTTCATGCTGCGCGGCGTCGGCGGCGAGGCCACGCGCGAGGCCGCCATCCCGGTGCGCTACACCGCGCAGACGGCGACCCGCAGTTCGCGGTCGCGCGCACCGGCCAGGTAGAATGCGGTATAGTCGAGCCAGTGCACGACGAAAGAGGGCGACATGGATCGAGTGAAGGTGTTGGTCGTCGAGGACGTGGTCAAGATCCTGAAGAACCAGATCAAGCTGCTTGAGAACTATCCCGAGCTCGAGATCGTCGGCTCGGCGCTTTCGGGCGAGGCGGCGCTGGAGGAGGTCGAGCGCTGCAAGCCCGACGTGATCCTGTGCGACATCGGGTTGCCGCAGATGAGCGGCATCGACGTCACCCGTCAGGTCAAGGCCAAGCACCCCGAGATCGAGATCCTGATCTTCACCATCTTCGACGAGGAGGAAAAGGTCCTCGAGGCGATCAAGGCCGGCGCCTCCGGCTACCTGCTCAAGGGCGCCGAGGCCGACAAGGTGGTCGCCGGGATCAAGGAAGTGCACTCGGGTGGCAGCGTGATCCAGCCCAACCTGGCGCGCTCGCTGCTGCGCCACTTCCGCATGCCCGAGGAGGGTCCGGCCCCGGCCGAGCCGCCACCCGCGCCGCCGCCGAAAGAGCAGCCAACCGGCGGCCTGCAGGTCGAAGTTCGCAAGCAGCTGACCGCGCGCGAGCTCGAGGTGCTGCAGATGATTACCAAGGGGCTCAGCAACAGCGAGGCAGCGGGCGTGCTCGGCCTGTCCAAGGCCACCATCCGCACCCACCTCGAGCACATCTACCAGAAGCTCGACGTCACCAACCGAGTCGAGGCGGTGACCGAGGGCGTGCGCCAGGGCATCATCGAGGTGTGAACGCGCTCGCTTTCGCATTGCTGCTGATCGCGTTGCCAGCTGCGGCGACATCGGCGCCGGCGTCGCGGCCGGCATCGCGGCCGGCATCGCGGCCGGCGCCACCGCAGATCGACGACGCGGCCGCGGCCGTGGTCGATGCCATTCTCACCGCCGGCAGCACCGAGCAAACGATCGCACAGCTGGACCTGCTGGTCGCAGCCGCGAGCGAACCCGAGCTGCGCGCAACGCTGGTACTGTTTCGCAGCCGGCAGCTCGAGCAACTGCACGGTCCGGCCGAAGCGCTGCAAAGCCTGCGCAACATCAAGGTGCCGGACGAGCTGGCCGCGGCCTGGAGCGACGAGCGGCTGCGGCTGGCGCGCGCCTCGGACAACCAGAAACTCGAGTTCGAGCTGCTCAAGGGCCGTTTGCCGCCGCCCGGCGACCGCAGGCGGCGCGGGCTGGCGCTGCAGATCGTCGACCTGGCGCTGCGCTCGCAGCAACGCGGCCTGATCGACAAGGCGTGCGCCGCGCTCGACGCTGAGCGCGACGCTGACCTGACCGCCATCCTCGACGTGCAGCGCGACCTGCTCGGCCACCACCAGAAATCAGCGCTCGAGTTGCTGAAGGATGCGGTCGACCTCGCCAGCGACGGCCACGCCGTGCGGCGTCTCGACGACATGGTTTCCGACCAGCAGCTCGACGCTGCACTGGTCGCCAAGCTCGGTCGCACTGCCACCCTCGAGTGGTGCGAAAGGCTGGCTGAAGCGGGCCGGCCCGACCGGGCAGCCGCGCTGATCGACAAGCTGCCGCGCGCTGACGATCTGTTGCCGCTGCGTCTGCGCACGTTGACCGCGATGCGCGACTACCAGGCGGCGCTGGCCACTGCGGATCAGTTGCTGGCGATCGACCCTAACCAGGCGTCGGTCGCGCTCGAACGCGCGCGCGTACTGGGCCGCCTCGGCCGCGCCGAGGAGGCACGCCTCGCCTACCAGGACTTTGCCGCGCGCTTCAAGAACGACCCCGAGGTGGACCAGGCGTCGTTCATGGCGGCCTGGCTGTTGCACGAATCAGGGCGCTCGGCCGACGCCGCGCGCAAGTTCAAGCAAGTGCTCGACGCCCGGCCGCGCAGCAACCTGTCGCCCAAGCTGCGCTGGTTCTGGGCGTTTGACCTCTACCGCGCTGGCGAGCTCAAGGCGTCGCTGGCCGCGTTGGACACCGTGCAGAAGGCGGGTGGCGAAGGCGCGGTCACCGCGCGCTACTTCAAGGCGCGCGCGCTCGACCGGATGGGTCGCGTCAACGAGGCCGCGGCGCTGCTCGACACGCTGATCAATGGCACCATCGGGCCCTCGGACAAGGCGGCCTACTACCGCGCTCTTGCGCGCGCGGCACGCGCCCGCATCGATCGGTTCGAGGTCGCGGCCGAGCGCGGACTGCGTTGCGGCGTGACCGGCTACGTCGAGGGCGCGGCGGCCGAGCCGATGACCGTCAACCGTTTTCAGACTGCGACCGATCGCGACCACCTCTGCCCGGCCGAACTGCGGCCCGCGGTCGACGCGTTGCTGCCGTCGCTACCGCAGGCGCCGGCGCGCGCGCTCGCGGCCGCGGCCAGCGTCCGCTTGTGCGACGTGGCGGCGCGGGTGCTGCGCGGCACGCCGCGGCCCAGCGGCGAGGACGGCGCGCGCCGTTACCTCGATGTGCTGCAGCTGGCTGGCGACGCCTCGACCACGATGCAACTCGGCGCCACCATCTTTCGCGATCGGATCTCGCAGCCCGGCCGCGCCGAGGACCGCTGGCTCTGGCAGACTGCCTATCCGCAGGCCCCGTTCCTGGTCCGCGACCCGCGACGGCCATGGGGGGACGGGCTCGACGCGGTACCGAGCGCGCTGCGCCACGCGATCTCGCGCCAGGAGAGCCGGTTCAATGCGACGGTCATCTCGCCCGCCGGCGCCATCGGCGCGCTGCAGCTTCTGCCACGCACTGCCGTGCGGCTGGGCACCATGCTCGGACATCCGCTGCGCGAGGCCGACGAGTTGCTCGACCCGGATCGCAATGCCGAGCTCGGGGTTTACTACCTGTCGCTGCTCTGGCGCGAGTACCGCGGCGCGCTGCCGCTGGTGATCGCCGCCTACAACGCCGGTCCGCAGGCGGTCTCCAACTGGCTGGTGCGGTTTCACGGGCTGCCGCTCGACGAGTTTGTCGAGTCGATCCCGTACCAGGAGACGCGCGGCTACGTGAAGAAGGTGCTCGCCTCGTACACCGTCTACGGCTGGATCGAGGGCAATCCCGACGCCGAGGCGTGGGCGCAGCAGGAGTGTTTCGACCCCTTTCCGCGGTTCGCGGTCGATTTCTAGGAAGCCGCCACACTGACGGCCGCGCGCTGTGCTCAGTAGCTGTAGGTCACGGCGATCGCAAAATCGAAGATCTGGCCGCCCGCTTTCCAGTTGCCCACCGGGTCGCTGGCGTCGTCCTTGCGCGCGCTGCGCTCGGCCAGGATCAGCACCTGGGCCGAAGCGTCGATGGTGATCGGATTGGCAAACGCCTCGAGCGGATCCTGGAAGGTCAGCCCGACCCCCGACGTCAGGCCATGGGTGTTGTTGTCGACGTAGTTGCTGCCCGAGGTCTGGTTGGGCAACGGCGTCGGCCGGTAGAAGTATCCGCAGCGCACCGCCAGGAACTCGACCGGGAAGAACTCGAGGCCAGCGCGCGGCACCAGTGTGTCCTGAAAGCCCGGCACCACGGTGCGCTCGAGGCCAGGTGCCGGGATGTCCAGGCTGTCGCCGATGCCTAGCCGATCGAGGTCGTTGCCCGAGGTGTCGATGCCAAACTGCACGCTCGGGTCGGGCGCGTCGGACCAGCGCAGGTACTGCAGGTCGACGCTCAGCGTGATGCGGTTGTCGAGAAAGGTATAGGCAGCGCCGATCGAGATGGTGTGCGGCGAATAGATGTTGATCGACCCGAACCGGATCTCGGCCTCGATGTCGGTGCCGTCGACACCGATGTGCGACGGAAAGTCGATCGGCATTCCGAGCGCGCCGCGGTAAACGCCGCCGAGCCGCAGCCCGAACAGTGGCCCGAGCGCGATCCCCATGGTCGGCGCGATCTGGTACTTGAGCGCGGTGTCGAACTCGCGGTGGCTCTCGGTGCCAGCCACCGGGTCGACCTGGAACCGAGTCGGGCCGATCAGGCCACCGGTGGCGCGGATGCCGACGCCCGTCGTCAACCAGTCGAACCAGCGCACGGCCACTGCCGGCATCACCTCGAGCCGGCCCATGCCCGATTCCCACAGGTAGAACTGCGGCACCATGGGGTCGAGCGTGCGGATGCGTGCCACCTCGGTCGCTGGCAGGTAGACGCCGAGCCCGATGGCGAGCCGATCGCCGATCTTGCCACCGACCGGAAAGTCAAAGCCAAGCGCAGCACCGCCCTCGAACCCCGGCAACTCGGGCTGGTAGGGCGAGTCCTCGGCCAGCTGCTGCTCGAGGGCGATCGTGGTGTTGGGATAGACGACGCTGAGCGCGGCGCCGAAGTTGAGCGAGTGGCGCGTCGCCAGCAGCGCCGGATTGTAGAAGGTGGCAGTGTAGTCGTCGGCGATCGCGGTCTGGGCACCAGCCATGCTCTTGTTGCGTGGGTTGAAACCGGTCAGCTCGAATGGGCCGGCCGCGCTCAACGGTCGCGCGGCGCCCAGCACAGCGATCGCGCTCATGGCGACGACGAGACGCGTGCGCATTACTCCCCTGCAGTGCGATTGCACTCGGTCAAAAAACGTCCCAGGTTACCCAGCAACTCGTGCGCGACGCCCTGGCCGCGCAGCGCCGATAGAGCCGGCAGCACCTCGCGGCTGGCCTGCTCGCCGAACAGCGGCGCCACCGCGGTGACGAGCGCGCTCGCCAGCCGCGAGTCGCGCTCGAGCAGTCCGAACACCCGCGCCAGGTACGCGAGCAGTTGCTGGCCGCCGGGCTGGTCGTAAGCGTCGGCGGCCGGGCCCAGTGTCGTCGCCACGTGGTACTGCTCGGCGACCGCGAAATCGTAGATCATGCCGGCCAGCGCGCGCTCCTGATCGTTGCGGTTGAGGCAGCCCACGGCCACCTGCAGATCGGGCAGGATGCCGGCCGCCGGGTCGAGCGCGCTGCCAATCAGATCGATCAGCGCATCGAACCGCTCGTGCGTGGCCCCGGTCAGCTGGCGGCCGAGCGCGTCGTCGAGCTGGCCGCGCACATAGCTCCAGTCGAAGGTCGGCGCCGCCACGTCGTCAGCCAGCACGCTGATCAGCAGCACAAACGCATCGCGGCCGACGGCCAGCTGGCCGTCCCGTTCGATCTCCAGAGCCTCGAGCTGCGCCCGGTAGTCCGGATCGTCCACCAGCTGGCTGGTCGCCCGCAGCAATGCCGGCACGAACGGTTGGACGCCTCCCGGGCAATTGGCGCACAGCGCTTGAAACTCGACCAGCCGCCGCAGCGTGGCCAGCCAGGCCGGCAGGCTGCAATAGGTCAACACCGCCTGCTCCAGCCGCGGCAACTGGTAGTGCTCACCCACCCCGACGCTCGACTGACCGGTGACGTAGTCGACCAGTTCGAAGTAGAGCGGAGTCAGCGTGCCCAGCGTGTCGGCCTCGGCCATCGCGCGCAGCGCCGCGAACAGGTCGTGCGGCGGCGCCTGCCGGAGCAGGCTGAACAGCACCGCGGTCAGCGCGCGGTACTGACCGCTGTCGACCAGCACCCGCTTGAGCTGGCGGCCGATCGGATCGAACAGCCCACCGTCCAGCGCCTGACGGGAGGCGCTGATGAAGCTGGTGACCGTGCCGCACGGCCCGGCCGCACCCGGCGACGCCACGGATGGCGCATCAACCGCGTCGGCGCTGCAAGAGAGAGCGCACCACGCCAGCAGCGCCAGGGTCAGACCCGCCCGCCGCGGGTCAGCGGACCTTGATGCGCGGCGCACTGTTCTGCCCCTTTTCGATGGTGACGTCCTGCTTGACCGTCTTGCGACCGCGCACCTCGATCTGGTAGGTGCCGGGTGGCAGCCGGTACTCGACCAACGGCAGCGAACCGACGTCGACACCCTCGATCACAATGCGCGCCGTGCGCGGGCCCAGCACGGTCAAAGTGCCGGCATCCTCAAGCTTCCTGCAGTTGAGCACGGGCGAAATGACCAGCTCGCGCTCGCCCTTGGGGGTGACCGTCTGCTCGATCTCGTCGCACCCCGGCCGCGCCACCCGTAGCGCGTGGTTGCTTTCGAGCGGCACCTTGGGGACCACGACGTCGCTGCCGCGCCAGCGCTTGTCCCAGAAGACGATGGCGTCGGCCGGCTTGGGCTTGATGGTCACCAGCGACGTGCGATAGGACAGCGGCACCGTCAACTCCTTGGTCTCGCCCGCCTGCAGCGTCTGAGTCTGCCTGAGGTCCATTGTCAACTTGTGGCTGAGCACCAGCTCGATCGGTTTGTCCGCCGGCAGGTCGCGCAGCTCGAGCGGGGTCACGCCGCGGTCCACGCCGTCGACCTTGACCCCCGCCTTGTCGGGGTCGCTGCCGAGCTTGAGCGTGGCGACGCCGGCCGGCATCACCTGGTGCAACAACTCGACCTGGCCGCGGGCCAGGGTGACGCGAACCGGGATCGGTTCGACCCCGGGTCGCTTGAGCAGGACGTCGTGCACACCGGCTGCCAGCGGCAGTTTGATCGGGGTCTGCATGCCGACCGCCACGTTGTCGACGATCACCTCGGCAGTGCTGGGTTCGGTGATCACGATCAGGTGACCCGTGCGATCGGCGATGACCAGCCAGAGCAGCGCCGCGATCGCGGCACAGCACGCCGCGCCGGCCACGAACGCCGCGGCCAGCAACCCCAGCGGCACCATGCGCGCGCCGCTGGTGCCGCGCGCACCGGTCGAACGGTCGCGGTCGACCGGCACCGTGAGCACGGACGCCGGATGGTAGTCGTCGGCGACCAGCGGCCGGGCGCCGGTGAGCTCGTTCGGCCGCGGCTCGTCCGGCCGGGCCTTGGTCTCGGGCTTGGTGCGCCGGCGCTGAGGTGGGGCCCCCGGGTCCAAGCTGTCGAGCGACGGCAGGTCGTCCGCTGGCGGCGTGTCGCGGCGTGCTGGCGCGGCCCGGCGCGCACGCGCGCTGAAAACAGCGTCCGCTTCGCCGGCAGCTGGTGCTGCCGTGTTCCCGTCGGACTGGGTCATCTCGCTGTGCTCGTCTGGGCCGGGTGGCTTGACGTCGACCCGGGACAGCCCGCTCGGGACGTTGAGCAGCGGGACGGCGGTCTCGACCTCGGAAATGGTCGGGTCGCGCCGCAACTCGGACGGCTCGTCCTCGAGCATCTCGGTCGCGATCTCCTCGCTCGCTGTCGTCGGCGACCGCGCAGTGCCCCGGTCCGAAGCCTCCGGCGGCGACACACTGACCATGGTGGCGTCGTCGGTGGTGGCCACCCCCTCCTGGCTGGAGACGAAGACATTGCTGGCGTCGGTGCGCACGTCGTCGCTGGCGGGCGGCGGCCGGTACGAGACGTCGGCATACTCGCGCAGCCGATCCTGCTCGTGCTTGAAGTCCTCGGCGAAGGTGACGCGGATGTAGCGCGCCAGCTGCTCGCGCCCGTACTGCAGGCCGGCGCTCTGCACATAGCGGTCGAGGTCGGCCTGCAGCGCGCTGGCCCACGGGTAGCGCTGCTCGACCTTGGGCGCCAGCGCCTTGAGGATGATGCGCTCGAGGTCGCCCGCCAGCTCGGGCTTGTGCTGCGACGGCGGTGCGATGTCGACGCGGCGCACCTTGTCGAGCAACGCGAAGTCGCTCTCCGCCCGGTACAGACGCTCGCCGGTACACAGTTCGTACAGGATGACGCCGGCGGCAAAAATGTCGACCCGATGGTCGACCGCCTCGCCGCGTGCCTGTTCGGGCGCCATGTAGGCGAACTTGCCCTTGAGGATGCCGGTCTGCGTCTTGACCGCGCGGTTGGCCGCCTTGGCGATGCCGAAGTCGATGATCTTGACGTCGCCGTCCCAGCTGAGCAGCACGTTCTGCGGCGAGATGTCGCGGTGGATGATGTTGAGCGGCCGGCCGCGGTTGTCGTGGCGGCGATGGGCGTAGTCCAGTCCCTCGCACAGCTTGCTCACCGCATAGCAGACAAAGTCGAGCGGCAGTCCGCGGTCGCGGCACTGGTCCCAGACCGAGCGCAGATCGCTGCCCGGCACGTACTCCATCGCGATGTAGTAGATCGACCGGATCTGCCCGACGTCGTAGATGCGCGCGATGTTGCCGTGGTGCAGCTCGCCGGCAATCTTGGCCTCGTCGTGAAACATCGCGACGAACTCGCCGTCCTCGGCGATGTTGGGCAGGATGCGCTTGACCGCGACATACTGCTCGCCGCCCGCGGCATCGCCGGACTTGGCCAGGTACACCTCGGCCATGCCGCCGATGGCGAGCCGCTCGAGCAGCAGGTAATTCCCAAACGGGATCGCGGTCGATGGCACGACGCTATTACCGCACACGGGGTCGCCGGTTTCAACGACGTTGCTGCAGGTTCCGGCTGCCTGCGACCTCGCCACCACCGTCGAGACGACGACCGGGCGCTTGACCGGCCGGGGCGCGCGGCCTACAAGCGTTATCGGCCCCACACCGGGGCAAACAGGTGAGCCATGCCGATCTGCCCGAAATGCCGCGCCGAATACAAGACGGGCATCATCCATTGCACCGACGACGGAGCCGAGCTGGTCGACACGCTACCGGCCGATGACATGACTGCGGTCACGTTGGAGGAGGTCTATGTCACGGTCGACGCCATCGAGGCCGAGCGCATCCGCGGCTTGCTCGAGGCCGAGTCGATCGCCTGTTATGTCCGGGCTCTGCGCAGCGGTGCGTTTCCGACCGCCATCGGCGCCGAGTCCGGCTGCCGGGTCGCGGTCCCGCGCTACCAGCTGGAGCGCGCGATCGAGCTCATCAAGCGCGCCCGCGCCGACGGCATCGTGAGCAGCGATGGAAACCTGCTCCGATGAGATCGAGAGAGCGCGCCGACTGATCGCGGCCGCGTCGCGCATCGTAGTGCTCACCGGCGCTGGCATCAGCGCCGAGTCCGGCGTCCCCACATTTCGCGGAGCTGAAGGCCTCTGGAAGCAGTACCGGCCAGAGCAGCTGGCATCGCCCGAGGCGTTCGTCGACAACCCGTGCCTGGTCTGGGAGTGGTACGGCTGGCGCCGCGACAAGGTCGCCGCCTGCCAGCCCAACGCCGCACACCTGGCGCTGGCGCGGTTTGCGCTGGGCCACGGCAAGACGCTGATCGTGACCCAGAACGTCGACGGGCTGCACGCCGATGCCGCGCGCGAGGTGGCTGGCGATCGCGATCCGGCGGCGGCGTTGCCGGTCGAATTGCACGGCAATCTGTTCTCGCTGCGTTGCACGGCCTGTCAGCACGTATGGCGCGACAGCACGGCCATCGACGCCAGCAGTCTCGACACGCTGCCGATCTGCCCCAGCTGCCGCGGGCTGGCGCGACCGCACATCGTCTGGTTTGGCGAGTCGCTCGACAGCGGGCACGTCTCGCGCGCATTCTGCGAGGCTGAGTTGGCAGCGGTGTGCGTCGTCATCGGCACCAGCGGCGTGGTGCAACCGGCGGCCAGTATCGCCGCAGTGACCGCCCAGGCCGGCGGCGAGGTGATCGAGATCAATCCGGACGAGACGCCGCTCACCGCGCTGAGCTCGGTCTCGATCCGGTCGGGAGCGGTGGCGGCGGTGCCGCCGATCTTCGAGGGGACATCCGTCAGCGCTCCAGGGAGGGACTCGTGAAGCCAGGCACGTTCGCTCTTTGCGCTGGGCTCGCTGCGTTCGTCGACGCTTCTGTCGTGCACGCCGAGGCCGCCAGCGCGCCCGCGTTGCCGGCACTGAAGCCGGCATCGATACCGGCGCTGCCGGCAACGACCGCCCCCGCTGCCTCGAAAACGTCGAAGGTGCGCGTCGCCGTGCCCAACATGGTCGCCACCAACAGTAACGATGCCGAGCTCGCCAAGACGCTGACGCAGGTGCTGACGATCGAGGTCAACAAGGTCCGTGGCATCGAGGCGATCGGCATGGCCGACATCGAGGCGCTGCTCAACCACGAGCAGCAGAAGGCACTGCTCGGCTGCGAGGATGCCTCGTGCATCGCCGAGATCGGTGGCGCTCTCGGTGTCGACGCCTTGCTGTCGTCGAGCATCGGACGTGTCGGCGACACCATCGTGCTTAGCATCCGGCTCAACGACACACATAACGCGCGCCAGATCGGTAGCGCCTACGAATCCGTCTCCGGCAAGCCCGATGAGCTGATCCGGGTGGTGCAGCGCAAAGTGCCCGAGGTCGTGGCCCAGGCCCAGCCGGCATGGGCGCTCGAAGCCACAACTGCAGCGTCGACGACCACGCTTGGCAAGCGCGGCGCCGCAGCTGAACACGGCCAGCCAGGTGGATCTGGCTTTCACATCGTCTGGCCTGCATTTGGTGTGACCGCAGCTGGCGGGTTGGCGCTGGTCGCCGCGGGAGTCTTTTTTGGCCTCGGTCTTGCCAGCGGCGGAGATACCGCCGACCTGACGCGCGTCGACTTCAATGACCACGAGTACTGGGCGCCGGGCGCCCAGGAGCCATTTGACAGAATGAAGGCATTCAACTGGGCGGGGGTGGCAAGTGCGGGGTTCGGCGCACTGCTAACGATCTCTGGCGTGATGTGGCAGATCGTCGCCGGCTTTGACGGCGGCACGGAGGTCGGAGCATGAAAACCATCGCGTGCATCCTCTGCCTCGCGATCCTGACTGGTTGCGGTTTCCTGAACGACGCCAATCGCCGCTACTCGTGCCGCGTCAACGACGACTGCGCCGGCGACAATCAGTGCCTCGGCGTGGTGGAGATCACGCCCCCGGACAATTGCATCACGCTCTTTGGAGGGTCGGGCTACACCGAGGACGGCGGCTCGGTGTTCGCCGACGGCGGCAAGGTCAACACCGACGGTGGCATCCCGATCCTGGACGAGGGCAAGTGCTACCTCCTGTATTGCACTCCGCCGGGTCCGACCGACTGCGGCGGTAAGACCTGCGCTGCCGATTCGGACTGCGTCATCGCCATGACCGAAAGTGGCCAGGTGTATCTGGCGTGCGTCGGGAGCGACCTGATCGACGACAATGCACGCTGCGACGACCTGACGTATCCGGGAAGTGAGTGCCAATTCGACACGACGGGAAAAGTCTGCGTGCTCGTGTTCTCGCGCTACACCGAGGAACATTCAGATACGTTCACCGATTTCAAACGCTGTGTTCCCCATACTGAGCTGAAGGAACCTGGCAGATAGACGACCGCGCACGCTATTTTCGCGATCTGGCTTGATTGCGCGCCGACTTCTTCGCCGGTTCCTCGGCCAGCAGCTCGACCACGGCATCGAGCAGCTTGCTCGCGATCTCGTCCTTGCTGACCAGCCCCAGGATCTTGACCCGACCATCGGCGAACAACAGCGCGGCCTCGCTGTTGGCATTGTCGAAACCACTCTCGGCCGTGCCGACCCGGTTGGCCACGATCAGATCGACCTTCTTGCGCACCAGCTTGTCGCGGCCATGCTCGAGCACCTCGTGGGTCTCGGCGGCAAAACCGACGATCACCCGGGCCGGCCGCGTCGCGCCCAGCTCGGCCAGAATGTCGGGTGTGCGCACCAGCTCGATCTGGTCGAGCGGCTGCTCGCTCTTGCTCAGCTTGTGCTTGGCCGCCACGCTCGGCGCGTAGTCGGCCACTGCCGCGGCCATGATCACGGCATCGGCGCCGCGCGCATGCGCCATGGTGGCGCGCTGCATCTCGGCCGCGGTCTCGACCGGGATCACGGCGTCCAGCGCCGGCAGCGGCACGCTGGTCGGCCCCGAGATCAGGGTCACCGCCGCTCCGCGCTGCGCCGCGGCGGACGCGATCGCGGCCCCCATGCGGCCGGATGATCGGTTGCTGATGTAGCGCACCGGATCGATCGGCTCACGGGTCGGCCCGCTGGTGACAACCAGGCGGCGGCCGATCAGATCGCGCTTGCCACCCAGCGCCTCGAGCACGGCACCGACAATGGTCTCGATCGCGGCCAGCCGGCCGCGGCCGATCGCGCCGCTCGCCAGCGGCCCCTCCTCCGGCTCGACGATGCGGACGCCGCGTTCGACCAGCGTCTGCACGTTGGCGCTGGTGGCCGGATGCGACCACATGTGGTGTTCCATGGCCGGCGCGATCACCAGCGGCGCGCGCGTCGCCAGCAGCAGCGCGCCGAGCGCGTCCGAGGCGCGGCCGGTCGCCGCGCGTGCAATGAAGTCGGCGGTCGCCGGCGCCACCACCACCGCGTTCGCCTGCTGCGCCAGCGCCACGTGCCCGATCCGCAGGTCGGACGCAGCGCCCCCGGCCTCCAGCTCGAGCACGTCGCAGAAGACGCGGTGGCCCGACAGCGCCTCGAAGGTCAGCGGTCCAACGAACGCCGTGGCCGCACGCGTCATCGCCACGTGCACGTCCGCCCCGAGCTCGCGCAGCCGACGCAACAGCTCGACCGCTTTGTAGGCGGCAATACCGCCAGTGACGCCGAGCACGACGATTCGCTTTTCGAGTGGGTTGACCATGATCCGATGGTAGGGGCCGGCCCGGGGCCAGGTCAAACACAACCCTTGCCTGGAGACCTGATTACCCGCTATCTCGTGGGTCGGGGCGTGCGCGCGTGCCGCGGTGGTAGGCTCGTACGCAGCGGGGTTCGCGATGGTCTCCAACCGCGGCCGAGAGCCAGATCGGGCCGAGCTGCGCCGCAACCTGCGGCAACTGCGTCAGGCGCTGACCCGCCAGCCACTCGACCTGGATGCGCGCGTTCGCGTTGCCCGCACGCTGCGTCTGCTCCAGCGGCCGCGCGAGGCGGTCGCCCACTACCGCGCGGTGGCGCGCTACCTGGCCCTGTCCGGCCAGCCGCTGCGCGCGATCGGCGTGCTCAAGGAATTGCTTCAGGTCGACCCCCAGCACGAGGAGACCCTGCTCTTTCTGGCCAAGCTGTACGCGCGCACCCGCGGCGCAGCGCCCAGCAACGTCGGCCGCGTCGCGGTGCCGATCGATGACGGCCACCTGCCGCGCATGCTCACCGGTACCTGGCCAATCTCGGACACCGGCATCTGGCGCGCGATCCGACCGCGCGAGACGTCGGAGTTGGTGCGCGAGCTGTCGCCCGAGGAGGCCGGCGTCACCGAGGGGGACGACCCCGGGAAGTCCCTGACGAGGGACGACCCCGGGAAGTCCCTGACGAGGGACGACGAGGTGACGCAGGTGACGGCGCCGCCCGAGCCGCTGCCCGGGATGCCAGCCCCAGTCGACTTTGGCGGCGAAGATTCCGACGACCACGAGGTGACCGAGCCCGAGCTTGCGCTGATCGACGAGAACTACGAGATCATCGGCGAGGCGAGCGACGAAGAGCTGCTGTTGCCAGCGGTACCGCTGTTCTCGAGCCTGTCGCAGCGCGCCTTTGTCGACCTGGCGCGCGCCATGGTGCACAAGCGGTTGCGCGCAGGTGGTGTGCTGTTCTGCAAGGGCGACCCCGGCGACTCGTTGATGCTGATCAGCTCGGGCCGGGTGCAGGCGTTTCGGCCGACCTCGGCCGGCGACACCCTGATCGCGACGCTCAAGGATGGCGACCTGATCGGCGTGCTGGCACTGATCTCGCCACGCCGCCGCGCCGCCACGCTGGTGGCCGAAACCGACGTCGAGTTCTTCGAGATCGACAAGCGAATCATCGACGGGCTGTTCAAGGACCACCCGGCGATCGAGAAGGTGCTGCACAAGTTCGCCCGGCACCGCCTGATCATGACTGCGCTGGCGCAGCTGCCAGTGTTTCGCACGCTGCCGGTCGAGGCGCGCGAAGCCATTGCCCGCCGCTTCAAGCAGCGCCACTTCGTGGCCGGCGATCAGCTCGTCTACGAGGGGGCCGAGATCAACACCCTGATCCTGCTGCTGCGCGGCCGCGTCTCGGTCGGTCCCGAGGGCGCCAGCGGCGAGGTCGAACAACCGCTGGCGCGGCTGGAGCCGGGCGACCTGGTCGGCTGCATTGCGGCGCTCGCCGGCGGAGTGGCCGACGCCTGTGTGCAGGCCGATGACGACGGCGTTTGCGCGATGGTGCCACACAAGGTGTTCGAGGACCTGGTCACGGTGTTCCCGGTGCTGCGCGGACTGCGCCAGGGGCTCGACGAAGACCGCTGCATGATGACCGAGCACATCTTCACCGACAGCGTCGGCATGCAGACCGAAGCGCTCCAGATCGACGACGAGTGATCTGCGGTTCTAGCGAATTGTCGCGCAGGCCGGCGCGCTGAACATGCCGTCGACCGTGCCGCCGCCTGGAAAATCGGCCTTGAACAGACCGGTCGCCAGCGCGCCCTCGACCAGCTTTTGCAGCGTGATCTCGCCGCTGGTCGCGCTGACATTGGTGGCGCACAGGACGCCGGCGTCCTCGGAGCCGCCGTCGCAAGCCGAGGTGAACCGCACCAGCGTCACCGTCGCCACCGGCGCGGCACCGCCGCCAGCAGGCGGCACGTAGTCGAGGCCAACCACCTGGTACGGCGTCTCCTGTACCTGGGTGCCCTTGATCACGATCACCAGCGACGGATCGACGTTGTCGGTCGGGTCGAGCAGCGCCTCGCACACGTCCGGCCGCGGCGCGATCCGCACCACTGTCGACTGGATGGCGCCCTCGGGCACCACCTTGTGGGTCGCGTGGCTGCCCGAGAAGTCGGCGCCGTACGGCGCACCGTTGACCTCGGTCTTGTCAGCGACCGGTACTCCGATGTTCGGACAGTTGGCGGCCGCCAGCAGCAGCGTGACCAGTCCGACCCAGCTCGCACCACGGCGCCGCGGGCGCCACCCCAGGTAAATCGTCTCGTGCATCACTGCAAGATAGCATACATTTCGCCCCGAAATGGAGCAGCACCCATACCGCATTGTCGAACGGCTGCCGGGCGGCGCCTGCGACGTCTACCTGGCCGTCCGCAACCGCGACCAGCTACCGGTCGTGATCAAGATGCTCAAACTGGCGGCGCGCGAGGACCCGGCCGCCTTTGAGAAGTTCGTCTCCGAGGCCGACCTGCTGCCGCTGCTCGACCATCCCAACGTGGTGCACCGGGTCGACTTTGGCACCCAGGACGGGGCGCCTTTCATCGTGCTCGAGCACATCGCCGGCGCCGACCTGCGGCAGCTCTTGCAGCAGTGCGCCAGCATCAGCCATCGCCTCGACACCGGCCTGGTCGCCTTCATCGCGCAGGAGTTGCTCAAGGCGCTGGCCCACGTGCACCGTGCCCGCTCGTCGACCGGCGAACCGCTCGGCATCGTCCATCGCGATGTCAATCCCGACAACATGCTGCTCGGCTTCGACGGCGCGGTGCGGTTGTCCGACTTCGGCATCGCCGTGGCCGCTGGCGTGGACAAAGTCGACGCGCTGGCCACCGAGGGCAAGCTGGCCTACCTGGCGCCCGAGCAGGTGACCGGCGAGCCGATCGACCACCGCACCGACGTCTACGCCGCGGGCGCGGTGCTGTACGAGCTGACCACCGGCGAGCCGCCCTTTGGCGGCCCGGGTGTCGACGAGCAAAAGGCGCTCGACCAGATCGCTGCGGGCGAGCTGATCGCGCCGAGCAAGCGCCGGCCCGGTTACGATCGCAAGCTCGAGAAAGTGGTGCTCAAGGCGATGGCCCGCAAGCCGGCCAAGCGCTTCGAGCGCGCCGAGCACATGGCGGTCGAGCTCAGTTCTTTCCGCGGCCCGGTCAAGGATGGCGCGGCTGCGCTGGCCATGCAGCTCGGCGCGCTATTCCCCGACCAGCTGGCCAGGATGGTGACGCTGTACCAGAGCCTGGGCCGCACCATCAAGGTAGCGCCCACGGCGCGCTAGGTCGCAAGTTTGACCCCGCGCTGCGCGAGCACGGCCAGCAGCCCGCTGCGGTGCTCCTCGTACACCTCGAGCTCGGCCACCACCCGCTCGGGCGTCACCACCCAGCCGAGACCGGTTTCGCAAAGTTCGCCGTACCGCAGCGCCCGCGCCAGCACAGCCGCAAGTTCGGGCGGCAGCTCGCCGGCGCCGGCGAAGCGAACACACAGCACGTCGAGCACCTCGCTCGCGCTGCGGGTCTGGTATCCCGCGCGCAGCAGAAGCGCCCGCACGATGTGGAACAGGCTACTGGCAGCGCGGCCCAGCGCATCTCGATGCAATCGCTGGCTGACCAGCACCTCGGCCGCGTCCCAGGCCTGGGCCGAGACGTGCAGTTCGCTCTGCGCCAGCAACGTTGCCTCGGCCTCGGCCAGCGTCGGCGTGAAGATCGTCGTTTTCAAATCAACTGCTTCGTGAAAATCTGCCATGTCTCGATGGTAGGAACCCAGCGCGATCAGGTCAACTTCGATCAGTCAGGACCTGTGCTGCTTGGGTGAAGGAAAGGAATGCCGAAATGAAGCCCGGCGAACGCCTCTACCCGCACGTCTTCAGTCCATTCCGCATCGGCAAGCTGGAGCTCAAGAATCGCATCAAGTACGCATCGACCGAGACCAACTTCAACTACGGCGATGGCTGGGTCTCGGAAAAAGAGATCGCCTACATGGAGGCCGAGGCGCGCGGCGGCGCCGCCATCGTCACCACCCAGGGCGCCTACACCGACCCGCGCACCGAGGGCAAAGGCTACGTCGGAATGATGGCGATCTGGGACGACAAGTTCATCCCGGGGCTGCAGAAGATCAACGAGGCGATCCACCGCCACGGCGCCAAGTCGATCCTGCAGCTGATGCACTGCGGCCGGGTCGGTGGCGTCGAGCTCGACTACACGGTCGGCCCGTCCGTGGTCAAGCAGCGCATCCCGCGTTTCCGCGAACCGGTCGAGATGACGGTCGAGCAGATCGAGACCTGCATCCAGGAGCACATCGACGGCGCCGTGCGCACACAGGAGGCGGGCTACGACGGGGTCGAGATCTCGGGCATCGTCGGCTATCTGATCTCCAACTTCATCTCGGCCTACACCAACAAGCGCAGCGACGAGTACGGCGGCGACATCGCCGGCCGCTCGACCTTCATGCGCAAGATCGTCGCCGGCATTCGCCAGGCGGTTGGGCCCGACTTTCCCATCATCATCCGGCTCTGCGGCGACGAGCTGCTGAGCGACCGCGGCGGCAACACGCCCGAGGAGTCGCTGGCGGCGATCAAGATCGCCGAGCAGGCCGGCATTGACTGCCTGAGCGTGACGGCGGGCTGGCAGGAGTCGTCGGTCTCGGTCATCAGCCGGGACATTCCGATGGGCAGCTGGCTGCACATCGCCGAGCGCATGAAAAAGAACCTCAAGATCCCGGTCGCCATGGCGTACCGGCTGTTCCTGCCGTCGATCGCAGAAAAGGCCATCGTCGAGAATCAGCTCGACATCTGGGAGATGTGCCGACCGATGATGGCCGACCCGGAGTTGCCCAACAAGATCCTCGAGGGTCGCGAGGACGAGATCATCCCCTGCATGGCCTGCAACATCTGCCTGGCGCGGCTATTCCGCGATGCCGAGGTCAACTGCTTCGTGCGCCCCTCGATCGGCCACGAGAGCGAACCCGAGTGGGGCTACTACGGCTTTGCCAAGGCCAAGCAAAAGAAAAAGGTCTGGATCATCGGCGCCGGCATCGCCGGCATGCAGGCCGGCGCCATCGCCGCCGAAAAGGGCCACCAGGTCACCATCACCGAGCGCGCGGATCATGTGGGTGGTCAGCTGGCCGCAGCGTCGCACGGGCCGTGGGGCGACGACGAGTTCATGCGCCTGGTCAACTATCTCAAGCGTCGCAACGAGAAGGCCGGCACCAAGTTCGTGCTCAACCAGCCGGTCAAGCGCGAGCATGTCAAGGCATCGGACGCCGACGTCATCATCGTGGCCACCGGCGCCGAGTCGCGCATCGACGTCAAGGGCGCCGACCTGCCGCACGTGGTCTCCTGCATCGACGTGTTCGAGGGCAAGGCCAAGGTCGGCAAGCGGGTGGTCATCCTGGGCGACTCGGGCGCGGCCATCTCGACTGCGCTGCTGTTGCTGCAGCGCGGCGGTCACCAGGTGACCATGGTCGGCAAGGCCAAGAAGCCGGGCCAGGACGTCAACCCGTCGTACATCTGGCGCTACATGAAAAAGCTCAAGGACGAGCAGGCGGTGGTGCTCAAGAACACTGACGTCACCGAGATCAAGCCCCAGGGCGTGGTGGTCAACACAGCCGAGGGCGAACAACTGGTCGAGGCTGACACCGTGGTGGTCGCGTACCTGAAGTCCAATCAGGAGCTGAGCGACGCCCGCAAGCGGATCTTCACGCTGGGCGACGCCATCACCCCGCGCCGCGGCTCGAGCGCGATCAACGACGGCTACCGGATGGGCATGCGGTTGTAAAGGAGGTCCCAATGGTTCCCACCATCAACGCGTTCAAGTGCGACGGCTGCAACATCTGCGTGCTGCACTGCCCGCCGCAGATCATGGGGCTGGTCAAGAACGTGGCCGTCGTCGTCACCGATCTGTGCGAGGAGTGCGGCATCTGCAACGACGTCTGTCCGATCGGCGCCGTGCGCTTTCACCTGCCGCAGCTCGAGTACGCGGCCGACCATCCGGCCTATCGCGCCCACCCGCGCTAGTGCCGCCTGGGTAGAGCAAGAAAGAGGTTCGCCATGGCTGACATCCCGGTCGATAAAAAATTTGCCGTGCTGTGCGAGATCGCGCGCGCCCAGCACTTTGCCTGGCACCAGGCGGTCAAGCAGATGTGTCCGGGCGTCGACGTCGCGGCGGTCGTCAACAAGATGTGGGAGGTCAGCGGCCACGACACGGCCAGCGCGTACCTCAAGCGGCTGGACCAGGGCAAGCCGCTCGCCGCGCAGGTGGCCGGCAGCGTGGTCTGGTCGAGCCAGTGCATGGGCGAGGACGCAGCGCTCGAGGTGACGTCCGGCAAGGACGAGGCGTTTGTCCAGCACGCAGATTGCCCGTGGGTGCACTGGCACAAACGGCTTGGCCTGCTGGCCGAGGACCGGCCGGGCTGCGACATCTGGTTCAAGACCATCGTCGACGACGTGAACAAGGCGCTCGGAACCCGCTTGCAGGTGGCGACGCTCGAGGCGCTCCCCGACGGCGGGAGCTGCTGTCGTCGCCGCTTCTGGGTAGGGTAGCAATGCCGGGGAGGGACCTGCGGCTGGGCTGCGACATCGGCGGCACCTTCACCGACTTCGTGCTGCTCGATGACCAGAGCGGCGAGCTGCGCACCTACAAGTGTCTGACCACCCCGCAGGATCCCGCGGACGCGGTCGAGCACGGCATCCGGCAGCTGGAGCAGGTCGTGCCCGGCTGCAGCGCGCGGCTGGACGAGGTGATCCACGGCACCACGCTGGTCATCAACGCGATCATCGAGCGCAAGGGCGCTCGCACCGGTCTGATCACGACCCGCGGCTTTCGCGACGTGCTCGAGCTGGGCCGCGAGATTCGCTATGCGCCGTACGACATCTTCGCCGAGTTCCCCAAGCCGCTGATCCCGCGGCAACTGCGGCTCGAGGTGGACGAGCGCATCCGCAACGACGGCTCGGTGCTCATGCCGCTGGATGACGACGGCGCGCACGCGGTAGTGCGGACACTGGTCGACCTGGGCGTCGAGTCGATCGCGGTCTGCCTGATCAATTCGTTTGCCAACCCGGCTCACGAGCTGCGGCTGCGCCAGATCATCGAGCAAGAGGCGCCGCAGGTTTCGGTCTCGATCTCGTTCGAGGTGCTGCCGCAGATCCGCGAGTACGAGCGCACCAGCACCACGGTCACCAATGCCTACGTCAAGCCGTTGACCGGCCGCTACCTGTCCACGCTGGGCGCCCGGCTCGAGTCGATGGGCATCGGCGGCAAGCTCTTCATCATGCTGTCGAGCGGCGGCATCACCTCGGCCGACACCGCGGCGCAATTCCCGGTGCGCATCATCGAGTCGGGCCCGACCGCCGCAGTCATCGCCGGCCAGTACTTTGGCCGCCTGTTCAATGTGCCCGAGATGTTTTGCTTCGACATGGGCGGTACCACGGCCAAGTCGTGCCTGATCCAGCATGGCGAGGTCGGGGTGGTGCCCACGTTCGAGGTGGGCCGGGTGCAGCGCTTCATGAAGGGCAGCGGCCTGACCATCCAGGTGCCGGTGGTCGACCTGATGGAGATCGGCGCTGGCGGCGGCAGCATTGCCCGGGTGAGCCGGGTCGGCACGCTGCAGGTCGGTCCCGACAGCTCGGGCGCCGAGCCTGGTCCGATCTGTTACGGCCGCGGCGGGGTCGATCCGTGCGTCACCGACGCCGATCTGTTGCTCGGTTACCTCGACGCCGATTATTTTTTGGGCGGGGATATGCGGCTCGATGTCGAGGCGGCTCGGCGCGGCATCGAGGAGCGCGTCGCCCGGCCGCTCGGGGTGCCCTTCTTGCACGCGGTGTGGGGCATCCACGAACTGATCAACGAGACCATGGCCGCGGCGGCCAAGACCCACATCGCCGAGAAGGGTGGCAACCCCAAGCTGGTCACGCTGGCGGCCTTTGGCGGCGCTGGCCCGGTGCACGCCTACGGGCTGGCCAAGAAGCTGGGCGCGCCGCGCTTCCTGGTGCCCCCCAATGCCGGTGTCGGCTCGGCGCTCGGCTTTTTCACGGCGCCGCGGGCGTTTGATCTGGTGCGCAGCCACAAGGTCGCGCTGCGCCAGGCGGACTTCGCCGTCGTCGAACAGGTCTTCAAAGCGCTCGAAGCCGAGGGACAGCGCGTGCTCGGCAGCGGAGTGGCATCCGTCGACATCCGCTTTGAACGCTCGCTCGATCTGCGCTTCGTGGGCCAGGGCGCCGAGACCAACCTGCCGATCGCCGAGCGCGACCTGACCGCGCTCGAGCCAGCGCTGCTGCGCAGCCGCTTCGACGCGCGCTACGAAAAACTGTATGGCCGCACCTATCCCGACTCTGCCATCGAGCTGGTCAACTGCCGGGTCAAGGCGCGGCTGCCCGAGCGCCTGCTGCGGCTCAAGCGACTTGCTGGCGGGGGCACGGTGGTCCAGGCGATCAAAGGGCAGCGGCCCGCCTATTCAGCCAGCGCGCAGGATTTCATCGCACACACGGTCTACGACCGCTACCGGCTGGCGCCCGGGGCCACATTCAACGGACCTGCCATCGTCGAGGAAAAGGAGTCCACGGTGGTGATCGGCGCCGACGCCGCGGCGGCGGTCGACGAGTACGGGTTTTTGTGGGTCGAGCTGCCAGGGGGCGCGCATGGCCGCCCGATTTGATCCGATCGCACTCGAGATTCTGTGGCGCCGGCTGATCTCGATCGTCGACGAGGCCGACGGCTCGGTCGCGCGCACCGCCTTTTCCAGCCTGCTGCGCGACGCGCACGACTACACCTGCATGTTCACCGACCGCAGCGGCCGCGAGCTGGCGCAGGGCTCGTTTGCCACGCCCGGCCAGTCGGGCGCCATGGCGCTGGGCATCAAACGACTGGTCCGCCAGCTTCCTGCAGATAGCTTCGCGCCGGGCGACGTCTTCATCACCAACGACCCGTGGGCGCTGGCCGGACACCTCAACGACGTGGCCGTGCTGAGCCCGGTCTTCTGGCGCGGCCAGCACATCGCCTTCACTGCCTGCGTGTTTCACCACTCGGACATCGGTGGCCGGGTCGCCTCGGACAACCACGAGGTGTTCGAGGAGGGGCTGTTCATCCCGCTGTGCAAGCTGCACGACCGCGGCACGGTCAACGAGCCGCTGTTGCAGATGATCCGCGCCAATGTGCGCACTCCCGACGAGGTCATCGGCGACCTGCGATCCCAGATCGCGGCCAACCACGTCTGCGCCGAAAAGATCTGCCAGCTGCTCGACGAGCACCAGCTGGACGGACTCGACGCTCTGGCCGACGAGGTGATCGGCCGCACCGAGCGCAGCCTGCGCGACGCCATCGCCAGGGTGCCCGACGGCCGGTACTGCGCCGAGGGCATCATCGAGCAGATGCCGGGCAAGGATGACGTCGTCATCAAGGTGGCGGTCGAGATACGCGGCAGCGACGTCGTGGTCGACCTGGCCGGCTCGTCGCCACAGGTCGACTGGGGCGGCAACGTGGTCCTCAACTTCACCTACGCCTATATGCACATGGCGGTGAAGAGCATGTTCGACCCGGACCTGCCCAACAACGACGGCTGCGCGGCTCCGATCACGCTGCACGCCCCCGAGGGCAGCGTGGTCAACTGCCGCTTTCCGGCCGCGGTGGCCGCGCGCATGCAGATCGGCCACTTCATGACCGAGATCGTCTACCGCGCGCTGGCCGGGGCCGTGCCCGACCGCGTGCTCGCGGCCAGCGGCGGCACGCCGGCCACCATGAACGTCTTTTACGGCAAGCGCGGCGACGGCCGGCCCTGGCACTCGGTGATGATCCGCGGCGGCGGCATGGGCGCCAGCGCCCGCAGCGACGGCCACTCGACCGCGATCTTCCCGGCCAACGGCGCCAACACGCCGGTCGAGATCCTGGAGAGCGACACGCCGCTGATCGTCGAGCGGCGCGAGTTGCTGGTCGACTCGGGTGGCCCAGGCACGCTGCGCGGCGGCCTGGGTCGACGCGAGGTTTTTCGGGTCCCGGCCGGCGACCGCGCGCCATTGGCGCCGGTCAACCTGGCCATCCAGTCGGGCCGATTCCGCTATCCGCCGCAGGGGCTGTTCGGCGGCGCGGCCGGCGCCAAGGCGCAGTTCCTGGTCAACGGCCAGCCTGGCAATCCCTACGGGTTGACCCGGCTCGCGCCCGGTGACGTCGTCACCATGGACGCGGCCGGCGGCGGCGGCTACGGCGACCCGTGCCAGCGGCCGGCCGAGCTGGTCGCGGCCGAGGTGCAAGAAGGCCTGATCTCGTCCGCTGCAGCACGCGAGCAGTACGGCGTGGTCGTCGATGCGGCCGGCGGGGCGCTCGACCGACCGGCGACTGCCCGGCTGCGCAGGAGTTAGACCGTCATGGACTTTTCACTCAGCGACGAACAGCGCGCCACGCAAGAGACCTTTCGCCGTTTTGCCGAGCGCGAGGTCAAGCCGCAGGCGCGTGACCTCGACGAGAATCCGCGCTTTCCGAGCGAGCTGTTCAAGCAGATCGGCGCGCTCGGCTTTTTCGGTATGCGCTACCCGGCGCCCGAGGGCAGCGGCGCTGACCTGCTCTGCTATCTGCTCGCGGTCGAGGAGATTGCTGCCGCCAGCCTGTCGCTCGCCGCCGCCTGCACCATGCAGTCGTTGATGGGCACCTACTTCGTGCACAAGTTCGCGACCGGCGAGCTGCGGCAGCGGCTGCTCGCACCGGCGCTGCGCGGCGAGAAGATCGGCACCATCTGCATGACCGAGCCAGACGCTGGCAGCGACCTGTTTGCCATGCGCACGCGCGCCGAGCAACGCGCTGGTCACTGGTACCTGACCGGCCAGAAGACCTGGATCACCTCGGCGCCGGTGGCTGACTTCTTCACGGTCTTTGCCCGCACCGGAGAAAAGGAGCTGAGCGTCTTTCTCGTCGAGAAAGGCGCTGCCGGCCTGATCGTGGGTCGGCCGATCGAGAAGCTGGGCGTACGCGCGTCGCTGACCTCGGAGGTGGCCTTCGACGAGGCAGCTGCCACGTGCCTGCTCGGCGAGCCGGGCAAGGGCACCGGCTACCTGCGCGAGATCCTCGGCGAGGTGCGGCTGGTGACCGCCGCGCTGGCGCTCGGCGTGGGCCGCGCGGCCTTTCAGGAGGCGCTGGTCTATGCGCAGCAGCGCAAACAGTTTGGCCAGCCCATCGCAAAGTTCCAGGCGGTGCAGATCCACCTCGCTGACATGGCGGTCGAGCTGGAGGCAGCCCGCCACCTGGTCGAGTGGGCGGCCTGGCGCAGCGAGCAAAAACTACCCAACGACGACCAGGCGTCCATGGCCAAGCTGCACGCCTCCGAGGCTGCGCACCTGGTCTGCGACCGCGCGGCGCGCGTGCTGGCGAGCTACGGCTTTGCCAACGACTACCCCGTGCAACGCTACCTGCGCGACGCCCGCTTCACGCTGATCGGCGGCGGCACCTCGGAGATCCTCAAGATCAACATTGCCAAGGGGCTCGCTCAGTAGGCGCAGATGCTGAGACAAGACGCCTTCAAGTCGATCCCGGCCGGGGCCACGCCCCTGATGCAGCTGTTCGCGGCGCGGCGCAGCGTGCGCAAGTACGACGCGGGCCGCGCCAGTGCGGAGCAGATCGCGTACCTCGAGGCCGTGGTCGCCCGCTTCCGGCAGCGCTGCGCCCTGGATGCGGCGCGCATCGTCGTGGTCGACCAGGACACCGAGTTCGCGGCCATCGTCAAGGCGGCGCTGGGCGGCGTGGTCGGCAAGGTCAACCCCTGGCTACCGTCGACCAAGGCGCGCCAGTTGCTGCTGTGCGGCGCGATCTACGCTGACGACGATGTGCGGGCGGTGCGCGAGCGCGCCCTCAAGCAGGCCGCCATGGCCATGCAGATCGCGATCCTGGCCGCCACCGAGGTGGGTCTGGCGACGTGCTGGATGGCGGGCATCAATCACCAGCGAATCGAGCTGAGCTACCCGCTGCCCGACGCGGCCAGGCTGGTGGCGATTTCGACCCTCGGCATCAAGCCGGCGCGCAGCGGACTGTCGTGGGACACCGCGGTCTACAACCTCCTCTCCAAGCGGCGCCGGCCACTCGAGGCGATCTGGCTGCCCGAGCGCTGGCAGGAGCGGCCATGACCGTGACCACCGGTCTGCTGATGACGCTGGTCGACGCGCTGGCGCCGCCTGACACGGCCGCGGACCTGGGCGACCGCGCGATCGCCGACGACGCGCTGCGGGCGCTACTGGTGGCCGCTCAGGTGGCGCCCTCCGCTGACAACGCGCAGATCTGGCGCTTCATCACTGTCCAGCAACCCGCGACCCGCGCACTGCTGGCGGCCGCGGTCGCGGCGCCCCTGCGCGATACGGTGGCCGCGGCGCCGCTGTTGATCGTCGCCTGCGGCGCGCGCTTCGTCGTGTCGCGGGCACGGCGCGAGCAGCCGTTTGCCATGATCGATGTGCCGATCGCGGTGACCCAGATGCTGCTGATGGCGACCGAGCTGGGCCTGGCCTGCAGCTGGACGCTCGACCTGGACGCGGATGTCGTCCGCCGCGCGCTGGCCATACCCGACGACGCGCGGGTGGTGGCGCTGCTCGCGCTGGGACATCAATGAACGCTGGTCGCAGAACGCGGCAGCGCGCTCACGGCAGATTGAAATCCTGGAACGTCGCCGTGAATGGCGCGCCCGCTGCGGGCACACTCCAGACATTGACGTCAACACCGAGATCGATGGCGGCGGGGCTGGCGCCTCGCGCGAATCGGACTTGATCTGCGTACCGAAAGCAGCCACGTTTTGCCGCCACCAGCGGGGAGCCGAGCATGAGCGAACCCACCAAACGCCACATTCGCGTGCTGATCGCAAAGCCCGGTCTGGACGGCCACGACGTCGGGGCCAAATTGGTCTGTCGGGCGCTGATGGACGCCGGCATGGAAGTCATCTACAGCGGCCTGCGCCAGTCGCCGGAGGCGATCGCTCAGACCGCGCTGCAAGAAGCGGTCGACGTGGTCGGGCTGTCGATGCTGGCGGGTGCCCACCTGCCCCTGTGCCAGCGGGTGCGTGAGGCGCTGCAGGGTGCGGGCGTCGACGACGTGCTCTGGATCGTGGGCGGCAACATCCCGCCGCGCGACCACGCGGCGCTGCACGAGCTGGGCGTGACCGGGATCTTTGCCACTGGCACACCGTTCGGCACGATCGTGGATTTCATCAGGGCGCAGGTGAAGCCGTGAGCACACCCAGGAAAAATCCCTCGCCAGTGTTGTGGGAGTCGGGACTCGAGGTCAAACCGGTCTATACGGCGGAGGACGTCGCGGCCAGTGGGGGCGAAGCAGCGATCGGCCTGCCCGGCGAGTATCCATTCACCCGCGGCATCCATGGCCTGATGTACCGCCAGCAACCCTGGACCATGCGCCAGTACTCAGGCTTTGGCACGGCGGCCGAGACCCACGAGCGCTTTCTCTATCTGATCAAGAACGGCCAGACCGGCCTCAACGTCGCCTTCGATCTGCCGACCCAGTGCGGCCTCGACTCGAACGATCCGATGGCGGCCGGCGAGGTCGGCCGCGTCGGCATGGCCGTCGACACGCTGGCCGACATGGAGGAGGCGTTTGCCGGTATCGACCTCAACGACATCACGGTCTCGCTGACCGTCAACGGCTCGGCGGTCGCGATCATGGCGATGTATTTTGCCATGGTGCGCAAGCGCGGTTTTGACCTCGCCACGCTGCGCGGCAACGCGCAGAACGACATCCTCAAGGAATTTGTCGGCCGCGGCACCTGGATCTTTCCGGTCGAGCCGTCGCTGCGTCTGGTCGGCGACACC
>Ga0315268_10000700_pt1 | contig 39034 bp, 39 predicted proteins | sample C1_top_MG_FD_204535 | JGI IMG/M metagenome (GOLD analysis project Ga0315268, IMG submission 204535) | Sediment microbial communities from Yellowstone Lake, YNP, Wyoming, USA - C1_top | ecosystem: Environmental > Aquatic > Freshwater > Lake > Sediment | place: USA: Wyoming | collected 2017-08-01
TTCGCTGATTATTATTTTTACTAGCGCCTCCAAGGTTTCCTCCGCTTGTTTTTTTGTCAAGACTGCTTCCGCGGCCAGCCTTTCGATTAAAGCTGCTTTATTCATAAAATTATTTATTCTCCTACGAATCTACGAATTGACTACAAATATACAAATTCTAAAACAAAAAGATATAATTATTTTTGTATTCGTGGTTAATTCACAGATTCGTAAAAGAAATTATTTATTTAAAATTTTAAATTTCAACTTGCTTGATGATCTGTTTAATGCCTGCTGCCTGGCAATTCTTTGGATTTATTTTTATCAATACGGCGTTAAAGGTTGATAAGCCTTTTTCCGGTAATTTATGCGTATTTTTTATTTGCGTTAAAAATGTTCTAATAATTCCCTCCTTATGTATGCCAATAATACCATCCGCAAAACCGGTCATGCCCGCATCGCTTTGATAGGCCGTTCCTTTATCGGTTATAACCGCATCGGTGGTCGGTACATGGGTATGTGTGCCAATAATAGCTGATACGCGTCCGTCTGCATAATATTTCAGGGCTATTTTCTCCGAGGTGGCTTCGGCATGAATATCTACTATTATAGCAGATAATTTTTTATTAGACAAGCTGACATTAGCCAATATATCGTCAAGCTGGCGAAATGGACAATCATAATCCATTGACATAAATACCCGGCCAATCAGATTAATGATCAAAATGCTGTTTTTCCCCTTATTTATTACAAAATAGCCAACACCGTCATTGCCAATCGGAAAGTTGGCCGGCCGAATAAGTGGGTAATTATTAAATAAATGCTCGGTTTGTTTTTTATTATCAAAAGCATGGTCGCCGGTTGTAAAAAAATCAATACCGGTCTCCATTAGCTCCTGCAAGGACCTTTCGTTCACGCCGGTACCATGCGCCACATTTTCGGCGTTTGCCACGACCAAGTCTATTTTTAATTCTTTTTTTAACTGCGGTAAAACCTTAGCCACAGTTTCCCGACCGATTTGTCCCACAATGTCCCCGATAAATAAGATGTTTAACATATAATATTAGTTTATATCTCAAAACTTTGATTGATTATTAACCATTTAGCAATTTAACAATTTAGCCATATGGCCATATTGTTAAATTGCTATATTGCTTCGTTTCTTTCGTGTTTACCGAGCGTATTCTATGGCCCTCATCTCGCGAATGACGTTGACCTTGATTTCGCCCGGATATTTTAATTCTTGCTCGATTTTTTTGGCAATATCTCTGGCTAGATTATGCGCAGACAAATCATCAATCTCTTCCGGCATGACAAATACTCTGACTTCCCGGCCGGCTTGGATGGCGTAAGTCTTGTCCACGCCCGTAAACGAGCTGGCGATTTTTTCCAGTTCTTCCAATCTTTGCAAATAACGTTCATAAGTGTCGCTTCTGGCGCCCGGCCGAGCGGCTGATATGGCATCCGCCACTTTAACGATAATGGAAACCAGCCCTTTGGGCCGGTCGTCGTGATGTGTTTCAATCGGGTCGATAATTTCCTGCGGTAAATTGAATTTCTTGGCAATATCGCGTCCGATCTCCGGATGAGTGCCTTGCACTTCATGGTCCACGGCTTTGCCGATATCGTGAAGCAGGCCAGCTTTCTTGACCAATGGCACGTTGGCGCCAAGTTCTTCGGCCAAGAGCGCGGACAAATGGGCGACTTCCACCGAGTGCTTGAGCGCGCTTTGTCCATAGCTGGTGCGATATTTCAAGCGGCCGATGATTTGAATAAGTTTCGGATCAAAACCGGTAATGCCCAGCTCGTAAAGCGCTTCTTCACCGGCCTTCTTGATATCCAGTGCCAATTCTTTTTTGGCCTCTTCAATGGCATCTTCAATTTTGGTCGGATGGATGCGTCCATCCAGAATCAGGCGGTCCAGCGCTCTCTTGGCCACATGGCGCCGGATGGATGAAAATCCAGAAACCGTGATGACGTTCGGGGTGTCATCTACGATGATTTCGGTGCCGGTCAATTGTTCTATCACTTTGATGTTCCGGCCTTCGCGTCCGATTATCCGGCCCTTCATTTCATCGGAAGGAAGTGTTACCGAGGTGGTAGTGATTTCCGCCGTAACATTGGACGCCAGGCGCTGGCAGGCTTGCGCCAGCAGATCACGCGCTTTTTCTTCAATTGTTTCGGTTGATTCTCTTTCCAATTTGTTAATGCGCGACATCAAGTCGTCTTTGACCTGCGCTTCTATGTTCTTGAAAAGCACCTCCCGCGCCTCGTCTTTGGACATGGCCGCAATCTTTTCCAATTTGGCCACCTGTTCCTCTTTTATTTCTTTGATTCTTTCCTTGATCTCTTCTACTTTGGTCACTTTGTCATAAAGTTGCTGTTGTTTTTCCTGTAACTCCAATAATTTTTGCGAGAATACAGTTTCTCTTTTTTCCAGCCGCGATTGCAAGTTGTTAATTTCCTGCCGGCGGCGCCCTTCTTCTTGTTTTGATTCTTCAATTATCTTTAAGGCTTTTTCCTGCGCCTTAAGCAGTAGTTCGGATTGTTTGGCTTTGGCTTCGGAGATCATTTTCTCCACTTTTTCCTCAGCTTTTTTAACTTTGTTGGATGCGATTGATTTCCTAATAAAATAGCCGACAAAAAAACCGCCCACAACCAGAACCGCATAATACAAGTATTGCATAAAATTCTTTGTCCTGATGTTGGGAGGTAATGAAAACAAACCGATGAATCGGTTTAAGAGAAATTTATTATATTGTTATGAGAATAAACTAATAATTTTGTATTCACAAATTTTTCTAACTTTAGACAAATTATTTATTTATCACACAACCTGCCAACATCCAACATCAAGATCTGTTAATTGTTTTAATATTTACTTTATATCATAATGAATTAAGTTTGGCAAGAGTTGAAGGAAATTGGAAATTTGAAACTGGAAATTGGGGAATAAAGACATCTTGATTTATTTTTACATTTAACTTTAATTTACTGATTCCCAATTTCTAATTTCTAGTTTCTAATTTCAAAGCTTCCTAATCCCCAATTAACTAATTACCTAATTACCTAATTAACTTTCTAACCGGTCCGAAACTCCTCCGATGAATAGCGCACGGCCCAAATTCGGCCAATCGCTCCATATGAATCCGTGTGCCATATCCTTTATGCTGGTCAAATCCATAATTTGGATAAATTTCATGCATTTCACGCATAATCCGGTCGCGTGTTACTTTGGCAATGATAGAGGCAGCGGCAATGGAAAAGACGAGCGCATCTCCGGAAATGACCGGCTTTTGCGGAGTAGAGATGTTCGGGATGGGGAATTTGCCATCCAAAAGTAAAAAATCCGGCTTCTGCCGAAGCGCCCCAAGCGCTTTTTTCATAGCGAGAAACGAAGCTTGGAGAATATTGATGCGGTCAATGGTTATATGGTCGCAAATTCCCACGCTCACTTCCAAAAAATTTTCTTTGATCAAATCAAACAGTGCTTCCCGCTTCTTTTCAGATAATTTCTTGGAATCATTGATGGTCTTTAACGCATCGCCAATCACAAATTCCGGCCGCACCAAAACACAAGCCGCCACCACCGGCCCGCAGAGCGGCCCTCGCCCAGCCTCATCAAGCGCCCCGATTAGCTTATAGCCTAAATTAAATATATTTTTCTCTTCTTTTAGGTCTAGCATATCTGCAATAATTATACTTTAAAAACATTTTCCTGACGAATACACCCCGTTTGCTTATTTTAGCAATTTTGATATATAATACAATTAACTGTTTATGTTTAAAATTATTAAAGTATAATAAATTTTCTCATGCAACCAAAAGCATTCCTGATCAACACAAATGCATAAATAATTTATTTAATTTTAAATAAAAAAACAATTAGTTCGTATATAACTAGTTGTGCGAAATTTCCTAATGCAGGCTGAAACGATTTCGCTATATAATTTTAACTGTTTTAAATAAATGCTAAAATGTTTCAAGCCAAGCAAGGGCTTTACTTTGATTGAAATTTTGGTGGTGATCGCCATCGTCGCTATCCTGGCGACTATTGTCGGCGTATCGCTCCTCAGCGCGCGCGACAAAGCACGGGATGCCAAACGGATGAGCGAGCTGAACCAGATCGGCCGCTTCTTGACTTTCGGCTGCCTGATGCCGGACGGAGGCGCGGGTGAATATGATCTAAAGGTTTTGATAAATGAATACAAAACAAAATATCCGCAATACGCTAATCAAATCCCGGACATCAAAGACCCTAAAACCGGCACTGATCTGGTTTCTAATTATAAATATATAATTGACGCCAACAATAACTGCGTGCTGTACGCCAATCTGGAAAGAGAAGAAGAAAAGATCACCTTGCCCGGCATAACTGTTCCGACTCCGCGCGGCGGCAAAGGAATTTTCGAGGGTTTATCGAAAGGCTGGAACGGCAGTAAAAAATTTTTTCAAATATCAAATTAACGATGAAGCTCTAAGATTTAAAGTTTAATTAATAATATTTTAAAAAACTCCGCTTTTATCTTGTGCGGAGTTTTTGTTTAATAGATAAAGATCTATTCTAATTTTTCTAGTTCATCAAACGCGTAAACAGCCATTTTGCCGTTATCATGCTTGACATACCACATGTCTCCTCCATGGCCTGGTACCCATTTTTGGAGTACGCCGGTTACGCCCATTTTTCTATTATTGATAAGTTCCTGATCAATGCTTAATCCGGTTGTGGATTTTAGCTTGGCTACCCTAACCTTTAGTCCGGTTCTAATTTGGGACAAATCCATTTTAACCTCCTTAACTGTTTTTATTGTGGCCTAAACATTCTTATCATAAATAAAAAAATGTGTCCAACAACATATTCTTCTGTTCTTAATTATTAACTTGGCGGTTAATTTTTTTTGCCTCTGTCCAAAATTGTTTCGGTTGCTTTCCCTTGCTTCATCTGCAAATACTGATAGGCAGCCAAAGCAGCCACCGCGCCTTGCCCGGCCGCGATCACGATCTGTTTGAATTCGCCGTTCGTCACGTCTCCGGCGGCAAATACGCCCGGTGTTTTGGTCCGGCACTTCTCGTCAATAATGATCTGATTCTTTTCGTTGCGCTCCGCTAGTTCCGCCACCAGATCGGTATTGGCGATGCGGCCAATCTCAATAAATACGCCGTCAACTTCCAATTCTTTTGATTCTGTTTCACTGTTAATTAAAATTTTTATCTTATCAACTTTTTGCCCGCCCAGAATTTCTTTAACTTCCGCGTTAACAATTATTTCAACATTATCTTTCTTTTTTACTTCTGCTAACAGTGTTTCAAATCCTCGAAATTCATCGCGCCGGTGAATCAGATAAACTTTCTTTGTGATCGCGGACAAAAATTCGGCCGCATCCAGAGCCGCGTTGCCGCCGCCGACCACGGCCACTATTTTGTTTTTATAAAACGGCCCGTCGCAAGTCGCGCAATAGGTCACTCCACGTCCGGTAAATTCAACTTCGCCCGGGATGGCTAACCGCCTCGGCGAAAGCCCGAGACAAAGAATTATTGTTTTTGCCTTGTAAATATTCTTATTAGTAAAAATTGTAAAACTTTCATCTTCATTCTTTTTTATTTCCTTGGCCTCGTCGCTGATCATCTCAACTCCAAGTCCTTTGGCGTGCTCGTCCATTTTGGAAATCAGCTCATGGCTTTTTATTGAAGCAAACCCGGGATAATTCTCAATGTCAGTCGCCCAAACAACCTGTCCGCCGACTTCTTTGGCAATCAACAATGCTTTCATTCCCCTTCTGGTAGAATAAATTCCGGCCGTAAACCCGGCCGGGCCCGCTCCTAAAATTATTACATCGTACATAAATATTTTAATTATTTGAATTATGTTTTTATAATATACTCTTTCCGTATATTTAACAATAATTATCTGTCTTTGTAAAAATCATAATTTTCAGCAGTTTTGACTATGTAGAAGATTGAAATGTTGCTTTAAATAAACAATGCCGAACATAAATTCGGCTTTTTTAAATTAATCTATGATTTGTTTTAATTATAGTGTTTTATTTTATTTCTATACACAAACAATGCACATCTTATCTATATACTAACATTAGCCAAAAAATAAAGATAAGTCTAGATTTTTCTTGACTTATCCCCCAAATTATTTATGTTCTTTATAGAACTAAAACAATTTAAATAATACTGTAAAATCTCTGAAATCCCTAATAATTATTCATACCAGATGTTTCTTTGTAAAAGCATATCCGGAGCTTGATTTTAGATATTGCTCAAAATCAAAGGCAATCTGCTTTCCTGAAAATGCACAATACCATATTAATTTAAAGGGTCGTTTTGTGCTTGTATAATTAGCATTTCCTAAATTATGTTCTCGCATTCTTCGTTTCAGATCAGTCGTAACTCTAATATACCGGCTTTCATCCTTCAAACTTCGTAATATATAAACATAGTACATAATAAATTTTTACGTCAGCCCCACGTCGCTTCCCCCTTCGCTAAAGCTACGGAGGGACAAGAAAGCTCTGCGGGGCACCACTTCGCTTATTATATTTTAATCATTACATAAGTTTAAATATTTGTGCGTGCACCGCGTAGTCCCGCAGTATTGCGGGACGAAGTGGTGGACCATAAGGGACTTGAACCCTTGACCTCTTCCATGCCATGGAAGCGCTCTAGCCAACTGAGCTAATGGCCCATTGAACATTTTTGATTTTGGATTGCGGATTTGAGATTTTTTATATTTACTTTAATATTAGCTAAAATATGGACTAATTTTATTACATCCAAAATTATAAATCTCAAATCCCAAATGCCCTCTGTGCTCCCATTAGGAATCGAACCTAAATCTAAGGCTTAGGAGTCCTTTGTTCTATCCATTGAACTATGGGAGCTATTAGTTGCTTGCAGCAATGGAATAGTAAAAAGAAGTTGTTATGTTTTTGTAAACATTATAATTTTCATGTGTAACCCCAAATTCCTAATTACTAATTCCTAATTTCTAAAATAATACAAAATTTTAATTTTTTTTATTAATTTTACACTTTCAATCGTTATATTTATAATTTGCAATACATATTTTATTATACTAACTATAAATAATAAATCAACTGCCATAAACTGCTTTTAGATCAATGCGGCTATTTATTGTTTTCATTATGTTGATAAAATTTTGAATAGTGTTAATATTAATTTATTATTAATCTATTATTCGCTTAACTTATAAAATTATGTTCAAACAAATTGACAAAGAAAATTTTAAAGAGGCCGAGACTATTATTGGACCGTCAGTAATGGTTAAGGGTAATTTCCAGGGTGAGGGTAATATTATTATTGAAGGGGGGATTGAAGGCAGTATTAAAACCACGAACAGTCTTTTGGTGGGAAGTGGTGCCAAAATAAATGCTTCTGTTGAGGCAAAAGAGGCTAAGATTGGCGGAGAAATTACTGGTCCAATCAAAATTGAGGGCTATCTGGAAATTTCCGAAACAGCCAAAATAAACGGCGATATTGAAGCCGGGCAAATTTCCATAGCCAAAGGCGCTATAATAAACGGGCTATGTAAAATGGGTAAGCAAGTTTCTATCAAAAAAGAAGATAAAGAACAAACAAAATAATAAGAATATGCATGTATATATTTACGATTATTATGTAAATCAAAAAAAATACGATAAAAATTTGGCGGCTATTGAAACACGTCTAACCGATCTGGGGTTAAATGGAAAAATCGTGAGAATGGATATAATGAATAATATTCATGAATCAGTACAAAATGAACTAAAAAGAGGGGCCAAAACAATTGTAGCAGTTGGGAATAACCGCACATTAAGCCAAACAGTGTCTGCGCTTATGTCTTCTGATAATAAATACTCAAATACCGATATTCCGATAAGCATTATCCCTATAGACCACCAAAACAATGATATTGCCGGTTTGCTGGGTATTTCTGATGCCGATGAAGCCTGTAATATCTTATTAGCCAGAAAAATAGAAAAAATAGATGTTGGCTGCGCTAATAATAACTTATTTATTTCTAACGCGATCATTAACGGGCAAGACACGATAATTAAAATTAATGACGACTATTCGGTGGAAGCAATGAATGCCGGCACAATTAGTGTTTTTAACTTGATGCCTGAAGACAAAAACCTCCCGTGGAAAATAAAATATAGCCCGCAGGACGGCTTTTTGGAACTTTTTATCACTATAAATCCGACAAAAAAATTATTGAGTTTAAAAAATAGAAAAATAAATCGAGAAAGTTATTTTTCAATTAATAATATTACTATTTTTAATGAAAATTTTCCTCTGCTCCTGGACGGATCGATTAGAATTAAATGCCCAGCGCAAATTTCCGTAATGAAAAATGCCGTGAGCTTGATTGTCGGCAAAAATCGTAAATTCTAATGACTACTAATCAGCTAATTTAATACGAATGCTACGAATAAATAAAACCGCCCCCTAAGGGCGATTTTTTGTTTTATTGTTTTTGTGTCTATTTAGTCTTTTTAAAGATATACATCTGTTGAAGTATTGTCAAAACTGTGGTTATAAACCAATAAAGCGAGAGGCCGCCCGGCAGCGAAATGCCGATGACTACGGTCATTACCGGCATAAAATACAACATTTGTTTATTCATAACCGCCATCATATTTTCGTCCTTGGCGGCCGGGGTTACGACTTCCGGTTTTTTGGTCATCATCATCTTGGTCTGCCAAAATTGCGCTGCTCCAGCCAATACTGCCAATGCTATGTTCGGCTTGTTTAAATCTAAAAATCCAAAAGCGATTGAATTTATTAATTCGGGACGATGGATAAATGAATAAATCAGGTCTAACGAACCATTGGATAATCCGGTGCGAAAAACTTGAAAAACAGCGAACAAAAAGGGTAGTTGAACTATCAGGGGCAGGCAGCTGGAAAATGGATTTACCTTGCTGTCCTTGTATAATTGCATCATGGCCTTGCTCATTTCTTCTTTATTTTTGGCATGCGTTTTCTTTATTTCGTCAATTTTTGGCTGAAGTTCCTGTAAGGCTTTTTGCGATTTAATAGACTGCTTGGACAATGGCAATAAAACGATCTTGATGACTATTGTTAAAATAATTATAGTGATCCCCAAGTCATGTCCGGGAACGAAATTATATATAAATACCAGCAAATTAAGTATTGGCTGATAAAAAATTGTGTTGAATAGTTGCGACATAAATTTATTTTACCGGGTCCCAACCGCCCTTGTTCCACGGATTACAGCGTAAAACCCGCCAAATTGAATAAATTCCTCCTTTTAATAATCCTTTTTGGGTAATTGCCTCAATAGCATATTCCGAGCAACTTGGTTTGAATCGGCAATAACCATCCGGGTATAAATATTTAAAAAACCCATGGTCGAAAGACAATGTTTTTTGATATACTTTTATAATTTTTATAGCAACCAAACGGCTATAATAACTAATTATCATTAATAAGCTTGAGTCTCTTGAGAGTTAAATTTAGAAATCTTTTTATTTGTTCATAATCGGCGTTTACCAGGTTAGGCCGGCAAACCACCACAATGTCTTGGCTAGCTTTTATTTTTTTATCAAAAACCTTTAAAGCCTCACGAATTCTTCTTTTTGCTTTATTTCTCTCGGTAGCTTTTTTATGAACTTTTAGGCTTACAATGATTCCAAAACGGTTATAGAGCAAATTATTTGTCAGAGTCTTTATACTAAAAAGGTTGTTGTGGGCGCTTTTTCCCTGTTTAAAAACTTTTTCAAACTCCTTGTCTTTTGTTAAACGGCTGATTTTTTTCAACATAATGATTATTTTGAAAGCTTTTTGCGGCCCTTGGCTTTTCTTCTTTTTATCACATTTCGCCCGTTTTTAGTCAACATTCTTTTCTTAAAACCATGCTTTTTTTTCGCCCGCTTTTTATTGGGCTGATAAGTTCTTTTCGGCATATTTAAAATTTTAGATTAATAAAAACTAAAATTAGAATAACAAGTTTGTTGAATTAAGTCAAATATTATTTTTTTTTGTTCTGTTTTTTTCTATCCACTTTTTATTCACACCTTGTAAACAAACAAATGGGTTTTACTTTTATTTTATTATTGTTATACTGACAAATATCAAAAACTGTTTTAACGCTTCTTGCTTAAATCAAAGCCATTCGTTAAATTTTATTTTATTTTTAAATTTTTACTTCATTATTAAAATAACAACTTCATTATGAATAATGAACAAATTTGGCAAGCGGTTTTAGGGGAAATTGAGCTAAATCTATCCAAGGCTAATTTTATCACTTGGTTCAAAGATACGTTCATTTCATCTTTTGACAACGATTGCATAATAGTCTGCGTGCCAAACACATTTACCAAAGCCTGGCTGGAAAAAAAATATCACAAAGAGATTATCGGTGCACTGGAAAATGTCACTAATAAAAATTTGAAGGAAATTGTCTACAAGGTAGAGGCCAAAAAACAAAATGTGGTTTCCAACATCCTGCAAAAAATGAAAGTAAAAAGAGAAGAGCCGGAAGAGGTTGTTGCCGTTAATCGTTTTGGGCTTAATTCTCGCTATGTCTTTGACAGTTTTGTGGTTGGCAAGGGCAATGAGCTGGCGCATGCGGCAGCGCAAGCGGTAGCGGCCAATCCCGGACAAGCTTATAACCCTTTATTTATTTACGGCGGGGTCGGGCTTGGCAAAACACATTTACTCCAAGCCATCGGCCATGCCGTTTCAACCAGAACAAACAAGGTTTTATACGTAACCAGCGAACGGTTTACCAATGATTATATCCAGTCGGTCAGAATCGGACAAGGAAAAGATTTTAAAGACCGCTACAGAAACGTTGACTTGCTACTCATCGACGACATCCAGTTTATGGGCGGCAAAGACGGCACCCAGGAAGAATTTTTTCACACTTTCAATGAACTGCATCAATCCAATAAACAAATCGTTATTACCTCAGACCGTCCACCCAAGTCGATTCCGGCCCTTGAAAAGCGTTTGCTTTCCCGGTTTGAATGGGGCATGATTGCCGATATTGTTCAGCCGAATAACGAGACCCGCGTTGCCATCTTGGAAGCTAAATGCAAAGAAAAAAACTACTTTTTGGAAAAAGACGTGCTTGAATATATTTCAGATAACGTTCAAAATAATATTCGCGAGCTTGAGGGCGCTTTGAATAGAATTATCGCTTATCACGAATTTAATAATTCAAAACCAACCATTGATACTACCAAAAACATATTAAGCAGTTTAATTTCTACTCTACAAGCTAAATCCATTTCTTCAAAAGTTATTATTGATGCCGTCTCCAAGTTTTATGATATTAATATCAAGGAAATAATCGGAAAAAGCCGTAAAAAAGAGCTGGTCTGGCCAAGGCAGATTATTATGTATTTAATGAGAGAGGAAATAAGCTCGTCTTATCCCACTATCGGCCATGAGCTTGGTGATCGGGACCACACCACCGCCATGCATGCCTATAATAAAATTTGCAGAGAGATAAAGGAAAACGGTAATGAAAAAATAAAACAAGAGCTGGCTTCTATCAGACAACAACTCTATAGTGGATGTTAAAAAGTAAACAATTACAAGTTGATAAAAGATTTAAAGCTCTTAACAAAAAGTTAATAAAAATAAAGGTTTAAAAAATATCCACCGCCTATCACCAAGCGCACAAAAAATATTAACATAAAGGCCACAGTAAAAAATAAAAAATTTTGCCCGTTTATATTAAAAAAACAAAAGTTACCCTCCTTGTTAGCTGCCTTATTATTAATACTATTAGTTAATTAAATTATATATTATTTAATATTAATAACCTATGAAATTATCCACCCTACAGGAAAACATAAAACAAGGCGTTTTTTCTGTCGGACATGTGGCCGGAAAAAATATTAATTTACCGATCCTAAATAATATTTTAATTGAAGCAAGGGAAGGCAATATAAGGCTGTCGGCCACAAATTTGGAAATAGCGGTGGTAAACCGCGTCAGGGGAAAAATTGAAGCCGAAGGGATAATAACCGTGGATGCAAAAATTATAACGGATTACATTTCCATACTACCGAACAAAAAGGTAGACATTGAAGTGAAGGAAAACAAAATCAGTATTAAATGCGATAATTATAAAACAAAAATTGCAGGACAAAGCGCGGAAGACTTTCCTTTAATTCCACAGGTAGAAAAAGACGAAGAGATTATTATTAATGCGGAAGAGTTTAAAAAAGGAGTGGCTCAAGTTATATTTGCAGTTTCTACCAACGAAACCAGGTTGGAACTAACGGGAATACTTTTTGATTTTATTGACGGACACTTAATAATGGCCGCCACAGATAGTTACCGCTTGGCTGAAAAAAAGATAAAAATTAAAAAAAACAGTAAAAACAAAGAAGCCAAAAAATCAAACAAAATAATTGTTCCAGCCAAAACATTGCAAGAGCTGCTTAGAGTTATCTCAACGGTAAAAGACGCAGAGGCCATTGAAGGAGAAATAAGTGATGTTAAGCTGTATATTTCCGACAGCCAAATTTTATTTACTTATGGTACGATTGAGCTGGTTTCAAGACTGATTGAAGGGCAATACCCGGACTACAAACAAATAATACCAGCGACCAGCCAAACACAAGGTTTGGTTAATAAAAATGAATTGGTCAGAGCCGTAAAAGCGTCATCGATTTTTTCGAGAACCGGAATAAACGATATTAACATCGATCTGCCCGGTGCAAAAAACCAGATAATAATATCTTCCGCCTCTGGCCAGACCGGAGAAAACATTACCGAGCTGGACGCTAAGGTTCAAGGCGCGGATAATGGTGCGGTGGTAAATTATAAATATTTACTGGATGGATTAAACAACATAGATGATGAGAACGTTCGGCTGGAAATTATTGACTCTAATACGCCATGCGTACTAAAGCCGGAAAAAGAAGATGGTTATGTTTATATTATTATGCCGATCAAACAATAATCACTTCACTTATTTTAAAAATAGTTTAAATTAAAAAATTTTAAATAAAAACCACCTCGATTTTATATCGAGGTGGTTTTTTGTTTTTTAAAAAATGATTATTGAATCTCGCGGATACTGAAATTTTTATATAGCGCGCTTTTTATTTTGTCGTTTCGCACAAACACCGACGTGCCGGGAACAACAAGCACTTCGCCGGCGGAATAACCACACAAGGACATTACATCAACCTCCGTATCGGTTTGAAACCAATTGCCGTTGTCAGTGTATTCAGCCATCTTTTCCCAAGTGCCGCCATTAAGCCCGTCAGTCAGGTCACGGTAAAGCTCCAGCTTGACTGACTTGCTGTCCGGATTCGTCTTGACCACGAACTTGACGCCAATCCATACATTTCGAGGCATAGTGTTGTCCGGCGTGTTCCAAGCCGCTTTATTGCCTTCTGACGGCATATTTATGCTATAGGCACCTTCATGAATAACCTCTTTTTGAAAAACCGCCCGGCCATCGTATAAAAGACGGCCATAATAAGTTCGGCCCAGGCAAGGTTTTTCCAGGGTGGCATCTTGATGATCGCTGCGCGCACCAATCACGAATCCTTGATAGCTTTCCGTGCCGGTTTCCGAAACACGCTGGCCATAAACGGTTACTTCCACGTTATCCCACCTTTTTAATTTATTAATATCATATACATACATACGCGGAGATTCGCCGTTAAAACTGGCCACGCCTTGCCCGTCAACCGTCACTACGCCATTTCCGCGAACAATGAATTCGTTGTCGTATGGATCTCGGTCGCCACTATCAATTAGTCGATTATGGCTATTTGACCAATTTGCAAACCAGGTCCGCCCATTGGGCATGGTCGGAAAAAGCATCTTAATCCCAAAAGAGTCGTTAATATTTACTGGAACGGAAGCAACGCCACCGGCTGTGGTAGTGGTAGCCGGGGTAGACGTTTGGGTTGTAGATGTCGAAGACGGCGGTGCTACCACATTGTTATTTCTTTTGGCTTGGCGCGCGGCGATCCTTTCGCTTTGGATCTTTCTTTCCTTGGCCATGATCAAGTCATTGTTTCTTGCTTCACGTCCGTAATCAATCATAGTTAAAACATAAACGGTTGAGGCGGACAGGTAAGCGGCGACAAATAAAATGTAAAAAAAATACTTTTTCATATTTTTAATTAAATATTTATGTTTATTTACCCCGAGCACTCGGGACGCGAATAAACTATTTTTTAATAATTAAAATCAAATCGTCAGTTTTGGCGGTTTGGCCGTTCCAGCCATCAGCCTCGGCGTAAAGATTATAACTTCCGACTGCCGGAGCCTTGTCCCACACTATTCCCATCGGATTATTTATCAGCCGATATTTATTTATTAGAAAAGATTTGCCAGAATTTTTGTAATAAATTTTCAGGCTGGCTACCTGTAAAGGGTTGGAAATGTTTAAATTTAAAGCCAGGGGGAAGCTGGTACTGGCTATCTCGGTATTTTCCGGCTGAACCCAAGACAGATTTATTTCTTGATTGCTTGCTCGACTACTTTCCAATAATACATTGATATCAATTTTTTGCTCGGCACAGTTTTCTATGTCGTCGCATGCTTTTACGGACAAGGTATGATAGCCGTTATTAATGAAACTTATATCTTTTTGCAGATTAAATGGTGCGGCGGCGATCGTCTCCAGCAATTTATTGTCTATAAAATAATCAACCCGGGCCACTCCCCGCGGCGCCGTTGTCTCAATTACCACCGAAATCATAGAGTTGGTAATTGTTTCGTTATTGGCCGGTGAAAGGATATTCAAGGAAGGAATATTTTCTTTGATGTGCACGTTATCATTTTCTGTCGGCGGGGTAGAAGTAGCCACGTTTTTTTTGGCGGCCCAGGCCAGGACTCGCGACTCCCAAAGCGTAAATTGCGGATCATCATAAGCATTGGCCGGCGCCGGACCGAGCGGGTCATCTTTATTGATGTAATATAGAATACAATGCACGTCCATATATTTTTTTTCTTCGATTTGTTCTATCGGCGTGAGGTCGGTGGCCAGAAGCCCGGACGTCTTGTCTATTTTTATAATCCGTTCTCCCTGGTTGCCGCCGTCCAAGACGGCTTTGCCGGTTTTGGGGATGTTCGGTTTTTTGAATTGCTCAACCGGCGTATCGCCCAATATCTTTTTCATATAATCGTGCCAGATCGGGGCGGCCACCACGCTTCCATCAGCGCCCGGCTTCATGGCCGAGTTATCGTTATTGCCCACCCAGACGCCGGTAACGAGCGAGGGCGTATAACCGATGGTCCAGGCATCGCGCCAATCGTTTGTGGTGCCGGTTTTGGCCGCCACCGGCCGATCGCCAAGCGTCAAAGAGTTTTGGGAACCAAAAATATAGGCGCGTGCGTTATTGTCCGATAGGATATCATTGACCATGCGGGCGATATTTGAATCCATGGCTTTCTGCGGGGTTGGTTTGTTTTCCTCCAAGACATTGCCGCTTTTGTCAATTATTTTTAGCAAGGGATTTATTTTATTAATAAGGCCGTCTCGGGCAAAAGCGCTGAAGGCATTGGCATGCTCTATCAGCTTGACCTCGCCGCCGCCGAGTACCAGCGATAAGCCAAAACGATCTATATCTTCCAGGGTGGTATAGCCCATGTCTTTGGCCAAAGTAATTACATTTTTCAAACCGGTTAAATAGAGCGCCTTTACGGCCGGCACATTTAACGAACCGGCCAAAGCCTTTTTAATGCTGACCGGTCCGTTTTCGTTGCCGTTATAATTTTTTGGTTCAAATTTTTTAGCCGGATCTGTTGAAAAATTTGTCACCACATCATAAAGGATCGTATTTGGCGTATAGCCTTTGATAAAAGACGCAGCGTAGACGATTGGCTTTAACGATGAGCCGGGCTGCCGCGGTCGCGTAGTAATATTCACCTGTCCGTCTATCTCTTTATTAAAATAATCACGGGAGCCGACCATGGCGAGCACCTCACCGGTTTTCGGATCAAGCGAGACCAGCGCGGCATTACTGGCGCCGTATTTTTTTTCATTTTTTACCGAAGCGTCCTTAATAATTTCTTCCGCGGTTTTTTGTTTGATCAAATCCAAGGTGGTAATAATTTTATATCCGCCCTGCTCTACCTCTTTTTCGCCGTATTTATCGGATAAAAGCTCTTTGACATACATCACAAAATGTGGCGCTATAATATTTTCAGCCGCTTCTTTGAATATTATTTTTGCATTTCTTGCTTCTTCCGCCTGCTCTTTGGTAATATGGCCATACTCTTCCATAAGGTCAATAATATGTTTTTGCCGGCCGAACAGTATTTCCTGATTAGAGCCATAAGGCGAATACCGGCTGGGCGATTGTGGTAAAGCGGCCAAGATGGCAGCTTCGGCAATACTAACATTTTTTACGCTTTTGCCGAAGTATCTTTGGCTGGCCGCTTCGATGCCGTAGGCCGTGGAACCGTAAGGGATTTCGTTCAAGTACATCTGCAGAATCTCGTCTTTGGAAAATTTTCTTTCAATCCGGTAAGCCAGAATCAATTCTTTGACTTTTCTTTTGTATGATTTTTCATTGGTTAGTATGGAGTTTTTTACAAATTGCTGGGTCAAAGTGGAGCCACCCGCTTTTTTTCCGAACAAAACATTGGTTACCACCGTTCGAAATATTGCCCAGATGCTAAAACCCGAATGATGATAGAAATCTTTGTCCTCTATGGAAATAGTGGCCCATTTTACATATTCGGGAATTTCGGACAAATTAATCAATGTTCTTTTTTCATCGCCGTGTATTTCATAAAGCACGGTTTCGCCGGTACGATCAAAGATTTTGGTGCTTTGTGCGACTTGCCGGTTGATGAGTTGATTCGGATTGGGTAGGCCTCTTGAAAGCCAGACAAAAATACCGGCCAGACAGACTATAAGAAGGATGGCCAGCGCGCCGGCGACCTTTAAGAATCCTTTGGTAAAAATAAAAGAAAACATTTTTTTAAAAAACTTCCAAAACTTTTTATTCCTATTCTTTTTAAAAATGCTTTTTTTATTTAGGCGCGACAAATGAAGCGTATATTCTTTTTGTTGCTGTTCGCGCCAAGACGAATGTTTGTTATTAAATAAAAGCATGTTAAATAAATTTCTAATTCCTAAATTATAATTTCTAATAAAATATTTTAGAAACGTTAAGTTTATTATTGCCGCAATGCATATTGATCATTTTAATTTTATTGGAAATTAGGAATTATAATTTAGGAACTATTTTATCTTCGATAAAATGCGGCTGCTTCTTCCGGGGCTACGGAGTTGATGGCGATGCCGGAGCCGAGCTCCACGCCGGCCCAGACGCTGCCACGCGGCTGGACCTTGAAGATAAAATGCCCGTCTTTATTATTGGTAATTTTGTGAAAGAAAAAATTAAACGGCAAATTTATAGAATGCAACTTTAAAAGAATTTTTTTCAAGGCGTGAGCGAGAGAACCTATTTGCTTATCGCTCAACTTGGTAATATCGGCCAAATGTTCTCTGGCCATGATCCAAGCCTCATAATGGTATTGGCTGGCGTAAGGCGCGAAAGCCGAGATGTTTTTATCGATAAATATTTTCCTGGCGCCAACACTTTCTCTTTTTACAATTTCGCAACAAGGGCACGTTTTATTTTTTTTTTGGTAAATTTTTGCCGCCAGCATTTCTTCTTCAATCTGCGGTGGAATCAGCCCGGAGGCAAAAATCTGCGAGTGCGAATGTTCGCGCGAAGCGCCGGCGCGCGCGCCGTGGTTTTTGAAACAGAGAACATATCCTATGTTTTTAATTTTTTCTAATTTTTTTATTCGCTTGATATGCAGTTTTAAAACCGTTTCGATTTGGCCCAAGCCGAGTAGCGCCAAGGGCTTGTTATGATCCGGAGTTTCAATTATTACTTCCTGCGCGCCGTAAGCAGTATTATTATCTACCGTTAGCGCCGGAAAAATGTTTTTAATGCTCACTGCTTGCCACTTTTTACCGTTTCCGACTTGATCCAGTACATTATTATAGTTAAGATTTTCGGGGCAAAAATCGCAGCTCGCCAGATGAGCAGTTGATTCTTTTTCATGCAATTCCTCCGGCCGTTTGGCCCGGCTGGGCGTGATCAACACGTATTTGTTCAAAAAATAATCCTTGCGGAATTCAGATTTATTTAACATAATATCTACGAATTACGAATTTATTACAAATTTACAAATATTAATTTACAAGTATTATAACATAAAACAAGAAAAAAAATAAATTTAAAAACATAAAAATAAAGCAAGATATAGCAGTCTTGCTAAATACTATTTTTTTATTATAATTATTGTATCAAGTTCATGTGAGCAGAAAGACTACTATTTTGTCGTACATAGAGAATAGAGGCAAACTGTTCATAATAATTATATTTCCAAATTTGTAATTTGTAGTGAAATATGAAGATTATCGACGGCCGCGCCATGGCGGAAAAAATTAAAGATAAAATTGCAGCAGAGATTGCCGGGCTAAAGGGCCAGCGCCCCAATTTGGCTATCGTTTTGGCGGGCGAAAGGGAAGATTCCCGGCTTTATGTTTCCTTAAAAGAAGAAGAGGCCGTCAGGGTAGGCATTGATACTCATTCGTACAAGTGTGAAGCCGATACGCCCGAAGAAGAGATAATTAAAACGATTAAATTTTTGAATGACGACGAAGCGATTGATGCCATACTGGTCCAACTGCCCTTGCCTGATAATTTTAACACGGATAAAATAATATCGGCGATAAGTCCTCAAAAAGACGTGGACGGTTTTCACCCTGAAAATTTAAAGAAATTTATGTCCACCTGCGATCATCGCCATGTCATGCCGCCGGTCGTGGAAGTGGTATTGGAAATTTTAAAAAATATTAATTTTGTATCGCCGGATAAAAAAGCAGTGATAATCGCCAACTCGGAAATTTTTGGAAAAACTCTAGCCAAGGCGCTGGAGTGCCGAGGACAAATAGTAAAAATTTTAAAAAAAGACGACGGTAACTTGAAAAAACTTTGTGTTGAATCTGATTTAATTATTTCAGCTGTGGGCGAGCCAAGATTGATCAAAGGTGGGATGATCAAGAAAGACGCGGTTATTATTGATATCGGCATTTCCAAGATGGACGGTAGAATTTGCGGAGACGTTGATTTTGAATCAGCCAAAGAAAAAGATTGCCAGTTAACCCCGGTGCCGGGCGGTGTCGGGCCGATGACTATTGCCATGGCGTTCAAAAATACATTAGAGCTGTTTAAAAAAAGAAAAAAAATTAATGGAAATTAATAGAAATTTACTCCCTTCAGTCGTGAAATTAAATAGAAATTATTTAATATTAATCTCAATTAATTTCGCGCTAGCAAATTTCTACAAATTTCATAAAATTACATGTTTACAAAAATAGAACTCCCCAAACTATCTTATAATTTTGATGAGTTGAAACCTTTTTTATCCGAGGAGCAATTACAAATTCATTATCAAAAGCACCATCAAGCGTATGTAAATGGTGCGAACGCTATTTTGGAAAAATTAAATAAAGCGCGCCAAGATTCAACGCAGCTTGACATGAAGTCCGAACTGAAATCTCTTTCTTTCAATTTAAGTGGGCACATTCTCCATTCTCTATTTTGGGAAAATTTAGCGCCGGTTGAAAAAGGCGGAGGCGGCGAGCCAAGCGGAGAAATTTTGGAAGCGATAAAAAATGAGTTTGGCAGCTTTCAAAGATTCAAAGAAGAATTTGCGCAAGCGGCACAGAGCGTGGAAGGCTCGGGCTGGGCGGCGCTCACTATGTTTGGCGACGAGAAAAAACTTCTAATCTCCCAGATTGAAAAACACAATTTAAATCATATTCCAGAGACAAAGATATTGCTTATCATTGACGTATTTGAGCACGCCTATTATTTGGATTATAAAAATGACCGCGCCGGATATATTGAGGCTTTTTGGGGCGCAGTTGATTGGAGTAAAGTAGCCAATAGGTTATAAAAATAAATACTATTTAATTGAGGAAAATTTTTTATCATTTATGCTATGAAAAAAAATCGTCCCGCTGATAACGGGACGGTTTTTAGGTTTAATAAATTAATAATCTAAAAAGCATTTTGCAGTTTGGTTTTGCAGGCAATGCAGGCGCTGGCGACCGGGCGGGCTTGCATTCTTTTTTTACCGATCGGTTGGCTGCAGTATTTGCAAATGCCGTAGGTGCCCTTATCAATCCGGCTCAAAGCGCCATTAATGTCCCGGAGAGTGCTTTCCAGTATTTTTTCCGTAGCCAAATTGGTAGTATATTCGCCGACCTCCTGGGCGTTTTCGTCAGTCTTGGTGCCATAATCCGGAAACTTGACGCGGTGGTCTTTGGTATTTCCACTTCCCTGCTCGATAGTTCCCAAATCCTTGGCAATATCTATTTTTTTGGCCAATAGATCTTCTTTGATTTGATTTATGGTTTCTTGGTCCAGATCATTGATAATTGTTTTTTTTGGTTCTTTCATATGTTTTTCAAATATATATTCATATTAGACCATATCTGATAATAATTCAAGGCTACCATAATTAAAAAAGGGGCCCAGACAGGCCCCTTCTTTATATATAATATAAATAAATTTAATAGGCCTTAAGTCTGAGCCCCATCCATAAGAATTTGTTTCTGAACCGTTTTTTATAACAGTTCGAGAAAATCCCTTTTCTCATGGCTAGAGCTTTTGTTCCGACTTTAAAAAGCAAGCCTTCTACCGAGATAGTGGTAAGAATTAGCTATATTATTTATTTAATAACTTTTCCTACCTTTTTTTTGTTTTTGTTTGAGATGATTATGTCGGTGATAATCGTTTTATTCAGTAGAATACTTAATTCTAATATACCATTAATTTTAATTCCAGTCAATATTCGTAATAATTGATTATTTTGGCTAATTATTGGTAAGATTAATTATTAAAAGAAAAAAAATTTATTTTATCCACACTTAAGTCTAAAAAAATGTAGACTTAAAAAATATAATTTATCCACTTTTTAAACAAGTTATCCACACTTAAGTCTAAAAAAATGTAGACTTAAAAAATATAATTTATCCACATTTTAAACAAGTTATCCACACTTAAGTCTAAAAAAATGTAGACTTAAAAATACGTTTGAGGCCACGAAGGGAATCGAACCCTTGTATAAAAGTTTTGCAGACTTTCGCCTTACCGCTTGGCTACGTGGCCATTTGAATTTCGAATGACAAATGTCGAATTTCGAACTAATTTTACTATATCAAAATGATCTTGAAATGACAAGAAAACTGGTTTTTAGTTAAATTAGTAATTAGTTAAACTGGTTATAATAATTCTGATTTTTATTATTTCTGCTTTTTAACTAGTTTAACTTATAATTAATAACGGTTTATATTTCAGACAAATATAAAAACCTCATTAAAGAGGTCGCTATTGAAAAAATATGAAGCATAAATTATTCTTCATGGAACAATTTCAATTTTTGCGTATTTTACACCAAATTGTAAGGCATTGGTACGGTTCGTCATCCAAATATCCACTTTATTAGAATATCTTTTATTCATTCTATCGCGAACTATAAATATTCTATCTCCGAATAAGGCCGGGATTTTTACCTTGGTGCCGAATTGAAGGAAATTAGCGGCAATGGTATCCTCTTTGCCGTGTTTACAAACATTAAAGCCGTTGGCCGTGGTGCAGGGAGAATTGTCGGTTTGAGCGACTTCCGAATTATAAGCGGTCAGCAAGACCATTTTTGAGCTTATGGGTTTGGCTGGTACCGGTTTAACCTTGATCGGTTCCGGCTTTTTTATATCATTTTTTGGCAAATATTGAATAATATCTTCAATTTCATCGACCGAAGCGTCAATTTGATCCTGAATGTCCTCAACTATCAATTCTTCCCCGTCAATATCGCTTGATAAATAAAGCTCATCATCATCCGGATTTATTATTCCATAAAAACTACTTGAGTCATTTATATCAATATTGTTTGATTCATTAGCCAAAGCCGGGGCGGCAAAAAAGAAAAAATTGAACAAAAAGGCAACGAAAATAACAGCAACTGTTTTTTTGGCTAAATTTAATGATATAATTTTATTTTCTTTGCTTTTAAATGCATCCATAAGTCTTTCGCTTCGCGAACCCGTGTTAAAAATACGGGACATGCGAATATCAAAAAATTGAAATATAGCTAATTTTGGCAATTCTCCAAAAATAAAAATCCCTATCGCTCCTTTTTCAAGTTGCATAAGATAGGGATTTTCTAATTTAATCTTATCATATAAAATCGCTTTGGTCAACCTTGACAAATTTCTTGTTTTGTACTAATATGGATAATTAATAGCTCTTTTATATAAAGTCAAACAATTTAACTTTATAGGAGGATTGGAAATGAAAAAAATATCGTTGAATGGCTATTTGGCCAAGTGTCTGGGGCTGATAATTTCGATTTGTTTATTTGTTAACTTTTTAGGCTGTGCTCAGTACGGGCCAAGCCTGGCAAGCCCAAAAGTTTATCTGAGTGCTGAGACCAGAGATGTTGCTAAAAACACGGCAATTGCGGAAGCCTATAGTTCACAAACACTAGATCAGCAGTTAGCTCAAAAAAGGGCAGAGGCCAGGCATCAAAATGCTATGAAGGAGATTGCCGGCGGGAAAAAAGAACTGGCTAGTGACAACGGATTTGTTATAAAGGGCGGCTTTCCAGTGGTAATTATAAATGATTCAACAAGAAACAAAACTTTTATAATTAGAAAGATTGAAGGAGTCATGCGTGGCCATGATTTTCCGGTTGATGTAGCGAAGTATAAATTTGAAGAAATATTTCTTGAAACCGGAAAATATGTATTGGTCTGGACAAACGAAGGATACAGTACGGAGTATCCACAAAAAGACAAGGGACCGGCAATATTAACAGTCGCATCCGATCCATTTTTTCATTTCAACAGAACTAAAAAGGTGTATAATGGGTGGTTTCGGGTGTATGGAAATCAATAAAATTAAAAAAGGGAACGAACAAAAATCGTTCCCTTCTTTTTATATAAATATTAGTTTTATCGATTAGGATTTCCAGTTTGATAACCCGGAGACCCGCTGTTAGACCCGCCCCAGGGCAGGACGGTGAAGATAAAGTAGGTGATGGAGTAGGCGGCGGCGATGATGACCAGGCCGATGATGGCGCGGCGGATGGTTTCTTTGGCCTTGGTAACTTTTTCTTCCTCGCCGCCGGCGGTCATCCAGTTGTAGCCGGCCAGCAGCATCATTATAATGAATATTATTCCGAGCAAGCCGAGGAAGGCTTTGATGATGGTAGCGACGGTGCTACCCAAACTGGCTTGTGTAGAGTCTTCAAATCCGGCTTTTTCCTGAAAGGCTTGTTCCAGGTTACCCATCTTTTCTGTTAAGTCAGAATTAAAACCTTGCGCCAAACAAAAATTTATTGGGTTGAAAATAAATAATGAAAACAAAAATAGAAAAAAATATTTTTTTATGTTTGGCATATATTAAATTTAAACAAATTCACTGTTCAGAATATAGCTGCTAATAAAAATCCAAATTCCCCAGGCGCTGACGATTATTATCAGGCCGATGATAGCGCGCCGAAGGGTGTCTTTTGCTCTGGTTACTTTTTCTTCTTCGCCGGCAGCGGTCATCCAGTTGTAGCCGGCGAGGAGAATCAAGATAATAAAAATAATACCAAGGATGCTCAAAAAAGCATTAACAATCCGGCCAAGGGTTTCGGCCAAAATAGTACTATTATCGGTGCTACTAGTATCAAACCCGCCGTTCGTACCGACCTTTGTAAGATTATCAAGTGCGGCTTGAGCGGAGACCGCTATGGGCAAGACTAGAGAAATAAGATATACAAAAATTACTTTGATTATTTTTATCATAGACTAATATTAAATTAGTGTATTCTAAATATTGTTATAAATCAATTATTAATTGGAATTATTATTTATAAAAGTTGACAAATCGTTTACGTTTAAATAAATTCAATTTAATAATTATGGCACTCATAAGCGTCACCAACCAAAACATAGACACATCCGTCGCAATCACATGTTCCAGATGATGCTGAAGAATCTCCTACATCCATAGCACCTCCAGAATTATAACCACTGCTTTTGTTTAATGTTCCTTCGCCAATGGCCTGTATCACGAAATAACTAATAGCATAAGCCGAAACTATTATTATCAGGCCGATGATAGCGGCGCGGATGAGGTCTTTGGCTTTGGTGACTGTGGCTTCTTCGCCGCGGGCGGTCATCCAGAGGTAGCCGCCATAGATCATCAGGATCAGAAATACCACGCCGACAAATGACAAGGCGATCTGTATGACATCGCCGATCACTTTTTCAATTGAAACATTACTGTCGCTATATCCGGCAGTACCGGCTACTGTTTTGGTATTTCCCCAAGAATCTTTTAGGGTCGGTAGCGCTAAGGCGGTGTTAGCTAAAATAAAAATAAAAAATAAAATAAATAAGATTAAAAATATTTTTTTTGAAATGGTGCTTTTCATAAATTTATGCTGACGGAGCGAAATATTTTAAAAACATATAAGTAATGGCGTAGGCGCAGAGGATGATGATCAGGCCGATTAGGGAATTTTTGATCAATGTTTTGGCCTTTTCCACGTCTTGCTCATTGCCGCGCGCCATCATCCAGATGTAACCGCCGTAGATCATTAAAACGAGGAATATCACCCCGACAAAGCTCAATAGATAAAAAATAAATCGGCCGATCAGCATTGGGAAATTGGTGGAAAGGCCGGCCGCGGTATGTCCGGTGGCGGCGCCAGTGGCGTCCAAGCTTCTGCGAAATGATGTTTGAGCGTTGGCCGAATTTGTCTTGGAAAAGAAAAAAAGGGCAAAGAGGGAGGATAATATTAAATGATTTGGTGATAATATAAGATAGTATTTTTTAATCATCAATTTATTTTAGGTAATTTCAAATAGAACAATTTGTTTGAAAATAAATTGGGATTAATTGCCTTTTTGTCATTCCGGCCTCCTGAGCCGGAATCCAGGAGTTAACGGCAGGAACTTTAATTACGATTGAAGAATGTAGACGAACGAATCTTTTGCTCCTGGATCCCCGTTTTCACGGGGATGACAAACGAAGAAGGTTTAATTAATACCAAAATATTTTTGGGCTATTATTTCATATGTTTTAAACCTATTGTCCAACGATGGTGCCGATGTAGCTGGTGATGGCGTAGGCGGCCAGGACGATGACTAGGCCGATAACGGCCGAGGTAATGAGGTCTTTGGCTTTGGTGACATTTTGTTCGTTTCCGCGCGCGGTCATCCAGAGGAAGCCACCGTATATTATCAGGACAAAAAATATCGTGCCGATAAATGATAGAAGAACGCCGATAATTGTGCCGATTTTTGTGGGAAAATAGTCGGCGCTTTGGGCATTTGGGTCAATTAAACCTGTGCCCTGGGCGGTTGCATTAAGGCCGGTATCGATAGCCAATGAGGTTTGGGTTGGAAGAAGAATTAAAAAATTAGCCAGCAAAAAAAACATAAAGACGGCGAAGAGTGGTTTGATGCTTTTTGAGGACATATAAATATTAAAGTTTTCCGCTACAATAGACACAAATTTTTTGTGCCCATTGTAGCGGATTTCTTTTTTTAGAAATCCGCAAAATTATTCAGCTACGTGCCGGAATTAATAGCAGTCATTACGTTGGACAAGACAAAATTGGCAATAGCCCAGGCGCCCAGGATAATTATCAAGCCGATCACGCCGGCGATAATTATTTTTTTGGCTTCGCCCACCTTGTCTTCATTGCCGGCGGCAGTCATCCATTTGAACCCGCCGAGCAAAATGATCACCACGGCGATAATACCGAGAAAGCCTAGAATTACTTGGATCAAATTTTTGGCCACTGTTCTTGGGTCGGCGGCCGTTAATCCATTGATAGAATTTCCATAGTTCAATCCAAACACATCGTCCTGCGCTTTAACGGCCAGCATCGGGGTAAGAATCGTTAGCAACATTACAAATACAATGATTTGTTTAATAAGTTTTTTATTCATAATTCACCTCCTTCTTTTGACGCCCGAAATAAATTGAATTATATTTGCGATTAATCACAAGTACCCAAAGATAAATCAATTTAAATAAAGACGAGAATTAATAATTAAGTTATTCACATTTATTATATTTTACCATAAAACCCGATATATCACCAATTCTTTATTGGCAAATGTTTGCCGGTAATTATTATGGTCGGCTTTGAGCATATTATTTAAGGGCCACTTATCATCATTATTCATTATTATAAAATCAGACCCGAATACTTCCCTAAAGGCATGTTTGACCTGAAATATGTTGCGAGCGGGAATAAAATCCGAACAAAATTCATCCGCGCAATACTGGCCGTAAGAGCCGATATTTTTCCAAACCCAATAAGTATTCCGGTCATATTCATATAAAAACGTCGGATCCATGCCGGCCACATAATGATTATGGTCGTTATAAAAGAACATTAACGGCCAAATTGACCAGTTGGCATAAAAAATTATGGAATTTTTTGGCGTATTTTTTATTAACCACTCGTTTGCTTCTTGAAAATCGTTATCAATCGTATCTTGGCTTCTGCTCATGACTTGGCCGTATATGTAGATAAAATTGTAAAGTACCAGGGAAAAAATAACAGAAACCATGAAAAATATCAGTATTTTGGCATTTACTCTGGAAATAATAAATTTTTTTATCATCCGCCATTCGGGTGAATTCAGCAAATTATTAAAAACAAAAACAATGAACAGCCAGGCGAACGGATACCAGTAATCAATACCGCGCGGTACTATTAGGCTAAAAACGAACCACGAACCGCTGTAAATAAATAAAAAATAAGTTATAGAATTTTTTGCTTCGTTTTTAATTTTTGGCAGGGCAAAAAAAACAGCCAAGACTAATAAATAAAAAGCCAATCCAATCGAATTTTGATTAACATAATCAAAAAATTTTCCGGTATGCAATTCCGCTCCGACATTCAAATTAACGCCGGAAAATTTTAGAAATAAAATTTGAAATAAGCTGATAAAAATCAAATAAAAATAGTTTAAAAAATTGGGATGGAGGAGAATGCCGGTTAAAACTCCGCCGGCTGTGGAAATTATGGGTTTTAAATTTATGTTTTTATTAAAATAATACTCGGCCAGGCAATAAAAACCGGCTAAAATGATTATTAGCGGGGAAAGTTCATAAAATATCGTGTAGATGAATGACAAGGCAAAAAGCCAAACGTACTTTTTGCGGCTAAGGAGCCAAAAACCGAGCGGCAAGACCGTAAAGGCGGCAATATACGGCCGTTCACTTAACAGCCGGAACTGGAAAAAATAAGATGAAGCGAAATATAGAAATGTAAAAAGAAGCGCGAATTTTATTTTATAATCTTTTAAAATAAGATAAAAAACAGGGAATGCCAAGGCGGAAAGCAAGCTGGCCAAAATTTTTGCACCGGTTAAAATGCCAAAAAAATTTATAAGTACGGCCAAAATTATATGATAACCCCAATATGCGTCCACGGGTGCGTATTTAAAAAAATGGAACTCCAGCCATGGTTTGACCAAAACATAATTACCGGAATCCGCCATCAAATAAGCATGTTTGACGTGGTAATACGGGTCGTCAATCGTATAGAGCCCCTTGATTCGCGAGTGAATAAAAAAGAAAAGAGAAAAAAATATGATAAAAATTAAAATGGCTGTGATAAAGGTCTTTTTTTTGTCCATACTTATTTTATAAAGAAATATTTAATCAGAGTCCAGCCAGACATCAAGCCGTCTTTTATTTTGAGCTTTTTTCCTTTATTTTTTTGGCGGGGATAATAAGAAACCGGCACTTCAATGATTTTGTAACCGGCCTTGGCCAGCTTGGCGGTTATTTCCATACAAAATTCAAAACGGTTTGTTTTTAAATCGATATTTTTTAGCACGTCTAAGGCAAAAACTTTATAACAGGTGGTGGCGTCGGTTAATTTGGTTTTATACATCAAGTTGCAAAGCGCAGTTAAAATTTTTCCGCCCAAAAAATATACAGCTTGGCCGTGCGGATTTTCTTTTAACCGCCGTGAACCGTATACCACGCGCGTCTCTTTGTCTTGAAACGGTTCAAGTAAAGTTTTATAATCCCTTGGGTCGCATTCCAGGTCAGCGTCTTGAATAATGATTATTTCGCCAGCGGCAAACTTAAGCCCGGTGCGTATAGCAGCGCCTTTGCCCTGATTTATTTCATGAAAAAAAATTTGAATATTTTCTTTTTGTCCTTTTATTGAAGTTAGATAATTTTGAGTACCGTCCTTCGATCCGTCGTCAATAATAATTATTTCTTTCTCAAAAGGAGTGGATTCGACTTTTTGAATTATTTCCGCAATAGTCTCCTTTTCATTATAGACCGGAATAATAACAGATAATTTCATTTTAAGAGTTTATTATTATTTATTTATTTTAGCATTTTTAAAATTTTTCCACTACTAAACTACAAATAAGCAACGAATGCAACGAATATTTTTTACAAAAATTAATTTTTTTAGTAGTATTCGTAGTATATTTGTAGTTTAGTAGTGTGGTTTGACTTAAACCTGCATTTATTGTAGGATTAAATATAAATTAAATAATATGAATATTTCAGAACTTGCCAGAAATCTAAGAATAACGCCAAAAGAACTGTTGGACAAATTACCGCAGCTCGGATTTGATATTGGTCGGCGAGCCATAAAAGTCGACAATTCCATGGCTCAAAGAATTATCCGCGAATGGCAGGATTTGAATAGAAAATTGGCTATGCAAAAAGAGAAAGAGCAAAAAAAAGAGGTTGAAGGTGGCAAAAATTCAGTAAAAGAAAATAGGATAATTATTGTACCGAAATTGATCACCGTCAGGGAATTGGCGGCGTTAGCCGACTTGCCGGTCAATAAGGTATTGGCGGAATTGATGAAAAACAGCATATTTGTTTCGCTTAATGAAAAAATCGATTATGATACCGCTTGGCTGGTAGGCTCCGAACTTGGTTTGGAAGTGAAGCCAAGCGAAGAAAACGGGACAACTATCCGAGATAGCGGCAATGTATTGAAAGAGATAATTGACAAAGAAGATGAAAGTGATTTGAAAGAGCGTCCGCCGGTAATTGTAGTGATGGGGCATGTTGACCATGGCAAAACCAAATTGCTTGACGCCATCCGTCGCACCAATGTAGTGGATGGCGAAGCGGGCGGAATAACCCAGCATATTGGCGCTTATCAAGTGGTGCGGCGCAACCGCCTGATAACATTTATAGATACACCCGGGCATGAAGCCTTTACGGCCATGCGCAGCCGTGGCGCCAAAGTAGCGGACATTGCCATATTGGTAGTGGCGGCGGATGATGGCGTAAAACCGCAAACAGTGGAGGCATACCGAATCATTGAAGCGGCCAAAATTCCTTTTATAGTAGCGATAAATAAAATAGATAAACCGGAAGCTAATGTTGACAACGTTAAGCAAGAATTATCGAATCAATTAGGCATTACGCCGGAAGATTGGGGAGGCAAAACCGTCTGCGCGCTTGTTTCAGCCAAAGACGGACTGGGCATTATTGAATTACTGGATACGGTTCTTTTGATATCCGACATGGAAGCAAAAAATATCAGATCCAATCCGATTTCGGCAGCCGTTGGAACCGTAGTGGAGTCGCGTGTAGATAAGGGCAGCGGACCGATTGCGACAATTTTGATCCAGAATGGGACACTTCGGGTGGGCGATCAGCTTTGTCTTGACAAAACGCCCTATGGTAAAGTCCGAGCACTCCAGAATTATCGCGGAGAATCGGTTAACGAGGCAATGCCGTCAATGCCGGTCAAAATAATCGGACTTAGAGCCTTGCCGGAGGTGGGCGATATTTTGCTCGTAGGCGAGGGTGACCGGACAAAGGTAAAAAAATCAAAAGAGATGGGTTCAAAGTCAAAAGCATCTGACGGAGCGGGCATAGAAGATGAAAATGCCAAGAAAATCAATTACATAATTAAAAGCGATTTTTACGGTTCGGCCGAGGCAATCGAGGAATCTCTGGAAAAATTAAATAGCGCCAAGGTAAAAATAAAAATTATTCATAAGGGGTTGGGAAATATCACGGATGGAGACATAAAAAGAGCCGAAGCAACCGGCAGTCGGATCGCCGGTTTTAATGTCAAAGTAGAGCCGCAGATTCAGGAGATGGCCAGAGAAAAAGGAGTAAAGATCAAAATTTACAAAATTATTTACGACCTGATAAATGAAGCTAAAAAAGAACTGACTGATCTGATTGAGCCGGATATTAGGCGCGTGGAAGTGGGGAAAATAAAAGTGATAGCCATATTTCGGACGGAAAATAAATTCCAGATCGTCGGCGGCAAGGTGATAGAAGGACAGGCCGAAGTAAATGCACAAGTTGAGGTTCTTAGAGATAAAGAGATAATCGATCTGGGAAAATTGAGCCGTTTGCAGGCCGGCAAACAGGACGTGGCGACAGTAGAACAGGGCCAGGAATGCGGACTGCAGTATGAAGGAAAGCCGGTCATAAAGCCGGATGACGTGCTACAGCTATTCAAAGAGGAAAAAATAAAGGGATAATTTTAGAAATGAAAAATGTAAATATCAAAATGTAAAATGACAGTTAAAAATGTAAAATGAAAAAAGAATAAATTAATTTTTAATTTTGCATTGTCATTTTGCATTTTGATATTTACATTTTTAATTAAATACTATGCGGAGCAGGGAAAAATTGAATGATGAATTAAGAAAGGATCTGGCTAATTTGATTGCCAAAGAAATGCTTTTTAAAAATTCGCTGGTAACTATTTCGTATGTCAGTTGCGCCCCGGATCTGAGCTGGGCTAAAGTGGCGGTATCGGTTTTGCCGGACAGTATGAGCGGCTCGGTCATAAAAAAATTGAACGGACATTCGCATTTATTTTGCCAAATTTTGCGCAAACAAACCAAATTCAGAAGAATTCCAAAATTTAAATGGGTGGCGGATGAGACCGAGAAGAATGCAGCGGTGATCGATGAGATATTCAAACAAATCAATGAAGGATAAGACGGGACACTTTTCGATATTAAATAGGCCTTGCCACGGTCTATTTTTTTTGTTATAAGTATAGGTTATGAATAAACTTATTTTTCAAAAAGCTTATAGCGCCATATTGGCCGCCAGCAGCGTGCTACTCATCACCCATAGCCATCCGGATGGCGACGGGCTGGCTTCGGTGTGCGCCTTGGCCGAGCTGCTTGATTTGAACAAAAAAAAGTTTATTTGTTTTTGCGCGGATCAACCGCCGGCAAATTTGAGCTTTTTGCCGCATATTGAAAAATTCATTTCCAATAAAAAGTTTTTGGATTGGGATAGCTTTAACTTGATCATTGTTTGCGATTGCGGCAGTCTGGGGAAAACCGAATTAATTAAAGAAATTGAAGAAAGACAAAAAGATCAAATACTCATAAATTTCGACCATCATATAAAACTGGATAATAAGACGGATGTAAATATTGCTGATCCCAAAGCTGCTTCAACGACGGAAATAATTTACGATTTTTTTTCTACTAACCAGCTGGATATTAACCAAAATATTGCTAATTGTATTTTGACCGGTATTTTGACTGACACGGCCAATTTTCTTTACCCGAATACATCAAATAAAACCATTAAGATCGCATCTGAGATGCTACAAAGCGGCGCCGTTTTTCCGAAAGTTTCCCGCCTCAGTTCGCGTAATAAAAATGTAACGACTATGAAAATTTGGGGGCGGGCCATTAATAATTTAAAAATAAATTACAAATATAAAATTGCCTTTTCGGTTTTGACCGATATTGATTTTCCGGTAACCGGATTTGATGATGAAAGTTTGAATGCCTTGCCCGGGTTTCTTAGTAACTTAAACGGAGTAAAAGCTGTTATGCTACTTAAAGAAGAAAATGGCGTTATCAGCGGAAACTTTAGGACCAACAAAGACCGAATAAATGTGGCCACGCTAGCAGGAACACTCGGCGGCGGCGGGCACATCAAGGCTTCTGGTTTTACCATTGAAGGACAATTGGTGGAAGTTGACGGAAGATGGAAGATAGTATAAGTTATAAATAAGAGGTAAGAAGAACTTAAAGCAGAAATCAACTGATATTTATTGAAATTAATCGTATTTAGATATTAGAAATTTTTAATTTAAACTATATGCCACTTATACCTACAGTCATTGAGAAGTCTTCTTTTGGGGAGAGGGCGTATGATATTTATTCCCGCTTGTTGAAAGATAGAATAATTTTTTTGGGCGAACCGATATCGGATCATGTCGCCAATATCGTGATTGCCCAGCTATTGTTTTTGGATGCGGAAAATAAAGATAAAGACATTAAGTTCTATATAAATTCTCCGGGCGGTTCGGTAACCGCTGGATTGGCTATATATGATACGATGCAATATATTAAATCGGACGTGTCCACTATCTGTATCGGCATGGCGGCTAGCATGGGCGCTTTTCTCTTGGCGGCCGGTGCCAAAGGAAAGCGTTTCGCGCTCCCAAATGCCGAAATAATGATCCATCAGGTTATGGGCGGCGCTGAAGGCCAAGCGACAGATATCAAGATCCGAGCTGAGCATATTTTGCATATCAAGGACAGGCTCAATAAAATCTTGTCAGTTCACACCGGCCAGCCGATCGACAAGATAGACAAAGACACGGACCGTGACCGGTTTATGACAGCAGAAGAGGCCAAGAAGTACGGATTGATCGACAAAATAATTACAAAGTAGAGACCCATGGTATACATCTAACCATTTTTCCGAAAAGAGGTTTTGATTTATTTAAAAATCCTTTGTTTTTTAAGCAGAGGTTTTTTGATTTTTATGGCAAAGAAAGGTAAGATAATTATATGATTTATTAATAGCCAAAACGTTATTAAGGTTAACAGTATAATAAAATTTATTATGAGTTTTGAAAAAATACAAAATTTATTTAAAAGAGAAACGAAGCCAAGTCAGGGAGAAAAAGATGAAGAAGTGGTTGACTCATCTAGAAGGGATTTTTTAAAAAAAGCTTCAAAAGCTGCATTATATGCGGCGATTTCAGCCAGCATTCCAAAGACCGTTGAAGCTGGATTATTGGTTGGTACCGGAAAAAATAAACCAAAAAATAGCGAAGGGCTGGGCATTAACATAAGCGACCAAATTATAGTTAGATCTGAAAAAGCGGATTCGCAAATTGAGGCGATTCCAGAATACAAAAGAAGTTTGGAAAGATTATTACTAACCATTCCCTCAAATGAAAGCGATGAATATATAAAAAATGCTTTTTTTGAGTTGATTGCCCAACTCCCGGAATATACAGAAATAGAACTAGTGGCAAAAGAACAAAATTTAGAGACAATAAAAAATATCGTCAATGAATTAAAAATTGAGAATAAGATAAATTATAAAATTTTTAGCCAAGATTCTGATCATATCGAGGCATGGGCGCAGGATTATGGAGAAGCGTTAAAAATCAACGGCCAAGAAAAATTTTTGATTTCCGGTAAAATAAATAACAGCAATTCGCGTCTTGACAAAATAGATAAAATTAGGATAGAAAAAAGAGTCGAGGCAATTACCGATGCGCTAGGAAAAGAAAATATTGAAGTTGCCAAGTTTATATTTGAAGGAGGCAACATGACTTTTGATGAAGCGAACGGCTACTTGAGAGTGTTTATCGGATACAATGATTTGGAATTCAATGCGTTTAATAATGGACCAAAAAAAATGGATCTAAAAGAGGTGGCCGGCATAATTTCCCGAAATCTTGGCGGGGCGGAAGTGGTGGTGATGGGAAATCACGCGCAAGAAGGTACGTTTGTCCACATCGATCAATCGTTTATTATTCTTGAAGGCAAAACGGCCATTGTGAACCAATTTGCCAAAGGTGCAAATCCCATGGTCAGATACCAGCACCAATATTATAAGGCCCAATTGGAAAAATTAGGCTATAGGACGATTGTGGTTGAAAATGACAGTGACGACCTGGAACTTTGCCGCTCCTCGCTTAACGCCATTCCTTATATAGACAAGCATTCGAAAGAAAAAAAGGTTATATTTCCCGTATTTGAAAACGAAATTAAAAAAGGTTCTATCAACACGGCTTCAAAATATTTGAAACAAGAAGATCTTCAAGGCAAAGCCCTGAATTCATTCGCCGCTTTCAAACAAGCCGGGTACACGCCCATTCCGGCAAGAGATCTGGTAACGCATGCGAAAAACGGCAACGTTCATTGCTTATCAAACGTTTTGGCAAAAATGCTGGAGAGCAGAAAAGAAATGACGGCTTAGAAAAACAAATGAATATTACAATTGTAAAGTATCGGTAAAATATTGTATAATATTGTTATAATTATAATGAAGTGAACAACTTTTTTTGTTTTGATAATTATTAATACAAAAATTATTCTCTATGTATCTGGAAAAACTGGAAATACAAGGATTTAAATCGTTCGCCAATAAGAATTTATTGGTATTTCCCGGTATGATTGACAAGACCAAGCGGGGGATAACGGCGGTGGTCGGACCGAACGGAGCCGGCAAATCCAATGTGGCTGATTCTATCCGGTGGGTGCTCGGCGAACAGAGTATGAAAGTGCTCAGGGGCAAGAAAAGCGAGGATATTATATTCTCCGGCTCGGACAAAAAGGGCCGGCTCGGCATGGCGGAAGTTTCGCTTTATTTAAACAATGAAGACCGGCAGGCGCCGATCGACTACTCGCAAGTGGTATTGACCAGACGGCTTTATCGCGACGGGAACAGCGATTATTTGCTCAATAACAATAAAGTGCGCCTGTCCGACGTACAGATACTACTGGCTAAATCCAAGTTCGGGCAAAAAACCTATAGCGTGATCGGCCAGGGTACGGTGGAGGGATTTTTGAATACTTCGCTCGCGGAGCGCAAGGAATTTTTTGACGAAGCGACCGGCGTCAAGCAGTATCAGATCAAGCGTGACGATTCACTCAATAAGCTAAGGAATAGTTTTGAAAATCTATCACAGGCCGAAATGCTGATCAATGAGATCGAGCCGCGCCTCAAGAGCCTGGTCCGCCAAGTGAACCGTTTGCAGAGAAAAGAGGAAATAGAAAAAGAATTAAGAGGAATACAGCTCGTCTATTATAGAAAGCTTTGGCACGAGCAGAATGATAAATTTACGCAGTTCAGCGGACTTATTCTTGAGATGGAAAAAGAAAAGCTGGAAAAATCCAAAAAACTTGACACCTTGAACCGCCGCTTGTCGGATATGGAAAAACAAAATGTCATTTTGGAAGAGTTTAACTCAATGCAAAAAGCTTTAAGCGATCTGCAGTTGAAGAAAGACCTGCTGACGCGAGAACTGGCCAAAGTTGAAGCCCGAATTGAAGTAAAGCTGGAAACCAGCGGACGATTTGATATTTCATGGCTGGCCGCCAAGAAAAAAGAAATAAATAGTGAAAAAGAAAAGTTAGCGTTAGAATATGAGACCGTTAACGGAAGCATAAAGAACGAAGAAGAAAAATATAATGAATACAGCACCGAGGAGCATAAAATAAACGAAGCCATAGAACAAATGAATAGTGAGCTAAAGAAGAACATCGGAAGAGACAGGAAAACCGGACAGAGTGGTATTTTTGAAAAGATCAGGATTATATTGATAGATATAAAAAAATTAAAAGAAGAAGAGGACATCAGTCGTATTAAAATTTTGGTTAATAAAATACACGATGACCTGAATAATTTGCTCGCTGATGAAAAAGACGAGAACCATAGCGATAACTTGCGAAAAATAAATGATGATTTGATAAATGCGTCAAATACTAAGAATAGAATATTGTCTAATTTGAACTCAAAAAAATATGAACTTTTATCTTTAAAAGAGCGAAAAAAAATAATTGAGGAAAGAATTGGCCAAGCCGAGAAACAATTAAAAGATATGAACGAGAAGCTGTCGGCTTATCAAGGTGAGGAAAACAAGAATGAATTAGACGCGGAGCGTACCAGACAATTATTGGAAGTAGATAAAATAGATCAAGAGATCAAGGAGAAAAAAGAAGTATTGGCGGGGTTTTCCAAAAATATTGAAGAAAAGCAAGGTCAGCTCTTTAACTTGCAAAAGGAAATTCAAATATTACAGAACGAGATCAATGGCTTGAGCAATACATTGAACGAACACCGCGTCAGCGCGACCAGACATGAAACCCGTTTGGAAAGCTTGGAAGCGGAGATTAGGGGCTCATTTGACAGCATCAAAGAAATAAGGGCCGAGCGCTTCAAGGGTGAAATTGAGGTGGATGCTACCGAAGAAAAGATCAGGCAGTTAAAAAGGCAAATCGACCAGATCGGCGGCATTGATCCGGAAATAGAAAAAGAATACATTGAGACCAAACAAAGATATGATTTTCTTTTTGGACAAACATCTGACTTGACTAAAGCTATTGATTCACTAAAAAAGGTTATTAAAGAATTGGATATGGTGATAAAAGAGCGGTTTGATAAGGAATTTAAAGTGATCTCCGATAAATTTGAAGAATATTTTAAAATTTTATTTAGCGGAGGGCATTCCAAAATTATTAAGGTGCTGGCGGAAGAAATAGAATCGGAAGAGATTAACAACAAAGAAAATTCAAATGGTAGTAATGAGGAAGGCATCGGCTCAACTAAACCAACAGAAAATGCCAGTTTGAAAAAAATAAAGTATTTACAGAAATACAACGCCACTGGACTCGCCGGCATAGAGATTCAAGCCACGCCGCCCGGCAAAAAAATAAAGTCCATCGCCATGCTTTCCGGTGGGGAAAGAGCTTTGACTGCCATTGCCTTGATTTGCGCTATTATCAGCGCGAACCCGTCGCCATTCGTAGTTTTGGACGAGGTTGACGCGGCGCTAGACGAAGCCAACTCGGAACGATTGGCCAAAATTTTGGACGATCTATCCCACAAAACTCAATTCATAGTCATTACTCATAACCGCGCGTCAATGCGCCGCGCCAACATCCTCTACGGCATCACCATGCAGGACGACGGCGTCTCAAAACTTCTCTCGGTTAAATTGGATGAGGTAAAAATCGATTAATAAGACACCGGACTTACCAGGTTGTTTCGCAGTTAACCTTGTTTTTACCGATATTAAATAATTTTACTCCGGATGACGAATGGAGTGATATGTCGCATAGTCGCAAAATTATTTAATATCGGCAAAAACTTATTTTATTTGTTTAGAAATTAGATATTAGAAATTAGATATTTTTCGCTTATGTCTTCAAAAATATTTTCGGCCGCGGTGGTGGGACTCGACGCGGAAATTGTGGAAGTGGAGGCGGATACCGGCGGGGGCGAGCTAGGCAAGATTACGATAGTCGGTTTGCCGGATATGGCCGTATCCGAATCAAAAGAAAGGGTGAGGAGTGCTATAAAAAATTCGGGGCTAACTTCTCCCAAAAGACATGTGACCGTAAATTTGGCTCCGGCCGACCTCAAGAAGCAAGGGCCAAGTTATGATCTGCCGATCGCGGTCAGCATCTTGATGGCGACCAATAGAATTATAATTACCGGGGACAGCAAAAAAATGTTATTTGTCGGTGAACTGGCTTTAAGCGGGGAAGTGCGCGCAATTAACGGCGTATTGCCGATCGTTATTAAAGCCGAGAAGGCTGGTTTTGAAAAAATATTCGTGCCGGTTGCAAATTTGATGGAAGCTAGGCTCGTAAAAAATATCGCCGTTATGCCGATTAATAATTTGCGCGAATTGATTGATAGTTTGGAAGGCCGCAAGCCGATCGAGCCGGCGCCATTTTGCGATATTGACTTTGATAATGCCAAAATAATATATGATATGGCTCATATCAAGGGCCAGGATCATGTCAAGCGCGCTATGGAGATCGCGGCGGCCGGGGCGCATAATATGCTGATGGTCGGACCGCCCGGTTCGGGCAAGACTTTAATTGCTCGAACCATGCCGTCGATCTTGCCCAATTTAACTCTGGAAGAAGCGCTGGAGATTACCAAGATATATAGCGTAGCCGGACTTTTGTCATCAGAAAGGGGTTTGGTGCTAAGCCGGCCGTATCGTTCTCCCCATCACACGGCTTCTGGAGTTGCCTTGGTGGGCGGCGGTACGTGGCCCAAACCGGGCGAAGTATCGCTCGCTCATCGCGGAGTGTTATTTCTGGACGAGTTTGCCGAATTTCCGCGGCAGGTGCTGGAAAATTTGCGTCAGCCGCTGGAAGACGGAGAAATACATGTCAGCCGTGCCGCTGGAAATTTGAGTTTTCCGGCCAAATTTATTCTCGTCTCGGCCATGAATCCATGCCCGTGCGGATACGCGGGCGACCAGGAAAAAAACTGCGTCTGTTCGCAGTCGCAGATCATAAATTACAAGAAAAAAATTTCCGGCCCGATAATCGACCGCATCGATCTGCACGTGGAGGTGCCGCGCGTTAATTTTGATAAGTTGAATTCTGAAACGATGAGCGAAGAATCGCCGGCTATTAAAAAAAGAATTGAAGCGGCCAGATGCATCCAGAAAAAAAGATTTCAAAACGAGCCGTTCATTACCAACTCCGAGATGTCTTCCGAGGCTACCAAGCGCTATTGCCAGGTGGACGAGTCTTCAAGAAAACTGCTGGCTAATGCGGTGGACCAGATGCATTTGTCCGCCCGTGCCTTTTTCCGCACGCTTAAGCTGGCCCGCACTATTGCCGATCTGGAAGCTGTTGAAAATATTTTTACCGCCCATATTGCCGAAGCCTTGCAGTACCGGCCGCGGGTGGAATAAGCTGTTGATAAACGCAATTTACTTTTTATCGGCAAAAATGTTATAATAACGTTGGAGATAATTAAATAAGAAAAATAAGAGAAATAAGAAAATTAAGGGTTAAAAATCATCTTATTTTTCATGTTTTTTTATTTCTTTTATTATATTGAATATGAAAAATAAAAAAATAATTTTATTATTACTTGCTTTTGGCTTGATCGCCACTTCCGGGTTCGGGTGTAAATTATCTGACCCCAAAGTAACGGAGGCGATGAAACCTATTACGATTAATTATTGGCGCGTCTGGGACGGGCCGGATGCTTTTGAGGAG
>Ga0315268_10000701_pt1 | contig 39015 bp, 30 predicted proteins | sample C1_top_MG_FD_204535 | JGI IMG/M metagenome (GOLD analysis project Ga0315268, IMG submission 204535) | Sediment microbial communities from Yellowstone Lake, YNP, Wyoming, USA - C1_top | ecosystem: Environmental > Aquatic > Freshwater > Lake > Sediment | place: USA: Wyoming | collected 2017-08-01
CACGGCCCGTTTTCGCACGTTTTTGAGCAATTGCTCATGAAAGAACTTGATAAGACGCATGAGGACATGACTTCCTGGATAGTTCAGAAGAGTGAGCTAAGAGACATAATAAGCAGAGCAGGGTACAAGGCTGAAGATGTTGGAAAATTGGCAGTTGGCAAACTTCACAGACCCAAGAAGACTTTTTTAGATCAAGTAATAAGCAGCACTGTTGACGTTGACAAACTAGACTTCATCGTCCGAGACACGCATCACACGGGCGCCGAATACGGTTACATCGATATCTTCCGACTGATTCACAACTTGGACGTGCTGGGTGAAAACCTTGCAGTCGAGCTTGGAGCGTTATCAGCTCTTGAGTCTCTCATAATCGCCCGCATAGAATCCTTCAAAAGCATATACTTCCACCGAGTCGGAAGAGCAGCACAAATAATGCTTGCAATGGCGATGGAACAAGCAAACGAAGAACTCGGGCTGACAAACTTCAAAACTCCAGAACAATACCTTGCCATCGATGATTACACGGCGTATAGCATGCTGAAAAACTGCGAAAAATCCAGCGGGATAATAAGAAACCTAGAAAGAAGAAAAATGCTCAAGTGCGCTTATGAGAAGACTTTCTACGAAAAAGACGCTATGGTCTCAAACATATTCAGCCGCGAAACCTACAGAAAACAGCTTCAATCGGAAATTGCGAGAGAAGCGAAGGTTGAAACAGAAGCCGTCATTATCGACGTGCCCACCGTTCCATCGGTTCCCTACGAACATTCAGTGCTGACGGAAACCATGGAAATTCCCGTGTTCTACAGAACACAAGAAGGCGAAAAAATCCTTCAGCGATTGAGCGAAATCTCGAAGATCTTCGAAACCCTGAAAGGCTTCATCAACATACTTCGGGTCTACACGAAGGAGGAAGAACGTGAAAAAGTCAGCAGGGCAGCGACAAAGATTTTAGGCAGAATCCCATCATCAGCCAAAATATCTTATTAAGTGCTTTTGAAATGCAACCATTGATTTTGAAGGGTCGCGTAATCGTCGAAGGACATTGCAGGGCCAAAGCCCTCGTAAGTTCAAAGCCGATCAGCTTCCTCGGAGGAGTTGATCCAGCAGACGGAAAAATAATCGAAAAAAACCATGACCTGTGCGGACAATGCATGAAAAACATGGTTCTGTGCTTTCCCCACGGACACGGCTCAACGGTAGGCAGCTACGTTCTGTACTCACTGGCTAAGAAAGGATTAGCGCCAAAAGCAATTCTGAACCAAACTGCGGATCCTGTTGTTGTGGTCGGTGCAATAATAGCCGAGATTCCGATGATTGACCAAGTCGACGTTAATAAGATCAAGACTGGCGACGTGCTTGAGGTTGATGCGTACAAAGGGATCGTTAAGGTTCTGGAGCACAAGGAGAGCTGACATCAACGTACTTGACGAAAGAAGAAGAACGCATGTACGATGGCGAACTCGGTTGGGCAAACCAAACCTGCATGAGAATACTTGTCCGCCTCGGCGATCTTTTCGACGCAGAAAAGCTCATACCCATAAGCTCAGCACACGTTTTCGGAGTCTCATACAAAACATTAGGCGACGCCCCGATAGAGTTTCTAAAAGCACTGGCGGATGCCGGAGGAAAAGTAAGGGTCAAAACGACGCTGAACCCGCAGAGCCTTGACCCAGAATACTTGGGAAAAAAACTGCCGAAACACTTGTGCGATCGGCAATTAGACGTTCTGAAACAGTTCGAGAAGATGCACTTAACACCTTCCCTGACCTGTACGCCATACTACCTAGAACGGCCAAGACGCGGTTCCCATCTTGCGTGGGCCGAATCTTCAGCCGTGGTCTATGCTAATTCTATGCTTGGCGCATGGACAAACCGTGAGGGCGGACCAAGCGCTCTCGCGGCTGGAATAATCGGGAAGACACCAGAATGCGGAATGCACAAGCCAGAAAACAGGAAGCCCGAGGTTCTAGTCAGCGTAGAAGCACAGCTAGCCAATGAAACGGAATTTGGCGCGTTAGGCATCTGTTTAGGCAAGATTTTGGGGAACAGAATTCCAACGGTCCCTGGTTTGCAAAGCGCCTCAAAAGACAAGCTAAAACAATTCTGCGCGGCTCTCGGCACAACTGGCATGGCAAGCAAGTTCGATTATCACAGCCGCTCTGAAAACCGAGGAAACGAAAAAATCAGCGTCGAAACTAGGGAAATAAGAAACACAATCGAAACTCTTTCCACCTCGTCCACATCAAAGCCCGACCTAGTCTTCGTCGGATGCCCCCACTGCTCACTAAGCGAAATCAAGCAGATTGCGAAGCTGGTTGACGGAAGAAAAGTTGGCAAAGGAACGGAATTCTGGGTGTGCACTTCACGATGCGTCAAAGAAAACACGAAGAACTACGTTAGAAAAATCGAGAACACCGGAGCCCACGTACTGGCGGACGTGTGCACAGTCGTATCATGGACCGAAACACTTGGCATAAACACCATAATGACAAACTCCGCAAAAACAGCCTACTACGCACCAACGCTGAACAAAGCTGAAACGATACTTGCCCCCCTGAGGCAATGCTTGAACACAGCAATTAAAGGATAAGATTTATTCGAACGAAGACATATCTGCATGATGCCTCCGAGCTCTAGCGCTCCGGTAGTATAGCCCGGTTAGATTCCACTATCTTTGAGATATCTCCCGCACACTCCCTTTTTTTCCGAATTGTTGGAGACACAAAACTCTGAATAGAAGAGGTTCATAACAATAAGCGCGCGCTCTGCAACTTGGACTATCTCAATTCTTCAGAAAACTAAAATGGATGTATCTCTGGCTTATTCCAAAACACTATTCTGGTGCCGAGGCTAGCTTCACAGGAGCGTTTAAACCCTCGCTACATTTTTCACATCAATTTGTTGAAGACAGAATAGGGTCAACATCCATCTACCCGAGAAATGGCGAGTACCGGTTTGAGCACAACTATCTTGTCACTGCATCTTTGTTAATGCCTTTTCTATTAAGCTCAAGTGTGCTGGTATGTGACAGGGTTACAAGAAAATCTAATGGCTCATTCGTCGTATTCGGTCTTTAGTTTCTCTCTTGAAATCGCTTGCGTTATTAGGCATTACTCTTTTCGATTTCCTTCAAGGTCTCTGATTTCCTCTGTTAACTCTGGATAGGGAAAAGGATCTGGCCGTATCCAATTTTCTGAACTCCATACGACTTTAAACTGCCCATCTGGCTGAATCTCCCCGATTCTGGCAGTCGTCCAGACATGCTGATTTTCTGGATCTACACATACTGAACCACCAGGCGCGTTGAATGTCATTCCACGGACCGCCTTACGAATCTGATCGAAGTCGAAGGACCCGGTCTTCTTGATAGCCTCAGCGAACAAGTAAACTTGGAAATAAGCTGCCTCTATGGGGTCACTCGTAACGCGTTCAGTACCGTATCTTTTCTTAAAGGCTTCAACGAATTTCCTGTTTTCTGGTGTTTCAATACTTTGGAAATAACACCATGTACCGTAATGGCCTGATGTGAACTTCGTGCCGATAAGGCGTAATTCAACCTCTGCAATGCTAACTGCCATTACTGGTATCTTTTTAGATGTAATCTCTTCAGCCAGTTGGCGATAAAAGGGTATATTGCTATCTCCGTTTATTGTGTTAAATATTGCGTCCGGTTGCACTTCTTTGATCTTGGAAACGATACTCTGGATGTGTTTCCACTGACCTAATGGTATGTACTCTTCTCCGACGCATTCCCCGCCATGCCTTTCGAGATGTTTTTTTACAATCTTGTTTGCTACACGCGGGAAAACATAATCTGATCCAACTAGGAATAATTTCTTCCAGGATCTTTGAAGACACCAGTCTATAGCGGGCAAAATCTGCTGATTTGGTGCTGCACCGCTGTATACAATGTATGGCGACTTTTCATAACCTTCATATTGCATAGGGTACCACAGCAACTTTCTTTCCTTTTCCAATATGGGCAGAACAGCTTTGCGACTTGCCGATGTCCAGCACCCAAACACAGAGCACACCTTGTCTTGAGTAAGTAGTTTCTCAATCTTGCGGGCAAAGGTTGACTCATCTGATGCTCCATCCTCAACTATTGGTTCGATCTGGCGTCCCAAGATTCCCCCATTTTGGTTTATCTCTTCGATAGCCAAGAGAGCTGCATCAATTAGCGGTTGTTCACTAGACGCCATATTTCCCGTGAGTGAGTGCAATATCCCCACTTTGATGCTTTCCTTTCTTGGCGCTCGCACATCTCTTGGCATCCATTTACAAACTCGCTCTTTCAACTGACTCAGGAAATCAATAACCTCAGGGTGTGTTTCGTCCGATGGTTCATAGGGTATTATCTGTATGCCGTAATCCTTCTGAAAACGTCTGCATCTGATGCTGTTAACATCCGCCATTTCCACAAAGGCGTAGTGAGTAATCCCGTGACCTCTATAGATTGTTCTAAGTTGATTCAAGAGCGCTAAGGTGTCCGGGTCCGTCAAGCTGCAACCAACAAAGAGTACGCTCATGGTTTGAAAAAGTTGTCCAAGAGTATTGCGATATGGCGTATTGCCAAAGAGTACCTGGGCATAATCTGATTTCCCCAGAATGACAGTCTCAATATCGTCAATGTCTCCATGAACCTTCAAAATGAAAAACTTGTTCGTGGCTAGGAGAGTAGCCAAGCTTGGATCGTTATTTTGCGTGTAGACTGGAGGAGGCAGGCCTTCAAGCTTGGAATAAGATGCTTCCAAAAGCTTATCATAATTACTCGTCAACACACCAGCGAAAGGAAGATCGGGCAGTAACCTGTGCGCACTGCTTGGGTTCTTGGTATCATCACGAAATATCGATTCCATAAAATCCTTGAATGAATTTGGTCCTAAGTGTTCTCGCATTTCTTGTGCAGCGATTAGTAATCCATCAATGCTTTCTTTTGCCAAAGATTTCAATTCATCGGCCTCTCCTTTGGATATGACACCCCGCTCTAAGGACCATGCTATCATTCGTTCTACCAACTGTGGCCACCCAGGCAATCCTGACATTCTTGATAGCCCGGCACCGACAAAAACCAACGCTTTTCTTTCGGCGATCCTTTCGACTAATTCATTTGGAATGTGGATTTCTGTGATTCTCCGTACTCTCCAAAATAGTCAACAGGATTGACTCTTTAAGCTTTCCTCCACGTCTTGTTGGATGAAGCGACCGCATGCGAGCAAGCGCTCGCGCTGAAGACAATGTAAAGAAATTAGTTGAACGTGCTGCAAACATCAGAGGACAAAGCATTCATTCTTGTGCTGTACGAATCAGGTTGCGTGCGTGCAGTTTCGTTAGACGGGCTCTCTTTGTCACAAGTGAAGAAGGCTTTGAATATGTGGAAGAAAGCATCAAAGGTGCAGAATGTAATGATGTGGAGCATTCCGATATGATAGAAATGAAGAGGAAACTCAAAGATATCATAAGGACCAAGGGAAGTACGCGAAACAACAGATAGTGTGTGGCGCGCGCGAGAGTGCGATAGGAAAGTCTGAACTATAATGAATCGCGTACGCATGACTGCGTGAAAGACGTGGATGAGCATAGACTATTCAGCATAGGTGCGCGCGCCTAGCACGCGTGGCTTAGCCTGACTGTGTGTATCTACAGTTGGGATAGTTACTACAGCCAAAGAACTGTGAGTTGTCTCTGCCTTTCCTTAAAACCAAGTAGCCGTCTTTGCAGCCAGGGCATTTGCTGGGTTTGAATGAACAACTCAGGTTTGAACAAACATACAAAGCAGAGGACTCTTTGCTTTCATGCAGAAATCCTGTGCCGCATCTAGGGCACAGATGAGGTTTGTATTCGCAATGAGGGTAGTTACTGCATGAGTAAAAAGTCCCCTTTCTACCTTGCCGCTGTACTATTAAGCCTGTTTTGCAGCTTGGACAGGCAGTACTAGCTTCTGTCGTATCCCCATCGATTTCAATGTCATATTCGCCGTTTGCGACCTCTGATGCAAACACAGACGGGTAAGTTCTGCTCGCTATTAGATAGACGTGTTTTCTTGCACGTGTCACCGCTACATAAAACAGTCTTCTTTCTTCTGCGTTGGGCACTGGCTCCTTCTTTGCAAGTACAAGGTTCAAAACAGGGTCATCTTCGATTTGAGACGGAAATGCATCCATCCTGCGAAGCGTGTGTGCTTGCGAAGTCAATCCAACGATGATGGCGCAATCCGACTCCTTTCCTTTCGAACTGTGCGCAGTTATGAAGCTAATATCCAGCCCGTGAAACGTTCTGCGAAGGTCGTCTAGATTTTTCGGTTTTTGGTGATTGTATCTGCCAATAATGAAGACTCGGGTTCCGTCCTTTTCTGAGGACTGCGCTATGCGCGAGAGAGCTTTCTTTATGCTGTCTTCAGTGTTGTCGCTCCACATCAATGTGACCGCTGGACCATCAGACTCTATTTTGGAAGCGAGTTTTTTTCTTATTTGACTCGGATTTCTAAGGATGAACTTTGAAGAGAAATCGCAGATTCTATCACTGAATCTGAAAGTCTCGTCTAGTTCTAGGCTTTCGAAAGGGTCGAAATGTCGGTTGAAATCAGTCATTATTGATACGTCGCTGCCATTGAAACGGTATATGGATTGCCAGTCGTCTCCCACGACAAAGAGTTTAGAGTGCGGATTATTGGAGAGCAATGCTTTCAGAAGTTTGTATCTGTTGAAGGAGATGTCTTGGAATTCATCGACGAGTATGTATTTGAACTTCGAATGATAGGAACCGTTGGATACGTGGTTCTCTGCTCTGTTTATCATGTCATTGAAGTCAATCTCATCGCCAAGATTCTTCTCATATTCTCCATAGATTTCCGAGAAAATCTCTATGAACGCCTTGTTTCTCTCGCTGTCAGCCTGGGTTTTGACCTGTTCGAGTAGTTCCTGAAAGGATTTCTGTGAGGACTTGAATAGGTTTAGGAAAGACCCTAATAATCCAGCGAAGGGATGAATAAGACCCAGCTTGTTCAGTTTGTCAAACATCTTTTCTTGTGGAACAGGAGAGAATTCCACGCCAAAGGGAGCAAGATGACTCCTAAGATTGTCAAGCAGAACTCCTTCGGATGCTTCCCAACTAAACGTCTCAACTAGTTTTGTGCCGTTTTCCTGATGTGCGCGTTTCTTCCAGGACATCTCTTCGAGATATTTCTCTCTGTCGACGAAGGGAGCAGTATTGCCATTCCTGTCCACGCCAAAGTGTTCTATGTAGACGCCGTATTTTGGCAGATAGAAGTCTGGTTTGTACTGGCGGCGTTGTCTAGAAGCAACGTTAGCTTCATAGTCTTTTTCATAAGAATAGTCGATTCCATTCATGTACAAGAAATTCGCAATATTGCATTCTTCGAGGCTCTTCACAAGGTCCCCTTTCAGGGAACGAACTTCGTGATTCCGTATGTAATCGATGTATTCACCTTTGGATTTGAAATCGAACATGCTCTTGTAAGGGGTTTCATAGAAAGCGAAGTATTCGACTATTTTCTGGAGGAACTTGGGGTCTCCAAGTCTTTCTTCTATGAAACGCAGAATAGTGTTCTGGAGTTTCAGTCTGTCTGTAGAAAGCTCAGAGACCGACAACTTACGCTTCTCAACATCTGCAACAATATTGAGACCCAAACTGTGGAAGGTTTCTATTGCGATTTCTCTCCATGGTTTCTTGAGCGACCTCTCCTCGAGTTCATCTCTAGCTTTTCGAGCAAATGAAATCAGTAGGATTTCGTCTGGTTCTGCGAGCTTTTTCTGAAGTATATAACCTGCCTTTCCTAGGAGGGTGCTTGTCTTTCCTGTTCCCGCACCCGCTACAACTAGGTTGTGCTTTTCTTCAATGACTATTGCCTGTCTCTGTCTTTCTGTGAGGGGGTTGGTTTCGAAGCCATCAAAGAATGTCTTGAATTTTACGAGTTCGCTCTTCACGTACTCTTCATTCTTTCTCTTAATGAATGAGCTGCCATTCTCGAAGATGGACCACAACTCATTCATTTTTTCTAGATACTCTATCCCTGTTTTTCTCTTACTGCCTTCTTCGACCAAGGGTTTCAAATAATCCCACTTCTCATGCCAAAGTGAGCCATCAAGTTTTGACAAGTATCCATCTGAAGCAAGGAGTGAGTGAAAAGAGGCTATTGCCTGCACGATTTCTTCCTGTTTTTCGACCAGCTTCTGAATGAGGCGTGCTAGTCGCTGCTTTCGACGTAAGACAAAGAACAGGATTGCACCTGCCGCAACTGGAACCAGTACCAGAAGTGTTAGCAGTCCAATATCCAACAGCCGAACTCCGATTTGTTCTTCATAGATGAAGTATAAGACTCTTCTTAGCGCGCTAGCGCGCGCACAGACTATTCAAGAATCGCAAGTAGTACCGCTCGCGCTAGTACCATTGTCCATCCAAATGGGCCTGTAGTCTAGGCTGGACTCAAACCTCAGTGGTGATATCTCCTGCACAACCTCTCTTTTTTTCAATCGTGAAAGCTACCATTTGTGTTTTAAGCGCGTGTGACTCTTCGAGACTAAAGGCGAAAGAGGTCAAGCACGCGCCTCACTCAGTTGTAGCAATCGCGAATACCTTAAAGAAATATATACGCTTCTTGTCATAACGGTATGCAGGGAAAAGAAATGCATGACAAAGCTGTTGAACAAGTGAAAGATATCTTTTCAGATTGTAAGTGTCTCAAACATTGCAATCTAGGTGGGGTTCAACCGGATTTGACGTGCATATGCAGTCCTGAACCAGTGGCCATAATCGAAGTTGAGACCCCTAAGTCCTTACAGAGGAGACACACTAAGAATCAAGTTCTGTTGCTCAGCAGATATGCTGAGGAAGGTAACGATCAATTTGCAATAGCAGTATCAGACGGGACGAATGTTTGTGGGATTCCATTAAATGACGAAGGGAAAAAACTGCTAAGAGAGCGTAAAATAAATGCTTGCGAATGATTGAGCGCCCGCCAGGCGAGGTTCGTCTGTAACGTGGGGGTTGGGATTCGAACCCAATGGTTAGTGGCAACGTCTCCCGCAATTCCATACTTTTGTTGTTGCCTCTGTAGATGAAGATGCAAGTCTTTTCTGTAAAGCTTTTTTGCAAGATTGTGTGCGGAAGATAGCGCGCGGACACCCGGCACAAGAGTAGGTCCATATGAAAGAAGGGGTCGTCTGTTCAGAAGAAAAGACGGCAAATACTTGCTTTACCTGCCCGCAGACCTAGCTGAAGACAGTATGTTTTAATTCAAGGAACATACCAAGACGAAGGGAGGCCTTGAATCTATCCCAGTAAGAGTAACGTGCCTTAGAGATGGTAAGCTTTCAATAGAGACTGAACAACCTAGCAAGACAGACTAACTTGCGCAATGAATTCCTGTGCAATTCATAGTTGATTTTATCCGGTTATCCTTTTGCACGAATGTGTTTGGCGAGTGACTTCTAACCTAGAGAGCCAACTGCATATCCTCGGACACTCTTCCTAATTGTGGAGCTTTTCTCTATTACTGTATCAATGTCTTTCTTTGTTATCCAATATGCCATCGGCAATTCATTCCGACTATTCAATTTCAATAGGTGATCGAACAACGCTTGATCCAAGTAACCCTTAGTAACTTCTTCTCTGAGTGTTGCTGGATTCCAGTTCTTTGTGATATGCTCAATCTCCTTGATGCCAGATCGCCCATAAATCTGAACTAGGACGGGTGTAATCATGCAATCCACAGATGCAACAGCCACTTTCGCATTTTTAACGGCATAGGCATTACCATTGAATGAGATGGCTAAGCTACCCATTCGACTCGCTTTCTTGAGCATTACCCAGTCCGTTATGCTGTCGCCTATTACTACTGCCTCTTTGGGGCTGCGATTTTCCTCTTTCAGAAACTCTTGCAGCGCCTCCAACTTTCTTTTTCCTCCAAGAGGTTTGATGTTTTCCAGAACAGACTCAAAGCTTGTTTGGGGTAAGACTTCCCAGAAGAATTCATCCATCGTATTAATCGTCTCACGAGCTTCCGCAGGTAAGTCTTTTTCGGTACTGGATGCGTTAATCCCAAGCTTTCCTAGGTTGAGTATTCTTGGAATCATTTCCTTTACTAAGCGCTTGTCACCATCCTTGACATTTAGCTTGAAATCGGCGATCGGGAAAATCGTGCATTTGGTGTTTTCTTGTGGTATGCCAACCAATGATGTCGTATACCAAACATATTGGCAGTAGCTGGTGCTCACTACCCGAAGAGGGTATCCAAGTTGCCGCAGAACCTCAATGGCTTCCGTTGATCCTCTTATGAACTTTGCGCTCTTCCTCGCTATGCTGTTCAAAGTTTTTTCTTCAATATCGTATGCTATCAGGAAAGGTGCAATCAGTGCAAGTGTGTCTCCAGGTTCGTACCCTTTCTTTTTCTTAACGTATGCAAGATAGTCGTCATATTCACTTATTGCGGAAAAGAGTCTATCACCATTTGGAACTACTGCTTTCATAATATCGTAGGCGTAGTCTGCAGTTACCCATGGCCCTTCCCAATCGGACAGAACAATGGTTTTCTCATGAGTTGAAATAGAATGAATTTTGGCCGTTGAGGATATAGCAGAGGCAGTTTCTTCTACGGATTTCTTGAGCAGATTGAGGCCCTCTTCACCCAAAGCAAGTCTCATGCTTTCGATATATTTCCAAGTCTTCGAGTCATCTTCACTTGAATGGTGCCAAACGTATCCTATTAAGCGTCCATAGTCAATTGTGCCTTCTGACTCTGCCAAGTATTTCTCATATAGTCTAAGCATCACTCGATTCCTTGGATGGGCTCTGGCAGGGTAGTCTATTGACAGTCCTTCTTTGTAAAACTGAATTTGCTGGCTCGGATTGATCGTCTTGCAGACGTATGTATCTATGGCTTTTTGATATATCTCTCGCTTGGATTCAGATTTGTGTTCTTGACTCAAGAGTGCGTTGAGGCTCTCGACAAAGATTGAGAACTGACTCCTCTTGTGAGATATGAGTGTTACGAAACCCGCATCGTCTGGTCTGTAAGAGATTTCATTAATGTATATTTTCGGTATTCCGTAGTCATCCTTCTGAGATGAGTCGAGCAGGAACTCAACATACAGGAAAGGAGCGTTTAGTTGATCAGCAATATGCCGGGCAATTTCATTCAGCTTGGTCCAGAGCTGATTGTCGTCTTTCCTAGTTTCTGAACTAACGAGTCGCGTCAAACCATAGAATCTGCCATAATTCACTCTCTCCATATCGTACTTGCTATAGTATACCCTATCTAGTAACGCCCTTTTTCTTCCAGGCAATCTTCCTATGATTCCGCATGTCTCCATCTTGTTCTCCAAGTACTTTTCTATGACGTATTTCTCATTCTTTACTCGATATGTTTGAACGAAATTCATGGACTCCAATAGTCTTTTACAGAAGCGTCTTACTTCCAATTGGGATGAATCTGAGATTATGAACTGACCGTGGCCGGATGTTGTGCTCTCTGGTTTGAGAATTATTTTCTTGTGCTTTTTTACAGCGTTTTTTATTCTCGCGTATTCCGGTGATGTTAGGATCGTTCTCTTCTTGCCGATTCTCCCCAGTTCTTTCGCCAGCGACTCTGTATTCACAATGTCAATCTTGCCATGTGCCGCGGTATCAAGTAGGTTTTCGGAGTAGCCTATTTGTATCAAAAATTCCTTCATCTTGATTTTGCTTAGAAACGCATCGCTTTGAATAGAACCACTCGTACATTCTTCATCGGGTGATGGAACAAAATGCACCGACTTGCTAGCTCCAAGTTTTTTCGAAACAACAAGGCTGAGGCTTGTCCAGTCCTCTGCTGTTAAGAACATGTCTTCCAACAGAACGACATCAGGTTTCTCATTGACGATGTACCTTGCTAGATAGTCTAAGTTATGGAGATTCTCTACAACTGCATATTGAAACCGAACGGAAGGGTCGGCTTCTTCTATCGTTGTGTAGCATTTAGAAGTCTTCGGACTTTTGCCTATGTAGTTAAGCAAGTTTGCTATCGGGACTTTCGTTTTCTCAACGGAAAAAGAGTTCTTTTGAGAGGGGTCTTGCCCCACGATTGATCTGACAATCCATTTTTTTGTTTCCAAGGCGGCAATTGCAATTTCTGTGGCGATTTCTCCTCCGCCAACAATCAATAGTTTCCTCTTTCCAAAGAATCGATTCTTCAGTGATTGTGTCAGTTCTTTCAGTTTCTGTAAATATTGCCTCTCTTCAGCTTCCTTAAATATTTTTTCAGCGATTTTTTCTCCAGCTTTCGCCCCAACGGCTCCAGCCACTGCTTCCGCTGCTTTCTCTCCGATGACTGCAGCTACTTTTTTCAATCAAACACACTTCCTTTGAGGATGTACTCTCACTTCAAAAAGGAATGTATGTCCTGCTTAACGCGTTTCTCAATGTCAGTGCGTTTTAGTTTCCTGTTTTTGCCGAGTTCTTTCGACAATGACAGTATCACTTTGTTTTCAATTAGATTAATCACTTCCATGGCTTCGACAGCTACTGGCGTTAGGAAATAATCTGGCATGCTTCTCTCTTCAGTATGAAGATAGCCTCTTCCTTCTAGAGCCTTGATTTCTTCGTTCAGTTTGAGATAGTCTATCCTGTTCTCTTCGATGAAAGGTTCTATGCATTCTATCAATCTGGGCTGATTAATGCGCGTGTTTATCGGTGTGTTGTACAACACTCTGCATATTTCCAGCCAAAGAGGGTTGTCTAACAAGTACAAAACGGCGTTTCTGATTGAAGGGGGCACGGAATCGTGAAAGTCTTTCCTCAGGTCTTTGAGCAATACCTCTTCATTTTTCATTTTTTTCTCCTTCTTTTCCCCCTTTGTGCTCGGGTATGTCAAGCCGTATTACCCCTGTAAGTGCGAGAGCTCTTTGCAGAAGTTTACCCGCCTCTGTCACTTTTATCTCTTTCTGGGACGCGTGAATGAATCCCTTTTCCTCAAGCGAGTTCAATGCTTTTTCGCCCGCTGACTTTGAAGTCACAGATCCTTTTTTCAGAAGAAAGCTTAGTACATCCTCTCTGCATACCACTTTGTTTAGTATAGAAAGGATGTCTAATTCTGCTGGGCCTAGAGCAAGTCTTGGGGGTTTTGATTTCTCCACGTCCTGTCTGAAGGTTTGAACTAGTACTTAGATTTTGTGGTTCCAACTGTAACTCATGGGTCAAACCACTGTTTCGAGATTCAACTAGTAAGTTTGAAATTCAAGTTCGAACTATCGGCACTATATGGGTACTTCCATCATGGAGGGTGGCGGCAGCGGGATTCGAAGCCGCATCCAAGTGGCGATATCCATTTTTGTAGTAACGAGAGATTTAATAGAGCTTGGGAAATAACTCTGTATGAGCCAAATGGAAAAATTGGGTCAAATCGTTCAACAAAGGGAGCATGAGCAGAGCCGAAAGACCGCGGCAATAGAGGTCTCAACAGGCATTAGGGATTGGAGGGGGAAACACGCTGAGACTGCACAGCGAAGGTGGGTGTGGGAGCTCATACAGAACGCGGTGGACTGCGGAACGAGAGAACAAAGGGACGTGGGAATAGAAATTGCCTTGGATAAGGATAAACTGACCTTCGAACACAACGGCGGTCCATTTCTTCCCGAGAAACTCTCTGCTTTGATCTTGTGAGGTTCAACCAAGCCCTTCGCGCCAGCATCGCCATGGCGCGCGCTTGTAGCGTAATTCTACACCAATTCTTCTGCTCTGTCGCATTATCAATATGACCGACTGGCTATTATCCCAATTACATTAGTGCGCGCGGATTTTAGGAGAACGAACCAATGGCGATAGAAATTCAACTCATCGTCCTGAACCCAGCGATAGACTCTTGAAGAGGCATAAGCTTACTCAGGTTTGAGGAATAATTCTCTAACGCGTGAACGAGCTTCTCCGGAAAACCTCGGTCAGCATGCAAATTCTTCCAGAGTAACGAACTCTCATATTGATAGAAACCAGCTTCGGTCTCCAGGAATAGCTTACTGCCTCTGTACTCTTTTTTCAGGTCTTCCGCTTTCACAGCGGATGCAACTTCAATCCCCAGATGCGGAACTGTCAAAACCAATCCCAACAGCTTAGGATAAGAAGCCAACGTAACTTCGACATCGTCCATAGGTTGGTCGAATAGCTTTGAAACGAATTGTCTGTCTATCATCTGCGTGTAAAGAAAAAGTATCCCAAGTTCATTGTAGTGTCGTAGTTGTTTGTTTTTCTCTTCAATCTTTCTATTGATTTGCTCTTCTATGGACTTGCGGGGAGGTTGATTGAAGCGAAAAGTGCGTCTGCAATCCACAGGCATCTGATCTACCATATCATGTGGAGCGAGATAAACAGTCGCCACTCCCTCGTAATTGAACTTCTTGGCTTTGCGTGAATCTTTAACCTCGTCAATGGCCCGATTCACTTGTTTTAGTACGTCTTCAAGTATTTTGGGCGATGGAACCCTGCTTACGAATCCACCTGTTGCAACTTCTTTCATGAAACCTAAGGTGTTAACTTGGTTGACCAATGTCTGAACGCGCATTTCCTCATCAGGCGGATTCAGGGAAGTTACCTCAATTCTAATCACTTCGCTACCTAAGTTCACAATCAAGTCACACGTAGGCTGAGAGGTCACTCTGGAAAAAGAAACATCCAGTCCTTCTAAGTGCATCTTTAGAGCAACCTCAGTCTCAGCATTTGCAGCCGAGTATTCCCGAGGATCTGCAAATCTTCTTGCAATCTCCTCGAACCCTGGCAGTTGACTGGCGGTGAGCAGTTTTCGTGCATATTGTACTAGCCATGAGTAGTTCGGAGCCATGCCTATGCTCAATCTATTGTGAAGCGGATGATTTCGTGGTAGTTCCCCGATGCTGATTCGCTTAAAAAAGGATCGAATGAAACAAACAGCCCTGTAGCCCTCCTCACCATTAGGGAAATCTCTGGACATTCCTTCGTGAGATCGTGCGACCCAGTCCCAGTACTTCATGCCGCTTCAGGGTCATTTTCAGATTTGCCATTTATATCCCTTTATTACTTATTACCAAATCAAATATTGGCCTAGTGGGTTAAACCTCAACTTAATACGCGCGCGCGGAGCCTATACTATTGCCGTCTTCGTTGGGGCCCCATGCTTAGTTAGGCGCGGTCTTACATTCACGACTATTGGAACAAACTTGCCGAGTGAGGACTCGTCTGCTGAGATCATTGTCTGACCGATATTCAGTTTAGAGAACTCTTCTGATTTCCCCCTAAACGCGTCATTTAGTATTCTGTTGTTTACGGTGATGTCGAGGAAGTTCACCATCTTAATGTCAGCTAGTTTTATTACTTTTTCGTCCACATCATCTGGGAAATGAGTGTCAAGCATAAGCCAATTTGCACCATGCCTTTTCCTTCGAATTAAGAATTCTATACTATCCACAAAATCTTCAGAAACGGAGCCCTTGAAGTAATCATGCGCCTCGTTTATTACAAATACGAATGGTTCATTTTCCAAGCCTTTCTTAGTTTGTAGTATGCTGAGTATCAGCGTCATTACTGAGAAGACATCGTCCGGTGTCCGTATTGTCTTTCTAAAGTCAAATACGTTGACACCACCAATGGCGAGATTCTCTACAAAATCCCTAGTTTCCGGTTTGATCCTCAAATAGTTCTGAAGTATTTCCAGTCGTTGCAAGGCAAGGTTCTTCTGCCTGGTGTCGAGTTTCTCGTTACCGAGCACATCGGACTTAAGGGTATCAAGGTCGAATTGCTCAAACTGTCTAATTTCTATTATGGAAAAAAGCTGTTTAACGTATAGCTGGTCGGTTTTCTCTCCTGCCGATAACACGATCGCCCATTCTCTGCCCGTGAGGCAGGATGGATCAACATGCATAGGAAAGACATTCTGCGTGCCATAGTCTCCTTTGAAGAGGTCCGCTGCCTTTTCGAATACGAACGGATCTACAAAGACTCGGAATTTGCTATCATCCATAATCTTTAACGGTCCTAATCCGTACAGGTTCCTCAAGTTCTCCACTTCACCGCTTACGTCGTTCTGGTATCTGATACTCCAGAACTCCGATCTCTTGTCTTCTCGTGGGTTGTATAGAACTATCACTGTAGCTGGCCTGCTTATACTGCAAATTCCCGGAATGGATTTGCTAGTCAGCATTTCGCATAAAACGCCTATAGCATACCCTTTACCAGATCCCATTTTTCCACACACAAAGATTATATGAGGAGCATTTAGGTCGAATTTAACAATCTCACTATTTGTGGTTAAGCCAAGGATTCCCCATTGCTGAGGAGATTTGCTATTCCCGATGATTATTTCACCAGCGCGTCCAGCTTGTTTTATACTTTTTTCTGGTTCCTCCATGTCGCCTACCTGAAAAGAGGTTCCTCGAGCTAGCACCCCGGATTCCTGAGCTGAAGAGGGAGATGCTTGTGTGGTTTGTTGAAGGCTCGGGTATCCCTCCTCTTGGAAAGTATTGATTATCTCATCGACAAAGGGATCAACCGCTGAATACTTTTTGACTTCGAGTTTATTGTGAATAACAGCAACTAGCGTGACCCCTTGAAAGTTTCCATAAGTGTGAATGAAGGATTCTGCCCTCGCGAATGATTGGTTCGTAAGAAAAACTACAAGCTGTTGGTCGGATCCCCCCGATAACCTCACTAAGCTGGGGGTTAGCCATGGTGCAGCCGCTACTACCACCAGTGGTCGTCCTATACCTAGCTCCACTTTCCAATGAGAGTCTGTGTCGGTCTTTATCTTCGTAATTTCCATTCTTGGCCAGTATTTTGACCTCATCGTCTCCATGACCTTGTTTAGGCTTTGGTCGATACCTTCGACAGCAACCATCTTTATCTTTCGGATTTCGCCCTCAAGTGTTTCCAATAGATTGGGCGCAAGGACTATCCAACCCTCATATTTTCCTACGATTCCTTTCCAACCTGGTAAACCACGTTGATCATATCTTTCCCTCAATGACCCGCCTTGTTGGACTATTTCGTCCAGAATACACAATTCAGCGTATGCCTTCTGTGAGCTCAAGTTTGAGATCACTTCAAAAAGAGGATAGGTTTGGACAGGTAAAGAGAGTTGGGATATTTTGTCCGCCATTTTCTTCAGGTAGTAAGGAACAATAAGTTTAATGCTACGGTTTTTCTTTACTGTTTGCCAAAGGAGCTTGTTCACCAGCCCAGATTTGATCAGGAGAGGTTCTATTTGGCTAAACGGCATATCGACGCCAATAGCGTTAATGTAAGCCATCATTTTCTTGCCAAAATCTGTCCTCGTGAGAGACTCATACTCACTAAAGGTTAGAAACTGTTCACTTAGATTCAATCTTGATATGAGATTTACAGCCTGTTTCTCGGGATCTCCCAATCTTGTGAAGGTCTTTACAAAGTGTTCCTCTAGTACCTCTGAGTTTCCTAAGGCTTCTTCCATGCTTCTGCGTGCTTGGTAAATATCGCTTTGCGCCTCGACGATCAATCGATCTGACTCGTGACGCAATACATTGATCGCGCTCTTCGCAGTGTCTGGACCATATCTTAGGGTCAAATTTGACTCAATTAAGGGGTAGTTCTCTTCAATTCCGTAGCCAGCACTCATGCTTGTTGGGTTCTCAGCCCATTGCAAGAGCGCATCTAATACCTCGGGTTTACTGGCATACTTCCGAACCAACTCCGACGCATGCAAAATAGACAAATCCCTTTCCATCCCTCTAAAGCTACGAAAGCTGACTTCAAATAAATACTTTCGCGCGCTAGGCTGTTGCGAAGTTACCTTCTTTCTGTCGATTTCAGTTCACCGCTTAACTTTGAGTGTATCTGAACTCGAACATGATTAAACAGGCACGTGTTGACTCCCAGAATTTAGCAACGCGCCAGCGCGCATGCCTGTTCCTAAATTCGCCGGCGGGGTAGTTCATCCTTCTGGTTTTGCTTTGTCTATGAATGGTGATGTGCATTGGGATACGAGAAGTGTCGGTTAGAAGGCGCGACTCAACCCTATCGCGCCTGAAAAAGGGAATTTAGGAACACACATACGCGTGATCACAGAAGACCATGAATGCCAAGAAAAGACCATAGAATCCATTGCGATGTAACTTCAGAGATGCGTGTACAGGCCTCGACTTGGAAAAACTGAGAAGGTGGCTCTGAATAGCATTCTTGGTTCACCCTTCCATCATGGTCTTCAGCTTGTCAATTTCGTTAGCTATGAGAGTTTGTAGAAAGAATAAAATTGACAAACCGATCTAGTTTAGAATTGGGCAGGGTTGATTTGCGAATGAGGGATGGCTTCTCGCATCCAAAAGATGCGACCAAAGCTGGCTCAAGCCAAATCGTTTACAAGGCTAACCTCCAGCGAGTCGGGGCAATAATAAATGAAAGCATTGTAGTAGCGCGCGCTTTAGCGCGCTAGCGAGGGTCATGGGCTGATGCGCGCTGAACTGTGGCACTACGTAGTTAGTCTTTCTTCTTGTATTCGCGCCATTTATGTGAAGAAGCGCATTGATAGATTGTAACTTCAAACGAAGGCCCTTTTCTGGTTTTTGGCCCATAAGACCATTGCTTCAGTATATTTCCTTCTTTTCCACATTTGGGGCATCTCACTGCCATAACAATTCCCTGCAGTCAGGTATCCTGTATGCAAATATAAAACCATCGAAGATGTCCGCTTTCTTCTCTGTTGAGGTTTAGCGCGGGCTTGCTCTGCCTTTCGGAACGCATGTTAAGCATTTGTTCTATTGAGATCACGGGTCTTGGCAGAAAAATCGTTCTGGTTTGTGACCGTTAACTCTGATCATTTCGATAGTTAACCGAATCGTGCAGTGGCAGCGTATACACGTGTTCTCTGATGATGAGCTCCGGCAGTCCAAGGATATCGTGGCACAAAAGCACCAAGAGGGTATTCGCTAAGCCTCTTGTGAATGTAAGCCCTGTCGGATGCGGATAACCCAAACGTTCTCTCAATAATCTCATCCGCCAGATCGATGAGGTGCCTGAACCGCACGATTTCTGTTGAGTTTGGATTCTCTGCGTTGTCAATCATTTGTGCAATCTCCGCATAGTTTGTTGGAATTTCGAGTCGCTGCAGAGTATCAGGCGATATTCGTGATTCTTCATCTTCATTTTCAGAAAGCAAATACTTGATTAACTTAAGCAGGTCTAGCGGGCCATGAAGGTATAACAAACTTCTGACACCTTCTTCGTCTACCACGGTTAGGCTGTCCTTTCCATCGATTTCGGTAAGTGTTATCATGCCCGTAGCTGTCCCAGTCCATGTTGAGAAGTCTAATGGAAATGTTGAAAGTCGTTTCTTAATTGCACTCGCTATGGCTTGGTCTACGAGGCCCCAACGGTTCTTGATTCTAGATGATAAATCCCTCAGATCTTTTGCGAGCTTGTCGAGTTCAGAGCCTTGAGCCATCATTTTCTCAGGGACTGGGAGCCTTTCAAGAGTTCGCGGGTAAACCGTGCATCTTTTCCTAAGTAATATCGTAGTGCGGAAGGACAGTAAGTGTATGAATCTCACAACTGAAGAGTTGAGATAAATATCCCATGGAAAGTCTTTGTACTTTGTAGCAGGAACGAAGACTATTGTGGAATTATTGAAGGCTAGCTCTTTGGGATTGAATCTGGAACATGTTAGTGTGATCGTGATTTCTGGAACAACATAAGCAATGTCCTGAATCTCATCCAAGTGGCCCCAAATCGATTTGCCTTCTGCATCATTAGGGTTCACCCAACCTTCAGACGCACTTTCATCAAGGTAAAAGGTTGCGATATCAGAACCTTTCAAGATCGTGTAAGAACCCTTTGTTTCCTTCTGTTTGATTTTTTCTCCTGATCCGAGTTTCATCCCAAACATAAGGGCAGCGTTACTGACTTCATCTTTCTCCATTTCTTTCTTGCCCGAGCTCGCTCGCAAAGGTTCGGCATAATCCAGTAGTGTGCTTTTGATCGCCAGTAAACGGGTTAGTATGGGCAGGTCTTGGTCACGTATTTTCGTCAGGAAATAGCCGAATGGGTTGACATCGTTTTCTTTGAGCAGAGATTGACTCACTTGATATATTGGCGCTTTGAAGATATCGATGCTGCCCTTGTCGTCCTTGTGTGTGGGGTCAACGACCCGCACTTTGACCTTCCAATCTGGCGGCACTTGCTCTTTCTGGATTATTACAAGCATTGGAACTATGTCTGCGTCAAAGAGTCGATAGGCTACTAACTCCAAGTCTACTACTTGAAGGATCTTGAATGACAACATCGATTGTCTAAGGGCGAGTGCTGCACGTGAATTAGCAAACCCGATCGATAACACAAATCCAAGTTTCCCTTTGTCTTTTAACCAAGGGGGCATGATATCTTCACCGCCATCCTTTTTTCTCCTCCCCCCTAGTAGCGCTCGCTGTACGAAGTAAAACGCGATGTCACTGTTTCTTTTATCGACAGGTTTGTAATAATCTCTCCAAGGCCCTTTGTCTTTCAGCCTTTCATTTCGTATGTATGGCGGATTGCCGACGACTAAGTCATACTTGGAGTCTCTAATCAGTGTAGCCTCGCGTTCAAGTGGCGCTGTTACTGCCTCGCCGAGGGTAAGTTGAGGGTCGTATTCTAGAGAATTTAGCCCTCCGTAGATCTGTAACTCAGGCAGTCTATGCTTCTCGCTAGAACCAAGATAGGGAAAAATGCTCCAGAGGATTTGAAGTTGGGTGATGAAAGATGCGAAAACGTTTAGGTCAAGTCCGTGGATTAACTCTAAAGTTGATTCTATAGCGTTTTTCGGTGAAACACCTCTGGATATCATTCGTTCTATAGACATCATTAGGGCTTGGACAAGAAAAGAGCCAGAGCCGCAAGCTGGATCTATTAAACTTGCTGCTTCCTCTGGAAAACTCATTTCATTTAGAAGGAACTTGACAATTGGGGATTTTGTGTAGTATTCTCCAAGCTTTTTTCGACGGTTCTTGTCGAGGAATGCCTCATAGACATTTCCCAATATGTCGCCAGTGATTAGGGCGAAGTTGAAAGCGTTTAGCCGATAAAAGACTCTCTCCAAGATACGAGCTAACTGCCCGTTGCCCTCGTGGGCCCAGTCAAAGATGCTTTCCTCGAAAAGCCTAGCGTAGATATGGCTTGCATCTTCATAAGCTCCCTTCAAGAGTAGCCTGTAATCGTCCTTCATGTAGGTGTAGAATTGACGGAAGACCTTGATGCCTCCATTAGAGATTTTCCGTGTCGTGAGGCTATGATCTTCCGCGAATCTGACGAAAATTATACGCGACAATATGAGAGACGCTGCTTCGGTACCAAAAACCTCTGAAACATAGTCCATTTCCTCAACTTGATTCGTTGGTGTCTGTTTACCTACTTGTCTCTCGAATTCTGGTAGAATCTCTGTGACTAGATGTACTGCATTCGCATATTTCGCCTTGAGTTTAGCTTCTCGAAGCCTAAGAGAGGTCTTTTCACTTACACTCTGTTTTTGTAGAGACTCTAATTCTTGAGAAAACTTCTCGTATTGTCCTCTTTCGCCTCTTAGTTTCGCAGATGCGTAATCCATCAACTCACGTGCGCAGACGCGCAACGCTTCGTGAAATCTTTCACGCTCATCTTGACTATTAATGCTCAGATACCCAGTCGGCGTTAATCCGTTTCTGAATCCATCAAGTGATCTCTCACTAATTGAGTTTTCATAAGATAGGAGATTTAGGCTGTTCGAGTCATTTGGGTCAGTAATGTTTGATAACTGAACTTCGTCCAGTTTGATTACCTTGATCTCACGACCATCTGGCCAATAGATCGCGATGGTAAGAGGGTCTATAAGCAAGGCGTACACGCTGTCGGCTGTAATGTATTTCTTTAGCTGTGTTTCGAAAGCATCCTTTCTCGCTTGAGCGTCACGGAAAAGCCCGCGTTCGCGCTTTATCTCAGCACATACCCAAGCAATCTGAAGTTGAAGTGTTGATTCTTTGCTGTTCAGAAGGATGTCAGGAAATCCTGCGCGTTGTGTAGAATTGATCTTGACATTCTCTTTGGGGTAGCCGAGCACATCAACGAACAAGTCTTTGATGTATGGGTACAGGTCTGGTTCGTTTCCCTGCCATTGTCTGATTTTGTTTAGCGCGTCGACTTGCGCTTTGGAGCTAATCATTATCGTTCTTCCTCTTTAGTGTGCGCTAGAACTCGATTTATATCTTGCCGAAGCTTGAGAACATTGTTCTATTTCCACACGAACCCCCTTCGGTAGTCCGGAACAATATAGAAGTTCTTGAATACATCAGGTATGTTCACATTGGCGATATCTATCTTATTCAATTGACTCTTATCACCATTAGCGCGCTGACTCTTTATGAAACGTTTAAGCTCATATATTTTCCTTCACGCACACGCGCGCGCTATCGTGACAGTTGACGAGGTTCGGTTGACAGTCATGGTCATTGATCGATCGGATGATAGAGAGAAAGCTGCTTCTCTTGGAGCTGAAACTCCATGAGAAAGCTCTCAACCTTGACAAGAAAAGGCAAACCAGCTACATTCAATGATGCCCACGATCGATCGCTTAACGCAAACAAGAATCAACCCACCTTCAGAGTACTATTACACTTTATAATACCCTTTATAGTAAGGTTCCAGCAATTTAGTACTTGATAACAATGCCCAGTCTTTATGTCTGCAGAAAATGCGGAAGAACCTACACCAGCCAAGAATTCAACGAAAGCAGATTCTGCAGGTCATGTGGGACCTTCCTTTCACAAAAACCATTTCGCACTGACCGAATTGTAACTCCAGAGAGCCCAAGCAGAACTGTCCGCCACCCCGTTGAATATTCTATGAGGGTTCAGTTTGGCCAGCCCACACCTGAAGAAAAGGGGAGCACGCAAGCCAAGAACACCTTGATTCCCGGAAAGGACGATGAATCGAACGTATCAAAGGAGTTGAGACCCGTACCTTACATCAGCTACACGGATCCCCACAACATGAGAAAACTTGCTGAAAACGGACAATACTCTTCTTTGGAGAAGTTTAGGCTTAATCTCAAGGCGCAAGAAATCAAGAGAATTGGCTTTATCGACAAGTTAATCGCAATGGATGTTCTGCGAACAAAGATCGATGCGCATCCATATCAAATGAAGGTAGCTTTGTCCGTTCTGCAGGAAATGAATGTCAACGCGATTCTCGCAGATGAGGTAGGGTTGGGTAAGACCATAGAAGCTGGAATAATAATGAAAGAACTCCTCATACGAGGAATCGTCACCTCCGTTTTGATAATCGTTCCGAAGAGCCTGATGCTACAGTGGAAAAGAGAGATGGCAGAGAAATTCGGCGAGAACTTCGTCGTGGCAAATGACAAGAAGGAGTTTGTCGACTTTGATGCTGATGACAGGATAATATGTTCGTCCGGTTTAATGGTAAGGAGGTTCAAGGAAATTGAAAAGCGAAACTGGGATCTTGTCATAGTCGATGAGGCGCATACTTACAGAAACACCAAAAGCAAGGGGCGACTGCATCTAACAAGCGTCCCAAGAAACTACCTTCTGCTTCTGACGGCAACTCCTCTTTGCAATAGACTGACTGACCTGTATAGCCTAGTTGACTTGATTCATCCGGGACTTCTTGAAACCGAACGTTCATTTATATCTCGCTATGTGGCAGACACCAAATGTCGCGTTGCTAGACGTAGTATGGTCGAGGAACTTAGACAGACTATCTACAATATGATGTGCAGGACTAGAAGGGTGGAAACTGACATACCTTTTACCAAGAGATTCGTGGAATCACGCAGAATAGAAGCGAATGAGGCTGAACGCGAATTCATCGAGAAGGCAACGAAATATCTGAAAGACATAGGCAACAATCGGTTCAAGACCATAGAACAGCTTGAACAAGAGAACCCTATAAGAAAAATAACTGAACTGCAAAGCAAAGCCATTCTTGTCCTTCAGGCAATTTCCATGCAGCAATCATTGTCAAGCTCTCCCTATGCAACAATCGAATCATTGAGAAAGAGATATGACAGATATCCCTCAGAAAGCGCTGTCATATCCAATCTGATTGAACTCGCAACGAAGATTCAATCTTCAAAACTGGAATTGTTGAAGAGCGTGCTCACAGAGATAGGCAAGGAACAGGCACTCATTTTTTGTTTAAGGAAAACTACGGTTGCCAAGCTGAAAGAAGTACTTGACCAGCAGTTCGGAAGAACTGAAATATATGTCGGCGACATGGGATCGTCTGCGAGAGACCAAGTTATTGAAGAATTTAGAGAAGGCAGCATAAGGTATTTAGTAGCAACTGATGCTGCAGCCGAGGGTCTCAACCTGCAGAACTGCAACGTAATGTTCAATTATGATCTACATTGGAACCCCATGAAAATTGAGCAAAGAATCGGCAGAATTCACAGATTTGGACAAGAGCGTGACGTAACGATTTTCAATCTGAGCATAAAAGACACGATTGACGATTACGTGCTTCACATTCTATATCAGAAGATAGACTTGTTCAACATGACAATTGGAAAGATGGAGACTGTGCTTGCAGAGATAAAAGAAGGAATGCAAGACATGGAAAAAACTGTCATGGAAATCCTGCTAAGGAGCACGAGCCGTATTGACATAAGGGAAGAACTGGAAAAGCTGTCGAACGACATAAACTACGCGCGGGAGAAGCAGGAGCTGGCGGAGAAATTCACAAAGGGTGTCCTAGGTTGAGCGCCAAATACGCCAATACTGAATTGCACAGATTCATCAGAACATTTGTGGAATCAGAAGGAGGAAAACTGACTGACGTATGTGACGAATTCTTTGAGATAGAATATCCAAGCTCTTTGGGTCCAAGAAAGTTCACCTATCAACCAGCAATTGCACGTGAAAGAAAAATAGATCTCATCGCAACCGGTAGTCCAGCACTCGAAGAGATAGTTCAAGAATGTTTGACCAAAGGAATTCTTGCGTCAATATCTCTGAAAACAAGAGAGGACCCCGAAACTTATTTGAAGAATTTCTTCAAGGATACCGTGTATTCCTGCGACTATTGCGAAACAATGACCCTAGAAGACAAAGAGATCTCATTTTGCACAAAATCCCCAAGGTGTTACCACAAAATAAACAATGGCAAAATAACAACAATAAAAATCGTCAGAAAACAGCCACTTTGGCTATTCCAATTCTATTTCTCTGCATTTTTCAAGAACAAATTGAGAAAAAACGAAGAGATGGTGAAAATCCTCATTGACGAAGAGGGAAACAATTATGATTTTGATATTCTAGCACAAGATCAATTCGAATTTACAGACTCGGAAGAAAAAATGGATCTAGAATCATATGACAAACTGAAACCTGCTGTAGATGAAAAACTTGACTCAACACTGAAAGACAAGCAAATCGTATTTGATCTATTATTGAAGAAGCAAGTTACGGGCAGGCTGAGGAACCTCGAAAGACAGCTGGAAGAAGAGAAGCTGGAGAAAAGCATCTCAAAAAAGGACCCAAACTTCGATGAAGACAAATGGAAAACCGACAAGGACACAACCCTACAAAGAGAAGGAGAATCACTCAAAACTGCAATTGACATCAAATTCCTAAACCTCCTTTCAATAAGAACTGAGAGGGTATTTTTTGAGATCACGTTTAACAACAGTTCGAAGATAGATTCTTCATTCATCGTCGGCATTGACAGCCCAGCTAAGATTATTTGCTCTGGATGCGGAACGACGTTTTATGAAGGATATGCAACGGAGGACGGGTCTTACTTATGCATAGACTGTATCAAGCAAACCGTTGACGCTGGTAAAATATACTCCAAGGACTACAATCTGCCTGTTGACGCAACAACAAACGAGTATATTGAGCATGAAAGAAGCTTTCAGTGCAGTGTCTGCCGGAAGCTGAACTCGAAGCTCTTTGAGTTCAAGTGTAATCATGATGGATCAAGCGTGTGCATCAATTGCTGTACTGCATGCACGAAGTGCGGAAAGCTATTTTCAATTTCGAATGCGTCAAAAAGCAAAGAATCCGGAAGGATGTACTGCAGTGAACACACCATCAAATGTGACAACTGCAGTGCCACTATAGGAATAGACGAGTACACAATGTGTCGAGCCCTCGGAAAGAGAGTCTGTTCCTGCACCAAGTTCGCCAATTGCACTCTTTGCGAACAGCAATACTCAACAGAATCATTCGTCGATGGAAAATGCCCTGCATGCAATCATCTTTCAGAAGCAAGCGAGTTCAGCATCGTATCTTCCATTGTTCGGCACGACCCATCGCGCAGCAAAACCAAGAGATGGCTGATCGGTAGAAACCGAATGAACTCGGTAGCAATAGCGAAAGGTCTCTTCTCAGACACATTGTTTGTAGTTGAAGGAGACACCGTTGTCCATCAAAAAACTATCTCACTATTCAAAAAATTCAGAGGGCACTAGCATGGAAAATGTGAAGTTCAATGGCCTTCTAGGCGAAATACTGGATCGTTACGGCAACATAGATTTGGTTCAATTTCTTGAAAAAAGACTCGATATCCCAGAATACAAGGCAAGAGCCCTAGCCGAGAGAATAGAAGGCAACTTCAACCTTAAAACAGCTTACGAACTCAAAGAAAAAAGTCAAGAGCTAAGACCAAGAGAGAACGAAGAAAAAGAAGACGCCAAACCAGCAGGAATCAACATATATGCCCTCGACAGTCTTTCAGGTAGAGAATTCGAATACTTCTTGAAATGGCTTTTTGAAGAAATGGGCTATTCAGTTGACCTAACAAAAATCACGGCTGACTCCGGCGTCGATCTGGTAGTGAACAGAGATAACGAAAAGATTGCAGTTCAGGCCAAGAGATACAAGAGGACCATGAAGATCTCGAACAATGTAATACTGAAAACTCACGGAGGCAAGGACATCTATGGTTGCAGCAAATCAATGGTTGTCGCCACGTCTTACTTTACCGAACAGGCAATGAAAGATGCGAAAAAGTTGAACATAGAACTCTGGGATAGAGATACTCTCTCGGCGAAAATCGACGGAATAAACGAAAAAGTCAAAGAGTTGCAGGAGGAGGTTCACTTTCCAAAGTATAAAGGCTCCCTCCTCAAGAGTCTAGTAGGTCTGGAAAACATGCGGATATTCGTTGTAGAGAGAAAGGACAACGGCAAATATGATATTCATAGACACGGAATACGATACCCCGTACTATCATTCCAAACTCGAGGTCTAAACACTGTTACCAGATGCGTCTTCAGAATCAAAAACAACAGGCCAGTTGGAGAATACGAAGGCTATGCTCTAATTAGAAGCGACAGACATTTCAGGTACGGACCACATGAAGAGCAAGCCTACCAGAAAGTAATAGAATACTTACGGCAATTCCTATGAGATCTTCTACTGGAAAGCAACCATGGAATACCACAAAACCAAAAACATCAAATTCGTCCAAAGCATTTTGGGCCACAAAAAACTTGAAAACACAGACATATACACTCATCTGATAAACTTTGAAAGCGACGAATGGCACGTTGCGCATGCAAGAAATCTGGAAGAGGAAAATAAATTAATAGAGGCAGGCTTTGAATACGTACGCTACAGCGAAAAAGACGAAGTCGCCATCCACCGCAAACGAAAGTAATCGCCACGGGCTATCTCTCAACCTCAGTAGCATTACTCAGGGCTCCGGTAGTATAGCCCGGTTAAGTATTCCGGCCTTTCGAGCCGAAGACCCGGGTCCGAATCCCGGCCGGAGCACCATTTTACCAGTTAGAGCTCTCTTTTAGTCTATTTTAGACAAAGAATCCTGATGCATGCGCGAGCAGTAAATGCTTTCTGAGAATTGATCAGATTTGATAACCTCTGATTTGTCGCACCTCTATTTTCAAATCTCTCTGGGAACTATACCGCTTCCAAATCACTCTCTCGTGCCAAAATATTCACACTCTTTATTCCCTTTATGGCTAGCAGTTCTCTTGGAAGGTCCACAGCAAAATCCTCAGCCACTATAATTATTCTTGGATCCAAGCTAAGTTGAGAGTCGATGGCAAAGAAGCTTCTGATTAAGGATTTTTTGGCGGCAAAAAGACGTGCAATATTTACTACCAGATCCGTGATTGTCTTTTCTGAAGACCTGAACGATATCTCGAGGACGTTTAGGTACATCAGGAGTCCAATGGATTTTGGAGACGGGCCTTCAGATCTTAATTGATTGAAGAACCTTTTCATTCTTGATATGCTTTCTATATCTCGGATTGTCTTTTTGACGACCCGCGTATCCACGTTCGCAGCCTGCGCTATACTTTGGACTGAGATTCGGATTTCATTGATGTAAAGACGACCTTCTTTCACGGACACCGAATTATCGATAAGCGTCCTGATAACACTGATTCGAGATGGAGAATAGTGCAGTTCACGCTCAAAGTATCTCTCTATTTCCGGAATTGATGAACCGTTTGAGATCGATTTGGACAATAGTGCTTTTTCCCCTTTGTTTGATAGTAGATCTTTGCGCTTATTTAGCGGCACATGTGATTGAATATGTGCATGTTGCCCTTTAAAGATATCGCTATGCAGAAATAGATTCAAAATCCAGAAATATTAACATTTGTGTTCTTTTGTTAGCACAAATGTAGGAGTAGCTTTAAATGTTTTTTTACTACTGAATTAGTAGTGAACTAAGATAGTGATGAGAGGTCGTGTGAGTTGCCCCCGCAAATATTGGAGGAAAAGCATTGCGCACGCATTAGTAGAGGGGGTAATTCTCCAATATTCTATTTGCCCAAGAAGTTCTTTGAGCCAGGCGATGAAGTTGAATGTCAAATAATAATACATAATGGTAAGGTCGAGCTAGTTTTAACTAAAAGAATCTATAGCTTCACGATTGAAGATATACGGAATCTCGCTGCAGGTAGTTTCTCTGTCGAATATGATAAAAACATAGCTGGTATTCGGGTTTTCAATGCCATTCATGATAGTATTTCATTAAGTTATACCGAATCAATAGATGAGAATCTTAAACCAGCACGTATAACAGTTTCTCGCCGTTTTGACAGAGTAAGATCTAGAGAAGATTATTCGTTCTTGCTCAATCTCATCAAAGAACTTAAGCATAAAGAATTTGATGCATATCTGGAGCCTGAAGGAGATCTCGATTCAATGAATGTATATAGAAGCCCTCGTAACTACGAACTCAAAGATGAATTCGACGCGGTAGAAACTCTAGGAAAAACTGGAAAGCAATTAGGGTTTTCCGTTATTATCCGTTTTGACAACGAAAAAAACAATATCGGTCAAGTAAAGGCAGCACTAAGAGAATTGTAGATTAGAGGTTAAGTCTCTCCTTAATATGCCAGGTCAAGCTTTCTATCGTCTCATCCACCTTTGGTTTTCTGTCCAACCCGACTATTGTCGCATTGATGATTTCGTTAAGCGAAACGTTGCCTGAACCAGTCATCTTGGAGACAGCCATAACAATTGTTGGCACTCCCAACGATTCGAAGCATCTCTTCCAGCTTTCCATCTCTCTTATACAATCCTCTCTGCAAAGCACTATGCCACAAGTGGCTTCTTGGATTATTCTTCGTGATTCAGGTGTTATCTTTCCTGGTGCATCTCCGATGACTACTTTGTATTTCTGGGACGCATCGACGAACAGTTTTGCAGCTTCTTCTGCAAGCTCCATCGTCCATGGCTTTTTCTCTTTAGATCGAAGTTCCCAAGCTTTTTCTCCTCTAATATATGGAAGCGTTTCACTGGCGAGATCAAGGTCTTGCGCATAAGCGTCAATTCCATATGAGCGCAATGCCATAGCTAGGCTTTCAGACAAAGTGCTTTTTCCTGAGTTTGGAGGTCCCCCTACGATGACACGTATTCCCGGCGACTTCTTCATTAACACTACCTCTGTTCACTATTCAATATCACTACTAATTGATACCAGAAAGTCGCATATATTTCTTCTGCTTGATTTGAGTATTCCTTTCTGGGGGATATATGACAAAATATGAGAAAAAGAGAGAAATCTGGCAATGTTTCCATTTCTTGGGAGACTCAAAAGCTGTCTCTCCTGCACCATTGATCTTGGAGTTTGAGTGTCGATCTGACTTGGGGTTGTTAGCAACCCAAGGTTTCTCCACCCCCAGCCTTAAGCGCTGATCGCACACACCAGTCGAACCACCGATTGAAACCCCTGAAAAGAGCCTAGGGGATAGGGGCTATCAATTTTGTGACCTCGCGGACCCCACAAAATTGACATACCGCATGTTGCAGGCCCGCTCAGTAAACATAGCGCGAACCCGCTTTTTCCCTCAGATTCACCAGGTGAAACGCTGAGTTTTCCATGTCGTCTCACACGTTTTTCCAAGGATCCCGCATACCAGGCGTCTTGAAACCACACGTCTACCGAGGCAAGCTCCAGAAAAAACGTAGGGGGGGGTATCAATTATAACAAGTCGAAACCCGTTATAATTGACATACCTCGATGGCCCACCGCCGTCATCAAAACAAGCACGCGCTTCCAAGACTAGAACCCTCTTTTCCCGAAACCAACTTAAATGTTGAACCCTTGACCGAAAATAGCAATCTGCGTAACCAGCCTCAACGAAGAGAACGTCGATGATGCTCTGAATGTTTGCACGGATCCGAGCAGGCTCAACAACAGGAATTTTCCGGATGGTTTGGAAATCAGGAAGAAATTATTGCTAGACATCTACAGGGAAATGGGTTCCCGCCTGTGCCCTTCAATGATAACAACTTGACTTGAAACTCAAAACTCATATACAAGCTGTGCCTATCGAATATTCTTCACAACTAAAGGCGAAATTGAATGACCGAAAAACCGTCTTCAAACTACAAGCAACTCATGGAGAAATACAAGAACCTAGCCATCCTGCAGTCTGTTGAATCTATCATCGGCTGGGACATGGAAACGATGATGCCCCCCAAAGGCATTGAGCTTCGAAGCCAACAACTCGGACTGCTCAGCATCCTCGACCACAAAATGATCACCGCCCCCGAGATAGGCACTCTCCTGCAAAAAGTTTCTCGACGCGCAGAATATGACAAGCTAAACGCCGTTCAAAAGAGAAACATATACCTGATCAAGAAACGCTACGACGAGCAAACGAAACTTCCAGAAGAACTTGTTGCAGCAATCGCCAAGCAGTCAGCTCTAACTATTGACATCTGGAAGAAAGCCAAAGCAGCCAAAAACTACGCTATGTTCAGACCTGAACTGGAAAAACTCCTAGAACTGGAAAAGAAAGCCGCAGACATCCTGATGAAAGTGAAAAAGACTGCAACGCCCTACGATGCGCTAATAGACATGTACGAACCCAAAATGACGACCAAAATGATCACCACAATCTTCAACGAAATGAGAAAAGGCCTAGTATCGCTGCTAAAGAAATGCGAAACCGCTCCAAAACAACCCGACCCCAACATTCTAAAACGCAAAATCCCAACAGACACACAAAGAAAAATCTCGAAAGCACTCGCCGAATTCGTCACCTACGACGTGACAACAAAACAGTCCGGCGGCAGAATCGACGAAACCGAACACCCCTTCACCACAGGCTACTACGACGACGTAAGAATAACAACACACTACTACGAAAACAAATTCGACTCCTCCATGTTCTCAGTACTACACGAAGCAGGACACGCCCTCTATGAACAGGACCTCAAAAAAGAATGGATGTACCAACCAGTCGGCACCCCCGCATCAAACGGCTTCCACGAATCACAATCCCGCATGGTAGAAAACATAATCGGACGATCCCAAGAATTCTGGACCTACTTCCTACCCAAACTAAAGAAAATAACAGGCAACCTCCTCACAGACCTTGAACTTGAAAAATTCGTACACGCAATCAACCAAGTCAAACCCTCAAAAATCCGCGTCGAAGCAGACGAAGTCACCTACGGACTCCACGTAATAATAAGATTCAACATCGAACGCGACCTATTCGCCGACAAAATAACAGTCAAAGAACTCCCAGAAGTATGGAACCAAAGCTACAAAGACTATCTCGGAGTACACATCGAAAACGATTCAGAAGGCGTCATGCAAGACACACACTGGGCCGGCGGCGCATTTGGCTACTTCCCAAGCTACGCCCTAGGCAACATCTACAGCGGACAAATGCTCGCCGCAATGAGCAAAGACCTGCCAAACTGGCGAAAACAACTTACAAAAGGCAAATTCATTGACGTGAAACAATGGCTGACCAAGAACATTCACGCCGAAGGAGACCTCTACAACCCAGCAGACCTGATAAAGAAAATCACAGGAACCGGACTGAACGTAAAGCCATACCTGAACTATCTCGGGGAAAAATACTCAAACCTCTATGAGCTCTAGCTAGCTCCCCTTTTTTGCCACATAGTCATACGCTTTCAGAACAACGTAAACAAATATGCCTCCAAAGAAAACGCCCACACCAGTCCACCCCACAACCGCATCATAATAGTTTGCACCGTACAAAAACAAAACAACGCCCACGACTACCATGAACAGACACAGGGGTTCCTTCCACAACATGCAAACAACTCTCAAACCTGATTTTAAGCCTCTAACACTATCTCAAAGTATATAGACTTACCGATGAACGAAAAAAAGCACACGCCGGCACTGCTGGTGTCGGTGAGCCCAACAATCAATCTCTCAGATCCAGGCCAAGCCGACAGCCAACAAGCATCCGGCGGGAGACCCCCTAACACATCCGACACTTCCGACGCTACCCATTGCTGGTCACAACAAATGCCAACGTCTGAAGCCGACGCCTCAGCGCCTAAGTGCCACTATGATTGGCCATAATGGCTTTTGTATCCGACACTTTTATATACATGATGCACAGTTAGAGTCACGATGTGAATGCGAATGTCGGAACATGACGTGAAAAAGCCGGAAACGAAAGAAGAATTGATCAACATGCTGACGGAAGCCGCCAAAAAGGCTGCGGAAGGCCGGGGAATTTCAAGGAGCAGGCCGACAAGACCTACAGTCTCAGGGACAGCTGAAATCCTAGACATACACAGAGACACGCTTCACACGTGGCTCAAAGAGTTCGGTGTCGACTTCAAAGAGATATCAGACAGAATACCGACGGATTCACTGTCGGATTCCACGCAAGAATGCGGAAAAGTCTACCTGATCGGCGAAGCACTCATCGGAGAAGGCAACGAAGTTGCACACATCGATCTGTTAATAGGCGACAAAAACGGACCAGTTGGTGAAGCATTCGCCTCGGGTTTGTGCAATCTTTCAGCAGGACACACGCCACTTCTGGCCGTGATACGACCAAACCTTCCACCAAAGCCACACACATTACTCGTGCCAAAGGTCACCGTGAAGAACTTTGCCGACATAAGCAAGATCTTCGGCCCGGCACAGGCCGCAGTGGCAAAGGCTGTCGCAGACGCGGTGGAAGAAGGGATAGTACCAAGAGACAAGGTGGACGAGTGGGTAATCGTGTGCAGCGTCTTCATTGATCCTCGAGCCACCGATTTTCGCAAGATCTACCAATACAATTATGGAGCAACAAAACTGGCTCTGAAACGTGCTTTGACAAAGTATCCGCCCCTGGAAAAGATAATGTATGACAAGGACAGAGCCAAACACCCGATAATGGGATTCAAAGTTCCTCGACTATGGAGACCGCCGTACTTGCAGATATCGCTTGACGCTCCAGAGCTGGACAGAGCGAAGAAAGTCATTTCGCAGTTGCCTGGAAGCGACAGAATAATAATAGAAGTTGGAACACCGCTCATCAAAAGGTACGGAACCAAAGTGATAAACGAATTAAGAGAAGTGACCAAAGACATGTTCTTCGTTGCAGACTTAAAAACCCTGGACGTTGGAAAGGTCGAAGTTGACCTTGCCTACGACGAGACCGCTGACGCCGTTGTCGCCGCCGGACTAGCACCGGCTGAGACCCTTGACTCGTTCATTCATGAAGCAAAAAGACTGGCGACATACGCGGTAGTTGATATGCTGAACGTGGACGACCCTCTCAAAAAACTCAAGTCACTCAAGGAATTCCCTGACATAGTCATCCTCCATAGAGGAATAGACCAAGAAACTGGCAGAACACACGGAATGGAGATCATCCCAGAGATACGGCAGACTTTCAAGGACAAGAAGTTCCTGATCGCCGTGGCCGGCGGCATAGTGCCTGAGACAGCAAAAGACGCTCTTCAGAAAGGCGCCGACATAATCATCGTTGGAAGATACATAACGCAGTCGAAGGACATTGAACGCGCGGTGAGAGACTTCCTCGAAGCGACCCCAGAAATGCGAGAAGACGTAGACCTGTTCAGAGTGCATGTCGAATAGACATGCTCCCCACCATCTTTTTCTAGACTACGCAAAGATCTTAAAGAAAACGTAAGCCGCGAAGAAGACAACTCCGGCAATGACAAACACGTCGAAAAACCCAAGAGCCTTAGCGATGAACGGACCCATCAGAGAACCTACAGCCGCACCGGTTCCCGTCAAAACGTAAACCAAGCCAGCTTTCCCAGCGGGAACCATCTCCATAGACAGAGAGAGAATGTGCACCAAGTAAACCGCGTTGAGGAAACCCAACAGGATTAGAACCGTCGTGGTCAGCACCACGTTGAACGACGACGCCTGTAACGCTGCCAGCAGAGTGAACGTAAGAAGACATCGGAACAGCACAAGCCCACTGACCCGGCTTTTTCCAGTGGACTCACCCGATCTTCTCCTAGTAAAGGTGTAGCCCGCCACAGCACCAGCTGAATTCAGCACAAACACTGCAAACACGGTCCCAGCCGGGAGGTCTGCACTAATCTGAGCGACGAAGACGGGCAAGGGCGTGAAAAGTATGCTCGTGGCCAGTGAAAAGAGAACCAAGCCGCCACAGAAGGCAATCACGTTTTCCTTCTTGAGCTTCTCGCCCAACGCCACTCCATCTAGCATCTTGGACACCAGGAACACGCCGCTAGAGGCAAAGCCCACCGTCCTCTCAATGTTCACAAGACTTCGCTCAAAAATCAGAGGAGGATCCACCACGAATATCGCAGCCAAAACAAAAGCGACCAAATTCAGCCCCGCGCACAGGAACAAAGTGTTCTCTAGCCCAAGACTGTAGTTCGACATGACAAAACCCAACAGCAAGCCGATCAACGATCCAACTTCAGTGAAGCCCTCGTAAGAAGCAAACGTTCTCTGCCAGTCCTCATGCGAATAGAGTTCCGCGATCAGAATGTTCTTCGGAGCCTCATGAGCAACGTGGAATATCGACATAACAACATAGAGCCCGGTTAACAAGGCCAAACTCGGTGCACGAGTGAAGGAATAAAGCAGGACAGTCGAAGCTAGAAATGCCAGGAGAATGTAGCGTTTATAGTGTCTTGTCTTGTCACAAAGGTAGCCCCAGAAAAAGGATGCCGGAATTGCCGCGAAAAGGGCCGCGGCCACCATGATTCCAAAATAAAACAATCCAGTCTCTGGGTCAATTTTCACCACATACAGTGGCAGGAAAATGGACAGTAATCCAAACCCCATCTCGTGGAAGAAGAACCCCAGCCGCCACATAGCCAGAAAACGTCTTCAAAGTAGAATTAAAACCTTTACTCCCGACAACGCCAGTCGTTCACTTAGTAGTAAATTAAGTCCTCATAAATCCTTAATAGAGAGATGATCAACTTTCATAACACTGCCGGAGAGTCATCCGTAAATGGCCAAATTCAAGGTAATTGTCTCAGATCCAGAAGCTGGAATTTCAAAAGCGGTTGAGCTTGAAGAAGCACGAGCCGCGCCGCTGATTGGAAGAAGAATAGGAGAAACGATAGATGGCTCAGTGCTGGACTTGCCCGGGCACAAAGCCCAAATAACGGGAGGCTCAGACAAAGACGGCTTTCCAATGAGACCAAGCGTCCACGGCGGGGTCCGCCGAAAAGTGGTCCTAAGCGGTGGAGTGGGCTTCAACCCGCAAAACGAGGGCATGAGAAGACGCAAGACAGTCCGCGGAAACGTAATAACCGACGAAATCGTGCAAATAAACGTTAAAATCACAGAGAAACCCAAGCAAGCCAAAGAAGGCAAGAAAGCAAAAGAAAAGAAAGAAGAAAAATCAGCTACACAAAAAGAACCAGAGCCACAGGCACCGACAAGCACTTGAAGGAAACCGGACGGTCTTCAAGCTGCTCTACTCGTCTGTGACATCGCCCGTTCAAGGGCATTCAAAATGGACTGCCCTTTAAACGATCTCTCTCGAAACCCTTTTCCACAACGTCACCAAATTGTCCAGACAACGTTTTCTCTTAACCATGCAAATCAGCATAGACCCTATAGAGCGCGCACTAACGTTTGGTTGTCTAGCTCTTCTGCAGCGAGAGAAGCCCCTAGAGCTTCTGACTTCGCTTACATTCTGATCATCAAAGGAAAAACACCAAAACAACGGGAAAACAAGCCAGCAAAACAAGACTCAGAAGTACACGCGAACGACAGAAACAAGGGCTTAACGTTTATTAACTTGCACAATCAAATCCTTCAACAATCCGAAAAATTTATGGGAAAACAGAAACATGAGCAGCGAAAAACCCACACCTCTACCACGCCAGCCTGAAATGAACATAGGAACCATGGGCCATGTTGACCACGGCAAAACAACACTAGTACAAGCCCTAACGGGCGTCTGGGCGTCAAGACACAGTGAGGAACTCAAAAGAGGCATAACCATCAAACTCGGCTACGCAGACATGCCAATATACAAATGCCCAAAATGCAAACCGCCAAAGAACTACTCCACAAAACCAGCCTGCCCCAACTGCGGCACAGAAGCAGCATTCATCCGGGCAATCAGCTTCGTCGATGCACCAGGGCACGAAGCATTAATGGCAACGATGCTCTCAGGCGCCGCAATAATGGACGGAGCAATACTTGTCATAGCCGCAGACGAACAATGCCCACAACCACAAACAAGAGAACACCTAGCCGCCGCAGACGCCATTGGCATCAAAAACATCATAATCGTGCAAAACAAAATCGACATCGTTGACGAGAAAAGAGCCCACCAGAGCTACGCGGAAATCAAGAACTTTGTAAAGGGAACAGGCGCCCAAGACGCGCCGATAATCCCGATTTCAGCACAACGCGCAGTAAACATAGATGTGCTCCTCCAAGCGATCGAAGAACTCATGCCCACACCGAAAAGAGACGAAACAAAACCCCCATTCATGTTCATAGTCCGCTCATTCGACGTTAACAAACCGGGCACCACCATCGACAAGCTGGAAGGCGGAGTCATCGGAGGTACAATAGTCCAAGGCAAATTCAAAGTGGGAGAAGAACTTGAGATCCGCCCAGGCATAACAGTCGAAGGAAAAACCACTTACAATCCCCTGTTCAGTGAAATCGTCAGCCTGCAAGCTGGCGGAAGAAACGTGGATGAAGCCCACTGCGGAGGCTTGGTAGGCGTCGGAACACTCCTAGACCCGTCATTCTCAAAAGCAGACGGCTTGACAGGAAACATAGTCGGGCAAACAGGCATGCTCCCGCCAACGCTGTCAGAGCTGACCTTAGAAACGCAAATCCTCGACCGCGCCGTCGGAACGAAAGAACTTATGAAAATCGAAGAAATGACCATGAATGAAACCCTACTCTTGCACGTAGGCGCCGCCATAACCGTCGGGAAAGTCGCTTCAATAAGAAAGGGCACAGTGCTATTGAAACTGACACGTCCGGTTTGTGCACAAATCGCTTCAAGAGTTGCGTTAAGCCGAAAAATCGCAGGCAGATGGCGACTCATAGGCTATGGAATGATCCGCTAGCATGCCAACAGAACCTGCAAAGAAAACGCCCAAAATGATATTAGATTCAAACTCTCTGTTCGTCCCGCTACAATTCAAGATCGACATATTCGAGCAACTAAGAATTCTGCTAAACCAAAACTTCACGCCCATCATGCTGTCGCCAATTCGGCGTGAGCTTGAAAAACTCGCAAACGAAGGATCTCCTCAAACGCGGAAGAATGCAAGCTACGCTTTGAAACTAGCTGAAAAGTGCAAGCTTGTCGAAATTGACGAAAAGACATCTGCAGACGATGCAATCCTGGAAACTGCAGCCAAATGGAACTGCCCGGTATTCACAAATGACAGACAGCTCAGAAAGAAGCTAAGAGATATAAATGTGCCAGTTATTTATGTGAGACAAAAGTCACGTTTGGAAATTGACGGGAGGCTATAACTCCTTGTTTAAACTTATAACATTAGAAGATACAATTCGGATTCCACCTGAAACATTTGGCAACCCGCTGGAAGCAGTGGGACATCAGCAGGTTAAAGCCAAATATGAAGGAGTCGTAGACGAAGAACTCGGATACGTCATCGCGGTCACCGAGGTAAAGGTAAGCCCGACGGGAAAAATAATCCCAGGCGACGGCGCCACCTACCACAAAGTGAATTTTTCCCTACTAACATTCTATCCAAAGATACAGGAAGTGGTGGAAGGCGAAGTCGTAGAGATCGCTGATTTCGGCGCTTTCGTACGCATCGGACCAATTGATGCGCTGCTTCATGTTTCACAGCTGATGGACGACTTCATCTCTTACGATGAGAAACAAGGGGTCCTGCTAGGAAAGGAGTCAAAGCGCAAGCTGATGAGCGGCGACCAAGTTCGTGTACGCATAACAGCAGTATCCCTCGGCAGAGCCGGAACATCTGGCAAGATAGGCGTCACAGCCAGACAACCGTTCCTCGGCAAGCTGGAATGGATTGAACATGACTTGCAAAGAATGAAAGAAGCGGCAGAGAAAAAACCTGCGGGAAAAGAGGAGCTAGGTCAAAAGAAGGGTGAAGCAAGATGAGTGAGAAGGCCTGTGTGTCGTGTCATTTCTTGACGAAGCAAGGCGTCTGCCCCAAGTGTAGAACAACAAGCCTAAGCGACGATTATAGTGGACTGGTAATAGTTTTTGACCCTGAAAACTCGGCCATTGCAAAAGCCATGAACATCAAGGAAAAGGGGCGTTACGCATTAAAGGTCAGATAAGATGGCAATTAGGTACAGTCTCACACCGGA
>Ga0315268_10000702_pt1 | contig 38982 bp, 37 predicted proteins | sample C1_top_MG_FD_204535 | JGI IMG/M metagenome (GOLD analysis project Ga0315268, IMG submission 204535) | Sediment microbial communities from Yellowstone Lake, YNP, Wyoming, USA - C1_top | ecosystem: Environmental > Aquatic > Freshwater > Lake > Sediment | place: USA: Wyoming | collected 2017-08-01
CGTCCCGCCGGAGCGTGTCGATCCGCGGGTTGTGCAACTGGTACAGGTCGATCCGATCCGTCCCGAGCCGGCGCAGACTCTCCTCGCAGGCCTTGCGCACGTATTCCGGCCGCCAGTCTTGGGGCCACTCGCGCTGGCCGGGCTGCACCCCGGGATGATTGTAGAAGTCGTAGCCGAACTTCGTCGAATACACCACCCGGCCCCGCTTCCCCTGGAAGGCCTTGGCCAGGATGGTCTCGCCCAGCCCGTCCCCGTACACGTCGGCCGTGTCGTAGAACGTAATGCCGAGGTCGAGGGCCTTCTGCAGGAGGCGGACGCCGACCGCCTCGTCCTTGATTCCCCACATGGTCGTCCCGACGGTCCAGACGCCGAAGCCCACCTCCGACGCCGTGAGGTCCGTGGTTCCGAAGGTGCGGTATCTCATCGGTTCCCCCTCCGCAATCCGCCCGTTGACTCGTCCATCAACGGGTTCCGGCTCGATTGGCGCATGGCGTTCACGCCGCACTGCTCTGGGATGCGTCTTTGGCAACCAAGCTCTGCAGTGCGGTGGCTACCTTGTGCGGGTCGTGGCGGATCGTGTCGAGCTTGTGCAGCGCCCGCTTCCCCCGCCAGCCCTCCTCGACGAAGTTTCCCACGACGGGGATGGGCCCCAGGGCCTTGACCCGCCGAATCTCTTCGGGCGTGACCGGCATGAAGTGCACGTCGTCCCGCCGGTACGCCTCGATCATGTCATCCGCCGGCACCTGGACATTCAGGAGGACGTAGTCGAGGTGCTCCTCGCCCAGGTATCGCAGCACCTCTTGCACGTGCACAACGGCGTCGAAGTCATCCGTTTGCCCGGGCTGCGTCGTCATGTTGCAGATGTACGCCGTGCTTGCCCGGGTCTCCTGGATCGCCCCGCGAATCGGTCCGGGCAAAAGGCCCGGGAGGACGCTGCAGTAGAGGCCGCCCGGACCGAAGACGATCAGGTCCGCCGTGCGGATGGCCTGGATGGCGGCTTCCGCTACCCGCGCGTCCGCCGGATCCAGGAACACCTCGGCGATGGGGGCTTTCCCCGGAGCGCGGATGTTGAACTCTCCCCGGACGATGCTGCCGTCGGCCAGCCGTGCGCAGAGCGTGGCGGGGGAGGATGGGAGGGGGAGGACCGCGGCCCAGCAGTCGAAGAGCCGAGCCACCGCCTCCACGGCCCGGTCGAAGCCTCCCAGCGTCTCGGCGAAGGCGGTGAGGATCAAGTTTCCCAGCGCCATGTGGTGGAGGCTCGAGTCGCAGGCGGGACGGAACCGGAACTCGAACAGGTCAACCAGGGGCTCGAGGCCGGGCCGGGGATTGGCTGCAGCGGCGAGCACGGTGCGGATGTCACCGGGCGCCGGCAGACCGAACTGATCCCGGATGACCCCACTGCTGCTTCCGGTGTCCGTGGTCGTGACGATCGCCGTGACGCCCCAGCCGGATTCCCGGAAACCCTGCACGATCAGCGAGGGGCCCGATCGTCCCCCCAAGACCACGAGCCTCGGCACCGTCCTCCTGCGCTCTCCCGGTCACGTCCCGAGGTCACTTCCTCCCCCGGGCCTTGCGGATCTCGGCCGCCCGGCCTTCCTTGTTAACCTGCTGGGCACGCCCGAACGCGAGCGCGGCATCCGTTGGGACGCCCTGGGCGTTCACAGCCTACTTCTTCCCGCGTACCTTCCGCATTTCCGCCGCTCTTCCCTCTTTGTTCACTTGCTCCGCTCTCCCGAACGCCAGGGCGTCTGGCGGCACCTCTTGGGTGATGGTGGAGCCGGCGGCCACCATGGCGCCACGCCCGACCTTGACCGGGGCCACCAGGCTGGCGTTGCTCCCGATGAACGCCTCGTCCTCGATAATGGTCTGGTGCTTGGCGAAGCCGTCGTAGTTGCAGGTGATCGTCCCGGCCCCGACGTTCACGCGGTCCCCGAGCCTGGCATCCCCGACGTAGGTCAGGTGTGGGACCTTGGATCCCTCGCCGATGACCGATTTCTTTACCTCGACGAAGTTGCCGACCTTGGCCTTCCGTTTCAAGCGGGAGCCCGGCCGCAGGTGGGCATAGGGACCGATGGTGCATTCGTCGGCGATCTCGCTGTCCAGGATCACGCAGCCATCCAGGACCGTCACCCGGTTGCCCAGGTGCGAATCCCGGATCCGGCAGCCCGCGTGAATGGTGCATCCCTCGCCGATCCTGGTGCGGCCCTCGAGCTGCACGTTGGGGTACAGCGTGCTGTCCCGTCCGACCGACGCCAGACTCGAGACGTGGACGCTGGCCGGGTCCACGCAGGTGACGCCCTCCGCCATCAGGTGCGCCACGGCGCGGCCGCGCAGGACGGCATAGGCCTCGGCCAGCTCCGCCCGCGTGTTAATTCCCAGGACCTCTTGCGGGTCGTCGGCCAGAACCGTGGCGATCCGTCCCCTGGCCTTCCCCGCTCTCTTTCGGAGGATGGACAATAGCTCCGGGAGGTACAGCTCCTTCTTCACGGGGGACGGCTTCACCTGGTGCAGCGCCGCAAACAGGCGTGGTGCCCGGAAGCAGTAGATGCCCGCATTGATCTCCGTTACACGCCGCTCCGCCGGCGTGGCCTCTACTTCCTCGACGATGGCACGGAAGGCGCCGCGCTGGTCCCGCAAGACTCGCCCGTACCCGCTGGGGTTGGCGAGCCGCGCGGTGACCAGCGTGGCATCGGCCCGGGTTTTGACATGCGTGGCCACCAGCCGCTCCACCAGGGCATCGCCCAAGAGAGGAACGTCACCCGAGATGACCAGGATATCCCCGTCGAAGCCCTGCAGGGCCGACTCGGCCTGGAGGACCGCATGGGCGGTCCCTCGCTGCTCCGACTGGAGGACGAATTCGACCGACATCCCACCGAGGGCTTCCCGCACCCGCTCGGCTTGGTGCCCGACGACCACCAGGGTGCGCTTCGCGCCGAGACGGCGGCACACTTCCAGGACGTGGCAAACCATCGGCAGACCATTCAGGGGATGCAGGACCTTGACCAGGTCGGAGCGCATCCGCGTGCCCTGACCGGCAGCCATGATGATGGCGCACAGGTCCTGCATAGAAGGTCCAGCCTTGGCGGTCTTTATCTTCCGCATGGGAACTCTCACGTCGATCCCGCGGCGCACTCCATGCAAGGCGAATGCCCCGGATTGGGAGAGGGATGATAACACACGGGAATCGTTCGAGAAAGGGGATTTCCAGGGCACCCCGCCCCGTCCGCGAGGCGCAGGGCGTCCTCGAAACGATACACATCGCCGTGCCGGTTTGGCCACGGATGCCTATGGCAGGGCGTAGGAGGGCTCGGACGTGCAAAGGGTCGAGAGTGCGGTCGGACGAGCATCCCGGGCGGGGCGAGGGGTCAGGCGATTGGCACGTTGAGGCTGCGAAGGGCCGCGGCGACGGTGTAGAGCGACCCGGTCACCAAGATCGTGTCCTCGGGCCCGGCGGCGGTCCGCGCCAGCGCCAGCCCCTCGCCCGGGTCCGCCGCGATCTCCACCTTCGAGCAGTAGCGGTCCGCCATGAGCAGGTCGCGCGGGTCGGCTCCGCGATCCGCCGGCGGGTGGGTGAGGATCGTCTGGTCGGCCAACGGTCCCAAGGGGGCGAGCATGGCCTGCCAGTCCTTGTCCCTGAGGACGCCGAAGACCATGATGAGCCTGTTGAGGGCGGACCGATGCTCCTCCAGGAAGGCGGCAAGGGCCTGAGCCCCGGCCGGGTTGTGGGCCCCATCCAGGATGATGCGGGGCCGGTCCGAGACGATCTGCAGGCGCCCGGGCCAACGCGCTTGGCTCAACCCCCAGCGGATCGCGGCCTCGCCCACGTGGAATCCCAGGCCCTCCAGGACTTCGGCCGCGGCGACGGCGGTGACGGCGTTCTCCGCCTGATGCCGTCCGGCCAGCGGAATCCGCAGGGCTGCGTACCGGCGGACGGGTCCCGCCAAATCCAGGGTCTGGCCGACCAACCCCGATTCCCGGATGGTGTAGCCGTACGCCTCGTGGACGTTCACCACGGGCGCCTTCCGATCATCCGCCATCCGCCGGATGACCTTGAAGCTCTCGCCCCGGGTCGCGGTGACGATGGGGACGCTCGCCTTGATGATCCCCGCCTTCTCCATGGCGATCTCGGGGAGGGTTCGGCCCAGGTACTCCTGGTGCTCCAGGGAGACATTCGTCACTACCGCTACCTGCGGGATGAGCACGTTGGTCGCGTCGAACCGGCCGCCCAGACCGACCTCGATGACCGCGGCCTCGACTCCCTGCCGGGCGAATTGGAGAAAGGCCATGGCCGTCGTCAGCTCGAAAAACGTGGGGTGGGGAAGCCGGTCGGTGGGAGGACTTGGGACGAGCTGGGGGGCGAAGTGCGCTGCGCACAGATCCTTCAGCTCCTCCGTGAGTCGCGTCACCTCGTCGGCGCCGATGGGCGCGCCGCTCACCCGGATCCGCTCCGTGAAGTCGAGGAGGTGGGGGGACGTATACAGGCCCGTGCGATACCCGGCCGCCTGGAGGACGGCGGCGAGCATCGCCGCGGTCGAGCCCTTGCCGTTCGTGCCGCCGATGTGGATGCTCGGTACCCGGGCCTGCGGATCGCCGAGGAGGGCCAGGAGCCGCTCCACGGTCTCGAGGCCCAGGCGCCAGCCGAAGCGGCGCAGGCCAAAGAGGAACTCGGTCGCCTGTGCGTAGGTCACGCCAGTCGTTCCTGAGGGTGCCGAGCGTGGGACGCGAGGGAGCGGTATGCCCTGGGATTCTCCTGGCCTAGGGACGCAGCGGCGCCGCCGGCGCGCCGGAGGCGCCGGCGAAGAAATCCAGGAGCTGGATCAGGGTCCGGCGCAGGTTCTTCCGTTCCACGATCATGTCCACGAAACCGTGGGCGAGGAGGAACTCCGCTCGCTGGAAGCCGGCCGGCAATTCCTGGCGGATCGTATCCTGGATGACGCGGGGGCCGGCGAAGCCGATGAGCGCGTTGGGCTCGGCGATGTTGATATCGCCCAGCATGGCGTAGCTCGCGGTGACCCCGCCGGTGGTGGGATCCGTCAGGATCGAGATGTAAGGGAGGCGCGCCCGTCCCAGGCGGGCCAAGGCCGCCGAGGTCTTGGCCATCTGCATCAGGGACAGGACGCTCTCCTGCATCCGCGCGCCCCCGGAACAGGAGATGGCGATAAACGGGAGCCGCTCGCGGATGGCGTCCTCGATGGCGCGCGTCACCTTCTCGCCCACCGCGGAGCCCATGCTTCCCCCCATGAAGCCGAACTCCAGGGAACAGAGGCTCACCCGGTGACCGCCGATGGCCGCGACGCCCGCCAGCAGGGCGTCCTCCATCCCCGTCGCCTTCTTGGCGGCCTTGATCCGGTCGGGGTAACCTTTCTGGTCCTTGAAGTGGAGCGGGTCCTGGGAGCGGATGGTGGCGTTCCGCTCTTCGAAGTTGCCGGGGTCCACCAAGAGATCGATGCGGGCGCGAGCGGAGATCCGGAAGTGAAACTGGCAGCGCGGGCAGACGTTGGCGTTCCGCTCCAGCTCCGGCTTGTAGATGATCTCCTTGCAGCTATCGCACTTGATCCAGAGGCCCTCGGGCATCCGGACCTTGCCGTCTTTCGCGCCGACCAGGGGCTCTTTCTTGAACCAGGCCACTCCGCTCCTCCGCGTCCAGATGCGCACGACCCCGCAGGGCGGGGCTACGGTAGCCCACGCACCGCAGCCTGTCAAGGATCGCGCCATGCCCGGGCTGTCTTCACAAGGCGGCCCGGATCCTCTCGGCGGCCGCGCGGATGCCTTCCGGGTCGCCGGGAACGCGGGAGCGCTGGCTCGTCCGGGTGAGGCGCGGGCGAAGGAATCCCTCGGAGCCGGGGCCAAGGACTCTGGCGCCGCACGGAGGCTGCTCGGCCTGATTGTCGCCCGGCACCCAAGACGGTTCCGAAAGAGGGCCGCGAGGGGCGGTAGCCGGCAGGAATGCTGGAGGTTGGTCGAAGCCTGTCGGGTGTGCCTAGTACCCGCGCCGCCCGCCGCGCCCGCCGCCGCCGCCACCAAACCCACCGCTGCGGCGTGGGGCCTGCTCGCGAGCCTCGTTCACGGTCAGCGCTCGGCCGCCGAAATCCCGGCCGTTCAGCGTGTTGACGGCCGCATCGGCGTCCGCCTGGCTCCCCATCTCGACGAAGGCGAACCCGCGCGGACGACCCGTGTCGCGGTCGGTGATGATCTTCACCTCGTTGACCTGGCGCCCCCCCTCCGAGAACAGGGTGCGGAGCTGTGTTTCGTTCGTGTCAAACGGCAGATTCCCGACGTACAACCTCGTCCCCATGGTCCTCATCCCCCTTCGCCCCGCGGCTGCGGGGCTTCGTCCTGTCGTGAGCGGTGGTTGGTGCCGCATCCGCGGGTCGTGGGTCCGCTCCCGCCACGACCGGTCCGGGCAACCCGGTCCCTGCGGCTATTCGATCTGTTCTCCCCGCGCCAGGGCGCGGCCCATTCGCTTCCGGAGGCGCCGCGCCGCCTCGCGTACCTTTCGCCGCCGACGGTCTCCGGGTTTTTCGTAGCGGGAGCGCCGCTTCAGGTCCCGCAGGATCCCGTCGCGGAGGACCAGCCTCTTGAAAAGCCGGATGGCGCCCTCCACGCCGCGGTCGCCCACGATCACTTCCAACGAACGGTGGCGCGGTGCGCCTCCGAAGGGAGCGCCGTCTCCATCCTGTCCACTTCGGAAGGCCATGCATCCTCCCCGGCGAGATTCCCCGCCCTGCGTGGGGGGGCACCGCTGGAAATAGAAAACGCCGCAAGGCTCGGGTCCTCGCGGCGTTGTGGGGAATTGCGAAACCGTCTGAACCTTCGGCAGAGTGCACTCTAGGGGCATCCATCCGCGTTGTCAAGCAGAATCACCCTCACCCTTGCCAGCCCGGCCGGGGACGGCCGAGGGGGAACACGCGTCTGCCACCGCTTGACCGGGGGCGGGATTGTCGCTAGGCTTTGCGCTGGCCCGGGAGACGGTCAGGGCGGTTATCCCTGTCACCCGGCGGGCCTTCGAGGAGATCGGAACGGCGATGAGCGGACCGGTGTGCAAGATCCTCATCGTGGACGATGAGGTCGACTTGGCCCATGCCCTGGCGGCCCTCCTCGGGAACGCGGGATACACGTGTGCCGTGTGCACCGATGGCGCGAGGGCCTACGATGCATTCCTCGCGGAATGCCCCGACCTCGTCCTCACCGACCTCAGAATGCCGGGGATCAGCGGGATGGACCTGCTGAAAAAGGTGCGGCGTCACAGTCCGACGCTCCCGGTCATCCTCCTCACGGCCTTCGCCACGGTGGACCTCGCCGTCGAGGCCATGCGCGAGGGCGCCGCGGACTTTCTCGCCAAGCCGTTCCCTCCAGAGGAACTCCTGGCGAAAATCCGCGGGGGGATCGAACGCTCGCGGGCTCGCGAAGGGAATCGCGGACAGATTTTCCGGGGCAGCCACGCCCTCTGGGAGGTGGTGGCGGCCAGCCGGAACCCCCGGATGCGGGAGGTCTTCGCCCTGGCGGAGAAGACCGCTCCCACCGACAGCAAGGTCTTGATCACCGGGGAGAGCGGCACCGGGAAAGAATTGGTGGCGCGCCTGATCCATCGGCTGAGCCCTCGCCGGGACCGCGGATTCTTTCCGGTCAACTGCGCCGCCCTGAGCGAGAGCCTGCTGGAGAGCGAGCTGTTCGGCCACGAGCGGGGCGCTTTCACCGGGGCGGTGTCCACCCGGAAAGGGATCTTCGAGGTCGCCAGCGATGGGACGCTTTTCCTAGATGAGGTCGCCGCAACCAGCGGCGCCTTTCAAGCCAAGCTGCTTCGGGCGGTCGAAACGGGCGAATTCACCCGGGTGGGGGGGACGCAGCCGAACCGCAGCCAGGCGCGGATCATTGCCGCCACGAACACGGACCTCACCAATGCCGTGGAGGCCGGGAGGTTCCGAAGCGACCTGCTGTACCGGCTGCGCGTGGTGCAGCTCTCGCTTCCTCCGCTGCGGGAGCGACCGGAGGATGTCCCCATGCTGGCGGAGTTCTTGCTCCACAGGCATGCGACTCGGCTGAACAGGCCCGTGGTGAACATCTCGGAGGACGCCCTGCGGGCGTTGGTAAGATACCGGTGGCCGGGGAACATCCGGGAACTCGAGAACGTGCTGGAACGCGCGGTGATCGTGGCCGCCAGCGATACGGTCACGCTTCACGATTTGCCGGCAGATGTGGGCGGGCCGGCTCCGACGGGTAGGGCCGGCGCCGGGGTCATCGAGGCCATGGAACGGACGCTGATCGAGAAGGTGCTCGCAGAGTGCGGGTGGAACAAGAGCCGGGCCGCCCGGCGGCTGGGCATCGGGCGGCGGACGCTCTACTCCAAGGCTGCCAAGTACGGCATCCGGCTCGATCGGGACCTCGAAAGAGAATAGCCCCCCAGCGGGCGGGCTTGTGCGGAATCGGCCCAGTGCGACCTCGATCCGCGGCGGCCCGGTGTGCTCGTTTGGAACAGGGCCCCCTGGCGCAGGCAGTGTGTCGGCAAGGGCTCTCCCCGTTATCGCCCTTCGCCTGAGTGTCCGCCGAGCATGCAACTTTCCGGAATACAGCGTTGCGCGACGTCCGACGCGCGTTCACCTCCCCTTCGTCCGTCGGCGGTCCCGGCTCAGGCACGGGGGTCGCATGCCCGGCAGATCAGTTCCCCGCGATCGGCCTTGGTGGCAAGGCTCAGGGGCGCGCCAGGGGGAATCTCCCATGACCTCCGGGACCAAGACCTTGCTGGTGGTGGACGATGATCCGGCCGTCCGCGAGAGCCTGGAGGAGCTGTTTCGGCACCAGGGATACCAAGTCCTGACAGCGGTCGACGGCGAAGCGGGGCTCAGGGCGGTGCGCGCAGAAAGACCGGACCTGATGATCTTGGACGTGGCCTTGCCCGGCCTGGACGGATTCCGCGTCGCCACTCAAATCAAGAATGATCCCACGCTCACACAAATCCCCATCATCCTGTACAGCGGACAAGTAGGGGACAGCTTCGCCCTTCTGGCTTACCAAACCAAGGCGGACTGTTTCCTGCCAAAGGTGGGGGGCCTTCGGCCCATCCTCTCGGCGGTCCGGGAGCTTCTGGACACACCGCAGGGGGCGACGTCCCAGAAGTAGCGCGCCTGGACGGGCCATCTCCAGAATCCATGGTCGGCCTCAACCCGGATGGCGCCCATGAAATGTCGATGGCAGCGGTTTCCCGTTGGGCATTGAGTGCGCGGGATCCGCACAGTGCGTCCTGGCTGAAAAGCGGCACGTTGGGTGTGTTCGGAATGCCCCCTCGCGATCCCGGTGGGGGATTGCCCCGGATTCCCATAATGCCGCATTTGTCGTGACCGTTCGGAGGGTCGGGGACCTCTTGAACCTCAAGAGTCCGCATGGTTGAAGTTCCTGGCGTCCAATTCAGTTTGGACCGAGACGTGTGCCCTGGCACAAACTTCGCACCATGTTCTTGGGCAAATTCGTCCGGTGGATTGTCGGGCACCGCAGGTCCTGTGCCTCGTCGGAGGAGAATGCGATGCAACGAATTTGTGTCTGGTGTGGGACAGACCTGGCTGCGGGGAGCGCCTCGAACGATCCGGAGCCTCCCTCCACCATCTGCCGGCGTTGTGCCGATGATCTTGCCGCGTATCGCAAGCCGGTGCTGGTCGTGAGTCAAGACTGGGCGCGGATGTATGACCAGTTGGTCGAGCTGATGAGGGGCCAGCCGGAGATTCAGGTGATTCTCGACCGGCGGCAGCCGGCGAAAGCAGGGGAGGGGACCAAAGGTTGGAACGGACCGGATCGGCGACGGGGCGGTCGTTCGCTCGTCGTCAAGTGATCCCACAGGCGCGGGGGAGGCCAGCCACAACTTTCCTGTGAGATGCCCCTGGCAATTCGTGCCCCCAACCTGCCGAGACCTCACCAGCAATCCGAGGCGCGGAGAACACGCCGAGCCACCCCCGGGGGGCGGATGAAGAGGGACCGGGCATGATCATGGAATCCGCGAATCCTGTGTCAGAACCTCGAGGGCGTAGCCGGGTCGAGGTGTGGCTTTTTATTGCCATCGCACTTGTCGGCCTGCTGGGATTCATGAGCAGCCTTTCCACCGGCGACGCCCAAGGGGTGGCCGGCGGCGACGGGTCGCAGGCGGCGGCCTATGCCCAACCGTAGCTGGGGGGATTGAAGTAGGGATCGTTCTCTCCCGGCCCGTGCCCCACGAGGGACGTCGCTGGGTGGGCAAAGATCAACCCCAGGCAGAGTGACTCCCGGGTTGGCCGGTCCTCTGGTTTCCCTCCTCCGGAAGTTCACGCATCCTCCCCGGGCCCTCTTCGTGAGCTCCTGAGACAAATTGGAATCCCCCCAGCATCCTCTGGCAGGAGGCGCCTTCGCGCATTCAGCCTGTCCAGGGGGATCCGGGGAAAAGCACGAGCTGGCAGCGATGGCGGGTCCGATGCAGGCCAGCTAGCGGGCGATGAGCACCTTCCGCACATGCTTCCGAAGCTGCGTGAGGACGTTCGGGGGAAGATGCGCATCGGTGATCACGGACGTGAAGGCTCGGAGGGGGCTGACAATGGCGAGGCCCGCGCGCCCGAACTTGGTGTGGTCCGCAAGCAGGTAACTCTCTCGGGCTACCGACAGGATGCGGCGCTGGAGGGCAGCCAGGTCCAGGTCACTGTTAGAGACCTCCCAGCGCGGGGTGATCCCGGTGGTCCCCAGGAATGCCCGGTCCACCCGAATCTCCTCCAGTGCCTTCTCGGCGAGGGGACCCGTGAGAGAGCCGCTGCCCTGCCGGGCGACACCCCCCAGGGCCACGACCCGGACCTCCGGGCGGTTCCATAGCTCGGCGAGGACCTGAACGGAGTTCGTGACCACCGTGAGATTCCGGAGACCGCGCAGGCTATGGGCCATGGCCAGGACCGTGGTCCCCGCGTCCAGCAGGACGGTCTCTCCGGGCTGGATCAGGGCCGCAGCCGTGTGGCCGATGCCTGCCTTGGCCTGCAGTTCCAGCCGCTGACGTCGGCGGAGGGGGACGTCGGGCGGCGCTGCCAGCGCCACGGCCCCCCCATGGGTCCGTCGCAGCAGGCCATGGGCGTCCATGAAGGTCAGGTCCCGCCGTATCGTCATCAGGGACGTGCCGACCTGGCCGGCCAACTCCTCGACCGACAGGATCCCCCGGCGGTTCACAAGCTCCGTAATCCGAGCCCGGCGCTGTGCGGCGATCATGCGCGGCATGGATGCTCCTATACCTGATTCTACCGGGCAGTGCAAGCGAAATTGTTCGAACTTTCAATAATCAACCAGAATCGCACATTTTCGCTTGACACTGGGCTTCGCTTCGGACTATGGTTTCCCCGCGTTGCGATCTCCACCCTGCTCCCGAGGGTGTCCGGTATCCCCCGCAGGAGATGATCTTGTGGGTTCACCCTGCCTGGCAGGCAAGCCCTGTTCGCCAGTCCCGGCCGTATCTGTGGAGGCGCTTGGGACAGGTCGCGTCCCGCTTCATCCGCAGAGACCCCACGGGCAGGCTGGACCCCCATTCCGCCGCGGCCAGGGGGCAGGCGGCCGGAGCGGATCGGATGAAGGTACTTCGGTCTTCCAATGAGGAGGTTGCAGTCATGAGAATCCTCACGGTTGTCATGTTGGGAATCCTGCTCCTGGGGACAAGCGCAGGATTCGCCGCCGAGAAGGTCGTCGTCATGGTGCGGACCGGGGTGGAGGCCGACGCCATCCGGGCCGTGGCGCAAGCCTACACCAAGGCCACGGGCCGGCCGGTGGAGATGATGGAGATCGGCCGGTCGGCCTACTACGCGACCCTGCACACACAACTGGTGGCCGGGACGGATGCCTTCGACTTGGCCCAGGCCAACGACGTGGATGTGGGCGTGCTGGCCGAGGCGAAGGCCATCGCGCCCATCGGGCCATATCTGGACGACCCGCGCCAGACCGACTCGAAGACGTTTGACCCCAAGGACATTGCCTTCACATACACCTACAAGGGACAGACGTACGCGGTCCCCTTCGATGTCAGCACCCACTTCCTTTACTATCGGAAGGACCTGGTAAAGACGCCGCCTGCCACCTGGGACGAGTATTTCGACGAGGCGAAGCGCTGGACTCGCCGCCACAACGAGAAGTCGCCCACCATGTTGGGTGCCTCCTTCACGGCGCTGGCCGGGTCGGAGCAGCCGAAGGTTTTTTACTCGGTCATGTGGAGCATGGGGGGCTGGATCCTGGACGACCAGGGGAAGGTTGGGGTGGACAGCCCGGGCGCCCTCGCTGCGGGCGAGTTCTACGGGAAGCTGCGGGATGCCAAGGTGATCCCCCCGGATATCTTTTCGTGGGGTTTCCAGAATGTGAAAGATGCCCTGGAGACAGGCGTGGTGGCCATGGGGGCGCCCTACTGGAACGCCGCCTACCCGATGATCAAGACGGGGAAGAGCCCGCTCAAGGACCAGATCGCCATCACCCTGGTCCCCGGCGTCCGGAAAGCGGATGGGACGGTCTACCGGACGCCGTTTCAGCAGGGCAAGGTGCTCTTGATGAATGGCAGCTCCAAGAGAAAGGCAGATGCCTGGGCCTTCTACCAGTATCTCACCTCGAAGGAGGGGATGCGGCTGATGGCCCTGGCGGGAGGCACCCCGTCCCGCTACTCGCTGCTGCGGGACCCGTCCCTCCCGCTCAAGGAGTACTACGATCTCATGGAGGCGTCCCTCAAGATCGCCAAGGGGGATCCGGCACCGCCGTTCTATCTCAAGCAGCACGAGGCCATGAACGAGGCGCTCTCCAATATCGTGACCGGAAAGGGGGAGGTGAAGGCGTCCTTGACCCGGGCCGCAGAGACGATCCGAAGACTCCAGCAAGGCAAGTAGGATAGCGCCGGCCCATGCAAGACGTCAGGGGCGAGGCCGCCCGGCTCTGGCTCTTCGATGTTGATGGCACGCTGGTCGCACCGTCGGACGACCAGCTCCACGCCTGGGTAGGCACGTTCCGCGAGGTCTTCGGGCTGGATGCTTCCCCCGCAACGATCACCGCCCACCTGGGCAGAACCTTCGCAGAGATCGTGGGCGCAGTGGTCCGCGCCCACGGCCAGCCGGATCCCTCGTCCCGGCTTCCCGAGGCCCTGGCGGCGTACACCCGCCACGTCCGGGCGGTCCTGGCCGCGCGTCCCGCGCGGCTCCTTCCCGGGGCACGGGAACTTCTCGATTTCCTCAAGGGGCAGGGGGACGTTGTGGGGGTGGTGACGGGAAATTTCCCCGAGGAAGGTGAGCCGAAGCTGGAGGGCATGAGCCTCAGGGGTGTGCTGGACCTGGTGGTCTATGCGGATCTGTCCACGCCCGCCCGCGATGCCCTGCTGCGGCAGGCGCTGAACGCGGCCCGTGCCTGCGGCTTCCGGGGGGATTTCGCGAATACGGTGGTGGTGGGCGACTCGGTGCACGATATTGCCAGCGCCCACCGCACAGGTGCCCTGGCCATCGCGGTCTGTACGGGCCTCACGCCGCCCGACGTCCTCGCCGCTTCGGGGCCGGACCTTCTGGTGCGCGATCTCTCGGGGCTGCTCAGCACCCTCAGGCGAACAGGGACACCATGGGTCCCCACGGCCAGACGCGACTGATCCCCACCCTGGGCGTATGGATCGGGGCCCTGGCTCTTGCCTGGGCGGCCATCTGGGCCCTCATGCCGCCTGGACCGCCGGCCATCGCGCTGAGCGGGGCGGCGTTCGTGGGGCTCTACATCGCCCTGATGCTGCGCCTGGGCGATGCCTACCTCTCCTATACGCTGCTCATTCCGGCCATTCTCCTGCTCCTGGCTGTGACCGTGATCCCCATTGCGTTCCTGATCTACCTGGCCTTCTTCCGGGTCACCATCCTCAACTTCAGAGGGCACTGGCCGTTCGCGGGGCTGGAGAACTTCATCAACGTGTTCTGGGACGACCCCCTGTTTCTCCCCACCCTGGTTCGGACGTTGGAGCTCCTCGTGCTGGGACTGTTCTTCCAGTTCAGTCTGGGACTTGGGATGGCCCTGTGGCTGAATCGCCGCGTGCGATTCGAATCGCTCCTTGCGACGCTGATCCTCCTTCCCATGATGACCAATAGCATCGTGGTCGGGATGCTCTGGAAGCACCTGCTCAACTTCTATAACGGGCTCTTCAACCTGCTCCTGAACCTGCTGGGGCTGGAGGGCCTCCCATGGCTGACCGTGGACCCCATCGGGTTTGTGCAGGCTGTCCCGGCGCTCGGCCCGTGGCTGGTAGAGCATCTAAATGCCAACTACGCCTTCCTCAGCATTCTCATCACCAACACCTGGCAGTGGATGCCCTTCATGTTCCTGCTGCTCCGGGCGGCGTTGCGCTCGCTGCCCGTCGAGCCATTTGAGGCTGCCCGGATTGACGGGGCCACGGCGTGGCAGACCTTCTGGTTCCTAACCCTGCCGCTCCTCAAGGGCGTGATCGGCGTGGTCCTGCTGGTCCGGGCGATAGACATCCTCAAGACCTTCGGGATGATCTGGGCCCTGTTCGGCAATGCCACCAGCACGCGGGTCATGCCGATCCACATCTACACCGTCGGGATCCAGAGCCAGGACTATAGCCAGGGAGCAGTCCTGTCTCTGATCCTGGCGGCGGTGAGTGTGATCGTGTATTGGACGTTCCAGCGAGGCTTCGGGCGGCGGGCTCTGGCCCAGGAGTAATCATGCGACGCCTTCTGCGGCGGAGTAGCTTTGTCCTCGCCATGGGGGCCGTGGTCCTGGTCTGGGCGGGGCCGTTCTTCTGGATGATCCTGGGTTCCTTCAAGCCGCTGGAAAGCATCATTGCCACCGAACTCATCCTCCGCTTCACCCCGACCTGGGAGAACTACGACGCCATCTTCTCCCGGTTTGCCTTTTGGACCTACACCGCCAACAGCTTCCTGGTGGCCATCTCGACCGCCATCATTACGGTGGCGGCCTCGATCCTGGCGGCGTACGCTCTCTCGCGCTACCGGGCGGGGGGGCGGCTGTTCGAGTTCTGGCTGATGTTCACGCGGATGCTGCCCCCGGCGACCCTGCTGATCCCGTTGTTCCTGATCTTCCGGACGTTGGGACTCATCAACACCCTCACCGGTCTGGTCATCGCGGACGCCTCGTTCCTGCTGTCCTTCTGCATCTGGCTGCTGCGGGGTTTCTTCGACGAGGTGCCCGTCGGATTGGAGGAGGCCGCCTCGTGTGATGGCGCCAGCCGGATGCAGAGCCTCTTCTACATCGTTCTGCCCATGGCGGCCCCCGGGGTGACCGCAACGGTGATCCTGTCGCTCATCTTCGCCTGGAACGAGTACCTGTTCGCCATCGTCTTCGCGTCCGCCACCGCCTCCAAGACGCTACCGGCGGCGGCCAACGATTTCATCACCGGATATGCCATCAACTGGGGACCGGTCTTCGCCTCGGGGGTGATCATCGTCCTCCCCGTGGCGGCGGCAGCGCTCCTGCTCCAGCGCTACATCGTCCGGGGCCTCACCCTGGGGGCATTCAAGTAGCCGAGAAAGCCGCACGCCCGGTGGTGGGGGTGCTTGGCTTTACGAAAAGGACGCTGCATGAACCCACGATTGCTCTTGTGTCACTTCCCCTTCGGCAAGGATGTCGAGGCCATCCGGGAGTACGTTGCCGCCCACCGCTACGACGGGGTCGAGTGGGCGCTGGACGGCTGGCGAATGATGGTCGCGCGTGGCCGGCGGCAGCAGATGATGAGCCGGCTGCGGAGCGCGGCATCCCTCTGCTCTCTCCACGCGCCGTACACGGACCTTGAGATCGGTCACCGGGATGCCGAGTATGCCGATGCGGCTGTCCGAGTTCTCCGAGGATACGTTGAGGCCGCGGCCGATCTCTCGGCCCACCATATCAACCTCCATGTGGGGTCCTTTGCCCCGGATCCCGAGGAGTTGTCCTGGGAGACGCTCGTTCGTAATCTCGCCACGCTGCTTGATTATGCCGCCCGGCGCAAGACGGTCGTGACGGTGGAGAACCTCCGTCACGGGCCGACGAGCGATCCGGAGACCTTCGCCGCCCTGCTCCGGGAAACCGGTGCCCCCGTCACGTTCGACCTGGGACACGCGCATGGCAGCGCCTGGGTCCAGAGCGGCCGCGGGTCGGTGGTGGATTTCCTGAAGAGCATCCCCACCCCCATCCTGGCCGGGCACCTGTACTTCACCGAGCGTAACGACTCCCATTTCGCCCCAACGGATGTCACCGACATCGCCGGCGCTCTGGACGGCCTGTGGGAGGCGGGTTGTGACTTCTGGGTGCTGGAGTTGCATACGCGGGAAACACTCGAACAGACGCGGAGGGTTTTGGACCAGTACTTGGCTGAGCGGGAGTCTCGCATCGCTAGTGAACAGGGAAGGGCGGAACGCACGCCCAGAACAGGAGGAGATCATGTGGTGTCGTAATTCTGCCTGGGGTCGCGTGGGACTCATCGGCTGTGTTGCGCTACTGGCCGCCGTCTTGGTCGCGCCGGCCTGGGCCCAGTCCAAACCCGTGATGGTGTATGGGGTCATCCACGAGTACACGCTTGCCCGGTTGATGCAGAAGTTCGCGCAGGACACCGGCGGCAAGGCGGATTTCATCCGCCTGTCGGCCGGCGAGGTGGCCACCAGGGTGCTGGCGGAGCGGCAATCCCCCAAGGGGGACGTGATCTTCGGGATCTCCCGCGCCATCCAGGAGTCCATGAAGGCCCAGGGGCTCCTGGAGTCATACAACTCCCCGCGCCGGTCTGACGTGCCCAGCCGGTACGTGGACCCCGACGGGTACTGGACCGGGAGTGCCCTCACCGTCCAGGGGATCGCCATCAACACCGAGCGCTGGAAGAAAGAGTTCGGCACTGCCCCGATACCGAAGACATGGGAGGATCTGCTGGATCCGAAGTACAAGGATCTCATCGTGGCTCCGAGCCCGTTGAGCTCCGGGACGGGATTCACCTTCATCGTGGGGCAGTTCTTCCGCCTGGGCGAGGGAAAGGGCTGGGAATACCTGAAGGCCCTGGACAAGAACGTGCGGTTCTACACGCCCAGCGGCATCGCCCCCACCCGCATGGTCGCCGCCGGCGAGTTCCTGATCGCGATCACCTTCGCCCATGATGCCCTCAAGGCGATCTCCGCCGGGTATCCCGTCGCGCTGATCCATCCGGCGGGCGTGAGCTGGGACATCGGATCGGTCTCGCTGATCAAGAACGGCCCGAACCCCGATGGCGGGAAGAAGTTCATCGACTGGATCCTCGGCCGGGACCCGATCCAACTCATCGTGGACCTGAACTTCGAGGGCTCTCTCCGGTCCGATGTGAGCCTGCCCATGGGCGCCACGCCGCTTGATAAGCTTGACCTCGTGGACTACAAGCTGGACTGGGCGGCGCAGAATCGGCAGCGGATCCTCAAGCAGTGGGGGGAGCAGTTCAAGAAGTAGGGCGCGGGACTCCGAATGGCGAAGGCAACAACCGCGCGAGAGTGGAGCGGCGCACCCCTGGTGCGCCGGCTGACTGTTGACCCGTTCGGCCTGGGGGCCATCATCCTTGTGGTGGGCCTCCTGGCCGTCTTCGTACTGTTCCCCGTGGTCCGGGTCCTGGCCCAACCCGGACTGGCCGAGTGGCTCCGCCTGTTCACCGATCCAAGGTGGCTGCGCCTCGGCAGCAACACGCTCATGATTGCCGCGTTGTCCGCCGCTTCGGCCGTGATGCTGGGCTTCCTCTTCGCCTACGCCACCTCGCGACCGGATGTCCCATTCCGCAACCTCTTCAAGCTGATCGCCATCCTGCCGCTGGTCTCACCGCCTTTCGTGGGTGGCCTGGCCTTCATCCTTCTTTTCGGCCGGCGGGGCATCATCACGTACTCGCTGCTGGGGCTCCGGGGTGACATCTACGGATGGCATGGGCTCTGGATGGTCCAGACGCTGGCCTTTTTCCCCATTGCGTACCTATCCCTGGCCGGGGTCCTGCGGCGGATCAACCCGACGCTGGAGTACGCGGCACAGGACCTGGGCGCCCACGGGTTTCGATTATTCCGCACGGTCACGCTGCCCCTGGCCCTCCCAGGCTTGGCCAGTGCGGCGCTCCTGGTAGGGATCTACGCCCTGAGCGACTTCGGCAATCCCATGCTGGTCGGGGGCGCGTTCAAGGTGCTGGCGACCGAGACCTATACCCAGGTCACCGGATGGGGAGACCTCGGTATGGCGAGCGCGCTGAGCGCCGCGCTCCTCCTGCCGAGCCTCGCCCTCTTCGCGGCCCAACGATATTGGGTCGAAGGCCGCTCCTACGCGACCGTCACCGGGAAGGGAAGCTTTGCGGATCCTGTGCCGACCCCTGTTCCCCTCCGCTGGGCGCTCTTCGCCGGCTGTGGCCTGGTAGCCCTGGTGCTCGTGGCGACGTACGCCGTGGTGTTCGTCGGCGCCTTCGCCCGGACCTGGGGCGTGAACTGGCGCCCCACGCTCGAGAACTTTGAGTATACCGTCTTCCGGGGCGCGCAGCTCTGGAACAGCATCCGCTTTGCCGGCATGGCAGCGCTGGGGGGATCGGCCTTTGCCGTGGTGGCGGCCTTCCTGATCCAGAGGAAGCGTTTCCCCGGGCGGGCGGCCGTGGATTTCATCGCCATCCTGCCGGCGGCGCTGCCGGGGACCTTGATCGGGGTCGGGTACATCCTGGCCTTCAATACCCCACCCTTCACCCTCACCGGGACGGCGACGATCATCGTGGCGGCTATGCTGTTCCGGACGATCCCCGTGGGCTACCGGGCGGCCGTCGCCGGGCTGGCCCAGATCGCGCCCAGCATCGAAGAGGGCGCGGCCGACCTGGGGGCGCGCCCGTTACGGACTCTCTGGGACGTGACCTTGCCCCTAATTCGCTCGGCGTTCACCAGCGCCCTGGTCTTCACCTTCATCCGATCCATGAACACCCTCAGCGCCGTCATCTTCCTCGTCTCGCCGGGTACAGTCGTGGCCTCGGCCTCCATCCTGGCCCTGGCGGAGCACGGGGACTGGGGGCAGGCCAGCGCCATGGCGGCCAGCCTGATGTCGGCGGTCTTCCTCGTCCTCCTGGGCTTCCGCCTCTTCACCGGAGGTCGGATGCGGCTCTTCGAGTTGTGATCATAATGACAGGAACCGCGCACGTCCGATTGGAATCGGTAGTCAAGCGCTTCGGCGATGTGGTAGCCGTCTCTGGGGTGTCATTGGACGTCACCCGGGGGAGTCTCACCACCATCCTTGGGCCCAGTGGGTGCGGGAAGACGACCATTTTGCGTCTCATCGCCGGCTTTCTCGAACCTGATGCCGGGGACATCCTGATCGACGGTGCCTCGCAGCGGGGGCTGCCTCCCTACTTGCGCAAGACGTCCACGGTCTTCCAGGAGTACGCCCTGTTCCCGCACATGACCGTCTTTAATAACATCGCCTACGGGCTGCGCCTGCGCCGAGTGCCCCGGGTCTGCGTCGCCGAGAAGGTGCGGCACACGCTCTCGCTCATGCGGCTCGACGGCCTCGAGGGGCGGTTCCCCCGGGAGCTATCCGGGGGCCAGCAACAGCGGGTGGCCCTGGCGCGCTCGCTGATCGTGGAGCCCGACGTTCTCTTGATGGACGAACCGCTGTCCAATCTGGATGCCAAGCTCCGCGTCAGCGTCCGCACGGAGATCCGCGAGATCCAGCAGCGGGTGGGGATCACGACGCTCTATGTCACCCATGACCAGGAAGAGGCGCTGGCCATCTCCGACACGATCGCAGTGATGCAAAGCGGAACCGTGATGCAGGTCGGGAGTCCGTGGGACATCTACGAGCGGCCGGCCGACCCATTCGTCGCGGCCTTCGTGGGGCAGGTGAATCTGCTCCGGGCGAGGGTCGGAGGGGAGGGGCTGCACCTCGGGAGCCTGCGGCTGCCGGTCCCCCCGGAGGCTCCTCCCCTTGAGGTGGGGGCGGAGGTCATCCTGGCGCTTCGCCCCGAGTCCATCCGGATCGGGGCGGGGGCAGACGCGCGGGACGGGTTGACCGGCCGGGTGATCTCCAGGACGTATCTGGGCACGACCGTCCGCTATCGGATCGAGCTGGCCGGCCAGACCCTCACCGTGGATGACCATGATCCCGCAGGCAAGCCGCTCCTCCAGGGACAGGTCGTCGTGTCGTTCGACCCCACCCGCATCCGCCTCTGGCCCGCCAGTCCCGAGATGCTGGAGCAGTTGGAGGCAGGCCCGTAACGGAGCGGGCACATCCTTCCCTCCCCTCCAAATGGTCATTTTCTTGACAGGCCGCCTGAAGTAGCTACAATAGCTACCAGGAGGATATGCCCATGAGCACGGTCGGTGTCAAGGAACTCAAGAATCGCCTTACCCAGTATCTCCGCCGAACCAAGCAGGGTGAAGAGGTCGTCGTCACCGAGCGGGGGAAGCCGATCGCCGTCATCCAGCCAATTCAGTCTGCGGCACCCGTTATGAGCCTGCATGCACGCTTGGCCAAGCTTGCCGCCCAGGGCCTTGTGAGCCTCCCGACGCGCAAGCCTCTCAAGAAAGTGCGCGCCGTACGGGTCTCGGGTCCCCCGATTTCACGCACCATACTGGAAGACCGCCGATGAACTACTTGGACACCAGCGCGCTCATCAAACGGTTCGTGGCTGAAAAGGGGTCGTCCGTGGTTGAGACCCTTGTCAGCCAAGAGGGACCTGCCGCGACAGGGAAGATCGCCTATGCGGAAGTCTATGCAGGCCTGACCCGGAAACACCGAGAGGGGCATCTGCCCAGCAGCCAGTATGCCCTGGCCTGCCGGCAGTTTGAGAGCGACTGGCAGGCCTACATTCGAGTGGACCTCCAGGACGAGATCCTTATCCTGGCCCGCGATCTGATCCGACGCCATCCCCTGAGGGGTTTCGATGCCATCCATCTGGCTTCGGCGCTCAGCCTCAAGACCGCCCTGGGAGAAGATGTCACATTTGCGGCGGCAGACGAGCGCCTGCTGCGAGCCGCCAAGGCCGAACGTCTTCGTCCCCTCAACGTCGAAGCAGAATAGCCTAATCTGCAAGCGGGATTGAGAGTATCGGAATGGCGAGCCTGAGGAGGACAACGATTTATGTCCGGCCAAAGGCCTAGTGTGGGGCACCCCCAGCGTAGCGGCGAAATCCGCAGGCGTGATATACTCTGCGCCTCCCGAGGGATAGCCGCCGATGATCATTTTGCATTCGGGCTTTCTCGACAACCGACTGCTGCTCTGGGGCGAATCGCCTGCAGAGGCAAGCGCGGGGCCTGGACCGAGGCCCCGCGGCAAGGCGAAGGCCATCCGTCCCCAAGTATCTCCCTTCGATGCCGGGGCCACGCGGCTGATTTCTGCGCTGGAGCGGGCTGGCGTGCCCATCCGTACCAAGAAGGCCCGCACGGAGACGGCCGTCGTCTGGCTGCCCACCTCGGGCGACGTGCCGGTGCCGTCGAGCCCCCTCATTGCGGAGATTCCTGATTCGCCCGCCTCGATTACCCTTTTTCCCTGGACCGTGACGGTGCTGCCGCTGGCTTTTGAAGAGGTCGCGGCATTGCTCTGCATGAGCGCCGGGAAACAGACGCTGGCGCCGGGCGTGGTCGTCAGCCGCGATCTTGGGTTCTGGGTTCGGACCATGCGATTTGCGGGGGCACTGGTGGCCCGCCAGCAGTTTCTTCCCGGCCTCGAATCCCGGAATGGACAGAACCGGGCGCTCTGGGAGCCTGTGCTGGCCGGCGAGGACCGGGGGCGCATCACCACGCTGGCCAACGACATGCCTGGAGTTGCCCGCGCGCTGTCCCGGGAGGCGACACCCGCGGCCCCGGAGAACGCCCCCCTGACGATCCTGACCGAGTTCCTCACCCGGATGGTGGACCATCTGGTCCGCTCTTTTGGGCCGAGGGTATCCATTGCCCCGATGGGTCAGCGTGGGGCTCGGAAGAGCGCCGCCGAGTTTGCCAGCCTTCATGACCAGTGGCTGCACGCGCTGCGATCGCCGGATGGAACCATGGAGGGCGAAGCTGCGGCGTTGGCCGAGCTGGCAGGCCAGATCCGTGACTGGCATCGGCCCATCGCCGTGTCCGCGTCGTCGCCCCTTCGCCTCTGCTTTCGCCTGGAGGAACCCGCCGAAGGCGGGGAGGAGCGACAGGCACGCCGCGCGGCCTCCCGGGATGCCTGGTATGTCCGCTATCTGCTCCAACCACAGGATGACCCCAGCCTCCTCCTCCCGGCCAGGGATGCGTGGACCCCCACTGGGCGAAAAGCGTCGGCGCTCAGCCGATGGGATGGCGGCATCCAGGAGTACCTGCTTTCCGCACTCGGCCAGGCCGCAGGACTGTGTCCCCACATCGAGGGGAGCCTCAAGACGTCGCAGCCCGGCGGCTATCCGCTGGATGCGGCTGGCGCCCACGAATTCCTGACGGAACGGGCCGTCGCGTTGGAACAGGCCGGTTTCGGTGTGATGCTCCCGGCCTGGTGGACGCGCAAGGGCACCAAGGTCCGCCTGGCGGTGCAGGCCCGGGTCAAGAGCCCGAAGATGCAGGGCGGCGGCGGGCCCTCGCTCGGTGACATCATCCGGTTTGATTGGGAAGTCGCCCTGGGCGATGCCACCCTCACCCTGGAGGAGCTGGAGGCGCTGGCCAGGCTGAAGGCGCCTCTCGTCAAGGTGCGCGGCCAGTGGGTGGAGGTGAACGCCGAGGAGATTCGGCAGGCGGTTGAGTTCTGGAGGAAGAAATCTTCAGAGAAGGCCACAGTCGGGCAAGTCATCCAGATGGCGCTGGGCGCCACCGAGCGCATGCGCGGCTTCGACTTCAAGGGGGTCAGGGCCACGGGGTGGGTCGGGACGCTCCTCGACCAACTGGAGGGCCGCGTGGCCTTCACGGAGATCCCGGCGCCCAGGCAGTTTGCGGGGACCCTTCGGCCCTATCAGGTTCGGGGCTACTCCTGGCTGGCGTTCCTCCGGGCCTGGGGACTGGGGGCGTGCCTGGCCGACGACATGGGCCTCGGCAAGACCATTCAGGCTCTGGCCCTGATCCAGCGCGATTGGGAGGCGAATGGAAAGCGTCCGGTGCTCCTGGTGTGCCCGACCTCCGTGGTGAACAACTGGCACAGGGAAGCTGCGCGATTTACGCCGGACCTTCCCGTGATGGTCCACCACGGCGTGGGTCGAAAGAAGGGCGCGGCATTCAAGCAGGATGCGGAGAAGCACGCGGTTGTCATCTCGACCTATGCCCTCCTTCATCGTGACCTGGAGCACCTGCAGGAGATCGCGTGGGGCGGCGTCGTCCTCGATGAAGCGCAGAACATCAAGAATCCAGAGACCAAGCAGGCCAAGGCGGCCCGGTCCCTGACGTCCGATTATCGCGCCGCGCTCACCGGCACCCCGGTGGAGAACAACGTCGGCGATCTGTGGTCCATCATGGAATTCCTGAACCCCGGCCTGTTGGGCACCCAGCCCGAGTTCAAGCGGAACTTCTTCATCCCCATCCAGGCCGAGCAGGATCGCGAGGCGGGGGAGCGCCTCAAACGGATGACCGGTCCCTTCATCCTGCGGCGGCTCAAGACGGATAGGTCCATCATCGCCGACCTGCCCGAGAAGATGGAGATGAAGGTCTTCTGCACCCTCACCAAAGAGCAAGCGTCGCTCTACGCGGCGGTGGTGCGGGAAGCGGAGAAGACGCTGGATGCCGCCGAGGGGATCCAGCGCAAAGGCGTCATCCTCGCCACCCTCTCGAAGCTCAAGCAGGTCTGCAACCACCCGGCGCAGTTCCTGGGGGACAACTCCAGTCTCCCCGGGCGATCCGGCAAGCTGACCCGGTTGACGGAGATGCTGGAGGAAATCCTGGAGGTCGGCGAGCGGGCGCTGGTCTTCAGCCAATTTGCGGAGATGGGCGAGATACTGCGGCGGCACTTACAGGACACATTCGGTCGAGAGGTCATGTTCCTGCACGGCGGCGTGCCGAAAGGGCAGCGGGACCGGATGGTCGAGCGTTTCCAAAGCGAGGATCCGGGTCCCGCGATTTTCCTGCTTTCACTCAAGGCTGGCGGGACCGGACTGAACCTTACCCGCGCCAGCCACGTCTTTCACTTCGACCGCTGGTGGAACCCGGCCGTGGAGAACCAGGCGACCGACCGCGCATTCCGCATCGGCCAGACCCGGAACGTGCAGGTCCACAAGTATGTCTGCGCGGGAACGTTGGAGGAGAGGATCGACGAGATGATCGAGCGCAAGAAAGAGATCGCCGAGATAGTGGTCGGGGCGGGCGAGGGCTGGTTGACGGGGCTGTCCAACCAGGAACTCAAACAGATCTTCGCCCTGCGTCGTGAGGCGGTGGAGGAATAGGATGGCGTGGTGGCGTGAGTTCGGTTACTTCCCGCCCTCGCGACCCCGCGCGGCCAAGGGCGGCATCAAGGCGCGATCGAGGGGAGGCACGTTCGGCAAGAGCTGGTGGGCCAGACGCTGGATCGAGACCCTGGAGAGTTTCAACATCGGCGCGCGGCTCCAACGCGGCCGGTCGTATGCCCGCCGGGGTCAGGTGCTATCCATCGAAATCAGCAAGGGCACGGTTTCGGCGCGAGTGCAAGGCTCCCGTCCCAAACCGTACCAGATTCAGATCAAGGTCGTCACCCTTTCGAAGGCGCATTGGAAACGGTTGGCCGATGCCCTCGGCAGACAGGCGCTCTTCGCGGCGAAACTCCTCGCAGGAGAAATGCCCGAAGACATCGAGAAGGCCTTCCAATCAGCCGGCCTGTCGCTTTTCCCTGACAAGGGCAAAGACTTACAGACCGACTGCTCCTGTCCGGACTGGTCGAATCCCTGCAAGCACATTGCGGCAGTGTATTACCTCTTGGGGGAGGAGTTCGATCGGGATCCCTTCCTGATCTTCAAGCTGCGGGGGATGGAGCGGGAAGAGCTGATACGCCTGATCGGCGGTACCGCTGCGGCAAAGGGAAAGGGTGCACCCAAGAAGGTGACCCAGGCACAGACAGAATCGGAGCGCGAGTCGCCATCGGCGCCGCTCTCCCACGAGCCGGGCTCTTTCTGGGGCAAGGACGATGCGCGAGGGGATTTCCTGGGTGAGGTGCGAATCCCGCCGGTCAGCGCGGCGCTCCTCAGGCGCCTTGGCGGTTTTCCCTTCTGGCGGGGCGAGGAGAGCTTTGCGGATGTCATGGAGGACGTCTATCGCCAGGCAGCAATGGTGGGCATGGACGTGTTCCTTGGGGAACGACATGCCATGCGAGAAGAGTGATCGGCCCCTGACGGATTGAGGTTCACGCAACAAAGACGGATCTCTTGCTCCGTTGTCAACGTAGGCCCCTCTCTCGGCGGAAAGAATTCCTCCTCCGGCTCCTCGAGCGGGAACGATCCGCACTCCATCGCCGCCGCAGAGACGGCACGGCAGGTATGGCCCGCTCGACAGGGCGTCGGATTCTGCTGAATTGAGCGACCGGGTGTGGTAGGTTGTAGCGGATTTCCAGGGAGCAGGCGAAGAGGGCTCACCGACCCTGGGGCCTGGCCGGCGGGCGAATCCGCCTGGGAGGCTCCGGGTCACCGGGAAGCTTCAGGATGGCCGACGCCAGGTTAATGAGCTCCCTGGCGCGGATAGGCTTCTGGGCGTAGCCGACGCAGATCTTTCCGATGGTGCGGGCCTGATCTCCAACGATGTCAAAGGCCGTCATGGCAACGATCGGGATGTGGGCCACGGCGGGATCGCTCTTCAGGGTGCGGGCCACGGCGAGGCCGTCCATATCCGGGAGCTGGATGTCCATGAAGATGAGGTCAGGCCGATGCTCGCTGGCGATCTGGAGGGCCTGGATGGCATTCCCGGCCTGAAGCACCTCGAAGCCATCGAAGCGGAAGGCGTCTGCCAGCGGATCGGCGATGTCCGGGCTGTCCTCGACGATGAGGATGGTGGCCTTGGCCATTGCCGATCCCTCGTTGGCTGGCGGGGGGACTGAGAGTTCGTGAGACTTGAGACAGGCTATCCTGGGCACGGCGAGAAAGGCAAGGAGTTTTTTCGGGTCATAGTGGACCGTCGTCTTCGGAAGCAGACCATCTGAACCGGAGGGATTCGAATGGGCATCTTGGATCGCTTTTCTCTGGCGGGGAAGACGGCGATTGTCACCGGCGCCGGGAAGGGGTTGGGGCAGGGCATGGCGCTGGCCCTGGCGGAGGCGGGTGCGGACGTCGCCATCGTTGAGCTCGATATGCCGGCCGCAGAGGAGACAGCGGCCGAGATTCGGAAGCGGGGGCGCAAGGCGCAGAGCATCAAGGCGGACGTGACCCTTCTGGAAGAGGTCGCCGTCATGGTGGACACCGTGATCCGGGAATGGGGGCATCTGGACATTCTGGTCAACAATGCTGGATACGCCCAGCCCCTCCCGGCCCTGGACATGTCGGTTCAGGATTGGGACCGTTTGCTGGCGGTGGATCTCAAGGGCGTGTTCCTGTGCTGCAAAGCCGCCGCGCCCCACATGATCAGGCAGGGGGGAGGGAAGATCATCAATATCGCGTCCATGTCCGCATTCCACGTGAATCGCGACGCCAACTACTGCCACTACAATGCGGCCAAGGCCGGCGTGGTCATGCTGACCAAGTCACTGGCCGTGGAATGGGCCCGCCACGGGATCTACGTCAACAGCATCAGCCCGGGCTATTTTCGCACGCCCGGCAACGCGGTGCGCTCGGACAATCCGGCCATCCAGGCCATCCGGGTGGATCAGGGGATCATCAAGCGGTACGGCCAGGCCTACGAGGATCTGGGCGGGGCGGTGGTCTACCTCGCCTCCGCCGCGTCCAACTTTACGACCGGATGCAACCTGGTGGTGGACGGCGGCTACGGCCTGTAGTGACTGCCTCTGGAGGCCGAGGAGGCCTGCGGGCTCACCGTCCAGGCCCTGCTGGTACCCGGGCAGCGGCGCGTCGCTGTGAATGCACTGCCCATCAGTCTCATCCACGACCAGCGGCATCCCCCGCATAGCGGCACCTTGTCGGCGGACTGAGGGCTGAACGGATCATGCCTAAGTTCATCCTGGTGCGGCACGGCGAATCGGTCTGGAACGGCGAGCGCCGGATCCAGCTCGACGGACGAAGCCGGCGCGTTCTCCTCTTCAATGACACCTGCCACCCGAGCGGCGGCGGGAGCATCGCCCCCCGGGACGTCCTCGCGGACGCCGGGGCGACTGCCGATCCGGCGTTCTGATCGCGAAGGGGCCGCAGCGGCGCGGAGGACCAGCGTGGATTTTCGATCTCTCCGGGCGTTCATCTTTGACCTGGACGGCTGCGTGTACACGGGGGACACGCTCGTGCCCGGGGTACAGGCCTTCCTCCAGGGGCTTCGCGGGAGAGGGCGCCGGATCCTGTTCCTGACCAACAACTCGCGCGAAGCGGGGGAGGAACTCCAGGTCAAGCTGGCGCGGCTGGGGATCCCGGCCTCTTTGGACGAGATCCTGTCGGCGGCGGAGATCGTCGGGCCCTTCGTCCGGGAGCGGTTCGGGCCATCGCGCGTGCTGGCGATCGGCTCGGAGAGGCTGTGCCGCCTGCTCATCGAGGCCGGACACTCCCTGCTCGCGGCGGAGGCGTATCGCGAGGCCCGGGTTGTGGTGGTCGGCCACGACGGAGAATTCGATTACCGGAGGCTGACCGCCGCCTCACGGGCCGTGGCGTCCGGGGCCGCCTTCGTGGCGGTCAACGTCGACCCCCGCCTGCCGGTGGAGGGGGGCGAGTTCTACCCCGGGTGCGGCGCCCTGGTGGAGGCGGTGGCGGCGGCTGCCGGGACCCGGCCCGAGGTGGTGGGCAAGCCGATGCCGCACATCTTCCGCGCCGCGTTGGCGCGGCTGGGCGTCCCGGCGGAAGACGCGGCCATGATCGGCGACAGCCTGGCCTCGGATGTGGGCGGCGCCCAGGCCGTGGGCCTCAAGACGATCTGGCTCGCGCCTCCAGGCGGCGTCGCTTCCGGGGTGCACCCGGATCTGACCATCCACGCTTTCGCCGAGCTGGTGGGAAGGCTCTGACGACTTCCAGTTGCGTCCGGATGGACCCTGTGGTAGCTTGGCATGGCTTGCGGGGCTCACGCGCTGGATTCCTCCTCGTCAGGCTGGGGGAGCGCCCCGATGGCTGCAGGGAGACGGACGCTAGCCCGTCGTGAAGAGGGGGCGGCGAGCAGGACCAGAAGAAAGGAGGATGGCATGCGGAAGGTGCTGGCACTTGTCCTGGGCATCGCGCTGTTGACCACAAGCTGCTACACGCTGAACTACAGCAGCTCGGCTTCCTCCAAGCCGGTCTCCTTTACTGGGGAGGTGAAGGGTCAGCGCACGCACTTCAACGAGGAGAAGAGGATCTGGTACGCCCTGTGGGGGCTGGTTCCGATTTCGGACAATGACATCGAGAAGAGCCTGATCGAGCCGCACACCGCTGGCGGTGCCGTGCAGAACCTTTCCATGAAGAGCGAGATCACGGCCCTGGATTTCCTCATCAACATCTTCACCGGGCTCGTCACTATCTATTCCCATAGCGTCACGGTCGAGGGCGACGTCGTCAAATAGAGGAAGTGAACGGAGCTGAAGACGCCCGGTTCCCCTTGCAGGGGATTCCGGGCGTTTTTCTTTTCTGGGGGTCAGGGGCCTCGGGAGGGGGATCAGCGATCGGAGATTTCCGCCTCACGCCTCGCGTTTCACGATTCACGACGCATCAGGCCATGAAGCGCCGCATATGCCACGGCGCTGCCGGACACGGGCCGCGGTGAATGAGGCGAGGCGTCAGTACATGAAGCGCCGCATATGGATGTTCAACAGCAGGCCGAGACCCAGCATGGTGACGAGGAGGGAGGAGCCGCCGTAGCTGAGGAGCGGAAGGGGGACGCCCACGACGGGCATCATGCCCAGCACCATGGCGGTGTTGGTGAGGACCTGGATGACCAGCATGGCGGAAACGCCCGCCGCCAAGAGGGCCGCGAACAGGTCGGTGCAGTCCCGGGCGATGTGAAAGCCCTTGCTGATGAGGTAGAAATAGGCCAGGAGGACCACCAGGCACCCCAGGAAGCCCCACTGTTCCGCCAGGACGGCGAAGATGAAGTCGGTGTGGTTCAGAGGAAGGAAGTTCAGCTGGCTCTGGCTGGCGGCCAGCCAACCCTTGCCGAAGGCCCCGCCGGATCCCACTGCGATCTTGGACTGGGCGATATGATATCCGGCGCCGAGGGGGTCCAGGTTGGGATTCAGGAAGACCAGGATGCGCCGGCGCTGGTAGTCCTTGAGGACCATCCACAGGAGCGGGGCGATCGCCGCGCTGCCGATGGCGAAGGGCACCAGGTACCGCCAGTGAAGGCCGAGCATGAGCATGATGCTCAGGGCGATGAAGAGGAGGAGCAGCGCCGTCCCGAGATCAGGCTGCTTGAGGACCAGGAGCATGCACAGGGCCGTGAAAGCTGCGGGCACGAGCATGGTCCGCGGCTCGTGAAGCCTCTCCCGGTGGTCATCAAAGTAGCGAGCCAGGAACAGGACCAGACCCAGTTTGGCGAACTCGGACGGTTGGAAGGCGAAGCCGCCGATGCGGATCCAGCGGTGGGCCCCCAGGCCGGCCTTCCCGATCAGAAGGACCAGGACGAGCAGGACCAGGCTCAGCCCGAAGATGACGTAGGCAACGCGGGCCAAGGTCCGATAGCTCACGAGGCAGGCCGCGACCATCGCGACGATCCCGATCCCCACCCATGTCACCTGGCGCAGGTACAGGGTCCGGCGAAACGCGGAGACGGCCAGGGCGTTGGCGCTGTAGATGGTGAGGATGCCCAGGCAGGCCATCCCGAGGATCATCCCGGCGAACCACCAGTCGAAGTGCGTCACCAGCCGTCGGTCGAACATATGAACCCTGAGCCATCAGCTCACAGCGGGGAAGAAAGAGGCTGACCGCTGATCGCCGACTGCCGCTCTCTCAGTCCTCGATATCTGGCTCTTTAGCCTCGGCGGTCCTCGTCCCCGGGCGCGGGAAGGGCTGCCGCGCGCCGAAGGCCGCCTCGTACACTGCCTTGGCCACGGGGGCGGCGACTTGGCCGCCGAACCCTCCGTTCTCCACCAGGACCACCACGGCGATCTGCGGGTTATCCACGGGCGCGAAGGAGACGAACCACCCGTGGTCTTTGAGGTCAGCCTGACCTTTCCCCTCACCTTTCCGCACCACCTGGGCGGTGCCGGTCTTGCCCCCGATGGGGATGCCGGGAACCTTGGCGCGGGTGCCCGTCCCCTCGTTCACCACACCCAGCATGGCCTGTCGGATGAAGGCCAGGATTTCCGGCTTGACGGGGACCTGGCGGACCGGTTCGGGTTCGTACTCGTCCAGGACCTCGCCGGAGAGGGAGGTGATCTTCTTCACGACCCACGGGCGATAGATCGTCCCTCCGCTGGCGATGGCCGAGACCATGGAAAGGAGCTGCATGGGCGACGTCACCACCAGGCCCTGGCCGATGCTGGCGACGACCGTATTGCCGGCGGACCAACCCGGCTGGCCCCGCTTGCGGGGCTGGGGATCGGGCAGGTTCCCCTTGGCCTCATCCCCCAGTCCCAGCCCCGGCGGTTCCCCCAGGCCGAATTCCCGCGCCGTCTTGACCATGTCCTCGATGCCGACCTTGAGGCCAGCCTGGTAAAAATACACATTGCACGAGTTGACGATGGCCCCGCGGAGATCCAACCAGCCGTGGCCACCTTTCTTCCAGTCGTCGAATCGCGCGTTCCCCAGGTAGAAATAGCCGGGGTCGTAGAATTTGGTCTCCGGTGTGAGCGCACCGCTCTCCAATCCGGCGATGGCCACCATCAGCTTGAAAATGGATCCGGGCGGATACTGGGCCTGGAACGCACGATTGGCCAGTGGGTGGCTGGGATCGGTAGCGATCCGCTGCCACTCTTCCCCGGAGAGGCGCTGGGCGAACAGGTTCGGGTCGTAGGACGGGCGGCTCACCATGGCCAGGATCTCGCCCGTGGTCGGGTTCATGGCGACCACCGCGCCCTTCTTCCCGGCGAAGGCGGCCTCGGCCGCGTCCTGGATGCGCTTGTCGATGGTCAAGTAGACGTTGGACCCGGAGCGCGGGTCGATCCGGCTGACCAGGCGCAGGGCGCGGCCGCGGGCATCCACCTCGACCTGCTCGCCGCCGTCGATGCCCCGGATGAACGCGTCGAAGCGCCGCTCCACTCCGGCCTGGCCGATGTTCTCCCCCGGGCGGAAGTCCTGGTACTCCTCCCGGGCCAGTTGCGTCTGGTTGACCTCGCCCACGTAGCCCAGAAGGTTGGCCGCGGCACCGCCGCTGGGGTAGGCGCGAACGGGGCGGACGTGCAGGCTGACCCCGGGCAGATCCAGGCGACGCTCCTCCACGGCGACCATCATGCGTTCGTCCAGATCCTTGCGAAGGAGGAGCGGCTGGTAGGGCCGGTCGTGCCCCTCCTGGAGGCGCGCTTCGACCTCGCCCGGCGAAACTCCGAGGATCTCGGCCAAAATGCCTGCAACCTCTTTGGGATCCGTCACGTCTTCGGGAGTGGCATAGAGATCGAAGGTCGGCCGATTCTCAACGAGGATCTCGCCGTTCCGGTCCAGGATGAAGCCGCGTGGCGCCTCCACCGGTCGCACCCGCAGTCGGTTGTTGGTGGACAGGGCGAAGTACCGATCTCCCTCGAGGATCTGGAGATACCAGAGGCGAAGCAGCAAAATCAGGAAGCCGACGCCGATACACAGAACGGCTGTTCGGATGCGCGGCGTGATGGCCTGAGCCGGAGGGCGGAAGAGCGGTTCCATGTCCGTCCCGACCTCAGGTCGGCCGGGTCAGGGCGGCACGGATCTGCGGCAGGCAGAGGATGAGCAGACCAACCGCCGCCGTGTAGAGAGCCTCGGGCACGATCACCCGAAACAGGGCTGGCAGAACCAACCGGGGGCCCAGGAAGAACGCCAGAAGGGCCAGGGTGATCCCTCCCGCGGCGGCGCTGCCCCCCAGGAGGATCCAGAAGAGCGCCAGGGGCTTGTCCGTGTACATATGGTGGCTGAGCCGGGCGGCCAGGAACCCCACGAGGCTGTCAGAGAATGCGTGCAGGCCCAGCGGCCCTCCCGAGAGTCCGTCCTGGCAGAGGCCGATCAGAAACCCCAGCCCGGTCGCCGCCTCGGGGCTCACGCGCTGGCTGACCAGGAAGACGAGGAGCAGGAACAGATCGGGCCGGATGCCCCACACGCTCAACGGACCGAGGAGGACGGCCTGCGCCATCGCGCAGAGAAGCAGACCGGGGAGGAACCAGGTCATGGCTGGCTGCCCGCTCCCGACTCGAAGCCCTCGCGGACGTCGAGGTGCGTCAGGATCAGGACTTCCTCCAGGCGGCTCAGGTCCACGGCCGACTGCAGCGTGGCCTCCTGGAACAGGGCGCCACTCTTCCGCTCCACCGACGTGATGCGCCCGATGAGGATGCCCTTGGGGAACACGCCGCCCATGCCCGACGTCAGCACCTCGTCTCCCACGGCTACGTCGGCCATGAGCGGTAGGTAGCGCACCCGGGCGCCCGCGCCGAGATTCCCGGAGACGATGCCGGTGACGCGCGTCCGCTGGATCAGCCCGCCGACAGCGCTCACCGGGTCGGTCAGTAACTGCACCCTGGCGGAGCTCGGTGTGACCTCCACGACGCGGCCGACCAGTCCATCGGGGGCCAGCACCGGCTGATTGCGGCGGATGCCCTCCAGGCTTCCGCGGTCCAGCAGGATCGTCTTGAACCAGTTGGTGGCATCTTTCCCCACGACACGGGCCGTGAGGAACTCCGCCCGCGAGGCCTGGCGCATCGCCAGCAACCGTTCCAGGCGCTGGGTTTCCAAGGCCTGATCCTGCAGCTGTTCAAGGCGCCGCTTCAGCGTCGTCGTCTCGAGTTGGAGCCGCTTGTTCTCTTCCCGCAGGGCGCGCAGGTCCACGTAGTCCCGCCAGGTCCCGGTGACACCCCGGATGGTCGCGGACGTGACCTTGATGAAGGGGGAGACGACGAACAGGAGCGCCTGTCGCGTGAAGGTCACCACGCCGCTCTCATGGCGGACCTGCAACGTCATGAGCAGGAAGGACAGGACGAGGGCGGTGGTCAGGATGACAGCCCGGCGGTATCGGGCCAGGAGGCGCAACAGCAAGCTCACGGATCAGGCCTCCCCATTCGCAACTGACTCACCTCAGGCACCCCGGATGCCTGGCGGCGGGGCCTTCCTGCGGGCGAAATCCGGACGTGGGGCCCGGCGACCTACGATTCCAGACACACGGTCTTCAGCAGGTCCAGCTCGTCCAGCACCTTTCCCGTTCCCAGGACGACGCAGGACAGCGGGTCATCTGCCACCTGGACCTTGAGGTGCGTCTCCAAGGCGATCAGCGTGTCCAGCCCGTGTAACAGGGAGCCGCCGCCCGCCAGGACGATGCCCTTCTCTGCGATGTCAGCGGCCAGCTCGGGCGGGGTCCGCTCCAGCGCCGTCTTCACCGCGTCCACGATGGCGTAGATAGGATCGTGCAGGGCCTCGCGGATGTCGCTGTCATTGATAGTCAGGGTCTTGGGGATGCCATCCACCAGATCGCGCCCCTTGATCTCCATCTTGCGGGGCTCGTCGAAGGGGTAGGCCGAGCCGATCTGGATCTTGATGTTCTCCGCCGTGCGCTCGCCGACCAGGAGATTGTACTTCCGCTTCAGGTACTGGGTGATGGCCTCGTCCATCTCGTCGCCGGCGATCCGGACCGACTGGCTGTAGACGATGCCGGAGAGGGAGATCACCGCCACCTCGGTGGTGCCCCCGCCGATGTCCACGATCATGCTGCCGCTGGGCTCCTGTACGGGCAGCCCGGCGCCGATGGCCGCGGCCATGGGCTCCTCGATCAGGTAGACCTCGCGGGCGCCCGCCTGCTCCGCGGAATCGCGGATGGCGCGCTTCTCCACCTGCGTGATCCCCGACGGCACCCCGATGATGATGCGGGGGCGGACCAAGGTCTTCCGGTTGTGGATCTTCACGATGAAGGCGCGGATCATCTGCTCGGTCACGTCGAAGTCGGCGATGACCCCGTCTTTCAGCGGGCGAATAGCCACGATGCTACCGGGGGTGCGGCCCAGCATCTCCTTGGCCTCTTTCCCGACCTTGAGCACTTGGTTGGTGCCTCGCTTGATGGCGACGACCGATGGCTCGCTGAGGATGATCCCCTTGCCCTTGACGTAGATCAGGGTATTGGCTGTCCCCAAGTCAATGGCGAGATCGTTGGAGAACATCCCGAACAGCCAATCAAAGATCATCGTAGCTCCTTTCATGCAACATGCGCGGGGCCCTCCCAGGCCACGCCATCAGAGGTATCCGACGGTCAGTGTCTTTAACATACCGCTTGAGAAAAGACAAGGAGTTTTGCGATTCCCGGCCCCGGAAAAGCGCTTGCCAAGGGCGGACCGGATGCGTTATCGTCACGAAAGGACCTCGCCGGGCACAAGGGATACGGCCATGCTCAAACGAATGCGGGAAGGCAGTGCGTACTTCATCAAGGGCGTCATGCTGCTGGTCGTCTTCGCCTTCATCGGGACCATCTTCGTGGTGTGGGGGGTTAAATCCACGCCCGGGGATTTGGGTCGGCGGGGCGTGGTGGCCACGGTGTCCGGAACCGAGATCTTACTGGATGACTACCAGCAGGCGCTTCGACAGCAGATTGAGGCGTACAAGCAGTTCTTCGGTGATCGGTTCGACCAGAAGATGCAGGAGTCCTTGGACCTGAAGCGGCAGGTGGTGGAGCAACTCATCCGCCGGGTCCTGGTCCTGCAGTATGCGGAACGGGTGGGGATCGGCGTGAGCGCGGAAGAGTTGGCCGACCAGATCCGCCGGATGCCCGCCTTTGCGGGGAAAGACGGGTTCAGCCGGCAGCGCTACCTAGACATCCTGCGGGCCAACCGCCTGACGCCGGACCGATTCGAGGCCGACCTGCGCCAGGAAATGACGCAAGGGAAGGTGGAGGCCCTGATCCGGGGGGCGGTGGAGCTCTCGGAGGCGGAGGCCAAGGAGGCGTTCCGGCAGATCCACCGCCAAGTCACCGTGGAACTGGCCCAGCTTCCAGCCGGGGAGGAGGGGAAGAAGCTCGCGGACAAGATCACCGTGGCTCTTGGGCAGGGCAAATCCCTCGCCGCGGCGGCCCGGGAGGCGAACGCGACTGCAAAGACCTACGGCCCGTTCCCGCTGGATGCCCTCCCCAAGGAGATCCCGGATCCGGGCATCTTCCGGCAGGGTGTCAGTCTCCTCCAGCCGGGAGAAACCAGCCCCCTCGTCGCGGGCCAGAAGGCGTCCTATCTCATCCACCTGGTGAGTCAGCAGGACCCACCGGACGCGGAGTACGAGAATAACAAAGACAAGGAAGCCTTCCGGGTTCAACTGCTATTGCAGAAGCGTGCAGCCGTCTTCGCCGACTGGCTCCTGGAATTGCGACGCCAAGCGAAGGTGACGATTGACCAGGATAGCCTGTGATTCCAATGGGTTCCCGGAATGGCACTGCCAGGTCTGGACCCTGAAACAGGGCGGACCGCCCCGGCCTCAGGGCATTGTCTCGGACAGGGAAGCGGCTGATCGGGTGACCCACCGTGCGGGGCGGGAGTAGATCCGCTGCCATGCCTCGTTCTTGGTGATCACTTTTGAAGGAGGGGTCGGCTCGGCCTCGAGCCGACTGATCCGCTCGAAATCGTGGACCCATCCCACCAGGTACGTCAATAGCAGACCCGTCAGGACAAGCTTCCCCAGGATCAGTCCCGGGCGAATCCAGCCCACCAAGGGGCTGTTCGTAGGTGGGGAGGCGGCGAGACTGAACTGTGCCTGTTCGATCGTTGTCTCAATGGGCATTTTCTATCCTCTTCCCGCCCAGCAGGGCGGCCGCCCGATCAGCACCTCTTCCCGGGAGCCACCCTGTGGGACCGTGCGCCTTCTCTGCCGTTGTGCCTCTCCCGCATGCCTGCAATCCCTGGAGCGGCCAGGGAATGCCTGTTGCGCGGGCGCCTCTCGTGCTGGATGATGGGAATGGATGAATGCGTTACAAGCCTGAGAATCGACGAGGCAGCCGAGCGTGGTCTATTGTCGGGGATTGCCCCCGGAAAGTTGGCGTAAGGTATCCGAGAAGGGCGCCTGCGTCAACCAAAATCTTGTGGGGATGGAAACTTATGCCACAATGAGTAGACTTTTCAATGAGTTACAGTGATCACTAGACGCAGGTTTCGGAAGGGTTCTCGAGGAATTTGCCCGTCGGCCCGATTCGTTTTGTTCGGTCTGATGGTCATGAACACTCCAAACATATGACGGTTAAATTTGCCATTGAATGTCGTCGGACTGGGAGTGTTTGGAAGGTGATGGAGGGACAGGGACCGAGGGGGCCGAGGGACGAACGGAACGCTTGAGAGGATATTGTTGACCAGATGACAACACGAGAAGATACCGAGCCGAATGAGTACCCCCGCCTCCGGCCCATCGAGGCTTTTCCGGCCGTGGTGTCCGGCCAGGAAGTCCTTTGTTTGCGGGATCCCCAACAGTACTGCGAATCCGTGGTCTATGTGCCGGCCCAGACCGCGTCGATCCTGGCCCTTTTCGACGGGGAGCATTCGCTCCTGGACATCCAGGAGATGTTTGTCCGGCGGTTCGGGAGCCTTCTGTTTCGGGAGCAGCTTCTGCAGGTCATCCGCTCGCTGGACGAGCACCTGCTCCTGGATAGCCCCCGCTTTGCCGGCCACAGAGCGGAGGTAGAGGAGGATTTTCGCCGCGCCAGATCCCGTGCGGCCATCCTGGCCGGGAAGAGCTATCCGTCGGACGCCGAGGCCCTGCGCGGGCAACTGGACAGCTACCTGACCGACCCGGATGGCCCGGGGGACACCCCTCCGAGCCCATCGGCGGCATTACTCACGGGCCTGGTGGTCCCTCACATCGATTTCGCCCGGGGCGGCCCCTGCTATGCCTGGGGCTATCGCGAACTGGAGGGAGCGCCGCCGCCTGACCGGTATCTCATCCTGGGAACCGTCCATGCCCCCATCACGCGAGCCTTCGCTCTGACCAGAAAGGATTTTGAGACACCCCTGGGGGCGGCCGAAACGGACCGGGAATTCGTGGACCGTCTCCTGGCCGCGGCGGGAAACGGGTACCTCGAGGATGAGCTGGCGCATCGGGCGGAGCACTCTATCGAGTTCCAGGCGGTCTTCCTCCGGCACCGGACTCCGCCCGCCCGTCCGGTGCGGATTGTGCCCGTCCTGTGCGGATCGCTCCACCGGGTCATCGAGGACCGTCGCTCGCCTCAGGGGGCGCAGGAAATCGAGTCGTTCGTGGCCGCGCTGCGGGAGACGATGGCGGCCCTGGGAGGGCGCACTGTGGTCATGGCCAGCGCCGACCTGGCCCATGTCGGGCCCAGGTTCGGAGACCGCCGGCAGATCACGCCGGGGCAGCTTCGCGAGGTCGCCGAGGCGGACCAGGAGATGCTGGGGTCGGTCGAGGCGGGTGACGCCGAAGCGTTCTATCACGCCGTGGCCCGCGACGGGGACCGGCGGCGGATCTGCGGCCTGCCGCCCATCTACACCCTCCTGCGTCTCCTCCCCGGGGCATGGGGGCGGCTCCTCGCCTACAGCCAGTGGCCCGACCCGCAGGGTGCAGTGACATTTGCGGCGGTCGCGCTGTACGCGTGAGGATCAAACGCGTGGATCCTTCTCCTCCCGCCGTCCCCCTTCCGGCCTCCGGGTCCGCGCTCGCCCAGCTCACCCGGGATCTCGACCGCTGGGGAACTCTGTTCCTGGACGTGGCTCGGACAAGAGAGACGCCGGTCGTGGAGCAGGTTCTGGGCGGCCTCGTCGAGTGGATGGGAAGCGACCTCCTGGATGGGTGGCTGCGCCTGCCGATTCCCCGTTTTGAAGAGGTGAGCGGCCTCTCGGAGGAATTGTTCCAGGCCTGCCAGGCCTACCTCGCCTGGCTCCGGCGGGCGCCACGGCCCACCCCTGCCGGGGGCCGACGGACGCATGAGGATCTGATCCGATCCATCCTGGATCGGGTTCACGCCCTGGCGCAGCAAGGGTGAGGGACGGAAGGGCGGCGAAGGGGGCATTGCCCACCGGTCACATTGGGCAGCGGGGTGTGCTTATGGATATTCGTCGCTGGATCAAGAGGCGGATGTGGGGCCGCGGCCGCAGCGTTCGCTACATCTTCGTCCATCCGACGTGCGGGCAGGATGACGTCGAGGCGGGATATCTTCCGGAGTGGGGCCGTCCGAAGTTTCTCTGTCGCCGATGCGGCGTGGCATTCGACGAGGCGAGCGTCCGCCTGGGATGGTCGAGCGGGAAGGCGGGGGAGGCCGGGTGAGGGGGGCTGTGGAGGGCGGCCCTCGAACGAAAAAACGGGACCCGAATGCCGGTCCCGTTCCTCCGCTCTGGTGGAGCTGAGGGGATTCGAACCCCTGACCTCCTGACTGCCAGTCAGGCGCGCTCCCAACTGCGCCACAGCCCCAGAAATGCAGATGAGCTGAAGGTGCTTCGGCTTCGAACGGGAACCGATTCGCCCCTCAGCTCGACTCTCTTATACCCAGCCGGCGCCCGAATCGTCAAGGGAAAAATCCCCGGCGCCGCCCGGCAGTCGTTGCTGCTCTCCCTTTCTGTCCTCTGCCCGCTGTCCTCTGCCCAGCTCCCCTCTCATCTCGGCTCACGGCTCTCGGTCCTCGCCTCTCCGTTTCTCCGGTTCCCCGTTTCACCTCTGCGCCATCTGTCTCTCCCGCGTCGGGCATCGCGAACCATGAGCCATCAGCCATGAGCTATGAGCGGGTGCGTTTCACTTGACACCGTCCTTGCACTGGCATAAAAAGGCACCAGGGAAAAGGCCGGGGTGGTGAAACTGGTAGACGCACGGGACTCAAAATCCCGCGGGGGCAACCCCATGAGGGTTCGATTCCCTCCCCCGGCACCACGCCCCCCCAAGGCGGCAGCATCGGAAGGCTGCCTCGTCGCATCCAAGCCCTCCCCTGCCTGGATTCCCCCCGTCAGCTCCGACGCGAGATCGCGAGCGCGAGCGGCCACCCAAACACCCAA
>Ga0315268_10000703_pt1 | contig 38935 bp, 38 predicted proteins | sample C1_top_MG_FD_204535 | JGI IMG/M metagenome (GOLD analysis project Ga0315268, IMG submission 204535) | Sediment microbial communities from Yellowstone Lake, YNP, Wyoming, USA - C1_top | ecosystem: Environmental > Aquatic > Freshwater > Lake > Sediment | place: USA: Wyoming | collected 2017-08-01
CCTTGATGTTCAGCACCTTGCCCACGTACAGCTCGTTGGCGGCCCAGATCACTTCGTGCCCCCACGGCTTCTGCACGATCGTCACGTTGGTCTTTCCGTCCACGTCAGTTCCTCGTTGGTCGCGCGGTCATCGAACTCGGTGTCGTCACGCAGGCCGTGACGCACTTGCCGCATCCCGTGCAGGCGGCGCCGATGAACGGCCGCCCCTTGTCATCTAATTGAATGGCGGCGTCGCCCACCGGGCAAACCCGTGCGCAGACGCCGCACTCGATGCCCTGAAACGCCAGGCAGCGCCGGTCGTCCACGCCAATGATCGCCATCCGCACGTCGGCCCAGCCATCAGTCGGCGCCAGCAGCGCCCCCGTGGGGCACGCCGTCACGCACGGCATGTCGGCGCACATCAGGCAGGCGCGATCGTCCACCTCGAGCGCCGGCGTGCCCGCCGCGATGCCGTGGTTCGACGGCAGCATCCGGATGGCGAGCGCCGGGCACACCGCGCCGCACTCTCGGCACCGCGTGCACGCCGCCAGAAAGGCCGGTTCCGTGATCGCCCCCGGCGGCCGGATGTACGTCACCGGCGCGACCTTGGTCGAGACCGCGTCGAACACTTCGCCGAACAGGCGCGACAGGCCCTGCGAGAAGAAGCCGCGCCGGTCGAGGGGGGTGTCAGCCATGACCTCGAAAATTGCCTCTCCGACAAGCCAAATGACAGGGACGGCGGCGCCACGCGGCAGAAGCCAACCGGCAGCGGACGGAGTGACGAGCGGTATCGGCAAGGCCGGACATTATTTGCCTTTCAAGTCAATAACGATTTGCAAAAATGACCTACTAGGGCAATATTGCGTTATGCTCACCCGTCCACGACTCTTCTCCGAGCCCAGCGGTTCGTTCTTTCTGCTTGGACCTCGGGGAACTGGCAAGTCGAGCCTGCTCAAGGCGCGTCACCCCAAGTCGCCGTATGTCGACCTGCTAGACGCCGAGACTGAGCGGGAGCTCCTCGCCCGCCCCGAACGCCTGCGGCAACGCGTAAGTGCCTCGCCGAAGCGAGTCCCCGTTGTCATCGACGAAGTGCAGCGCGTGCCGGCGCTGCTCGATGCGGTGCACTCGCTCATCGAACAGGAGGGGCGCTCCTTCATTCTTTCTGGATCGAGCGCCCGCAAGCTGCGGCGCGGCGGCACCAATCTCCTGGGCGGACGCGCCGCCCTGCGCACACTCGGACCGTACGTCGCCGCCGAACTCGGCGCCACGTTTGACCTCGACCTCGCGCTCCAGTTCGGGCTCATCCCGCTCGTTGTCGAGGCACCTGATCCCGCCGATGTGCTGCGCTCGTACGCGGGACTCTACGTGCGCGAGGAAGTGCGCGCCGAAGCGCTGGTGCGTAACCACGGCGACTTTGCGCGTTTCCTGGAAGCCGTCGCCTTCTCGCACGGCGCGCAGTTGAACGTGGCAGCGCTGGCGCGCGAATGCGACATCACGCGCAAGACGGCCGAGGGCTACCTCGGCGTCGTTGACGACTTGCTGCTTGGCGTGCGTGTCCCCGTCTTTTCGCGCCGTGCGGCGCGTGCGCTGACGGTGCATCCGAAGTTCTATTTTTTCGACACCGGACTGTACCGTGCGCTGCGCGCGGCCGGGCCGCTCGATCGTCCCGAGGAGATTGCCGGCCCGGCCCTCGAAGGATTGGTGTTCCAGCATCTCCGCGCCTGGGTGGCGGCCCATCCCGACCACTCGCTCCACTTCTGGCGAACCCGTTCCGGCGTCGAAGTGGACTTCGTGGTCTACGGGCCGCGCGAGTTCGTCGCCATTGAAGTCAAGCATGGAGCGCGCCGGCGTTCGTCGGACCTTGCCGCGCTGCACGCGTTTGCCTCGGACTATCCCGAGGCGCGCACGGCGTTGCTGGACCGCGCCACACGGCATGAGGTGGAGCACGGTGTCACCTGCCTGCCGGTGGCGACGTTCCTCAAGCGCCTGCAGCCCGAGCGATCACTTGCCGAGGCGCTCTCCGCGGAGTGACGCGGCGGAGAGCGTTAGCGCTCGCAGCGTCCTCGTGTCGCGTCGAATTCCCGCGATGGCCACGGCCGCTGCGGCTCCGGCGGCACGAGGCGATGCGACATACGTTATCGACGCCCGTGCTATGGTGCGCACACATGGTGCGCACCGCGCGACTCTACCGACCCCCGCGCCGCACCCCGCCAATCCGCAACTCCACGCTCGCACGACGCGTCCCCTGGCCCACCCGCACCGCCACCTTCGCCGACTTCCGCGCACCGAACGCCGCCGTCACCCCCAGCAACCGCTCGTCGGGAATCCCGCAGGCGACAAACGTGCCGTCGCCCCCTGACACCGTGGTCAGCGTGCGCGTCTCCCACGTCAACTGCCGCCCGATCGCCGTGTGGTTCTCCTGCCACTCCACCGTCACCACGGCATCAGCCAGCGGCGCGCCGCTCTCGTCGCGCACCGTGCCGAGCAGCAACGCCGACGCCGTGTCGCCCGGCGTCGGCGGGACGCACGACGCATGCGCCGTGGCGGCTTCACCCGCCTCGCCCGGCTTCGCGGTCGCCGCACGCGACGCTGCCTTCGGCTCGTCGAGCCCGTTGGTGTACAGCAGGTCGCGACCGCGCCACATCCGCCACACCTCGCCGCCGTTCACGACCGTCCCCGCGAGCCGCGCCGTTCCCGGCGGCGGGGTCATCCGCGGCATCCGGATCTCCCATCGGTTCACAAACCAGGTGCCGTCCGATAGCCGCGTGAACTCCAAATCGCCCCCCGACTCCACGCGCTGCATCGCCAACGGCAACCCTTCGTAGCGAAACTCCATGCGCCGCAGTTCGCTCGTCGCGCGGTCCAGCCAGAGCGTGCCATTCACGTCCACGTGGTTGCGCCGGAAGTCCTGCGGCCGGAACGCCAGCCCGATCCACCCCGCGCGCGCTCCGGTTCCATCCTCGATACGCAGACAGTGCGACTCCATGAACGTCTCCGACAGCAGCACCTCGGCGTCGGGCGCCCAATACGTCGTCCCGCTCAGGTCGGCCTGCATGTATCCCACCTTGGCCAGCGAATCGGGGCGCAGGCTCCGAAACGGCTTCCGCGACGACCCTTCCTGAAACTCGCGCACCAGCGGCGACAGTTCGCGATTGCCCACCGACCGCAATTGCGAATACGTGCTGAGGCGCACCAGCGGATCGCCGTCGCCCGACCTCAGCGAGGTGCTGAGCAGCGCCTTGCGCGCCTCGTCGAACACCGTCGCCACGTTCGCTCCCGCCGAACCCGTCTGCCGGCACGACGACGTCGCCTCCGTCGTCACCGCCTGCAGCACGATGGGATCGTCCGGCAGCACCGTACGCGTCTCGCGCCGCGCGCCCGCGGCGAGCGTGAACTCGCCAATCAGCACCGGCCGGTGCCCGATGCGCAGCGCACGCAATCGCACCGCCCCCGCCGGCACGTCCATCGCGTAGCGCCCGTTGCCGTTGGTCATCGTGCGCGCCAGCACGCTGTCCGTCGCACCGCCGCGCGACGCCGCCACGATCACCCCCGATGCCGGCGTGCGGTCGGCGCGCAGCAGCGTCCCCTGCACCGATTGCGCCGACGCCGCGCCCGCCCACGCAACTAGCGCTATCCCAACCGCCGTTCGCCTCACGCGTGCAAGCTCCACGATCGCCTCATGCCCAAGGATGTACCCCCCGAGAGAAGCCAAAGGGCGGCCCCGCAAGGCCGCCCCCCTCCCTGTTCCCGTGCCTCTACTGTGCCCGCGCCCCGTGCCTCTACTGTGCCCGCGCCCCGTGCCTCTACTGTGCCCGTGCCCCGTGCCTCTACTGTGCCCGTGCCCCGTGCCTTGATTTTTTGTCCTACCGTCCCATCCGCACACGCAACTCCCCCAGCCTCCTCCTCACCGATCCATCCATCACCGTGTCGCCCACCCGCACGATCACTCCGCCGAGTATCGCCGGGTTCACCGATACGTGCGGCACCACCGTCTTCCCCAGCGCCTTCGTCAGCGCGGCCGACAACGCGGCCTGGTCCGCATCCGACATCGCTCGCGACACCGTCACCCGCGCATGCACCCGCCCTTCCTGCGCGTCGAGCAGGTTGTGGTACTCCTCCGCCACCTCGCCGAGCAGCATCTGCCGGCGGTTGCTCACCATCTTCTGCACGAAGCGCACGAAGAGCGCCGGCGCCTTGCCGTCGAGCGCCTTGCCCAGCACTTCGTTCTTCTTCCCCTCGCTCACCTGCGGCGCGGCAAGAAAGCGCTTGAACGTCTCGTCGCGCGCGAGCACGTCGGCCAGGCCGTTGATGTACGCCCCGTAACTGTCGCGGCCCGCGTCCTTGGTGGCCAGCGTCAGCAGCGCGTCCGCGTAGTTCCGCGCGATCGACGAACTCTGCATCACTTGGTTCCGATCGACGAGAGATACTTCTCGACCAGCACGCGGTTGCCGGCGTCATCGAGGTTCTTCTCGATCACCTTGGTCGCGCCGGCGATCGCCAGGTCCACCGCCTCGCGGCGCAATTCGGCGATCGCGTTCACTTTCTCCGACGCGATGTCGCGCTTGGCGCGCTCGAGCATTTCACCCTGCTGCAACTTCGTCTGCTCCAGCAGGTCGGCGCGCATCTTGTCGGCCGTCGCGCGGCCGTCGGCGATGATCTTCTGCGCGTCGGCGCGCGCGGCGTCGAGCTGCCGCTTCTGCTCGGCGAGCGACGCGGCCGCGGCGTCACGGTCGGCCTTCGCCTCGGCCATCGCGTCGCGCAGTTCCTGTTCGCGCCCTTCGACGGCGGCGAGGATCGGCTTGAAGGCGTAGCGGGAGAGGACGAAGAGCAGCACCGCAAACACCAGCACCGTCCAGAACATCAAGCCGCCCACCGGCGACAGCAGGCCGGCCTTGGGCGCCTCGGCTTCGCTGGCGAACGCCGGCGTCGCAATGACGGCAAGCATCGGCAGGACGCGGGTCAGAAAGGAACGCATGGGAATCGTGATCAGGGATAAGGAAGGAGCGGCGTGCCCGCGCACCCCGGGGCGCGCGGGCCGCCGGACTTCTCAGAACTTGAGCTGGATCAGGAACGTCACCACGACGGCAAACAGCGCGGCGCCTTCGATGAACGCGGCGAAAATCAGCGCGGCCGTCTGGATCTTGGCGGCCACTTCCGGCTGGCGGGCCATGCCCTCGACCGCCTGACCGCCCACGCGACCAATGCCGAGCCCGGCGCCAATGATGGCGAGACCGGCGCCAATGCCGGCGCCCATCATCGCCCACGCGCCCGTGTACTCCTTGGTGTACGCCGCAGCGGCCTGCAACAGGGGGAACATCATCGTGAGAACTCCCAAGTAGTGAAGTGGTACAGCCTCAGCACCCGCAACGGGTCGCCCCGCCACCTTCCGCCAACGGACCCCGGGGCCCAGCGGACATCGCCGGAACAACGTCCGGCTACTCGAAGCGCCAGTGGGTGACTCCAGCGCCGTACATCAACCGTCTACCGTCCACCGTCCACCGTCCACCGTCTCTCAATGCGCCGACTCCCTCACCAGCCCAATGAAAACGGAACTCAGCAAAGTGAAAATGAAGGCTTGCAAGAACGCCACCATCAGTTCCAGCAGCATGATCGCCACCGCCATCGCCAGCGGCGCCGGGGCAACGAGATAGCTCTGGAACGTGAAGATCACCCCGATCAGCGCCAGCACCACGATATGCCCCGCCGTCATGTTGGCGAACAGTCGGATGGCGAGCGCGAACGGCTTGGTGAGCTTCGACATCAGTTCCACCGGACTCAGGATCAGCGACAGCGGCACGCGAATGAGAAGCGGAATGTCGTGCGGCCAGAAGATGATCGTGTTGATGTACTTCCATCCCAGCGCACGCATGCCGGCCACTTCGATGACGATGAAGGTCATGATGGCCAGCGTCGCCGTCACCGAGATGTTGCCGGTGGCGGTCGCCATGTACGGGATGAGCCCGAGCAGGTTGGCGATCAGGATGAAGAAGAAGATCGTCAGCAGGTACGGCACGAAGCCCTCGCCGTGGTGCCCGACGTTCGGCAGGATGACTTCGTTGCGCATGTACAGGATGATCGCTTCAATGGCGCCCGCGATCCCACGGGGCGGAAGCCCCAGCCTGTGCCGCCTGGCGTGCGACCGCGCCGCGCCGACGAGCAGCCCGATGGCGAGCACGGCCACCACCCAGAGCATCACCACGAGCTTGGTCGGCGACGTATCGACGGTGAATGACCCGATGTGGAAGACCGGCCACCCCGAGGGGAGCGTCACCTCGTAGGCAAATCCGTGCGCCGCGTTCAGCGACGGCAGCTCCATGTGCCGTCCGTCGGTGATGTGCGGGGTGATGATATCGACCTTCTCCGCCTCCCCCCGTGCCTCTACCGTGCCCGCGCCCCGTGCCTCTACTGTGCCCGTGCCCTGTGCCTCTACTGTGCCCGTGCCCTGTGCCTTCGTCAGCCCCCCAGGCGATGCCGTCTGCGCCGCCAACGGTGCGCCGGCAGCGAGCGCGGCAAGAGCGAGAACAATGAGTCCAGACTTCATGGCTTGAGGAAGACGGGTTCGATCAGCGTGGAAACGAAGAAGAACGCAGCCAGGCTCAGCAGGGCGGGCGCGGGGGGAAACCCCAGCAGCCGAATGCCGATCAGCGCGTACAGAACGAGCGTCAGGAACCGCAACAGCATGCCCGCGCCCCATCCGGCCATGACATGCGCCGACAACAGCACGCGAACGAAGAGGAAGCCGATGATCTGGATGCCGAGCGCGATGAGCGCCGAGAACCAGATCGCCTGCTGGGCCAGCGGGCTCGGCCAGAGACGCGTCAGCAGCCAGGCCAGCCCCAGAATCAGCGCCAGCGACCCCCCGGCGAAGGCCAGGATGCGCCTCACCGCCCCTCCCGATCCAGCCGGTCCTGCTCCTCTTGCTGGCGTTCGGCTGCCTTCAGGTTGCGATACATGCTATAGAAAGCCGCCGAAGCGCCGATAAACACACCAAGGATCAGGAACCAGGGCGAGGTACCAAGCCTGGCGTCCACCCACTTGCCGATGTACAGGAAGAAGAGGAGCGACAGCACGAACTGCAGTCCGAGTCCCATGAACTGGGCCCCCGGACCAGACCGGAAAGCTCCCCGGTCGAGCAGGGGATCCGAGCGTTTGCCCGTGTTCTTCGAGTCACTCGCCACAGCCTTCAAAATTATCCGCCTGCGAATTCTTTCGCAAGCGAAACTGCCTTGGTTTTCGCTCTGTGGAGGGCCTTTCGGCCTCCTCTCGCCGGCCGACGAAGGTCGGGCGTTCACGTGGACAACTCGATGCTGGACCGCTTGCCCGGTTTCCCGAGCCCGCTCACGAATTCGATTTCGGTCAAAACGACCGTCGATAAGCTGGTCGATGCACCAAGTGTCGGTCGCACAGGGACTTGGGGAGTGACCGGCGGTTTGACGGATCGTCAAACTGTCGGTAAGTTGAACGGCGATGCAGTGTGATCCGTCCCACGCGGATCACAAATGTTCGCCCTAATTGGCGAAGAGCAATGAACGGTCGCGTTACTTTCGTGATGCTGGTCATCGCCGTGCTCGCGTTTGCGTGCACGCGTTCGCGTAGTACCGAGCTGCTCTCGACCGCGAAATCCTCGCACAAGAAGGGCGCGGCCGTGGCCTCGTCGTTCGATGTCCGCGTGGACGATCGCGTGCACTTCGCATTGCGCGTGCGCAATGACGGCGACCGCAAGGTCGAGGTGAACTTTCCCAGCGGGATGACGCACGACATCGCGGTGCTCGACGAGAGCGGCCGGCAGGTGTGGCGCTGGAGCGAGGGTCGTCTGTTCACCGCCGCCTATCAGAACAAGGTGCTGCGCAGCGACGACACGCTGTCGTTCTCCGAGTCGTGGACGCCGGCCGTGCCCGGGCGGTATACCGCGGTGGCCCGCCTCGTGTCGAACAACTATCCGCAGGTGCAGCGCGTCGCGTTCGCCGTGCGCTGAACATTCCGGGAAGTACCGCGTAGTTGATCGGGCGCCCTTCCACACGGAAGCGGCGCCCCTAGTTTTGTAGGGCACTCGGCCGTCTGCCGTCCGCCGTCCGCCGTCATTATCCCCGATCACTGCCCTGATGACCGACACTCGCGATCTCGAGCTTCTCGACCGCCTCAAGGTGGCGCACCGGCTGATGGCCGACGAGATCGGGCGGCGCATCATTGGCCAGCACGACGTCGTGGACAGCATGGTATCGGCGATCCTCGCCGGCGGCCACGTGCTGCTCATCGGCGTGCCGGGGCTGGCCAAGACGCTGCTCATCCAGACCATCGCCGAAACGATCGACATGCAATTCTCGCGCGTGCAGTTCACGCCCGACCTGATGCCGAGCGACATCACGGGGACGGAGCTGCTCGAGGAGGATCACGGCACGGGGAAGCGGTCGTTCACGTTTTCCAAGGGGCCGGTGTTCGGCAACATCGTGCTCGCCGACGAGATCAACCGCGCGCCGCCCAAGACGCAGGCGGCGCTGTTGCAGGCGATGCAGGAGCACACGGTGACGGTCGCCGGCAACACGTATCCGTTGCCCGAGCCCTTCTTCGTGTTGGCGACGCAGAACCCGATCGAGCAGGAAGGCACGTACCATCTGCCCGAAGCGCAGCTCGACCGGTTCATGTTCGAGTTGCGAGTGGGGTATCCGACGCGGGAAGAGGAAGAGCGGATCGTGACCACCACCACGGGCTCGGGGTCGCAGGAGCTGCGCGCGGTACTCAAGGCCGAAGAGATTCGCGAGATGCAGCGCCTGGTGCGCCGTCTGCCGGCGCCGCCGAGCGTGGTGAAGTATGCGGTGGACCTGGCGCGCAGCACTCGGCCGGGCGAGCCTGGGGCGAGCGAGATGGTGAAGAAGTACATCGCGTTTGGCGCGGGACCGCGCGCGGGGCAGAACCTGGTGCTGGGGGCGAAGGCGCGGGCAGCGATGGACGGGCGGCCGGTGGCGGACCTGGATGACGTGCGGTCGATCGCGTTCAGCGTGCTGCGGCACCGGATCGTGCTGAACTTTCAGGCGGAAGCCGAGGGCGTGGGGGTCGAGAGGATTCTCAACCTCAAGTAGCGGCGGGTGACGGCGCGGAGCGCGCGCCCCCTGTCGCGCCTCCGCCGGCGGTGACAGAATGACGCGGGAGTGACGCCGTCTCATCCTTTCACCGCATGGATCACGACGTCGTGAACCGCCTGATTGTCCGCGGCCTTGGCCGAGCCGAGTTGTCCCTGGGAGCGTTGGAGCTTGTGCCCGACGCCGGGATGCTCTTTCCGCTGGCGCTGGTGTTGGCGCAGCGGGCGGGGGAGCGTATTCCGCGGTGCGAGCTGATCGAGCTCGTGTGGCCGGCGAGCTGCGAGGGGCCGGGTCGGCATTCCATGCGGCAGGCGCTGTATCGGCTGCGGAAGGCCGGGCTGCATTGCGACGATGCCCCGGACGAGGTGCGTGTGGATCCCGCCTCGATCGAGAGCGACATCACGGATGCGCTGCGCCACGACTGGCCGTACCGGGCGGAGCCGGAGGAGATCGAGCGCGCGGCCAGCCTGCTGCCGGGATTCGCGCCGCCCGAGGGCAGTCCGCTCGCGGACTGGCTCGATCAGTTGCGGTCACGCGTGGGATTGCAGTACCGCCGCGCGACGTTGCATCGCATCGGGATGGCGCGCCGCGAGGGGCGCTGGCTCGAGGTCGACCACTGGGGGCTGATGCTGCTGCAGGCCGACCCGCTGAACGAGGAAGCGACGCTGGCGCGGGCCGAGGCGACGGCGATGCGGGGGGCGAAGTTCGAGGCGCTGGAGATCTTGAACACGTACATGCACGAGATCGGCGACCATGCCCGGGTGATCGGGCTGCCGGCCCGGCTGCTCAAGCGGCGCATATCCGAATTGACCGACACGTCGATGCGGCGGGTGACGGCGACGTCGGCGCCGTTCATCGGGCGGCACGATCTGCTCGCCAGAGGGCACGACGCGTTGGAGCAGGCGCGGGGCGGCGAGGCGGCGGTGTTGTGGTACGTCGGGCCGCCCGGGATCGGGAAGTCGCGGTTGCTGCGGGAGCTGGCGCGTGCGTCGCGGATGGCGAGCTGGTACACGGTGGTCGCGGATGCGCGGCCGTCGTACGAGGAGCGGCCGTTTGCCTTGCTGACGGAGTTGCTGCCGCAGATTCTGGATGCGCCGGGCGCGCTGGGCGCCGACCCGCAGGCGCTGACGCTGATGCGGCAGATGGGGCGGGCGGACACGGGCGAGGAGCCGCTGGCGCCGGAGGAGGCGCGCGGGCGGCAGTTCGCGGTGTACCTCAGTTGGGTCGAGCTGATGGAGGCGGTGCTGGGCGAGGTACCGTTGGCGGTGTTCGTGGACGACGCGCAGTGGAGCGACCCGATCACGCTGCTGATGCTGGCGCGGTTCCTGGAGGGGCACGCGTCGGCGAAGTTGGCGGTGATTTTGGGGACGAGGAGGATGCCGAGGAGGGAGGATACGGCCGCACAGCGAATGCTCGGATCGACCCAGGAACGCGTCTTGCCGTTGACCGACGAAGAGATGCGAGTGTTCACGCGAGCAGTGGGACTAAGCGACGATACCGAGTTCGAAGAGGTGACGCGCCGACTCGGGGCGGCGAGCGGCGGGAATCCTCTCTTCCTCGGACACTTGGTTCACCAACACCAGAACTACGGCGACTTGTCCGTGATGCCAAGCGACCTTGCAACGCTGATCGACGCGCAAATGCGAGACCTTTCGCGAGAGGCGATGCAACTACTGCAGGCGTGCGCGTTGCTCGGCCAGCATGCCACACTTCCGCGAGTGGAGCGGGTACTTGGCGTTGGTGCAGCGACACTCGTCTCGCCATTTGGGGAACTCGACGATGTGCTGGCGCTCCCGTCTGAGCCGGGGCAGTTTCTGACGCCGCACGACCTATGGACGGAGCGCGTACGACGCGGAATGTCAGCCGGAGTGTTTCGATGCCTTGCCGTCTGCGCTGCGAGAGTACTTGAGGTAGACGCGCAGACGGAAGGCGGTATTGACATCTACTGGGACGCCGCACGACTCTATCAGGAGAGCGGCGAGAAGCGCCTCGCCTACACAGCCATGATGACGTGCGCGGAGTATCTGACCCGTTCTGGAGCGACACTTGAATCGTGTCGCGCGTTCGCCGCAGCAGTGGCAGTTTCCGACGGCCCGCGCGCGTTGCATGTCGCGCTCTCAGGGCAGCTCCGCGACCTACATGCGATGGGCGAGTACGCTTCCGCAATGCCGATCGTGGCCCGTCTTCGTCAACTCAGCAAAGAAGAACACGACTGCCTCCTAACGGCCGAACAGGAAATCCTAGCGCTGGAGATCGCGCACTTCTCTGGAGCCAACGAGTCGATGCAGGCAGAGCTTTCGTTCTTGGCAGCCGATCCTTCCTTGAGCCCGGAGAGTCGCCTTCATGCGATTCGGATCGGCCTAATTACCGCGGACAATTTTCATGATCAATTGTCTCAACGCCAATTCTCCGAAGCCTTGGCGTCGGTACATGAGACACCTGCGGATGTTCTCTACTTGCTGCGAGCGCAGGTTGTCGATCTCACGCTTCGAGGACTCTTTGAGGAAGCCTGCGATCTCACGAGTCGTCTACTTTCCGATTCTCGCCGGCGGCCGAATCGGGCCAACCTTCTCGCGGACCTCCGCTTTTGTTCAATTCCATTTAGAAGAGGAGGAAGACCGTCGAGTGCGCTAGCACTTCTTGAGGAAGCACAATCGCTTTCCAAGAAATTCGGATTCTCTTACGGCCAGTTCCGCGCTGCGGACATGCGTGCCGGACTCCTGCTGGACTACTACGACCTTCCAGCTGCCGCGGAAGCCTTGCAGGAGGCTGAGGGGCTCTTCGAAGGTTCTCTCGGCTCGTTCATGCGCGAATCGCTTAACTTGACGTGGGCCTTCTGGCATCTTGCGGTAGGCAATTCAGACGGAGCATGGCGGATAACAAAGGATATTGCACCGTTTGATGCGTCGAACGCCTCGCGTCACGCAATACTGGCGGCTGCCTTGCAGCTTCGGTTCTGTGTACTTGATCGGCGATACGACGACGCGGAAGGTATCCTCGAACACTTGAACACGCGGCACACAAACGTGCTCCGTCACGGCGGGTCTGACCAAGTCGCACTCGCGATATACGAGGCGTTCTTCGCGCTTCGCGGCGAAGACACGGCAAAGGAATTTGCCCGCGACTACATTCTGGAGAAACGCAAAGAACGCTTCCTGCCACCTCCAGCGATGCGAATCAGCTAGGCAGAGGTCGACGGCAGTTGTTGCGAATAGCGCGGCGATTCAACATCGTCCGTCGAATCGCCCGCCAAGTCCACAGGGAATTCCCGCGCCGCAATTTCAACTTCGAGTTGAAGGTCCTTCCAGTGCTGCGTCATCAGTATGGTCGAGCAAATGTGCGGATCGAACTGAATTCCTGCGACTCTTTCAAGTTCGACTTGCACGTCATCCATAGATCTCGACGGTCGATAAGGCCTGACCGTCGTCATTGCGTCCATCGTATCCGCGATAGTGATGATGCGTGCACCAAGCGGGATCGCATCACCAGCAAGTCCATCGGGATAACCCTGCCCGCCCCAACTCTCGTGGTGACCCCGAACCGCCGACACGATCGACTTGAATTGCGAGACCTTTGAGACAAGAATGGCACCCTTTGCCGAATGCGTCTTCATAATCTCGAATTCAGCTTCCGTCAACTTCCGAGGCAAACGAAGGATTGGGGCAAACTCCTCATGAATCTTGCCGACGTCGTGCAATAGCGCCGCGGTGCCGATCTCCTCGACCTGCCTTGCAGACAGTCCGACGATACGAGCTATTACGTGGCTGTAGCGAGATACTCGCTGCGAATGGCCAGAGGTATAAGGATCGCGGGCCTCAATGGCAGCAACCATCAGCTGGAGCAATTCTTCGTTGATCTGCTCCAAGTAGAAGACACTCTTGTATAGCTGCCGAATTCCTACCATCGGCAATGCCACGAGGAATGACCAAAGGTAGCCAAGCCTCACGTACATCAACGCGAAAATGAGAACCAGCGGCAGCGCGAGCACGTCGTTGACCAGCGTACTCCTGGACGTGACGTAAAGCTCCCGGCGGAATGACGTGCGGTTCGAGACTGACAGGACGCCGCTTACCACGATGCGGTTCGTGGCCATGTATGTGGCGAACATCGCTATGAACGCAAGCACATTTGGACTGCTGTGCAGCAGCGATTCGCCACCCATGGCAAGGTACACGAGGATGGCGACGGCAACGGCAAACAAGTGTTGCGAGACGTTGAACAGAAACTTGATCCGCTCCCGGCGACTGAGCAACTCGGTCAGCGTGATCGAACAAACAACACTCGCGAGTGCCGCTCCGTTCGGAGAAAGAGCGGCGATTGAGAGGTACGGCAGGAAAGCGATCGTCCCCATCTGTCCCGCACCGCGTCGATAGCCGAGAAGGTGCGCGAGGACGCCAAACGCAAAGAAGAAACTTGCCGCTATAGTATCTGCATGTTCCCACGGCTTCGTTGACCGAACGACCTCAATGGTGGCGAACAGCGTGAACGCGCTGACCGCCAACACATAGATATGAGTACGCCTAGTCGTCGTTGGGGCCATGGTGATTATTGAAACGCGAGGATCCCGCTCCCGTGCCCTACGCTTTGCCTAGACCCAAGTAATCGAATCGCTCAGGAAGAAGCCCAGTAGGAATTTAAGCATGTGAGTGTCACCTCCCTTTCGCAGAGTCACGGCGTGCGCTCGCATCACCGTGCTGCCGCTTGGGTTGGCTCCGCTCATGGTGCTCTTCTGCACCGGTACCGCTCAGCTCGTTTGTACTCGCCCGGGAACGGGAACCCCACTGTCTGTTGTCCGCTGCGCGTTGAACCAGCCTACGTCGCCTGGCCCGCCACCCAACGGTTCGTCGCATCCAGCACCGCCAGCACCGCCGCGGTCTCCATGCTCTCCTTCACCTCGGCGCTCCCGGTCACCAACGCCATCTCGCGCGCCAGTTGCACCGTCACGCCCACAAACACGAACGTCCGCTCGAACGCCTCCACCAGCACGCACCCCTCCAGCCTCGGCCGCGCTCGCACGCTCCCGGCACTGCCGGCCAACGCCTCCATCGCCGCGCGCGCCGCCACCTCCGCCCGGTTGTGATCCCCGCCGTATCGCGTCGCCTCGCCCACGAACGTCTGATCGCCACGCCGCAGCGTCACCCGGCACGTCACGCCCTTCGATCGCGACCCGTGCAGCTCGACATCGTCGAAATACATCGTCCGACCCGCCGCCACCCCCGCCGCCGCAATGCCAGCCGCCGCACGCGCGGCTGAGGGCGCTGGAACCGCAGGCGCGGCTGACGCCGAGGATTCCACAGCCGCCGCAGCCGCCGCGGCGGCCGCCTCCGCCGATACCCCACCCGCCGGCGAAGGCCGAGCATTCGTCGTCGCCACGCTCACCTTGCGATGATCCACCCGCATCCCGAGATGCGCCATCAGCGCACTCTCCACATTGCGCACCATCGCCTTCGGCGCCGTCTCACCCGTCGTCAGCACGTGAATCGTCCCCACCCCACCGCTCTCCGTGGGCACGATCCGCACACTCACCACCCCGGGCAGCGTCCCAATCAGCTCCTCCGCCCGTTGCAATGGCAGCACCGTCCCGGCAATCACCGGATCCGAGCCTGAATGCGCTGAGTGGCTCAATCGTCCCGCCTGCGAAAAGGAAGTGCCGTGAAATGACACAGCGACCGGCGCGACGCTCCACAACGGCAAGAGGCCCGAGCCCACCTCGGCCCGGCCATGCCATCTGTTTCCGTCGCCCTCGTGCTGTCCTGCCTGCAGCCGCGCCGGACCTTACTCGTCCGCCGTGCCGAGATCGTCCGGAACCCCGTATTCCTTCAGCTTGCGGTACATCGTCCGCTCGCCGATGTCGAGTATTTCCGCTGCTTTACGACGATTGCCGCGCGTCCCTCGCAACGCCGCCTCGATGGCCAGCCGCTCGATCTCCGCCATCGTCATGCCGGGCGTAATTAGCACCCCATTGCCCTGGCGCGCCATGCCGGGAGGTTCGATCCCCACCCCCGACCCAAGGCTCGCCACCAACCTTCCGTCCGCGGCATTCAACTGATGCAGCACCCCGCGATCCTCGTCCACCCGCCGCCGCAACTCCTCCATCTGCAGCTTGAGCTCCAGCAGGCTGCGCACGATGAACTCGAGCTCGCGGCCTTCCGCCTTGGCCCCCTCGCGCAGCATCGGGCCGATGGCGATGGGCAGCAGGCGGTCGTTCCCTCCCTCGCGAATGGCCGGCGGAATGTCGCCCAGCCCGATCTCGCGGCCGTGCGCCAGCACCACCATGCTCTCCATCAGGTTGCGCAGCTCGCGCACGTTCCCCGGCCAGGCATAGTTCACCAGCGCGTCCATCGCCTCGCCGCTGATGCCGTGGAACTCGCGTTCGTGCAGCGTGGCGAACTCGTGCACGAACCGCCGCACCAGCAGCCCGATGTCGCTGCGCCGCTCGCGTAGCGGCGGCAGGTAGATGCGCAGGACGTTGAGCCGGTAGTACAGGTCGGCGCGGAATTCCCCCGCCGCCACGTGGTCCTTGAGCGCGCGGTTCGTCGCCGCAATCACCCGCACGTCCACCGGTATCGCCTGCGTGCCGCCCACCCGCGTCACCTGCCGCTCCTCGAGCACGCGCAGCAGCTTCACCTGCGTGCTCTGCGGAATCTCCCCGATTTCGTCGAGGAAGATCGTCCCTCCGTGCGCCAGCTCGAACCGCCCAAGACGTCGCTCCGCCGCCCCGGTGAACGACCCTTTCTCGTGGCCGAACAGCTCGCTCTCGAGCAGCGTCTCGGGCAACGCTCCCACGTTCACGGCGATGAACGGCTTGCCGCGCCGAGGACTCAGTGAATGAATGGCGCGCGCCACGAGCTCCTTGCCCGTGCCGCTCTCCCCTTCCACCAGCACCGTGCTCGTCACCGGCGCCATCTGCTCCACCTGCACCAGCACCTCGCGCACCGCGTCACTCTCGCCCCACAATCCCGTCAGAATCGCCAGCCGGTGGCGGTCGAGCAGGCGCCGCACGGTCTGCGCCACCTCCTCGGCCGCCACGGGCTTTGTGATCACCTCGCTGAAGCCGATCTGCTTGAGGCGCAGTTCCATGCCCGCATCGCCGACGTCAGCCAGCCCGACCATGGCCGTCCCCAGCCAGAGCTGGTCGCGCACGATGGCCACCGTCTGCGCATCGAGCAGCGCCCCGGAAAAGACAATCACGTCGGGCCGCCGCCTCTGAACCGCGCCCGGCAGATCGTCCATCGGCGACACGACAAACGTCTCGATGTCCGGCACGGCCTCGAGGAGCGCATTCAGGCGCACCGCGGGCTCGACATCGGTGAGGGTGATCAGGACGCGCAAGGTGGCAGATGGTAGATGGTAGAGGGCTGACGGCGGACGGCGGACGGCGGACGGCGGACAGGAACGCGATCTGCCGTCCGCCCTCCGCCGTCTGCCGTCTGTTACTTATGGCTTCCGTTCTTCCAGAACGGCATCTCGCAGATCGTCGCCGTCACGCGCTTGCCGCGCTGGTCGATCTCGACCTGGTTCCCGACCACCGCATGCGCGGCGGGCACGTAGCACGTCCCGATGGGGAGCCCGCACGACGGGCTCATCGTCCCGCTGCACACGGTGCCGCTGGGCGCCCCCTTCACGAACACGGGATAGCCGTGCCGCGGGAACGCCTTGTCGGCGATCGTGAAGCCGACGAGCTTGCGCGGCACGCCGGCCGCCTTCTGCGTCTCGAGCGCCGCCTTCCCCACGAAATCGCCCTTCTTCATCTTCACCAGCCAGCCGAGGTTGGCCTCGAGCGGCGTCACCGTATCGTCGATGTCGTTGCCGTACAGCGCCATCCCCATCTCGAGCCGCAGCGAATCGCGGCAGCCGAGTCCGACGGGCTGCACCTTGCCGGTGGCCATGATCGCGTCCCACACGACCCGGGCGTCCTTGACGTCGTGGTACAGCTCGAAGCCGTCCTCGCCCGTGTACCCCGTGCGCGAGATGATCATCGGCCCCACGCCGGCGACGTTGCCATCGGTGAAGTGGTAGTACCCGATGGCGTCGAGGTTGGTGTCGGTGAGCTGCGCGAGGATTTCCTGCGCCTTGGGCCCCTGCAGGGCGAGCAGGGCGATCCGGTCGCTGATGTCCTCGAGCGTGCAATTGAACTTGCCCACGTACTTGCTGATGTGCGCGAAATCCTTGTCCTTGTTCGACGCGTTCACGACCATCATCACATGGTCGTTGCTGCGGAAGTAGACCAGGCAGTCGTCGACGAACGTGCCGTTCTCGTAGAGAATCCCCGAGTAGTGCACCTGGCCGCTGGCCAGCGCGGCGACGTTGTTGCTCGTGACGTAGTTCACGAACTCCATGGCCTGGGGTCCGGTGATCTTGAACTCGCCCATGTGGCTCACGTCGAACACGCCGCAAGCGGTCCGCACGATATTGTGCTCGGCGGTAATGCCGGTGGGGTACTGCACCGGCATCTCGAAGCCGGCAAAGGGAACCATCTTGGCGCCCAGAGCAACGTGCTGGGCGTGGAACGGCGTCTTGAGCAGGGTGGCGTTTTCGGCGGACACGGGACGTTCTCGCATCGGGCAATTGGCCCGTTGAATGGGTCGAGAAAGTGGCGCGGAGGGATTTCACGCGCAGGGTGAATATGCCGAAGTGGCAGATTGCATGGTAGGGTTGAACGGCGCCCCGACGTTCGCCGCGATCCGCCCTGCCTTGACCGCGCTCCTTGGCGGGAGCGAGTGTATGATTCGCGCGGCGCCCGACGCCACGCGCCCGCCAGGCGCCGTTGCCAGATGCCATGCTCCTGCAAGGCGCAAGCAAAGTCCTCCACTTTTTCCCGCCCCCCCCCCCCCCCGAACTTTCCGTGACGACTCCGCATCTCTTGCTCATCAACCTCGGCACGCCGCGCCTTCCCGAGGCGGACGCGGTGCGCGAGTTCCTGCTCGAGTTCCTGAGCGACCGGGACGTGGTGGACCTGCCATCGTGGCTCTGGCAGCCCTTCCTCAAACGCGTCGTGCTGCGACGGCGCCCGGCGCGCGTCGCGGAGTTGTACCGCTCCATCTGGTCGCCCGGAGGATCTCCGCTGCGTGTCGAGACCGAGCGGATGGTAGCGGCCTTGCGCGCGCGGGCGGCAGGCCGCTTTACCGTGAGCACGGCCTACCGCTACGGCGAGCCGTCGCTCGACGCCGAGATGGTGCGCCTCGCTCGAGAGAGCGCCGGCGCCGTGGTGGCGGTGCCGCTCTTCCCTCAATGCACCGGCGCGACCACGGGCACCGCCTTGCAGCGCGCGGAAGAAGCGGCGGTCAGCGCCTGCATCGCGCAACGGTTCGTGCCGTCGCTCATTTCCCCCGACGACCCGGGGTACGTGCGCGCCCTCGCCGACCGGTGCCGCTCGGCGCTCGCCGGCGCCGACGTCGAGCATCTCGTCGTTTCGTTTCACGGCATCCCGGTGCGGTACGACCGGCGCGAGGCGCATCTCTACACGCAGCACTGCGCGTCAACCACGCGGGCACTGCTCGCCGCCCTCGACTGGCCGGCCGAACGGAGCACGTTGTCGTTCCAGTCGAAGTTCGGGTTCGAAGCATGGCTCACACCGGCCACCGCCGACGTGCTGCCCGCGCTCCCCGCGCGCGGCATTCGGCGCGTGGCGGTGATCACTCCGGGCTTCCTGACCGAAGGACTCGAAACGCTCGAGGAGATCGGCATTCAGGGGTGCGAGTCGTTCATGCACGCGGGAGGCGAGGCCTTCGTCCGCATCGGCGCGGTCGAGGCGCATCCGGCCATGCTCGATTCGCTCGAAGCGGCGGTCTTGCGGCACGGCGGGTAGCGCCCGCCCCGGCCATGACAAAACCGTGACATTCGCGGCGGCGTGGGCCATAGACTTCCCACCCTGGCAGTCGCGAAGGACGTCCAGCGGAGCATCGACGCGTGCGCACCATCGGAGTGGTTGGCTTGTCGTGGCGGAACCGCCGCGCCAGCCTGATGAACGAACTGACCATCGCCCGCGAGGATCGCGCCGAGCGGTTGCCGCGTCTGGCCGAAGCGCTGGGGGCCACCGAACTGGTGTACCTCGCCACGTGCAACCGCGTGGAGGTGGCGTTCGCCGGTGACGGACGCGTGCCGCTGGCCGCGTACCGCCGCCGCGTATTCACGGCGCTCTCCGGACGCGAGCCGGCGGCGTCGGAGGCCGAACACGCACTCAAGGCATGGCAGGGCGAAGGGGCGGTGGAGCACCTGTTGCTCGTCGCGGCCGGCCTCGATTCGGCACGTGTCGGCGAGAACGAAATCACGAGCCAGTTGCACGATGCGTTCGTGCTCTCCAAGGAACTCGGCCTCGTCGGTGCGGGTCTCGAGCCGCCGTTCACCGAAGCGTTCCGCGTGGCCAAGCGCGTGCGCCCGCTCACCGAGGGGAAGATCGGCAAGGTGTCGCTCTCGCAGGTCGCGGCGCGACTCGTCCGCAACCATCTCGAGGGACAGGGCGGCACCGTCGCCCTGGTCGGCATCTCCCCCATGACGATGCAATGCGCCGATGAGCTGCGCGATGCGGGCGTGCCGCTGCTGGTGGTGAACCGCACCGCGGAGCGCGGCGCCGCGTACGCCGCGACCATCGGCGCGCGGCACCAGTCGCTCGACGCCTTCCGCGCGTCCCCCGAGTGCGTGTCTGCGGTGGTGCTGGCCACTGGTGCCAAGGATCCCGTGCTCGGACGCGCCGACCTCGAGCGCCTCGCGGCGCGCGCGCCGGCCGGCATGTCGCCGCTTATCGTCGACCTCGGCGTGCCGCCCAACGTGCGGGCCGAGGATGCGCTGGCCGCCGACGTGCCGCGCCTGGGTATGGAAGACGTCACCGAGGCCGCCACGGAAGATCGCGACCGCGTGCTCCTCGAATTCACCGAGGCCCGCACGCTGGTGGACGATGCGCTCACCGACCTGCGCCGCCACACCGCCGACCGGCTCGTCGGCCCGATGATTGCCGAACTGCGCCTGCGCTACAAGCACACGGCCGTCGAAGGCGTCGACCGCCTCTTCCAGAAGGAACTCGCCGGCCTCGGCGAGCCGCAGCGCGAAGCGGTCGTCCGCTGGGCCGAGACGCTGTCTCGACGCTTTGCCCACCTCCCGGCGATCGGATTGCGCGAACTTGCCTTCCGCGTTGGCCCCTCGGCCGTCGAAGCGTTCTTTGACGGCGTCGACCCTCAACTGGCGCGCGAATTGCACGCCGCGGTGGAACGCGCGGGGATGGATGCCGCGTTTGAAACTGACCCGGAGATGCAGTGACCCTTCGCATCGGAACGCGCGGCTCGGCGCTCGCCCTCGCGCAGGCCAACGACGTGGCGCGGCGCCTCAAGGCGCAGGGCCACGAGAGCACCATCGTGGTGATCTCGACATCGGGCGACCGCGTGACGGATCGCTCGTTCGCCGAGGTGGGCGCGTTCGGCGTCTTCGTGCGCGAAATCGAGACGGCGCTCAGCGAGGGGCGCGTGGACGTCGCGGTGCATTCCTTCAAGGACCTGCCGTCCACCGGCCCGGCGGATCTGGCCATCACCGCGGTACCCGAGCGCGTGGACGTGGCCGACATCCTGCTGGCGCCCGCGGCCAGTCTCGAAGGGGACGGCCTGCTTCCGTTGCGCCACGGGGCCCGCGTCGGCACGTCGTCGGCACGGCGCAAAGCATTGTTGCAGCACTTCCGTCCCGACCTGCGCATCGAGCTGCTGCGCGGCAACGTTCCCACGCGGGCCCGCGCGATCGTCGACGGAAAGTTCGACGCCATCGTGCTCGCGGCGGCCGGCCTCTTTCGCCTGCAGCGCAACGGCGACGCGCTGCCGCCCCTCGAGAGCGCGGGCATCGCGACGCTGCGCCTCGATCCGGCGCAGTTCGTGCCTGCCCCCTCGCAGGGGGCCGTGGCGGTGCAGACGCGTCGCGACGATGCGGCGGTGAACGCCGCGGTCGCATCCATTGACGATGCGGCGGTGCGCCGCGCGCTCGCCGCCGAGCGCGGAGCGCTCGCCCGCGCCGACGCGGGCTGCACGTTGCCATTCGGCGCGTGGTGCCGAGCGCTCGACGGCGGGCTGCTGCATCTCATCGCGGTGCTCGCCGACGACGCGGGCGTGCTCGCTCGCGCCGAGGCGACTGGGAACGATCCCGACGTGTTGGCCACCGAGGTGTGGATGCAGTTGGCGCCGGCGCGTGCCGGATGGACGGCGCGATGAACGTGGCGGCACTGGTGGGACGGCGCGTGCTGGTGACGCGCGCGGCGGATGACGCCGCGGCGTGGGCGCGGCGGCTCGAAAACATCGGCGCCGTGCCCGTGCTCTTTCCGTGTCTCACGACCGTCCGCATCGAAGACCACGCGACCGTGCAGCAACTGCGCGACGGCGTGGCGAATGCCGACTGGCTCGGCCTCTCGTCGCGCCGCGGCGTGGACGCGGCGGCGGCGCTGCTCGGCGCTCCGCTCCCGGCCCGGGTGCGGGTGGCGGCAGTGGGGCCAGCCACCGCCCGAGCCGCGACCGAGGCGTGGGGTCGCGTCGATCTCGTTGCCACGCTGCCGACCTCCGAGGGACTGGCCGCCGAACTCTCGAGAACGGTGCCGCTCGGCGAAAACGCGCCGGCACCGCTCGTCGTGCTCGCCGGTGCGCTCGACGGGCGGCGCGAAGCCGAGTCGCTGTTGCTCACCCGCGGCTGGCGCGTACTGACGGTGGCGGTCTACCGGACGGTGCCGACGCCGGCGTCGGACGAACGCGTGAACCTCGACACGGTGGCGCCGGACGATATTCTGCTCGCCAGTCCGTCGGCCGTGACAGGACTGCTCAACCGGGCCGTGCCTTCGCGCACGGCACGCATCTTCACCATCGGGCCCACGACCACGGCCGCCGCGCGTGCGGCGGGGCTGGTCGTAACCGCGGAAGCGCGGCGCCCGGGACTCGAAGGCCTGCTGGAGGCCATGCAATGACCGACATCCTGACCCCCGGGCGCGTGCGCCCGCGCCGGCTGCGCAACAGCGCCGCCCTGCGTGATCTCGTCGCCGAAACGCGCGTCAGCGCGTCGCAGCTCATGATGCCCCACTTTGTGCTGCCCAAGGAGAAGGGCGAAGAGGCCATTGCGTCGATGCCCGGCATCTCCCGCTACGGCATCGAGAACCTGGTGCGGGCCGTTGGCGCCGACCTCGAACTCGGCATTCGCACCGTGCTGCTGTTCGGCGTGCCCAAGCCGGGCGCCAAGGACGCGACCGGCAGTTCGGCGGCCGATCCCAAGGGCACGGTACCGCTCGCGGTCGCCGCGCTCAAGAAGGCGTTCGGGTCCGACATCGTAGTCGCCACCGACGTCTGCCTCTGTGCCTATACCGACCACGGCCATTGCGGTGTCATCGAACACGGCTATGTGCAGAACGACAAGTCGCTCAAGCCGCTCACGGCGATGGCGCTCGCTCATGCGCGCGCCGGCGCCGACCTCGTGGGTCCGTCGGACATGATGGACGGCCGCATTGGCGCCATGCGCGACGGACTCGACAAGGAAGGCTTCACCGAAACGGGCATCATGTCGTACTCGGTGAAGTACGCGTCGGCCTACTACGGCCCGTTCCGCGACGCCGCCGACTCGGCCCCACAGCACGGCGACCGGCGCAGCTACCAGATGGACGTGCGCAACGGGGCCGAGGGCGAGCGCGAAGCGCTGCTCGACGCGGCCGAGGGAGCCGACATCCTCATGGTCAAGCCGGCGCTGGCCTACCTCGACGTGATCCGCCGCGTGCGTGAGATCTCGTCGCTGCCGCTCGCTGCGTACAACGTGTCGGGCGAGTACTCGATGGTGAAGGCGGCGGCGGCCAACGGCTGGGTGGACGAGGCGCTGGTGGTGCGCGAGAACCTTCACGCGATCGTGCGCGCCGGGGCGAGCATCATCATCAGCTACCACTCGCGCGACGCGCTGCGGGGACGCTGGTTGTGAGCGGCGGGCCGGGGTCGGCGGCATGGATGGCGCGCGCCCAGCGCGTCATTCCGGGGGGCGTGAGTTCGCCGGTGCGCGCGTTCGGCGCGGTCGGCGGCACGCCGCTGGTGTATCGTCGCGGCGAAGGCGTGAGCATGGAGGACGTCGATGGCCGCACGTACATCGATTTCGTCTGTTCGTGGGGGCCGCTGATTCTCGGGCACGCGCACCCCGAGGTGCGCGCGGCCATTCACGCGGCGGTCGACCGCGGCACGTCGTTCGGCGCTCCGGGCGAAGCCGAAATCGAACTGGCCGAGCTGATCGTCGGCTGGTACCCCGGCCTCGAACAGGTGCGGTTCACGTCGTCGGGCACCGAGGCGACGATGAGCGCCATCCGCGTGGCGCGCGGTGCCACGGGACGCGACGCCATCATCAAGTTCGCCGGCTGCTACCACGGCCATGCCGACCATTTGCTCGTCGCGGCGGGGTCGGGGCTCATCACCTTCGGGCATCCGTCGTCGGCCGGAGTGCCCGAGGCGTTCGCGCGCGAAACCATCGTCCTTCCCCTCGACGACATCGACGCCATGACGTCGATGCTGCGCAAGGAAGGCCACCGCATCGCCGCCGTTATCATCGAACCGGTGCCAGCCAACAACGGATTGCTGCTGCAGCGCATGGAATTCCTGCGCGCGCTGCGCGCCGAGACCGAGCGGGCAGGCACGATTCTCATTTTCGACGAAGTGATCAGCGGCTTCCGGCTGGCGCGCGGCGGCGCGGCCGAGCACTACGGCATAACGCCCGACATGGTCACGTTCGGCAAGGTCATCGGCGGTGGGCTGCCCGTGGGCGCGTTCGGCGGGCGCCGCGACATCATGCGGCACCTCGCTCCGCTCGGCGCGGTCTATCAGGCCGGCACGCTGTCGGGCAACGCGGTGGCCATGGCAGCGGGCATTGCCACGCTGCAGATCCTCGAGCGCGAGGACGCCTGGCGCGAGCTCGAGGCGCGCGGTGCGGCGCTCGAGACCGCGCTCACGCCCGTGCTCGCCAACGCGCCATTCCCGGCCCAGCTCGTGCGGCTCGGTTCGCTGTTCTGGATCAGCCTGCAGGGCGGCGAACCGCCGCGTGCCGCGTCGGCAGTGGCCGCCGAGGCCGCCGATCGCTACCGTCCAGTGTTCCACGCCATGCTGCGTCGCGGTGTGGCGCTCGCTCCATCGGCCTACGAGGTCGGGTTCCTGTCGCTGGCCCACACGCAGCAGCATGTCGAGCGCCTCCGCGACGCGCTCGCCGAATCCCTGCACGAGTCCCCCACCACGGCATGAACCTGCACGACCACGCGCGACGCACGCGCACGCTCCGCATCGCCTTCCTCGTGCTGCTCGCCACGTGCAGCACGCAGTTGGCGTTCTGGTTGTACGACCAGTTCACCTACACGCGGACCGTGCAGCTCCAGCTCGAGTCGATGAACCGCAAGGACGTCGTCGAGGCGAGCGACATGCTGCGCCTGGGCATGACGCAGGGAGACGTGGCGCGACTGTACCCGAACCTCAGGTTCGACGGCCGCCAGGTGGCCGTCGACCCGGCCATCCTCGACCAGCTCGCGAGCGTGCGCCATCACCGGCTGAACCGGTACGCCTGGGAGGGCGCCTTCTTTCTCGTCGTGCTCCTTGGCGCGATGGCCGTTGTGCAGCGGGCGCTGCTCGACCAGGCGGAGCTGAACCGGCGGCAGGCTGAATTCCTCGCCACCGTGTCGCACGAACTGAAGAGTCCGCTGAGCAGCCTGCGCCTGTCGAGCGAAACGCTCTCGATGCGCGACCCGCCGGCCGAGCAGCGCGTGGTGCTCGTCGAGCGGCTGCTGCAGGATCTCAGCCGACTCGAGCGCGTCATCGGCAATATTCTCGACACGTCGCGCCTGTCGGAGCCGGCCACGCACTCGACGCCCGAGGTGCTGTCGCTCGCCGAAGCGCTCACCGAGGTCGTGGGTGAACTCGAGTTGCAGGCCGCCGAGAACCGCACCACCATCACGTGCGACGTACCGGCGTCGCTGCACGTGCACGCCGATCGCGAGGGCGTGCGCACCGTGCTGCGCAACCTGATCGACAACGCGGTGCGTGCCACCGCCGCTGGCACCGTGCGGATCACGGCCAGCGCCACGACCGGCCGCACGCGGCTCGAAGTGCGCGACACCGGCGCCGGCTTCACGCCCGACGTGGCCGCGCGATTGTTCGAGAAGTTCTATCGTCCCGAGGCCGGCACGCGCGCCCAGCGCGGCGGCACCGGCCTCGGGTTGTTTCTTGTGCGCCGCTACATGGAACTCGACGGCGGCACCGTGCACGCGCACAGCGACGGGGCCGGCCACGGCGCCCGCTTCACCGTGGAATGGCCGTCGGCCGGGGAGACCGCGTGAGCGATACCATGGCGCGCATCCTGCTCGTCGAGGACGAAGTGAACCTCGCCCGCGGCATCCGCGAGAACCTCGAGGCCGAGGGCTATGCGGTCGAACACGTCGCCGACGGCCGCGTGGCACTCGAGCGCATCCGGCATCACGAGTACGGCCTCGTGATTCTCGACGTGATGCTCCCCGGGATGGACGGCTTCACCGTCACCGAGACGGCCCGCCGCGAGGGGCGCGACACGCCCATCCTGTTCCTCACCGCGCGCGGCGGCCCCGACGATCGCATTCACGGCCTCGGCGTCGGCGGCGACGATTACCTCGCCAAGCCCTTCCACCTGCGCGAACTCCTGCTCCGCGTCGCCGCCATCCTGCGCCGGCGCGTGCGCTACGACGCGATCACCGCGCTGGAACCCGTGGTGCGTTTTGGCGGCAACGAATTCGATTTCCGCTCCTTCCGCGGCCACTCGTACGACGGCGTCGAGCAGTTCCTGACGCAAAAGGAGGCGATGATCCTCAAGGTCCTCGCCGAGCGCGCCGGGCGCGTCGTCTGGCGTGACGAGATTCTCGACCTCGTCTGGGGCGAGGACGTGCTCCCGTCCACCCGTACCATCGACAACTTCATTGTGCGCCTGCGCAAGCGGTTCGAACCGGACCCCGAGCAGCCGCGCCATTTCCACACGGTGCGCGGCATCGGCTACCGCTTCACCATCGAACCGGCGGAGGCGCCGTGACGACTCTCTTCATGCGCGCCATCCGCGGCGAGGCCACGGCGCGCCGGCCCCTCTGGATCATGCGCCAGGCGGGCCGCTACCTGCCCGAGTACCGCGCGCTCCGCGAGCGCCACACCTTCGAGCAACTCTCGGGCGATTCCGCCCTCGCGGCCGAAGTCACGCTGCAGCCCGTCACCCGCTTTCCGCTCGACGCGGCCATCATCTTCGCCGACTTGATGAGTCCGGTTGGCGCGCTCGGCTTGTCGGTGCGCTTCGATCCGGGCCCGGTGCTCGCCAAGCCCGTGCGCACCGCGGCCGACGTCGATGCCCTGCGTCGGCCCACCCCCGAGGAAATCGCCCCCGAAGTGATCCGCGCGCTCGGTATCGTGCGTCCCGCGCTCGACACGTCGAAAGCGCTGCTCGGCTTCGCCGGCGCGCCGTGGTCGCTCGCCGCCTACATCGTGCAGGGACGCGGCGCGCCGGGCTTCCCCGCCCTGCGCGCGCTCGCCGCGCGCGACCCGGGCCTGCTCAACGCATTGCTCGAGCGCCTCACCGACCTCGCCGTGCACTATGTGCGCGCGCAAGTCGCGGCCGGCGCCGACGCCGTGCAGTTGTTCGACACATGGGCCGGCGTCCTCTCGCGCTCGAGCTGGGAACAGCTCGTTCGCCCGCATCTCGTCCGCTTCCTCGAACAGACCAAAGACCTCGGCGCCCCGCGCATCCTCTTCGTGCAGGACGCGTCGCACCTCGTGAGCGGCTACGCCGCATTGCCGGCCGAAGCCCTCGCCGTCGATTGGCGCGAAGACCTGCCCGCGCTGCGCCAGGCGGTGGGCCCCGCCAAGGGACTGCAAGGCAACCTCGACCCGGCCATCCTGCTCGCCGGCCCTGACGCGACGGCCCGCGCCGCCAGCGACCTGCTCAAGCGGATGCCGGCCCGCGGCCACATCGTCAACCTCGGCCACGGCATTACCCCCGAAGCCCCCATCGCCAGCGTGCAGGCCCTCATCGACACCGTGCACGCGGAGCAGCTCGCATGACGACGCCGAAGCCCCCCATCGACGCGCGCCCCGTCTCGCGCCAGGTCACGGCCGACCTGCTCGCGCGCCACGACCTCTCCGGCCCGCGCTACACGAGCTATCCCACCGCCGTGGAATTCCACGAAGGGTTCGGCGTCGATGACTACGAGGCGCGGCTCGCTCAAGCCAACACGCTCGGCACCGACGCCCCGCTCTCGGTCTACCTGCACCTCCCGTTCTGCCAGGAACGGTGCCTGTTCTGCGGCTGCCACGTCATCATCGCCAAGCAACACGACGTGGCCGTTCCATATATCGAGATGCTCAAGCGCGAAATGGACCTCGTGGCGGCGCGCCTCCCCAACCGCCGCCGGTTCGCGCAACTGCACCTCGGCGGCGGCACGCCCACGTACTACGCGCCCGCCGAACTCACCGACCTGCTGAAGCACTTCCTCAGTCTCTTCACGCCCCTTCCCGGCGCCGAACTCGCCGTCGAGGTCGATCCGCGCGTCACGACCACCGCGCACCTCGACGCGCTCGCCGACCTCGGCTTCAACCGCGTGTCGATGGGTGTGCAGGACCTCACACCGCAGGTGCAGGAAGCGATCAACCGCGTCCAGACGCTCGAGCAGACGGCGGCCCTCATCGCGCACGCCCGCTCGCGCGGCTTCCGCGGCATCAACGTCGACCTCATCTACGGCCTGCCGCACCAGACGCCCGAGACGTTCGAGCGCACCATCGAGGCGGTCATCGCGCTCGGCATCGACCGCGCGGCGGTCTATTCGTTTGCCTTCGTCCCGTGGGTGAAGGGCAACCAGAAGAAGATCGAGGAAACCGACCTGCCGGCGCCGGCCATCAAGCTCCAGCTGTTCGCCATCGCCCGCGAGCGCTTCCTCGAAGCCGGCTACCTCCCCATCGGCATGGATCATTTCGCGCGCCCCGACGACGACCTCGGCCGCGCCAAGATCGAAGGCCGCCTGCGCCGCAATTTCCAGGGCTACGCCGTCATCCCCGGCGACGACGTCATCGGCCTCGGCATCTCGGCCATCGGCGACGTGCGCGGCGCCTACGTGCAGAACGAGAAGAAGCTCTCGACCTACGCCGCCTCCATCGAAGCCGGCACGCTGCCCGTGGTGCGCGGCGTCGCCCGCACCGCCGACGACGAGGTGCGCCGCACGGTCATTCACGAGCTGATGTGCAACTTCCGCATCGACACCGCGGAGATCGGCCGTCACTACGGCGTCGACTTCGCGACGTACTTCGCCGACGATCTCAAGCTGCTCGCCGAGCAGGCGCGCGAAGGGCTCGTGCGCATCACGCCCACGCTGATCGAAGCAACGCCCACGGGCGAGCTGTTCGTCCGCAATCTCGCGATGTGCTTCGACCGCTACATGCGCGAAAAGCACGCCGCCGACAGCAAGCCCGTGTTCAGCCGTACGGTCTGATGCGTCGCGTCGTCGTCATCGGCGGCGGCATCGCGGGGCTGGCCGCCGCCTGGACGGCGAGTCGCCGCGCTCGCCAGCTCGCCGATGGCGTCGAGGTCGTGTTGCTCGAGAAGGAGCGCCAGGTGGGCGGCAAGGCGCGCAGCGTCACGCGCGACGGCTGGCTGGTGGAATCGGGTCCCGGCGGCTTCCTCGGCGGCCGGCCCGAGCTCACGCAGCTCATCGACCAGGCGGGACTCACGGGCGACGCGCGGCCCGCCAACGCGGCGGCCGCCCGCCGCTTCATCTATCGCGCCGGCAAGGTGCGCGAGATCGTCGCCAATCCCGTTGGCTTCGCGCTCGCCGGCATCCTGAGCCCACTCGGGCTGCTGCGCCTCATGGGCGAGCCGTTCGTTCCCCAACGTCGCGACGGCATCGAAGAAACCGTCTGGGCATTCGCCGCGCGCCGCATCGGCCGCGAGGCCGCCGACCGTCTTGTCATGCCGATGACGCTGGGCATTTTCGCCGGCGACGCCAAGCGCCTTTCGCTTCCCGCCGCCTTTCCCAGGATGGAGGCGCTGGAGCGCGAACATGGCTCGCTCATCCGCGGCCTCATTGCGCGCCGCGGAAAGACATCGTCGGGCACGCTTACGTCGTTCGACGCCGGCATCGAGACCCTGCCCCGCGCGCTGGCCGCATGTGGCGACTTCACCGTGCGCTGCGGCGCCGAGGTAACTGGCATCGAGCGCCTCGGACGTACGTGGAAGGTGCGCATCGCCGGCGACGCCGAACCTTTGACGGCCGACGTCGTCGTGCTGGCCGGCGAGCCGTGGGCCGTGGCGCCCTTGCTGCGCCCCCTCAATGACGCTGCCGCCGACGATCTCGACGGCATCTACTGCCCGCCGGTCACCGTTGTCGGACTCGGATACCGTCTTGAAGACGCCCCGGCCGTCCCCCGCGGCTTCGGTGTGCTCATCACGCGCGGCCAAGGCTACCGCATGCTCGGCAACCTGTGGGACTCGCACATCTTCCCGCAGCGCAGCCCCGATGGCCACGTGCTGATTCGCCTCATGCTCGGCGGCGCCGTCGATCCCGATGCGGGCAGGCTCACGGAAGACGAAGCACTCGACCTCGCCCGCGACGAAGTCAGCCGCCTGTACGGCATCACGGCGGCCCCGCGCCACGAGCGCGTGGTGCGCTGGCCACGCGCCATCGCGCAATACGAGCTTGGCCATCCCGCGCGCCGAACGCGCATCGAGGGCGCCGTGGGCGCACTGGGCGGCCTGGTCATCGGCGGGTCGGGGCTGCACGGCGTCGCGTTCGGCGATGCCGCGGCCAGTGGCGTGCGATGCGGGGAGCAGGCCGTGGAGTTCCTGCGCTAGGACGCGATGCTAGATTCCGGAGGCGCTTCACCCTGAGTCCTCCATGCCCGAACAGATCGCCTTTCTTGGAACCGGCCGCCTCGGGGCGGCTTTTGTCGAAGCTGCGCTCGGCCGCGGCGACGCCGTCGCCGTCTGGAACCGCAGCGCCGACAAGGCCCGCGCGCTCGCGTCGCGCGGCGCACGCTTCGCCGACACGCCAGCAGACGCCGTGCGCGGCGCAGTACGAGTTCACCTCGTGCTCCGCGACGACGCCTCGGTCGAAGACGTGATCGCCGCCGCGCGCCCCGCGCTGGGCCCCGAAGTCGTCATCGTCGATCACACCACGACGCAGCCCGGCCCCACCGCCGAGCGCGCCAGGCGACTCAACGCGCAAGGCGTGCGCTACCTGCACTGCCCCGTCTTCATTGGCCCGCCCGCGGCGCGCCAGGGCAAGGGCACCATCATGGCGTCGGGCCCGCGCGCCCTGTTCGACCAGGTGCGCCCCGCCCTCGAGCGGCAGGCCGAGCGCGTCGAGTACCTCGGCGATCGTCCCGAAATGGCGTCGGTGCTCAAGCTCGCCGGCAACCTGCACATCATCGGCATGCTCGCGCTGATTGCCGACATGCTCACCCTGTGCAAGCAATCGGGCGTTGCGCCCGACGACGCGTTCAAGCTATTCGACTTCTTCAACCCGATGACCGGCGCGCTGATGCGCGGCAAGACGATGCCGGCCCGCAACTTCACGCCCAACTTCGAGCTCGGCATGGCGCGCAAGGATATCGCGTTGATGCTGGCGACCGCCGGGGACGCACCGCTGGCCGCGCTCCCCGGCATTGCCCAGCGCATGGACGCGCTCATCGCCGCCGGTCACGCGGCCGACGACGTGAGCGTCATCGGCATCGATGCGGTACCCTGACACGGGACGGACCTCCTGACCTCGCCCCCCGCGAACTCCAAGAACAAGCCCTTCGACCGGACCATCGTCGAGGGGCCCATCATCGCCGCCGTCTGGCTGGTGGCGTGGCCGACCATCGTGCAGAACGTCATCGGCGGCGCGCAGGGCGTCATCGACCACGCGCTCGTCGGCCACCTCGTGGGCTACGCCGGCAACGCCGCGGTCGGCGTGTCGTGGCAGATTTTTCTCGTGGTCATCACGTTCATGATGTCCATCTTCACCGGCATGGGCGTCGTCGTGAGTCGCCACGCGGGCGCCAACAACGCCGAGGCCGTGAACCACGCGTCGTACCAGGGGTTCATCGCCGGGCTGATGCTCGCCCTGTTCGTGCTCGCGCCCGCGGGGTGGTTCCTCTCGCCGGTCCTGCTCGAACTGGTGCATGCCGCGCCCGAGGTGCGGCATGAAGCGTTGCCCTTCCTGCGCACGCTCTTCGTGGGCAGCGTCGGCATGATGCTCGGCTTCATGATCACCGGCGCGCTGCGCGCCGCGGGCGACGCGCGCACCGGCATGCGATTGGGCGTCACGATGACCGTGCTCAACATCGCGTTCAACATCACGCTCATTCGCGGACTCGGACCCATCCCCGCGTTCGGCACGATGGGCGCCGCGCTCGGCATGGTGATCTCGGCCACGCTCACGTCGGCGTACGGCCTGTACCGCCTGCTGCACGGCGGATGGGTGATCCACTGGCACCGCGGCATGGACCGCTCGTTCGACTGGCCCGTGATCAAGCAGTTGCTGCGGTTCGGGCTGCCGGCGGGCATCCAGGGCGTGGCGATGAACATCGCCGGCGTGATGCTGCTGCGCTTCATGGGTGCGCTCCCCGAGAGCGGGCACGTGCAGGCCGTGTACGCCGTGGGCTACGGCGAGCTGTTCTCGTTCATCACCTGGACGTCGGTCGGGTTGATGGGCGCGGCGGCGACGGTGGCCGGGCAGAACCTCGGCGCACACAAGCCCGAGCGCGCGGTCCGCGGCGTCCATGTGGCCAACCGCATCGGGCTCGGTATCGCCGTGCTCGTGGGCGCGCTCTTTCTCGGCGTGCCCGGGTTCCTGTTCGGGCTGTTCGGCATGCGCGACGCGGCGAGCCTCGCGCACGGCATCGAGCTGCTGCGCTGGCTGGCGCTGTCGGGCCTGTTCATCACGACGGCGCTGACGTTCAGCGGCGGGCTCACCGGCACCGGCGACACCAAAGGCCCGATGTACATCTCCATCGTCTCGCAGGTCGTGCTGCCCATCGGGTTGCTCCTGGTGCTGAACGCCACGACGACGCTGCAGCCGCACCACATCTGGCTGGCGATCCTGCTCGGGCACATGTCGCGGGCGACGCTCAGCGTGGCGCGGTTCCGGGCCGGGAAGTGGCGTTCGATCAGCATCGAGGCGCCGGCGGCGCTTTGACTAGTCTGGTCAGACTAGATATGTTGGAGGCATGAAGGACACCTACTCGTTGTACGAAGCCAAAGCCAAGCTGTCGGCCATCGTGCGCCGCGTGCGCGAGGGGCACACGGTGGTCGTGACGCTGCACGGCAAGCCGGCGGTGGAGATTCGCCCGGTGGCGCCGAAGGCCCAGACCCTCGAGGAACGGCACAAGGAGCTGCTGGAACTCGGGGTCATTACGCCGGCCACGTCAAATGACCGGTCTTTCAAGCCGCTTGCCCGACGCCCCGGCGCGCTGAAGCGGTTCCTCGTGGACCGCAACAAGTGAGCACGGTGTTCGTGGACACATCGTGCGTCGCGGCGCTCGCCCTCAGCGAACCAGCCGCCGAGGACATGCGCACGCGCCTCGCGCGGTTCGGGGATCTCTTGGCGTCGAACCTCCTCGAAGCCGAGTTGCGCGCGACCCTGCGCCGGGAACGCGTCGCCACCGGCGACGGCGTCACCGCGCTGCTCGCGACGATCACATGGATAACGCCCAACAGACCGCTCAGCGCCGAAATCGCCACCGTGCTCCATGCCGGCTACGTCCGCGGCGCCGACTGCTGGCACCTCGCGACCGCCCTCTACTACTCCCCCGATCCGTCGGAGCTGACGTTCCTCACGCTCGACGAGCGGCAGCACGAGGTGGCGCGGACGCTGGGGTTCCGCACGTAGGACACCCAGGGGCCGCGCGGACCACGGAGCACGGCGCACGACCGGAGTACATGTCCTTGTGTACATGTAATGCATGTATTATTATACATGTATGCCACGCCGCCCTTCCTCTCGTCCAGCCAAGGTGCGCGAACCGGTACAGGTCTACCTGGAAACCGACGACAGCGCCCTGCTCGCTCGGCTCGCTGCCACCGCCGGACTGTCCAAGGCCGAGGTGCTGCGCCGAGGCGTGCGCAGTTTCGCGCGCGAGCAGGAGGTCGAGAGCCCGATGCTGCGCTTCATCGGCGAGGGAAGCCACGCCGACTGGCCGGCCGATGTCGCGGCCCATCACGATGCCGTGCTGGCCGAGTCGTACCGGCCGACGCGTGGCCGCAAGCGGTGACCGGGGCTTTTCTCGACACGTCGGGCTGGTTCGCGGCGCTCAGTCCGCGTGAAGCGCACCATCGCGCCGCGCTGACCGCGTACCAGGGGCTCATCGAGCGGCGCGCACGGATCGTGACCAGCAATCTGGTGGTGGCCGAGATGCAGATTCTCATCAGCCGGTTCCGGGGCCCAGCCGCGGGGGTGCGGTTCCTCGACGCGCTCTACGAAGACGCGACGCACGAGGTCGTGTTCGTCGATCGCGATCTCGAACGCGCTGCCATCGACCGCTGGCTGCGCCGCTTCACTGACCATCCCGTCAGCCTGGCCGACGCCGTGAGCTTCGAGGTGATGACGACCCGCCGGTTGCGCCGGGCGCTGGCGCTCGACGCCCATTTTTCGATGGCAGGGTTCGAGCTGCTGGGGTAGGGCGTGCGGTTAGCTTGAGTCATGCGCGCGTTTCGCATCATCTTCGCCCTGCTCCCCGCCGTCGTCTCGCTCCTGCGGGACCGCCGGCGCTGGGTGCTGTGGGGAGCGTCGCTGCCGCGAACGCACGACTTCCACGAACAGCGCGCGCACGCGATCGTGCGCACTGTCACCTCGCTCGGCCCGACTTTCGTGAAGCTGGCGCAGGTGTTCGCGGCGCGCGCCGACCTCATTGGCGAGCCGTACATCGGCGTACTTGGCACGTTGCACGACCAGGTGCCGCCCGTGCCGCTCTCGGACATCGAGCGCGTGATCCGCGAGGCGTACGGCGTGAACGCCGACGAGCTGTTCGAGCGCTTCGACCGCGTGCCGGTGGCCGCGGCATCGCTCGGCCAGGTGCATCGCGCGTCGTACCACGGGCGCGACGTGGCGGTGAAGGTGCTCCGCCCCGGCGTCGAGCGGCTGGTGGAGGAGGACCTGCGCATCGCGCGCCGCATCATGCGCCCCGTGGCGCGGCAGTGGCCCAACCCGCACGTGCGTGGCGTGCAGACCGTCATCGAGGAGTTCTCGGAACGCATCCACGAGGAGATGGATTTCCGGCTCGAAGCCGAGTATGCCACGGAGATCCGCCGCAACTTCGAGGGCGAGGCGCAGGTGATCGTGCCGGCCATCGTGCACGAGCTGACGCGCCAACGCGTGCTCGTGCTCGACTTCATCGAGGGGCGCCGCATCGACCGGCTCGAGGTGAGCGAAGACGAAGCCAAGCGCATTACCGCCGTGCTGATCGAGATGTACGTGCAGATGATGCTGATCGACGGGCTGTTTCACGCCGATCCGCATCCCGGCAACCTGCTCGTGACGGCCGACGGGCGGCTGGTGCTGCTCGATTTCGGCATGGTGGTGCGCGTGGCGCCCGAGACTCGGCTGCAACTGATTCGTACGGTGCTGGCCGCGGTGCGGCAGGACGCGGAGGGCATCATCGCGGGCTTCAGCGCGCTCGGCCTGATCGCCCCCAGCGCCGACATGGAGGAGATCCAGCGGCTCGTGCGATTGCTGCTCGACACCGCGTATCGCCAGGACACGACGACGCAGGAGCGGATCAAGTTGATGCTGGCCGACCGCGTGATGCACGCGCTGTACGATTTTCCGATCGTGCTGCCGCGCGACATGGTCTACTTTGCGCGCACGGCGTCGCTGATCGAGGGGATGGGGACGCGGTACGACGCGTATTTCCAGGCCATTCCGGTGGCGTCGCCGATCGTGTTGCGCATGCGGTCGCGCATCTTGCGGTCGCTCGGCGAGACGCCGACGCCGAGCGTGGCCGAGATCGCGACCGTCGCCGGGTTTGCGGTGGGGCGGCTGTGGAAGAGGGTGCGGCGCTGGCGGGGGGAGTATGAGAGCGCGCGTCCGGGCGGGACCGCTTCGGACTGAGTTGCCCGTGCAAGACAGAGGGGCCCGGTATCCGGGCCCCTCGTCGTTTCATGGAAGCTACTTCTTGGCGGCAGGTCGCTTGGCTGGCTTGCGGGCTGGCTTCCTGGCCGGCTTCTTGGTGGCCTTCCTGGCCGGCTTCTTGGCGACCTTCTTCGCGGCTTTCTTCACGACCTTCCTGGTCACCTTCTTGCTGGCCTTCTTGGTCACCTTCTTGGCCACCTTCTTCACGACCTTCTTGGCGACCTTCTTTGCCGGCTTCTTGGCCACCGGCTTCTTGGCCACCGGCTTCTTCGCCGCTGGCTTCTTCGCCACCGGCTTCGCGGCCACCTTCGGGGCGGGCTTCGCCGCGGCCGGCGCCGGAGCAGCCTTCGCGACGGGTGCCGCGACTGGTGCCGCGACTGGTGCCGCGACGGGCGTCACGACCCGTGCCACGACGGGCGTCACGACCGGTGCCACGACCCGTGCCGCGACGGGCGTCACGGCCGGTGCCACGACCGGCTGAGCCGGCGCCGGCTTGGCCGCCATGTCAAACGCCGATCGCGCCCGCCGCGCCGCGTCCACGCCGCCCTGCAGGAACGCCACCACTTCGTCGGCGTGGCCAGCGGGGTTCACCTTCTCGAAGACGTGCCATACCGTGCCGTCGGGGCCAACGATGTACGTCGTGCGCTGCACGCCCATGACCTTGTTACCGTACAGGTTCTTCTCCACCCATATGCCGAGCCGCTCGGCGAGCGCGTGATTCTCGTCGACGAGCAGGGTGAACGGCAGATTGTACTTGGCCTTGAATCGCTGGTGCGACGCCACGTCGTCGGGCGAGATGCCCAGCACCACAGCGCCGGAGGCGGCGAAGCGCGGAAAGATGTCGCGGAACTCGCACGACTCCTGGGTGCAGCCGCTGGTATCGTCCTTGGGGTAGAAGTACAAAATGACCGTCTTGCCCCGAAGGCTTGAGAGTGACAAGCGCTCGCCAGCGTCGGTTTGGAGGTCGAAATCGAGGGTCGTTCCGACAGATCTTGCATTGCTGTTCACAGTACTCTCCGGAAGGTCGACTTCGCGCGTTCGTCCGCGACTGGACGGCTTTCGATGACGCGACACGGTAGCTCGCCCCGATGGAATCGGACCCGTATCGTATTCGAGTGCTCCCTCATTATAGCACCGAACACCGTATCACGTCGATCCATGCCCACCGCCTCGCTTTCGCCCAGCAGGAAGGACGGCAAGCGCGACAAAGGCCCCACCGCGAAGCGATGGGGCCCTGACCGTCCATGTCCAAACGCGGCGCGATCGCCGTACCGCGCCCAGCCTCTCCCGTTACGAAGCGGCCGCCGCCAGCACGGCTTTCGCCAGCACGTTGCGTATTGCCTCGGCTTCGAACGGCTTCACGATGTACCAGGTGGCCCCGGCCAGCACGGCTCGTTCCACCTCGGTCCGCTTGCGCTCCGCCGTCGTCATCACGAAGGGCAGGGCGCGCATCGATTCGTGCTCCCGGATCTTCTCGAGCAGTTGCAGGCCGTCGAGGCCCGGCATGTGCCAGTCGCAGAACACCATGCCGTAGCTCGCAGCCCCCGCCTCGAGCATCGCCCAGGCCTGCAGGCCGTCGGCCGCTTCATCGACGAACAACACCCCCATCTCGGTCAGCGTCTTTCGGAGGATCTTGCGCGTCGTGTTGGAGTCGTCGACGAGGAGGATGCGAATGTGCGAATAGGTCACGGCTGGTCCGTCACGGAAATGAGGTCGGGCGGAGTGGCCACCGCGAAGCGGCGGCGCAGATCGGGAATGGCGACGAACAGGTCGCCAGCTTCAAGCGAGAACGGCAGCACAACCGTGGGTCCGAGCGTCGCCTGCGACCACCCGTCGATGGCGCGCCCGGTGAGGAACGCCGGCAGCGAAGGCTCAAGTTCCAGCCCCAACTCGCGCAGGTCCGGATCGATGCTCTGAAAGATGATGTTCACGAGTTCGCCGGCGATGTCCCCACTGTCCTCCGACAACGCGACGTACGGCTCGCCGAACATGTTCTCGTAGATCTCGGCGAACGCGGCGTACGACAGCCCGAGCGCCAGCAGGCTGTTGCCGGCGGGAACGCCGGTGAGTCGCAGCACACCGATAATCGCCACGTCGGGCGGCCCAGGCAGCCCTTCGGTGTGCACGGGCAGCACTTTGATGGCGGAACGCGAGTGAATGCGGAGCGTCGAACGCACGACCTCCTGAATGCGCTCCACCAGTTCCTCGTGCGCCCGGACAACGTCGAACAGATTCACGCCGTCGTTGGAACACGCTCGCGGCATATGCCGTGTGGCCGCCCCCGCCGGTTCACGGGCCCTGCGACCTGGCGGTTCCTGACCCAACCCGGCAAACAGGTACTCCACATCGGTCCGTCGACGCAAGTGGCGTTGCAAATCCGGCATTCGAGCCCCGCTGGGCGGCGGATCAGTGACCGCAACGCCGTCGGCATCCCGCTGCGTGGCATCGGGAGCGGAACAGGACGTCGAGGGAGTGCTCGACACGGGAGGATGATTGGCGGGTATGTACATACCGGTGACCACGGGGAGGTGGCCGCGTGTTCTCACTTGAGGGTCGACCGCCACCAGCGCTTCCTGAAGCGGCGAAAACGACTGGTGTGCCGCGCCACCCGTCACGACGCAACCCGCCTCGACTTCGGCGAGGGGCCGATCTACAGCCCTAGCGCGGACGCTTCGGGAGCTTCCGGGCGGCAGCTTTCCCGGCGGCGGGCTTTGCGGGCGCGGCCTTCGAAGAGGCCCGCTTGAGCGCCACTCGTGGCTTGGCCGAGCTCCGCTTTGCCGGCATGTAGGGAGCCAGCGACTCGTGCCCGATCAATACCGCCATGATGGCCTTCTGGATATGCAACCGGTTCTCGGCTTCGGCCCACACCCTGCTCTGCGGCCCCTCGAGCACCGACTCGGCCACTTCCTCGCCCCGGTGCGCCGGAAGGCAATGCAGGAAGATCGCGTCGCGCGCGGCGCGGGCCATCAGCGCGTCGTCCACCATGTAGCCGTCGAACACCTTGATGCGTTCGTTGGTCTCGTCCTCCTGCCCCATCGAGGCCCAGACATCGGTGTTCACGACGTCCACCCCAGCGATCGCCTCGCGCGGGTCGCGCACCAGCGTGATGTCGGCCCCCTCGGCGCGCGCCGTCGCGAGCAGCACGGGATCGGGCTCGTACTTCTCGGGGCACGCGAGGCGCAGCGAGAAATCGAGTCGCTGGGCCGCCTCGATCCACGAATGCGCCATGTTGTTGCCGTCGCCGATCCAGGCAATCTTCTTGCCCTTGTACGTCCCCTTGAACTGCCGCACCGTCAGCAGGTCGGCCAGGATCTGGCACGGGTGCGACAGGTCGGTGAGCGCGTTGATCACCGGCACGTCGGCATATCGCGCGAGCTCCTCGACATCGGCATGGTGGTACGCGCGAATCATGATCCCGTCGGTCATCCGCGTGAGCACGCGCGCCATGTCCCTGATGGGCTCGCCGCGACCAAGCTGGACGTCACGCGGCGACAGGAACAGTGCGTGCCCGCCAAGATCGTACGCGCCGACCTCGAACGAGACACGCGTGCGCGTCGACGACTTCATGAAGATCATCGCCAGCGCCTTGCCGGCGAGCGGCTTCTTCGTGTACCGCTTGGCGCGGATGCGCTCGGCGAGCACGAACAGCGCGTCAAGCTCGGCGCGGGAGAAGTCGAGGATGGAAAGGAAGTCGCGGTGCGGAGTCACGGGAACTTGGGTTGGGGCATTAAGTATCGTCGATTGTGGACTTCAGGGTAGGGTGCGAGGGATGGTGAGGGGTGCGGAGTGCGGGGGTTTGGTGAGG
>Ga0315268_10000704_pt1 | contig 38870 bp, 31 predicted proteins | sample C1_top_MG_FD_204535 | JGI IMG/M metagenome (GOLD analysis project Ga0315268, IMG submission 204535) | Sediment microbial communities from Yellowstone Lake, YNP, Wyoming, USA - C1_top | ecosystem: Environmental > Aquatic > Freshwater > Lake > Sediment | place: USA: Wyoming | collected 2017-08-01
CGCGGTCACCCGCCTGATCCCCAGCGCGTTGGGCAACGAGGCCTCATCGCTTTATGAATCGTTTAGTGCGCCGACGGCTAGCAATCAGCAATCAGCCGTCAGCGGTCAGCAGGAGCCCTCGTCGAGTTTCGAGTATCGAGTTTCGAGTTTCGGAATTTTGGACTATCCGCATTACACACGCCCGCAGGAATTTCGCGGCTGGGCGGTGCCGGAAGTGCTCACCAGCGGCAACCACGAACAAATCCGCCGCTGGCGCCGGAAAATGGCCCTGGTCAAAACGCTGCGCAACCGCCCGGATTTGCTCGCAGGCGCTGCGCTCAACGACGAAGATTTGCGCCTGCTGGACGAAATCCGCGCGGGGCGCCCAGCGTAGTAATAGGTAGGAGGCTTGCCAATGGAATGGGAGGCAATCAGCCAGCGAACGCTGCGCTGGGTGCAACCAAGCGCCTTCCACCACGTTTACGAGTTGCGCGCGGGCGAGCAGCCGGTCGGTTCGCTGGAGTTCGAGAAGGCCTTCAACCCACAGGCGACGGCCAAGCTGGCCGCGTGGGAGTGGAATTTCGAGCGCGAAGGGTTCTGGAGCCAGCGAATCCACGTAAGCCAAGCAGGTTCCACAGGCAGCCTCGCAGAGTTTCGGCAAGATTGGCGAGGCACCGGCGTGCTGACGCTTGCTGACGGAGAGAGCGTAGCCTGGAAGCGTCAGAACTTCTGGGGCAGTGAGTGGGCCTTCCTGACGCCGTCGGATCAAATGATGGTCGGCTTCAAAAGCGAATTCGGGCTGAAGCTGACAGCCCGCGTGGCGCTCCGGTACGACTATGTGGGTCGTGCGGAGACGCCCCTGCTCGTCGCGCTGGGCTGCTATCTGCTGGTGCTGCGGCGGAGAAAGCGCCGGCGGCACTCCGCCTAGACGGGTCGCTCCGCAGCCCCTAGGCAAATACGCCGAACTTCGCTATACTGCACGTTTGTTTGTGGTGTGCTGGCCCCGCCTGAGTGGGTCTGCCCGGGAAATCAGTCATGAACCGCACCGTCGAGAAGGTACAGGAGTCGCAACTGCGCAAGGACATCCCCGAGTTCCGCACGGGCGACACGCTGCGCGTGCACGTCAGGATTCGCGAGTCGGAAGGCGGGAAGGAAAAAGAGCGCATCCAGCCGTTTGAGGGCGTGGTGATCAGCCGCCGCGGGCGGATGGCCGGCGAGACCTTTACGCTGCGCCGAGTCAGCTTCGGCATCGGCGTCGAGCGCGTCTTCCCGCTGAATTCGCCGACCATCAGCACCATCGAAGTCGTGCAGCGCGGGCGCGTGCGGCGGTCGAAGCTTTACTACCTGCGCGGGCGCAAGGGCAAGTCGGCGCGCATCCAGCGGAGCGAGCGGGCCCGCCCCGAGGAAGCCCTGACGGCAACCGCGGAATCCACGGAATAAACCTTCCAACCGGTTTTTCTGAACGCCCCGGAGCGAACCGCCGGGGCGTTTTTGTTTTTGGAGAGCGGCGGGCGGGCGCGGGGGCCCGCCCCTACGAAAAATGCGGGGCGCAGGCGTTGCCTCAAAGGCGTCACGGCCGGGATGGCGCAAGGCGCGGCGCAGGCGTCGTGGTAGAATCGCGCGCGATGGCGGAGCTTCGCTCACGGGGAGGCGGGCGCTTGTGCTCTTCGCGCTACGAACGCCTGGCGCGGAAAAGCGGCTGGCAACGCATCGCCGGACTCGATGAAGCCGGCCGGGGCGCGCTGTTCGGCCCGGTGGTGGCGGCGGCCGTCATTCTGAACCCGAAGCGGCGCATCGTCGGCCTCGACGATTCCAAAAAACTCACCCCCGCGCGCCGCGAAGTCCTCGCCGAACGCATCCGCGAACACGCCCTCACCTGGGCGGTGGCCGAAATCGAGCCGGGCAAAATCGACGCCTGGAACATTTACCAGGCCAGCCGCCAGGCGATGCAGAAGGCACTGGAGACGCTGCGCATCCCGCCGGATTACCTGCTGCTCGACGCGATGCTGCTCGACGTGTCCATCGAGCAGAAGTCGCTCATCAAGGGCGATACGCGCTCGGTGTCCATCGCCGCGGCTTCCATCCTGGCCAAAGTCGAGCGCGACCACCTGATGGAGAACTGGCACGAGGTCTATCCGCAGTACGGCCTGCGGCAGAATAAAGGCTACGGCACGCCCGAGCACCTGGAAGCGTTGCGGGTACATGGCCCGACGCCGCAGCACCGCTACTCGTTCGCGCCGGTGCGCGAAGCATCGTGTTGGGCTGTCGGCGCCACCCAGCAGCCGCTCGCGCTGGATGCTGGGCAACGTGAAACCGAAAACCTGGATGAAGAAGTTTGGGACAAGGCGTTCGAGAAATCGCAGGAGAAGCTTTCCCTACTTGCCGACGAAGCACTCGCCGAATACAAACAAGGCAAGACTCGCCCTCCGAACAACCTCTGAACCTCACGCGCGAAAGCCCTGGTTTCCCTGCGCTGTCTCCGTGCGGCCACAGGTGCCCTCCCGGCTCTGGCCGGACAGGCGGGGTTGCGTTGACTTGGGTTTTTGGCGTGTGTTAGCGTAGCGGAGCTTTCCGCCCGGCCCATCCCGACCCGTCGGGCTGAGCCGTCTTCTGGCGTGATACTCTCGGGGCACCGCCCCCGGCAGGCTGCGGCTCGTCTCAACCGTCCCCGTGGGCCGAGGGACAAGTGCCAAGTTTGAGCGGTTGGAACGCAGGACGCAAAGCACGAAAACCGGAATCAGTCGCCAATGGCTTTTAACAAAGCAAAAGTTCTCGAAGCAGCGCAGAAGTTCCTGAACCAGGGGAAAATCTCACACGCCATTCTCGAGTACCAGAAGATCCTGAAGGTAGAACCCAAGGACCAAGTCGCGCTGATGACCATCGGCGACCTGTACGTGCGCAGCGGGGACCACTCGCCGGCCATCGAATCCTTTGAGACACTCGCCAAGATCTTCATCGCCGACGGGTTCATCACCAAGGGCATCGCCGTCTACAAGAAGATCGCCAAGCTCATTCCGGATGCTACCCATCCGCTGGAACGCCTGGCCGAGCTGTACGTGCAGCAAGGCGTGATGAGCGAGGCGCGGCCCATCTTCCTGCAACTGGCCGAAGGGCACATGAAGGCCAACAAGCAGGACCAGGCCGCACAAGTGCTGCGCAAACTCCTGGACCTCGAGCCCGATAACATGCGGGTGCAGATCAAGCTCGCCGAGTTGCAGCAGAGCATCGGCCAGCCGGCAGAGGCGGCGCGCACCTTCCTACAATCGGCACAGAGATCCCTAGAGCAAAACGACGCAGGCGAAGCCCGCAAGATGGCCGAGCGCGCGCGGAAACTCGACCCCAAAAACCCGCGGGCGGGATTCGTGCTCGCGCGGGCGATGGCCATGGGCGGCGCCGCAGCCGATGCCGCGAAAATCCTGGAAGAGCTGGGGGACGCCGCGGGTCCGGAAGGCAGCAAGCTCCTGGGCGACCTTTACCTGAAGACCAACCAGTCGAAAAAGGCGCTGGCTCTGGCGCGCAAGATGTTCGAGAGCAACCCGCAGCAGTACGGCGTGGCCTTCCAGGTGGCCATGGCGCTGATGGACGGCGGCGAGCCGGACACGGCGCTCGGCTTGGTCGACAATATCCGCAACGTGATGCTCGACGCAGGTGACAGCGAGCGCGTGGTCCAGGCGTTGAAGGCTGCCACCGAGCGCCTTCCCGCAAAGCTGGAACCCCTGGAATGGTTGGTGGACGTCTACCGCCGCACCAGCGATTCCTTCCGCCTGCCCGAAGCGCTGGACCAACTCGCCGAGGCGGCGGTGGCCGGGGGAAACCTCGAACGCGCCCGGCAGGTTTTCGAAGAACTCCTGGAACGCGAGCCGGAAAACGAAACCAACCGCCGCCGGTTGAACCAGGTCCGGCAGAAGCTGGGTTTGGAGCTGCTGGAAGAAGTGCCCACGGCTTCCGTCACCCAGACGACGGAAGAGGTTGTGCTGCCGCAGGTGACCGAGGCGGAAGAAGTCGCTGCGGCCGCCTTGCCGCCCGAGATGCCGCTGGACGAAGAGACGCAGCGGTTCATCACCCAGGCCCTGACGGACGTCGACCTGTTTTCCAGTTACGGGCTCACGCAGAAAGCGATTGATCTGCTCGAGAGCGTGTTGCAGCGCGCCCCGCGTCACACCCCCACGCTCGAAAAGCTCCTCGACCTGTACCTCGGCGCGGGCAACGACCGCCGCACCGCCGAACTCGCCGGCCAGTTGGAACAAATTTATCGCGAACGCGACGAGGTCTCCAGCGCGGAGCGCTTCGCCGAACTTCGCCGGCGCTTCCAGCGCGCGGCGGGGGTCACCGCGGGCGAGCTTTCCGCTGCCCCGCCGCCGACGCCGGCCCTGGCTGAATTCTCCGTCCCCATGGTTGAGCCCACCACGCCGGTCGAAGCCGAAGCCGTCGAAGTCGCAGCGCAGCCCGAAGAAGAGGCGACTGTGCAGGAAGTTGATCTCTCCTCGGAGTGGGCGGCGATGACGTTGCAGGGCAGCGCACCCGCGGAGGCACCGCCTGCGGCCGAAGCGGCCGCGCCCGAGGTGGTCGAACAACCGGCCGAAGAAGCGCCGGCACCAGAAGCGGTGGAGTATGAAATCGAGATGGCCCCCGCGGCGCCGGCGGCACCCCCCACGCCTGCCCCTGCGGCCGCCGGTCCCATGACCGCCGACCAGCTCTTTTCAGATCTCGGCGCCGAGGTGGAAGAACTCGATATCGGTCCCGCGCCCGCGGCTGCCGAAGCCGCTCCCGCCGAAGCGGCCCGCGCCGGGGCACCCGCCGCAAAGGGCGAACAAGTCGAGCAGTTGCGCGAAGTCTTCGAAGAATTCCGCGCCGAACTCGGCGAGATGGGCGGCGAACAAGCCGAAGACCTGGAGACGCACTACAACCTGGGCATCGCCTACCGGGAAATGGGTCTGCTGGAAGAAGCCATCGGCGAATTCCAGAAGGTGGCCAAGGAGATGCAAGCGGGCGGTACGTTCCGTTACGCCATGCAGTGCTGCACCCTGCTGGGGCTGACCTTCATGGACAAAGGCCAGCCGAAAATCGCGGCGATGTGGTATGAACGCGCGCTGAAGACTCCGGGGCTCGACCAGGAATCCATCCTCGCCCTGCGCTACGACCTCGGCATGGCCCAGGAACTCGCCGGCGACAACAAAGCGGCGCTCGACAGTTTCCAGCAGGTCTATGCGATGAACATCGACTACCGGGACGTCGCCGACCGCATCGCCGCGCTGCAACAGGCCAAGTGACCCTGCCCTGAACAATGAAGCTTTTCTGGCGCGTCATTCTCATCCTGCTGTGCTTCGAACTGGGCGTGCTGCTCTTAGTCCTGCCCTGGTCTTTCTACTGGGAGCGGAATTTTTTCCTGCAACGCTTCCCGGAGTTGATTCCCTGGGTGCTGAACGCTTACGTGCGCGGGCTGGTGAGCGGATTGGGCGCGCTCGACATCCTGATCGCAGCAGGCATGATCTGGAATTGGGTCTTCTTGCGCGGCGCGCCAGCGAAGTGACGCGCCAGTAGGACAGGTCTCCAGACCTGTCCATTTGCTGCAAACCGGGCGTGAAAGGGACAGACCGGGAGGTCTGTCCTACCTGACAATGAATCCGAACCCCATCCTCTGCTACGTCACCGACCGGAAAGGTATCGCCGGCGGTGATCTGCCGGGCGCGATTCGCCGCGCGATCGCCGCGGGCGTGGACTGGGTGCAGGTCCGCGAGAAGGATTTGGAGGCACGCGAGCTCGTGGCAATCGTGCGCGAAGCGGTTGCAGCGGCGCGCGGCACCGCGACGTGCATCTTGGTGAACGACCGGCTGGATGTGGCCATCACCGAAGGCGCTGCCGGCGTCCACCTGGGCGGCGAGTCCATGCCGGTGAAAGATGTGCGCGAGTGGTGCTCGCGCTTCGCGGCGTTGCCGCCAAAATTCCTGATCGGCGCCTCCACGCATTCGCTCGCAGCCGCGCTGGCCGCGGAGCGCGATGGCGCTGACTACGTTTTCTTCGGCCCGGTGTTCGCCACACCCGCCAAATTGCAGTATGGCCCGCCGCAGGGTTTGGCCCGCCTCGAAGAAGTTTGCCGCAGTCTGAAAATCCCGGTCATCGCCATCGGCGGCATCACCACGGAAAATGCCGGGGAATGTTTGCGCGCTGGCGCCGCCGGCATCGCCGCCATTCGATTGTTTCAGGAATCGCCCGACCCCGCCGCCATCGTGCGCCGATTGCGCGCCGCGCTGTAGCCCGCCTCTTCAGAGGCGGGGCTTTTTTCTTCGCTTCACGACCAGGGCGCAGGCCATAACAACGCATTGCCGTCAACTGGCAACTCGATTGGGTCAGGTATCAAGGGTACAGTTCCGCACTTGAGGTGGTGGCAGTAACTCGACCATTTCCATGCCGCTGGATCCTTCACCAGCTCTGCCCTCACCGGATTCTGATGGATCTATTCCACCTTTTGCCAGAAATGCCGTACGCGCCTAATGATGTGATCGAAGTAGCGTTCCTGCCAGAAACTGCCACGTGTGCCGCGCTTCTTCACGATCTGAAAGCCAGACTGACTCTTGATGTCGCGCATCAAGCGGGTGAGGTTTTGATTGTGCGGCGTAAGGAGTAGATGCAGGTGGTGGGGCATCACCACATAGGCGTAGAGGAAGAATGCGCCAGTTGAACGCACGCGGGCCACGGCATCGAGTACAAGGTCGCGCTCGATTGGCGTGAATGCATGTACGCCACGAGCGAGATTTGTGGTGATGAAAAAATATCTGCTGTGTTGCTCGATGCGACGAAATCGAACCACGGTCGGATCTTATACCGGGACAAGAGACCCCGCCTCTGAAGAGGCGGGGCTACAGCAGACCCGATGCGAACAGCCGGGGTGTCATGTTCCCAGCCAGCGGCCGAGGGGTTGCCAATTTTCGACGTGGTCGCAAATCACCTTGATGGTGGCCATGATGGGGATGGCCAGGATCAGGCCCATCCCGCCCCACAGCCAGCCCCAGAACAGCAGCGCGAGGGTGACGGTGAGCGCGTTCAGGTGGACCTTCTGCCCGACCAGCGCAGGCACCAGCACGTTGATGGAAATCAGGTGGAAGACGCCGAGCACCGCGGCGATTCCGACCAAGCCGAGGATTCTGAACTTGGTCAGGCCGATCAGCAGCGGGGGCAGCCACGCCAGCACCACGCCGAAGTACGGCACCAGGTTCAGCACGCCTGAGAATATCCCGGTCAAGATCGGGTAGTCCAGCCCTACGAGCCAGAAAAACAGGGCGCTGACCACCGAGAGAATCAGGGCCACGATCAAGTTGCCGACGATGAAGCCGCGGAGCATCCGGCTGACGGCTTCGAGCGCATCGCGCACGCGCGTGCGCTCGCTCGGCGGAAATAACTGCATCGTGCCGTGCCACAAATCGCGTTTGCCCGCCAGCATGAAAAACACCATGAAAGGAATGAAGGAAAGCGCCAGCAACGCGGTGTAAAGCCCGCCCAGCCCCCGCAGGAGCAAAGCGCGCACCGGGCTTTCTTCGCGCACCTGTACCTGGGGCGTGCTCGGCCGCTTCTGCTGTCCGGCGATTTCGTCGAACATGGCCTCAATTTTCTGGACGCGGTCCTGCACGGCGCCCGTGGCGCGCTTCAACACCGCGCTATATTCCGGCCAGGACTCGGTGAACTGCTCGGCGCGTCCCGCCAGTCCCCAGATGGCCACACCCAAGATGGCGAGCGCCAGCAGCACCACCACCAGGGAGCCGACCGCGCGCGGCATGCGCAGACGCTCCAGCAACACCACGACCGGGTCGAGCAGGTAGGCGAACAGGATCGATACGAACAGCGTAATCATCACCGTCGAGGCCCAGTAGCAGAATCCAAACACCACTCCCGCGGCGATGATGCGCACACTCGCATTGGGCGGAGCCGACCGCCTTCTTTCAGGAAATTCCATCGGGCAACTCGAGCGTCCTCGGAACCGCCGAAACGATATCACACCTTCGGGGCGCTTTCAGCGTTCGGAAACATGTCCGCGGAGGGAGGAATCCGCGCCGTGGCAACACCGCTTGCTCCCGCGCGGCAGCTACGTTACCTTAGCGGCACCGATGGGCGAGGTGCTGCGATTTTTCGGAAACGCCTTCGCGCGGCTGGACGCGCGCGCGGCGGTGGATATTCTGGTCATCGCCGTGCTCCTTTATTACGCGCTGAGCCTGCTGCGCGGCACCCGCGCAGTGCAAATCGGCGTGGCGCTTGGGCTGCTGGTGGCGATTTTCTACGTGGCACGCTGGGCGCGGCTGGTAATGGTGGAGGCGCTGCTCGGCACGCTTTTGCCCTACTTCGTGATTGCGCTGGTCGTCCTGTTTCAGCCGGAAATCCGCCGGGCGCTGGCACGTGTGGGACGTAACCCGTTCTGGCAGCGCTGGAATTCGCGCCATGCCGGGGCGGCGCAGGACGACGTGGTGATGGCCGCCACCTACTTCGCACAGAACCGCATCGGCGCGCTGATCGTGATGGAGCGCGACGTCGGCCTGCGCACCTATACGGAAAGCGGCATCCCGCTCGACGCCACGCTCAGCTACGACCTGCTGCTCACCATCTTCCGCCCGGGCTCGCCGCTCCACGACGGCGCGGCCGTCCTCCAAGGCGACCGCGTGACCGCCGCGGCGTGTTTCCTGCCGCTTTCGCTGAACCCCATGCTTTCCAACCAGCTCGGCACGCGACATCGCGCCGCCATCGGCGTGACCGAGGAAAGCGACGCGGTGGTGGTGGTCGTCTCCGAACAAACCGGCGGCATCGGGCTCGCGACCGCGGGCCAGATCGAGCTGAACTTGACCCCGCAACAACTCGCCCAGCGGCTGGTGGATTTGTTTGCGCGCCGCGGCGCGGCCGCCGTGCCGGGGACCGCCGCCGGCAAGGAGCGGGCATGAACTTCGTGCGCGAGTGGGTGCTGCACAACTGGGGACTCAAGCTGATCGCGCTCGGTCTGTCGTTTCTGCTCTGGGCGGCGGTGACCAATGAAGCGCCGGTGGAAGTCGGCTACGCCGTGCCGCTTGAATTCCGCAATCTGCCCAGCGGCCTCGAGCTCAGCTCCGACGTTCCCACCCAGGTGCACGTGCGTGTCCGCGGGCGTTCGACGCTGCTGCGCCGGTTGACACCGGCGGACCTCACCATCAGCGTGGATATGTCCGACGCGCAGCCAGGCGAAATGCTGATCCATCTCTCCCCTGAGCACGTGGACATCCCCTACGGCGCGGAACTGGTGCGCATCGCACCGTCAGAAATCCGTGTCCGGGTGGTCGTCCGCGTGGCCCCGCCTTCCTGACCGGGGACGCGTCCCCGCACCGCACGCCTCGAATCCTCAAATGCCAGTGAAACCCGGAGGGCACGGCTTCAGCCGTGCCGAAACTGACACCTCTTTATTCTTCTACTTCAGGGGCTTTAGCCCCTGAAGCCCGCAGCGGCTAAAGCCGCTGCGGAGAAAAGGAAATGGCCCGTCGTTACGGCACGGCTGAAGCCGTGCCCTGACGAGCCCTCATCGCACACGGCTTGAGAAGACCTTCGTGCTAGAATCTTTCGCTGTGATTTTTTCCGTACTTTTTAACTGATGCCCAAAGAACTCTTCGGCACCGACGGTGTCCGCGGCACTCCCGGCCAGGAACCTCTCGATTCCAACACGCTGTATTGGATCGGGCACGCGCTGGGCAAGCGGCTGCGCGCGGAGCACAAGGACGTCGGCGTGCTCATTGGGATGGACACGCGCGAGTCGGGACTATTCATCGCAGGTTGTGTCGCCCAGGGTTTGATTGCCGCAGGTGCGTCGCCGATTTTTGCCGGAGTCATCACCACGCCGGGGATCGCGAACTTGGTGCGCATGGGGCCGTACGCGGCGGGCATCGTGGTCTCCGCGTCGCACAATCCCTACACCGATAACGGCGTAAAGCTGATCGCGCATTCGGGGATGAAATTCCCCGACGAGTTTGAAGCGCAACTCGAAGCGAAAATCCTGGCCAACCGCGCGGGCGCCGTTCCCAGCGCAGAGTTTGAGTTCGGCACCGAAGTCGTCCGAACACTCGACGCGCAGTACCTCGATTACCTGCGCGGGCGCACGCTGCCGGGCGCCAAGCTCGCGGGGATGAGAATCGTGCTCGATTGCGCGAACGGAGCGGCGAGCGACCTCGGGCCGGAACTTTTTCGTTCGCTCGGCGCCGACGTGATCGCCATCCACAACGCGCCGAACGGCCGCAATATCAACGACGGCTGCGGCTCGCTCCATCCGGAAACCATGATGCAGAAAGTGGTCGAGACGCGCGCGGCGCTGGGCGTGGCGTTCGACGGCGACGCTGATCGCGCGATTTTTTCCAGCGCCTCCGGCCAGCGGGTGGACGGCGACGGCATCCTGCTCGCGGCAGCGCGCTATTTGAAGTCTGCGGGGCAGTTGAAGGGCGACGCCATCGTCGGCACGACCATGGCGAACCTCGGCCTGGAGCGCGCGCTCGCGCGCGAGGGATTGCGGTTGACGCGCACGCCCGTCGGCGACCGCTACGTGCTCGAAGAAATGCTCCGCTCGGGCGCGAACCTCGGCGGCGAACAATCGGGCCACATCATTTTCCTCGACGATTCGCCCACCGGCGACGGCCTGCTGACCGCGCTCAAAATCGCCAGCCTGGTCAGCCTGCGCGGGCCGCTCGATGAGTTGGTCACCGGGCTGAAAGTTTTTCCGCAAACGATTGTGAACGTGCGCGTGCGCTCGAAGCCGCCGCTCGAGTCCCTGCCCGCGGTCGCTGCGGCGCTGGCCGAAGCCGAACGCGCGCTGGGTGCCGCGGGACGCATCGTGCTGCGCTATTCCGGCACCGAACCACTCGCGCGCGTGATGGTGGAAGCCGAACGCGCCGAAGATGTGCAGCGCTTTTCGGAATCCATCGCCGCTGCCATCCGCGCCACCATCGGCTCCTGAGTGGCTGGGGCGCGACTCGCCATGGCCGGCACCCCCACAGCACACGAACCGCGTTGCCGCCTCGATAGGCCCTTGCTAGAATCGCGGCCAACTTCACCGGCACTGGAGTTTCCTGAATGGAGCGAGCCAGCTTCTCGACACCACCCCGCCCGACGCGGCTTCGGGGCCGCCATACGGCGGCGTGCTTGGTGTTCCTCATGATGTTTGCTCCGGCGCTCGCGTTTGCTGCGCAGCCCGATCTGGGCGTAGCGTTTCGCGAAAGGTTTGGCAAGCTCGCGGACGCCGCGCCCAACGCTTCCGAAAAGGAATTCGCCGCGCTGGCCGCAGGTCTCGCCGTCCCAAGCCACCGGGCGTGGTTTACACGCATCTTCGGCGACGTTGAAGGCCAAAAGCTTGCGGAACGGTACCAGAAGCTGCTGCCCAAGCTGGTCTGGAGACTCCAGAAGGATCTTTCCTACAACTGGCCGGGGATCGGCACCGAATTCGGCGTCGAACTGTGGAGCAAAGAAAAAGAGAGCGTGGCGCAAGGGCTCGACAAGTCCTTGCTCGCGGCTCTGAAGCAGCCTGCGTGGTACTACGAAGTCGCGATTGTCCCGCCCGGGCGCAAGACTCGATGGCCGTTCGCGCTCTTCTTCTATGTGGACGGCGCCTATCGTTATGTTCCCGTGGACATCTTCTCGTCCCTCCGCCAGGTTCCAGCGCGCGTCAGCGTCAAGGAGCCGAAACTGATTCACCAAGAGCAGGCGGAATACCCTGCCGCGGCTCGTGCGAAGAAAATTGAGGGCACGGTGCGTCTCGAAGTCGTGGTGGCGCCGCTCGGTTGGGTGCTGGAGTGCCGAGTCGTGAGCGGCGATCCGGCGCTCGCACCCACGGCCCGCGCCGCCGTACGCAAGTGGATTTTCGAGCCGACGCTGCTGAATGGCGCGCCCGTGGAAATCCAGACGACCGTGGAAGCCGTCTTCACCCTCCCCCGCTAGCGACGCGCCCCGCCACCACGCGAGAAGGTGGCTTAGAGAGCCGTCTCCAATCTCCCAAAGACTGTAGGCGGAGGGGCTGCGGCTGTGAGAAATGGTAGGTGGCGCCGGCCTCCACGCGCATTAGCGTCTGGGCCCAACTCATAACTAAAAGAAAAAAAGGGGGATTGCTACAAATGTGGAGTGCGTGAACTGTGGCAAGGAGCGTGCTCCGCAAAGGTGGGCTATCTCTGATTCCCGGGGTGGTCCCGGTGAAATTCACCGGGATGTGGGGATGGAGAAATAGGGGTCCCGGAAACGGGACCCCTTTATTTTTGCCAAATATGAGGACGACAGCAAAAACCGCGGTCAGCTGCAACCGCTCGTGCTCCCGCAATTCTCGCACTTGTAGCAGGAGCCGTTGCGGGTCATCAGGCTGCCGCACTCGGAGCAGGAGGGCGCGTCGTCAATGGCAGCGTGCGTCCGCGGAATGGAATTCGCCGGCTCAGAGTTCTTGATGGCCGACGCGACCGCTGGCGACAGCGCGGGCGGCGCAGGAGCTTCAGCGGGCCCAGCGGAGCCGCCATTCATCACCAGGTATTCGGGCGAGATGAACTTCCCGCCCATATAACGCGCGATGTAGTCGAGCACCGACTTGGCGTAGGGAATTTCCGGGTTGCCGGTGAACCCCGAGGGCTCGAAGCGCGTGTGGATGAACTTGTCCACCAGCGCCTTCAGCGGCACGCCGTATTGCAGCGCAATCGAAACCGAGAGCGCGAAGCCGTCCATGATGCCCGACAGCGTCGAGCCTTCCTTGGCCATCTTGATGAAAATTTCGCCCGGCGCGCCGTCTTCGTACATGCCCACGGTCAGGTAGCCCTCGTGGCCGCCGATGTTGAACTTGTGGGTGATGGAGTGGCGCTCGTTGGGCAGCTTGCGGCGCCGCGCGCGAAACAGTTCCTGTTGCTCCGGTCCGGCCGCGGTTTCCTTCTTCTCTTTTTTCCTCTGGTCGGCCGCGGAGAGCGGCTGGCTCTTTTTCGAGTTGTCGCGGTAGATGGCCACAGCCTTCACGCCCAGTTTCCAAGCTTCAATATACGCCTGCATGATGTCTTCGACGGTGGATTCTTCCGGCATATTGATCGTCTTGCTGATCGCGCCGGACAGGAACGGCTGCGCCGCCGCCATCATCTTCAGATGCCCGCGCCAGGCAATGGAGCGGTCGCCGCTGGTGGGCTTGAACGAGCAATCGAAGACGGGCAGGTGCTCGGGCTTCAGCCCCGGCGCGCCTTCGATCGTGCCGGTGCGGTCGATGTAGTCCACAATCTGCGAGGCTTCCTCGGGCGAATAACCCAGCCGGTTCAGTGCCTGCGGCACCGTGTTGTTCACGATTTTGATCAACCCGCCGCCCACCAGACGTTTGTATTTCACCAGCGCCAGGTCGGGCTCGATGCCGGTGGTGTCGCAATCCATCATGAAGCCGATGGTGCCGGTCGGGGCGAGTACGGTGACCTGCGCGTTGCGGTAACCATATTTTTCGCCGGCCTCGAGACATTCGTCCCAGATCCCCTGCGCGGCGCGGAGCAGCGGCGCGCCGACGTGCTCGGCCTTGATCGGCCGCAACGAGTCGCGGTGCATGCGGATGACTTCGAGGAACGGCTCGCGGTTCTTCTCGTAGCCGGGGAACGGCCCGATTCGCTCGGCCATTTGCGCCGATTGCAGGTAGGCCTCGCCGTGCATGATCGCGGTGATCACGCCGCACATATCGCGGCCCTGGTCGGAGTCGTAGGGCATGGCCATGGCCATCAGCAGCGCGCCGAGGTTCGCGTAGCCCAGCCCGAGCGGGCGGTAGTTGTGCGAGTTCTCGGTGATTTTCGGCGTCGGATAGCTGGCGTTGTCCACCAAAATTTCCTGCGCGGTGATGGTGACGTCCACCGCGTGCTTGAAGGCTTCCACGTCGAACTGGCCGTTCGGCCCGAGGAACTTCAACAGGTTCAGCGAGGCCAGGTTGCAGGCGGTGTCGTCGAGGAACATGTACTCGCTGCACGGGTTCGACGCGTAGATGCGGTCGGTGTTCCTGCAAGTGTGCCAGCGGTTGACGGTGGTGTCGTACTGCATCCCTGGGTCGCCGCAGTGCCAGGCGGAGAAGGCGGCTTTGCGCAGCAGATCGCGCGCGCTGTACTGGTTCGCCGGGGAGCCGTCGGTGACGTTGTGCGTCCACCAGTCACGGTCCTCTTCCACCGCCTGCATGAACTCGTCAGTCACGCGCACGGAGTGGTTCGCGTTCTGGTAGAAAATGGAGCTGTAGGCCTCGCCGTCGATCGCGGGGTCGTAGCCCTGCTCGATCAGCGTGTGCGCCTTGTGCTCTTCCTTCATCTTGCATTCGATGAACGCGACGATGTCGGGGTGATCGACGTTGAGGATCACCATCTTCGCCGCGCGACGCGTTTTGCCGCCGCTCTTGATGACCCCGGCAAAGGCATCGAAGCCCTTCATGAAACTCAGCGGGCCGGAGGCGAGGCCACCGCCGGAAAGCGCTTCGTGTCCCGCGCGCAGGCTGGAGAAGTTGGTGCCCGTCCCCGAGCCCCACTTGAACAGCATTCCCTCGGTCCTGGCCAGGCTCATGATGGATTCCATGTCGTCGCGGACCGAGTTGATGAAGCAGGCCGAGCACTGCGGCTTAGCTTGCACGCCGACGTTGAACCAGACCGGAGAATTGAAGGCCATCTTCTGCTCCACCAGCAGGTGGGTCAGCTCGTCGCGGAAGATGTCGCGGGCCTCAGGGGAGGCGAAGTAGCCGCCAGCGTCGCCCCAGCTGACGAGGGTGGTCACCACGCGGGAGATGAGCTGGCGGACAGAGGTTTCGCGGTTGGGCGTGTTCAGCTTGCCGTGGAAATACTTGGAGGCCACGATGTTCGTGGCCGTCTGCGACCACGACTTGGGCACCTCGACGTCTTCCTGCTTGAAGATGGTCTTACCCTTCTCGTTCCCGATCTGGGCGGTGCGGCGGTCCCACTCGACCGCGTCGAACGGAGAAACCTTTCCGTTGGTGAACACGCGCCGGAACTCCAAGCCTGACTTGCGACGGGCTTCCGTGCGCGTCTCGGTTTTTCTGTTCAACACTGTCTTCTGGTCCGCCATGGGTGGTCTCCCTACAGGGAGGTTCCCGGGGTGAGGGGGAACCTTACCATTTTAGCGCGATTCGGGAAAACGGGAGCGGCCTCGCTGGGAACCGCCACCCGCTTCGGGAGGTGTGACCATCTGGGGCGCGACTGAAAAAGTCCGGGCCCGGAACCGAAAAAAGGGAACAGAAAACCTATCGCGGCGATACCCGCCCGCGTCGAAATCCCTCCAACCGTTGCGCAACCGCGCTGGCGAATCCCTCTAGGAGCGCGGCGAGGGGAGGGTGTTCCCCATGATGTTCGGTTTGTTCCGGGTCGCTGGGTGGTCCTCCGACGGCGCTGCGCTTCGGATGATCAGAACCACGGCCCCCCGAATCTGAGCGGGCAGTATACGGTCTGTGGAAAAGTTGTCAAGAGAAAAACGCAAAATGTGCGGTAACAATAAAAAAAATGTCTATACGTAGTGGTGGGTTTGCAGGCCGCGGCGACCAATCTGGTGATGACACAAGCTTTGAAAGCGTCGCACTCTGCGCCCCGCCTCGAACGCAGGTTGTCGAAATCGCGAGCAAGCGCCCTGAGCCACCTCGAACTTGCTCCGGTTGACCCGCTCGATGATGGCTCCTACGATAGAAGGTGCCAATGTGCTTGCGATCCAACCACGCTGCATTCGCTCTGGCGGTGATTCTGACCACAGCGGTATGCGTCCCCTCGTCTTCTCACGCACAGCAAGCCCGCGCAGCATCCACAACTGCGGCCGAAAAACCCAAGGTCGAGGGGGTGCCAAACTTCGGTCAGGTGAGTGCGACGCTTTACCGCGGCGGACAGCCGGAGAAAAAAGGTTACGAAGAGCTAAAGAAGCTGTGCATCGAGGTTGTGGTCAACTTCCGCGACGAGAAGGGCAAAATCGAAGCCGAGCGGCGGATCGTCGAATCACTGGGGATGCGCTACGTCAGCGTGCCGTGGAGCTCTTCGCGCGACCCTCAACCGCAGGAAGTCGTCGCCTTCCTGCAACTCCTGCGCGACAACGCGAACCACAAGGTATTCGCGCACTGTCGCCGCGGCGCCGAGCGCACCGGTGTGATGATCGCCGCCTACCGCATGGCCTTCGAAAAGTGGACCCCGGAGCAGGCCATCCGCGAGATGGATGATTTTCACTTCAGCGGTTTCTGGCTACCCCACCTGAAAAAATACGTCCGCAATTTTCCGCAGGAATTGGCGAAAGATCCTCAGCTTCGCGCCCTGCTGCCCGCGACGGCCGGCCACTGAGGCTGAATTTCATGCAGTTGGGCGCGGCCCAACCAGAGCAATCGTGTGTCATCCCGAGTCCCGACGGAGTCGGGACGAGGGATCTGCACTTTGCCAAAGACAAAGAAAAATGCAGATTCCTCGTCAGGACTTCGCCTTGCGGCGGGTGAACAGCAGGCCGGACCAATCGGCATCGATGGCGCAGATTTTGAAGTCCACCAAGCCTGCGGCGAGGCCTGCCTCGCGCACATCGCTTTCGCCGACATCAGCCGCCAGCTTCGAAGCTTTCTTCGGCCAGGCGATCCAAAGCTTGCCCTGGTCCAGCCGGGACGCCAACGGCTTCATCCTGCGCGTCAACTCCGCGCGCGAACGCACAAACCAGATAGCTAGGTTCTCTCTGCCGCGAAAAGCGTCTCGCAGCCGCGCGCCCTCGGGCAGCTCGCCCAGCGTTTTTCGGAAACCCTGCGGCGCGCCAACCAGCGCGACGCTCGAGTCTGGCTTGATGCCCAGTTTCTTGGGCAGAGGCGTGCCGGAGTAACCCGCCAGCCGCGAACTCGGCACCACCGGCGCCGTGGGCGGATTCGCGATGGCGCGCTTCAGGTCGCCGCGAATGCGGCTCCACTCGGTGAAGACGGCGTCGGGAAGCGATTGACGGGTGCGGGCGATTTTCTCCGACTCGCCGCCGACGAAGACCAGCGGGATATGCCGCGTGGATTTTTGCTCGCGCAGGGCCAGCGCGACATCGCGCCCGTGCGACGGGAGCCGGGACAGGTCAATCACCACCGCCGCCGGCGGGGACTCCTTCAGCTCCCGCAGCGTTGCCGGGCAGAGGGGCAGCTCGAACGCCACCGCGTACCCCGCCGCGCGCAACTCGGCGATGCGCGGCTTCGCTTCTGCCGCGTTCCAGTGAATGAGTCGCACTCTGTGCACAGTTTTCCAGAGTAGGACAGACCTGCAGGTCTGTCCAAAAAACTGCGAAGTGGTCCGGACAGGTCTGGACCCATTCGGCAGGCTCAGGGCAGGGGCCTGCCCTGCCTACTCGTAGCGGAGGGCTTCGACGGGATCGAGTCGCGCGGCCTTGACTGCGGGCCACACGCCGAAAATCAGGCCCACGCTTATGGCCACGATCAACCCCGCGGCGGCGGCCCACAGGGGCACAGCGGTGGACATGCCCGTGAGCTTGGGCAAGAGCATAGCAATCCCCCCGAACAAGAGAACTCCTATGAGCCCGCCCATGCCGGTCAGGGTCATGGCTTCGAGCAGGAACTGCCACATGATGTCGCCACGGCGCGCGCCGATGGCCTTGCGCACGCCGATTTCGCGCGTGCGCTCGGTCACCGACACCAGCATGATGTTCATCACGCCAACACCGCCCACCAGCAGCCCGATCGAGCTCAGGACCACCGTGACCAGGGCGACGGCGCCGACAATCGCGTGGAACTGCTCCATGGCCTGCTGCGAAGTGGTGATGTCGAAGCTGTCGGGCGCATTGTAGGGAACGTTGCGGCGGCGGCGCAGCAGGTCACGGACCTGGTCCACCGCGAGGTCGAGCTGGCCCGGGTTGGCCTGGATGCGGAAGCCGTGCTCCTCGGCATAAGGATAGATCTTGTGCAAGGTGTAGTAAGGGACGGCGACGCGGCGGTCTTCCTCGCCTCCCCCACCAAAGCCCCCCTTAGGTTTCTGGAACACGCCGATGATCATAAACGTGGAGCCGTCCACCAAAATATCTTTGCCGACGGGGTTGAGGTTCCCGAACAGTGCGTCGGATATGCTCTCGCCGATGACCACCACTTTCTGGCGATGTTCATTCTCGGCTTCGGTGAAGAAGCGCCCGTACTTCATCGCGGCGTTGGCATAGACCTCGACGAACGACGGAAAGGTGCCCCGGTAGTCGCTGCCAGTGACTTCTTCATCTTTGTAGCGGACGGTGGCCGGACGATTCGGGAACAAAGAGACGGCGACGCTCTTCACCGCCGGGCACTCTTCCAGGACGGCTTCGCCATCTTCCACGGTGAGCGGCTTGCGCGTCCGCTCTTCCTTGCTCATCCGTCCGATGCGCGGACCCGAGGGCCAGCGGCTCACAAAGGCCGTGTCGGCACCGTAGCCGGAAATCTCTTCCATCACCGACTGGTCGAATCCCGCCAGCAGCGAGCCGACAATAATGATGACCCCCACCCCGATGACCACCCCAAGTACGGTGAGGAAGCTGCGCAGCTTGTGCTCGGCCAGGGTGTCCAGGGCCAGCTTGAGATTCTCGTTGAACGCGCGTGTCACGTTGCGCCTGCCCTCAGGTTTCCGCCCGCAGCGCTTCGATGGGGTCCAGCCGCGAAGCGCGCACTGCCGGATAAATGCCGAAGAACAGCCCCACGCTGGTGGAAAGCGCCAGGGCGATCAGGATCGCGCTCAGCGGCGTGACGATGGGCAGCGGCGTGGTGGCCCGCACCAGCGCGCCCAGCCCCAGGGCGATCCCAATCCCCAGGGCCCCGCCCAGCGCCGCCAGCACCGACGCCTCCACCAGGAACTGCATCACGATGTGCCGCCGCTTGGCGCCTACGGATTTGCGGATGCCGATTTCGTGCGTGCGCTCCACCACGCTGGCCAGCATGATGTTCATAATCACGATGCCCCCCACGACCAGGAACACCGAGGTCAGCCCCACGGCGATGCGGAAGACCTGGCCGGTGAGGCTTTCCCAAAGGTTGGTGATCGAGGAAGACGCGAGAATGTCGAAATTGTCCGGGTCTTTGTAGCGCAGGTGGCGCCGCGCGCGGAGCAGCATCCGCACTTCGTCTTGCGAAGCGTCAATCAGCTCTGGGGTTTTCGCCTGCACCAGAATTTGGATCGAGTCGTACGGGGTGAACCAGGCTTTCAGGTACGTCCCCAGCGGGATCAGCACGAAGTTGTCGCGCGACTGCCCGAAGACGCTGCCCAGCGGCGTTCCCACGCCGATCACCTGGTAGGTCTGCTGGCCCACGCGGAGCGATTTCCCGATGGGATCCACCGCGCTGAAGAAGCGGTTGGCCACATCAGCGCCCAGAAAACAGACGGGGATACGCCGCTCGTCATCCACTTCGTCGAGGAGCCGCCCGCGGGCGACACCGATGCTATAGATGTGCACATAGTTGGGCGTGATGCCGGCCAGTTGGACGTTTTCGAGCAGCTCGGTTCCATAGCGGACGTCGGTGTTCCGGCCGAGCGCGGCGGCCACCTGCTCGGTGGTCAGCGTGTTGTCCCGAAGGGCTACATAATCGTCGTAGGTCAGCGTGGGGCGCTTCTGCGCCTTCATGAAGTCGTCGAGGTTGGTGACGATGCCGATCCGCAGGACCACAAAGGCATTCGACCCCAGGTTGGCGATCTTGTCGGTGATGTAGCGGTTCAGCCCTTCGATCACGCTCATCACCGCCACCAGCGTGGTCACCGCCAGGATCACGCCCAGCAGGGTGAGGAAGCTGCGCAGCTTATGAGTCCGCAGGGTATCCAGGGCCAGCCAGAACGTCTCTTGGAAGGCCACCCCGGCGCCGAATTTCTCTTTCCACTTATTCTTCAGCACAAAGACACTCCGACCCCTCACTATCTAATACGCGCCCCGCGGAAAAAAGGTTCAGGTGCCGGCAAAATTCCCCTGCTTATTAGACTCCGGGAGAGGCCAATCTGCCACCTGGCTTCGAACGCCTCTACGCAAAGGTCACGCGGCTGTATTTCGGGGGCATGGCCCGTCATCTTTCTGAACTCCGAGAGATTTTGAAGCCGGGCGCAAATCTGGCGTATGTGGTCGGGGATCAGGCATCCTACTTGAGGGTGATGATTCGCACTGGTCAATTGCTCGCAGAAATCGCGACTTCACTAGGTTACGAAGTTCTTGCCATCGACCTGTTCCGAACTCGGTTGGCGACCGCAACCAGAGAACAACTGAGAGAGGAAGTGGTGGTTTTTCGGTGGCCCGGGTAAGGCAGAGCGGGGGTGTAACTGTGGGCAGAGGAAAATCCTACGACCGCATTATCGAGAAGGTTTTTCGCTCAAAGTATCGGCCTGGGATGCGATCTGTGGATTTTGAGCGCGAGGAAATCGTCAGCTTCTGCCGGAAGTTGCGCATGCGCGTGCCAAAAAACCTGGGCGATGTGATCTACAGCTATCGATATCGTGCCGAATTGCCGAAAAGCATTCAGGAAACGGCCGGCAAGGGAAAAACGTGGCTCATACGCGGAATTGGCAGAGCACGGTACAGATTCGTGCTTGTGACGCATAAACCCATTGTTCCAAATCCCTCCATGACAGCAACAAAGGTACCGGATGCTACGCCGGGGATTGTTGCGATGTACGCGCTGAGCGATGAGCAGGCTCCTCTGGCAATCCTGCGGTACAACCGCCTTGTCGACGTTTTCACAGGTGTCGCCTGCTACTCGCTTCAGAGTCACTTGCGTACAACAGCCCCTGGGCTGGGACAAGTAGAAACAGACGAGTTGTACGCGGGCGTCGACAAACGTGGCGCGCATTATGTATTTCCCCTACAGGCGAAAGGTCGAAAGGATCGCCTCAGCATCGTGCAAGTTGAGCAAGACGTTGCTGTGTGCAGGGATAAGTTTCCTTCTTTGGTTTGTCGGCCAATTGGCGCTCAATTTGTGGCTGAGAACGTCATTGCCCTTTTCGAATTCGACGAGGGCGAGAATGGAATTGGTGTCGCTTCCGAGAAGCACTACAAACTTGTCCCCGCAGACGAACTGACAGAGGCTGACTTGGCGCCTATCGAGAGCGAAAGTCCGAGTAGCCTGTATCCTTCTACCGGAATCCCTGAAGTACTCTTGGCAAAGGTCGTTTCACCCTGTGAATGGCGTCCCACGCCTGGGGGCAGCGGCAGGCGTCACGAGATTTCATCACAGTTGAAGCATTCTGATGACAATCGCCGGCGCGCCGCGCGCTGTTGAAACCCTCGCGTGCGCCTGCGCGTCACTACTGCGCTCTCGGGAACCGCTCGAGGCGTTCTCGGGACTCTCCACAAAACCGGGTAGAACCAACTGTCCGGAGTCGGCGCAACCGCCCACCCAAGGCGGGCGGGCCGGCTCCGCGTGTTCCGCCAGAATGTCGGCGGACAGGCTCGCCATTCGAATGGCGGGAACGGCCTCCAATCCCGAATCCCGCGCCTCGGAATCGGGGCCGCCGGGCCTGCCCAGTATCTCTTGCAAGAGGCCAGCAATGAAAAAATTGCGCTGGGGAGCGGTCGTTTTGCTCGTTCCCCTGTTCCTAGTGATGTGCGCTTCCGACGCCGCGGCCGGCCCGACCTACGCGATCACCAACGCGCGGATCGTGCCGGTCAACGGCGCGGTGATCGAAAAAGGCAGCGTGGTGATCCGCGACGGCGTGATTGTGGCCGTCGGCGCCAACGTCACCATCCCGGCCGATGCCATCGTCATCGACGGCACCGGTTTGCACGTTTATCCCGGCTTGATTGACGCCTACACGAATTTCGGCGTGCCGCGACCCCAACCGGCGGGTGGCGGCGGTGCGGGCGGCGCAGTACAGCAGGCACCCGGCCTGGCTGCTCAGCGCGTCTTCGAGCCCGACACAAGTAACGACGCTTCCAATTACTTGACGCCGCCTCCGCGGGGTTTTTCACCGCAAGATGTCGTGGCACGGGAGCTGGAACCCGACCTGGAGAAGGAGACCATGCTCGGCGTCGGCGTCACCACGGTGCTGTCGGCGCCGCGACGACGATCCGTATGATTCGGGCTACGCGAACGCGGCGATGCTCGCCAAGGCCGGAGCAAGATTTGCATTCACCACCAGCTCCGCGTCCGACGTGCGTAGCTTGCCCTTCCTGGCCGCGCTGGGGGAAGCGTTCGGCCTCACTTCCGAGCAGGCGCTGCGGGCCATCACGCTTTCGCCCGCTGAAATCCTCGGCATCAGCGACCGCGTCGGCTCCATCGAAGTCGGCAAAGTCGCCAACCTCGTGGTGGCCGGCGGCGACATCCTCGATGTGCGCACGCCCATCAAGCAGGTCATCGTTGCAGGCCGCGCCATCGAAATGCGCTCCAAACACACCGATCTGTACGACAAGTTTAAGGGTCGGTGATAGCCATTGTGTTCGTTTCGTAGGGGCGCAGCATGCTGCGCCCCTACAACTTGCCAATATTCCCCCGCAGCCTGTGGTACGGTGCACCGATGAAACTCACCCGCCGCAAACTGCTGTGGTACGGCGCTGGCGCGGTTCTCGTCGGCGCCGGCGGCTACAAACTCCTGCGCGGTTTCGAAGACGACCCCGCCGAGGATCTTTCAAAGACAATTCCCGCCACGCTGCGAGGCGCTGCGCTCGACGTTCACGTCCACGCGCTGGGAGTGGGCACCGGCGGAACCGGTTGCTGGGTGAACGAGAAAACGCGTTCCAGTATCCCTGCGCGCGTCGGGATGTGGAATTTGCGGCTGAGCTTCAGCCAGCCTGACCTCGACCAGCGCTACATCGCCTACCTGCTCAGCCGCATCCGCAGCGCGGGTTTTCTGAAACAGGTCGTGCTGCTGGCGATGGACTACGCGCACGACGCGCGCGGGGAGCGCCAGCCCGAACGCACGCCGTTCTACGTGCCGAACGACTACGTCGCGCGGCTCGCCGCGGAGCATCCCGAATTTCTTTTCGGCGCTTCCATTCATCCCTATCGCCCCGACGCGCTCGATGAACTCGACCGCGTCGCCGCGCAAGGCGCCGTGCTGGTCAAATGGATTCCCGCCGCGCAGGCCATCGCGCTCGACAACTCGCGCTGCCGCGCTTTCTACCGCCGCCTAGCGGAGCATAAGCTGGCCCTGCTGACGCACGCCGGAGAGGAATTGGCGGTTGACGTCGCCGCGCAGGAATATGGCGACCCGCGCCAGCTCGTCGCGCCGCTCGAAGAAGGCGTCACGGTAATCGCCGCGCACGTCGCTTCGCTCGGCGAAACCGACGGCCGCTCGAATCTTGACCTGCTCGCCGAGATGTTTCCGCGCTGGCCGAATCTGTGGGCCGACACCTCCGGATTGACGCTCGTCACGCGCTGGCGCGCCCTGCTGCGCATCGCTGAACGCACCGAACTGCACGCGCGGCTGATTCACGGCAGCGATTTCCCTCTGCCTCCTGCCGCAACGCTTTTCCTTGGGCGGATGCCGCTCGGCCGCTGGTGGAACGCCTGGAAACGCGAAAATATTTTCCGCCGCGACTTCGAAATCAAGCAGGCCCTCGGCCTGCCCGCCGAGATTTTCACGCGCGGCTACCAGGTCCTCGCTCTGCGCCTGGCACAAACCCCGGCGTCGCACGCCTCGTAGGGGCAGACCCCCGTGTCTGCCCGCTCTTCTCAACGCGAAGATTGAAGAAAGGCAGCGCTAGCAGCGCACGAAAACTGGTGCTTTAATGAGCCCATGAAATACGGGTTCGTTTTCTCATTCTTACTCGTTTCCTATTGCCCTTACATTTGCGTCGCACAAGAAAAGCCGACGAATAGTGTGATTTTGAAAATGGATCAGACCGTCGATGGCCCCTTCGGCGGGCAGAAATCCCGCACGTGTATGAGGGTCTATGCCGACGGGAAGGTACTCTATGCCTCATGGTGGAATTCGGCCGCCACGTTTGTGGATCCGAAAACAGGGGAGAAATCCAGACCGGAGCACACCGCGTCAACAGAGTATCGCCTCGAAGAATACGAAATCTACGAACTAACCGAGTTCCTGAACTCCAAGCCAATCAGAAGGCTGGCCGCTTATTTCGGCCCACCACACCGACCCATCGATTACTTCGAGACCACACAACTGCAAGTGCTTACTGCCCGTGGCAAGCCTAAGCAGATAACGACTCGCGAGTACTATGTGGCTGATCTTGTAGAAAAAAGTCGCTATCCGAGCGCGCTCGTTGTCCTTATGGAACGAATCAATCAGATCGAAGAAAAGGCGGGGGAAAAGGGGCAGTCCGCCCCCGTTCCTCCAGATTGTCGCTTGAAGCCATAAGAGTCGCCTAGTTGTGCCGCGACGCGAATTGCGGTAAAAGCGAAGTTCCCGCACAGGGGACGCCAGCAAGCATCTCGCTGGCCGGGGTGCGGATTTGGCGGCCGACACAGGAGGGGGACACGATGAAATGCAAGGTGGTTGTGATTTGCGTTCTGGGTGTGCTGTTTTTGTTCAATAGCACGCAGGTTTGGGCGCAGGCGGAGGCGCCGAAGACGGGCTTGCGCGTCGAAGTTCTGCTCAGCCTGACGGACGCCGAGAACAAACTCGTCGCGCTGGCGGAGAAATTCCCGCAAGACAAATACGGCTGGCGGCCGATGGAAGGCGTGCGCTCCCCGAGCGAAGTGTTCATGCACGTTGCGGCGACAAACTTCCGTTACCCGCGCTTGCTCGGCGTACAGGCGCCCGCCGGGTTGCCACAGAACTTCGAACAGGTCACCGAGAAGGCCAAGGTGATCGATCTGCTGAAGCAGTCGTTCGCCTTCATCAAGCAATCGGTCATGAACCTGCCGGACGCCGACCTAGGGAAGAGTGTCAGAGTGTACGGACGCGACAGCACCTACGAGGGCGTCCTCATCGTGATGTTGCAGCACGCGCACGAACACCTGGGGCAGTCCATCGCCTACGCGCGGATGAATCACATCGTCCCGCCGTGGACCGAGGAAGCAGAGCAGCGCCGGCAGCAGGCGCCCAAGAAAAGTCCGTAGCCTCAGAATTTGCAAACTAGAAAAAGGAATAGGGGCGATCCCCGGTGACGATGGACCGGGCGCATCGCTCCTTCTTTCTTTTCTATTTTCCTTTTTCGATTTTCTGGTTTTTCGGCTGCGGCCGGCAAACCAAGCCCCGGGATCAGAACGGCCACGAGTCCTGCGGAAACGAGACTTCTCCTCTGTTTTTTGCACTTGCGTTAGGTTATTAAATAATATAAATAGGCCACCGCCCATCCCTCTCGTGAGGCACAGTGCCCGTGTTCGTTCGTACTCGTGAATTCCGCCACGCGGAATCCGTCCTGAACACAAAGTACCGGATCAAGAAGGAGATCGTGCGCGTGCTCGACTCGCTGGAACTCGACGTCCCGCGCAATGGCTCCCGCGCCGAGGCTTTCAGCCCCCACCGGCAGATCCAGCAGGCGTTCCTGGAGCATGGATGGGAAGCCGAGGCGCTGGTCAGCCCGCGGACCGAGCGCCGCCAGTACTTCGACCTCTTGAAGGACCGCGTGGCCATCGAGATCGAGTTGTCCAATCGCGAGCGCCTTTACCGCGACTACCTCCGCTTCCAGTTGGCCGAGGCCGACGACCGAATCGACGTCGGCGTGATTCTGATGCTCGACGACGATGCGCGCTTCGTCCACCCCTGCGGCCTGCGCACCAGCCTGCCACGCCTCGAAGACGCGGTGGACGACCTCAAGGCCCTGCACGATTGCGTCGCCGTCCCCATCTGGCTGGTGGGGCTGAGCTGAACCCGTCCGGACGGACCCCGTTCTCTCGCGCAACCTCTGCGCGATGTGTAGAATCAAATTTCGAGACTCCGGGAGCCGCACTTCGGTGAAAATGCGCAGACCACTTTCGATCTTTGTTGCCGCTCTGCTCGCGGCCGCTGGCGCGGCAGGGGCCGGCGTGTCCCTGCCCGCCGTGGCGGGTCTGTTTGCACAGCAGGCGTCCCACAACGCCGCAGACCGCCCGCTCACCAAGGAAGAATTGCATCTCCTCGCCCGGCGCGGCATCGCCAACCAGCACCGCAACGACGCGACACTGGAAGAATACGAACGTCGCGAACGCCGCATCGGGCGCGCGTCCTGGGAAGATACGCCGGTGGAGGAGGACAAGACCTTTCGCGTCGTGCCCACCGGCACCGGCACGCTGAAACTGGTCATCGAGGAGAAAGGCAAGCCCGTCTATCCCAATTTCTACGAGAAACAATTGCGCGACCTCGAAGAAGTGCTCGTGGACGCCACCGAGCACCAGAACGATTGGCGCCAGCGCCGCGCCATCGAGAAGTGGCAGAAGCGCACCCAGGAACGCTACGACCTGGTGGAGGCCGTCGAGGACGCCTTCCTGATCACTTGGCTCGGCCGCGAGCGGCGCAACGGCCGCCTGCTCATCAAACTGCAGCTCAACCCCAACCCGGACTTCAAACCGAAAACGCGCATCGCCAGCGCGCTGCAAAATGTCCGCGCCGTCGTCTGGCTGGACGAAAAAGAGGCGCAGCTCGTGCGCGCCGAGGCAGAGATTTTCCGGGACATCTCCTACTTCGGGGGCCTGTTCGGCAAGGTTTATCGCGGCGGCAAAGTCATCATCGAGCAGGCAGAGGTCGCGCCGGGCCTCTGGTTCCCGACGCTTTACCGGATCGATTTCGAGGGAAGGAAATTCATCTTCGGTTTCGACATGCACCAGACCATCGAAATCCGCGACTTCCGCCGCATTGGCCCGCCCGCCGAAGCGCTGGCCACCATCCGCCGCGAAATCGCCTCCAACCGCAGCGGCAAGCTTTCCTTCTGAAGCCGCGCCCGCGCTGCAGAGTAGCGGACATAGAGTTCGCCGCTTGTTTTCACATGAAATCCAAGTTATAAGGTTTTCTTCGATGGCTACGTCTGTCACGCTTGCCGCTCGGCGGCACTGGACGGCTAGTGCTACCCGCCGCAGTCTCGTTCGCTTGGTTTCGGAGGACCTCAATTTTCATCAAGCGGCGAGTAACTATGCGAGTCATAGTATTCACGCCTTCGCCGCCAAGTTTCCCCCACAGTTGCCCCGAGTTTTTATCGAAGGCCTAACAGAGCCAGGCGAGACCGTTCTCGACCCGATGATGGGCAGTGGTACCACGGTCGTCGAGGCTTTCCTGCGTAACAGGAAGGCCGTCGGCTTCGATATCGATCCTCTCGCTCTGCTTATCTGCCGCGTCAAAACCATGCCCGTCGACTTTCTGGAGGCTTCTTGGGCGGGCAAGAAAATTGTCGCCCTCGCTCACAATTTCCTGGAAAAGCCGCTCTACCTGGACGAAGCCCTCAAGAAACGCTTTGATCCGGAAAGTCTTGCTTTCGTGGATTACTGGTTTTCGAAGGAAACGCAGCGCCAATTGATGTCTCTGATTCTGGCGTTTGAGCGCGAGAAGCCAAGCGAGCGTCTGGAAGCCTTTCTAAAGGTCGTCTTCTCATCAATCATTGTGACAAAGTCGGGCGGGGTGAGTCAGGCGCTTGACCTGGCTCACTCCAGGCCACACCGAGTACAAGGAAAGCCAGTCAAAAATGCGATTGAGGCTTTCGAAAAGCGCCTATTGAAGACGGCCGACCTCCTTTGCCAGTTACCTCAGAACGGCAAGAATGTAGTCATCCGGCGACACGATTGCCGCCAGGCTTTGCCCCTCCCTAAGAACTCAGTGCAGTTGATTGTGACCTCTCCGCCGTATGCGAACGCCATAGACTACATGCGCGCCCACAAGTTCTCCCTTGTGTGGCTGGGGGAGGAAATAAGCCACTTGTCTGAGCTGCGCTCGCATTACATCGGAGCGGAAAAGGTTTCCGGTCTCGCGGAACAGGCATTCGCAAGCGACATCCGCAGAGTCATCAGCGCTGTAGAGGTAAAGGACGCCAAAAAGGCCAGGGTTTTGACGAAATACTTCCTCGACATGGATGCCGCCATCGCACAGATGAGTAGGGTCCTAGAGCCCGGGAGAGCCTGCTTGATCGTTGTCGGCCCCTCTACGATTCGTTCAGTCCCAGTACCAACCCATAAGTGCTTGGTCTCCCTGGCAGAAAATCACGGGTTTGAGCTGGTGGAAGTCGCCGCGAGGAAGCTTGATCGCGACCGCCGCATGATGCCAGCGGGGTTCCGCAGGAACCATAACTCCCAGATCGAGAGCCGCATGCACGAGGAATATGTGATTGCTCTCGTGAGATCGTTGCACAACTAAGACAGTGCCGAAGAGAACGGAAACTCTAACGGCGGTTACACAGGTCTTTGAGACTGCCGTTTATCCTCCAGACGGGTTGAACCCGAACACGGCGTGGCTCGGCATCTACCAAGCATTGCTTTGGTATGAACGAGTAGGCACTCTTCCAAATCGGACCGGACTTCCTCACATAATCGATGCAAACAGGCTCACGATGCCGCCGACTAGAAGCGGCGAACCCAAGGCTTGGCAAAGGTACGCCATTTTGGTCGAAGGGTATTTGGCCAGGAAGCTCGGTGTCCCCGCGGGTCAAGTTGCCCCGATGGTTGACAGACTCATGAGTCAGCCGGCGTACGCCGGACTCCAGAGACACAACATCCTCGGCAGTGCCTTTGCTGGGCTCGTCAAGCACGCCCTCGAAACATTGGGCAATCCTGGCAACACTTATGAACTTGAGGTAAACGGGGATCAGGCCTTTCCTGGCGTCCAACTACCGACCCGCACGGGCGAGCCATTCATCGACATACTCGCGAGAAAGGGTGGCCGCAACATTGGGATTATCTCCACAAAGTGGTCTATCCGCCACGACAGGATCAACGATTTAACTAGCGAGTGCCGAGCCTACAAGAACGCTGCCACATGGACGGATTCCCGCATCTTTTACTTTGTTGTCACCAACGAGTTTGACCCCGCCAGGACAGACAAACTGCTTGTGGATAAATGTATCGACGGGGTTGTTCACGTTCACAAGCCGCTAGTGACGGACGTCTGCGCCTTGGATGGCCGGCTGAACCAAATGTTAGATTTGTCCGAGTTGATCATCAAATCGTCATCCTGGTAAAGAATTGGTTGACGCAGCGACTGATCGCCGCTTGCATCGCCTCCGGCTACTTGAGCTCTCTCAGCATCGGGTCGGGCCGCACCACTTCTACCGCTCCTTGTGCCGTTCCAACTTGATCCCGCAAAGCAGCGGGATATCGTGTCGTAGGGGCGCTGCTTGCTTGTCCTGCATGCCCTGAGCCTGCCGAAGGGAGCGTAGTCGAAGGGCTGCGCCCTGACTAGCGTCGCCGGTGGGAGTCTGGACGAGGCGCAACGAGTTGGAACGGCACCAGTGTTGTCATCCTGCTTGCCCTGAAGCTACTGAAGGGAGCGAAGGGCCGACCCGTTTTTCCCGCCCGAAGGGCGTCGGCCCGCCCCGATGCTTCGAGGCCCGCAGCGAAGGATTTCAACCACTGCATATCTGCACCCAGCGCTGTTGCACTGGCCGCAGTTGAGCTTCTCGGCCCGCTTCTCGGTTTTCGATTTTCGCTTTTCGAATTTCGCTTTTCGGCTTTTTTCTGTGGGGGCGCATCTTCAGATGCGCCCGCTTTTCGGTTTTCGAATTTCGCTTTTCGGTTTCTAGGGCGGGAACTTCATGCGGCGCAGCAGGTCCTGGAAGCGCGGGTCGGAACGCAGGGAATCGCACCGCATGTCCGTTTTCAACCAAAACATCCGCCCTTCCTTTCGCCTGTAAGCAGTCTCCAACCACTTGAAAGCCTCTTCTTTTTCTCCGAGCGCGGCGTAGAGCAAGGCAATCGCGCGTGCGGCGACACTTTTCTGCTTATCGAGTTTGATTAGTTCCTCCAAGACGCGCCGCGCGTCGCCTCGCCGCCCCGCGCCGGCATAGGCAATCCCCAGGCCGCTCATCGCGTCCGGGTGGGAGGCCTCGATTCTCATCTCCGCCTGAAACTCTGCAATGGCCTCGGCGTACCTGCTTTTGGCCAAATAGACGAATCCGAGATACATATGCGAGAAGGGGTGGTCGGGATGCAACTCGATGGTCTTTTGCAACTGGCTGGCGGCCTCATCGTAATGATGCACCAGATAGAGCCGCACACCGAGACCAATGTTAATTCTTGGCGAGAGCGGGTCGAGCTGCCGCGCTTGCTGGCTTTCCGCGATCGCTTCGTCCTTTCGGCCCACGGAAGCCAGCAGAACTGCGTACCAATGATGTGCCAGCGCATAGGTCTGGTTTTCCTCAATCGCCCGGCGGAACTCTCTTTCAGCCTCAGCCCAATTCCATTCGCAATTCGTCAGGATGGAACCCAGAGACGCATGCGCTTCGGCCAAACCGTCATCCAGTGCGAGTGCCTTCTCCGCGGCTGCTTTGGCGAGGGGGCAAGCCTGCTCATTGGGAAGGTAAATGTTGTCCGCAAGAATGTAGTAGGTATCGGCCACGCCCACATACGCCAAGGCATAGGTCGGGTCTTTCTCGATCGCTTGCTGGAAATAGTCGAGGGCTTTCTGGAGGTTCGCTTCGCCTCTTTTCTCCCAGTAGAAACGTCCCTTGAGATACGCTTCGTGCGCCTCGGGGTTGCTGGTCGGGGCGCGGGCGAGCGCGGCGTGCTGCGCCGGAAGAAGCTGCACGGCGAGCGAATCGGCCACGCGTCGGGACACATCGCTCTGCGCCGCAAAGACGTCGGCCAGCGGCCGCTCGTAGCTCTCCGCCCACAGGTGTGTCTGGTCGCGGACCTGGATGAGCTGTGCGGTGATCCGCACGCGGCCCGCGTCGCGCCGCACGCTGCCTTCGATAATGTAGTCCACTCCCAGTTCGCGGCCGATTTGGCTGATGGACTTCTCCCTCTGTTTATAGAGCATCACCGACGTGCGGGCGATCACACCCAGCCGCGCCGGCTGCAACCGACCGAGCTGTGCAATCATCTCTTCCGTCAGGCCATCGCTGAAATACTCCTGCTCTGGATCGCCACTCAAGTTTTCAAACGGCAGCACCGCGAGCATCACCTTTCCCTTGCCCGTGGTTGCCGGTCCGAAGAGACGCTCCCGCAGCCCGCCTATATTTAGCCCGAACAGCACCAGGAGCAGAACAACGACCGCAACGGCCGGTCCGGCGACGTGCCACCACCTCCGCGCAGCCGGCGCCTCCACCGCTGAGATGGGCGCGCTCAATCGACGCAAGTCCACTCCCAGTTCCTTTGCCGACTGATAACGGTTCTCCGCTTCTTTTTCGAGACACTTCAGGATGATCTCTTCAAGCCGCGGGGAGATCTCCGGATTCAGCCGCAGCGGGGAAGGGGGAGTCTTGTGCAGGATCTCGTCAGTCAATGTAGTGCTCACCTTTTCCCGAAACGGTCGCCGCCCCGTGGCCATTTCGTAGAGCACGACGCCCGCTGCGTAAAGATCCGTGCGCGCGTCCACCAACTCGCCGCGCAACTGCTCCGGCGCCATGTACGGCAGTGTGCCCTGCACGGCATGAGATTCCGTGATGCTGGCGGTAGGGCCGACTTCGCTGATCGGGCGCATCAGCTTGGCTAGCCCGAAGTCCAGAATCTTCAGCCGCCCATCCGGCGTCAGGCGCAGATTGCCCGGCTTAAGGTCGCGGTGCACGATGCCTTGTTCGTGCGCCGCAGCGAGTCCCTCAGCAAGTTGTGTGCCCAGTTTGAGGACTTCCTTCTCCGGTGGCAGTCCGAGGGACAACTTGTCGCTCAGCGTGACGCCCGGCACGTACTCCATCACCAGAAAATCCACGTCGGCCTGCGTGTCGAAGTCGTAGACTGCTTCAATGTTCGGATGATTCAACTTGGCCAGCGCGAGCGCTTCTTTGCGGAAACGATGTCGAGCGGATTCATCAGCGAGCAATCCTGCGGGTAGTACTTTCAACGCGACGTCGCGGTCGAGCCGCTCGTCGTGGGCGCGGTACACCTCACCCATCCCGCCAGCGCCGAGTTTGTCGAGGATGCGGTAATGGCCGAGGATTTGGCCAATCATGGGGAGATGACCCCCCCGGTGCGCGGCCCTGCGCCTATCCTACGCCGCGACGTCTCGTCGGGCAATTCAGCATGAAACTCAGTAGTGGGCCAGTTTGGTGTATCTGTGAACTCTCCCGTCAGGGCACGGCTTCAGCCGTGCCGAATCGAGTGCTACGGGTGGCGGTTTTAACCGCTGAGGGGTCTGCGCCTCAGGGGCTAAAGCCGAGGTCTCTTCGCGCACGTTATGGCACGCCTGAAGGCGTGCCCTGACGAAATCCAGAAACAAACGGGCCCACTACCCGAGACTCGTGGTTCGCAGGCCGCGGCGACAGCAAAAAAACTAATTCAACTGCCCGAGCACAGGATCGGGCCGCACCACGAGCGTGCGCGTGTAGGTCGTGCCTTCGACCGTCAGTTTCAGCAGGTACTCACCCGGCCCGGCTGGCGGCCCGACCACCGGCCCGCCGACGCCACCGCGCCCCGTTGCCAAATCTTCAAATTCCTCGAGCAGGCGTTCGCGCACGCGGTCAATCGCGCTGGCGTCGCGCGCCGCCTTCAACTCGGCCGCCGCCTGCGCGAGAATTTCTTTCTGCGCCGGGGTCGTGCCGGGGAGCCCCGTAAGGCGCTCGATGACGCGCCCGATCCGCGTCACCGCCTGTTGCATCTGCTCCGGCGTCGGATCCCAGCGCAGGTCCCACAGGGCGCGGCGGATACCCGGCTCTTTGGTCTGCGGCAGCGTGCGCTTGTGTTCGCCGGTCAGGTCAGTGATTTCCAACACGACGTCGCCCGCCGGCGCCGCCTTCAGATAAATGTTGATCAGCGCGCCGCTCTGGAGCCGCCCGCGCACGTAGTTTTCATTCGGCGGAATGTAGGGCGGGTTCTCAGCGGCGAAATAAAAGTTCCCGCGGGCGCCGCCGCGGCTGGCGTCTTCCCAGATGGTCGCGGGCCGCTGCTCGAACAGGTACGCCGGCGCGGCCAGCACCTGCGGGGTGAGCTGTTCGAGCGGCGTGATGTCGTCGAGGATGTAGATCCCGCGGCCGTGCGTCCCCGCCACCAAGTCGAAGTCGCGCGGATGGATGACCAAATCGTGCATCGCCACGGTGGGCATGCCGTTCATCAGTCGCGTCCAGCTTTTTCCGCCGTCCAGCGATACGAACAGCGCAAACTCCGAGCCCGCAAACAGCAGCTCGCGGTTCTTCAGCCCCTCGCGGACCACGTAGAGCGGCTGGTCCTCGGGCAAGTTGGCGTTGATTTTAGTCCACGTCGCGCCGAAGTCGGTGGTCTTGAAAATCCAAGTGCGGAAGTCGGCGCTGCGGTGGCCGTCGAAGGTGACGTAGGCGGTGCCCGCGTCGAAGTGCGATGCTTCCACGCCGCTGGCCCACGTCCCTGCCGGAACTTCGGGGATCTGGGCGCGGACATTGGTCCAGGTGACGCCGGCATCGCGCGTCACTTGCAGGTTGCCGTCGTCGGTGCCTGCCCAAATCAGTCCCGGCACGCGCGGCGATTCAGCCAGCGCAGTGACCGAGCAATGCGTTTCCGCGCCGGTGGCATCGCGCGTGAGCCCGCCCGGTTTCTCGACATTGGTTTTCGCCGGGTCGTTGGTGGAAAGGTCGGGGCTGATGATTTGCCAGTGCCGCCCGCCGTCCACCGTGCGGAACAGATAATTCCCACCCAGGTAGAGCGTTTCCGGATTGTGCGGCGACATCAGAATCGGCGCGCGCCAGTTGAAGCGGAAGCGCCGCGCGGCTTCGGCAGGATCGGCGGGCGGCTGCGGAAAGACATCGCGGTAGTTGACGATGTTGTTCGCGTTGGGCTGCGCGGGTTCGATGCGCCGCGTCGCGGCATCGTACCGCCGGAAGCTGCCGTTCTCCGCTTCGGTGTAAATCTTGCGCCAGTCGGTCGGATCGATCTGCGCGAACTGGCCGTCGCCCCAGTGCAGCTTCCACCAACTGTCGTTCTGCGTGCCGCGCACGTCCTTGCTGAAACTCGGCCCGCACCACGAGCCGTTGTCCTGCGTGCCGCCGCAGACGTAGTACGGCTCGCGGAAATCCACGCCGATAGCATAGAACTGCCCGATGGGCATGTTGTCGAAAAGCACGAAGTTCTCGCCGTGGTCGTGCGTCAGCGTCACACCTTTGTCTTTGCCGATGTAGTACCGGTCCTTGTAATTGGGGTCGAGCCACATCGCGTGGAAATCAAGTCCGCCCTCGAACGCCGGCCCGCCGGGACGGAAGGTGCGTCCGCCGTCTTCCGATTGCATAAACGTCGTCGTCAGCACGTACACGCGCTGGTCATCCACCGGGTTGATGCGGATCTGGCTGTAATAAAACGGCCGGTTATTGTAGCGGTTCAGGAATTTCCACGTCTTGCCGGCGTCCTCGGAGCGGTAAACGCCCGTGCCCAGCTTGGTCATGTCCGCGTAGTCGGGTTCGCCTTCGCGCGGCTGAAAGCCGTGCTCGATGATGGCCATCACAATCTTCGGGTTGCGGCGATAGACCGCCAGGCCAATGCGCCCGGTGTCGTCGGTGGGCAGACCGGCGGTGAGTTTTGCCCAACTCTTCCCGCCGTTGGTGGATTTGAAGATGCCTCCGTTCGGCCCGCCGCTCGCAAACTGCCACGGCTGGCGCAGGCGCTGGTAAAACGCGACGTAAAGAACGTTGGGGTTCGCGGGGTCCATCACCAGGTCGGTGGCGCCGGTTTTGGGGTCGTCGGGCAAACCGCCCGTGAGTTTCTGCCAGGTCTTGCCGCCGTCGATGGTCTTGAACAGCCCGCGCTCGCCGTCGTAGGCCCACAGGTCGCCAATGGCCGCGACATAGACGATGTTCGCGTCGGTCGGATGCGTCACCACGCGCGCGATCTGGTAGGTGCCGCGCAGGCCGACGTTCTCGAACGTCTTTCCGCCGTCGGTGGATTTGTAGATGCCGTCGCCCCAGGCGACGCTGTTGCGGTTGTTGGCCTCGCCGGTGCCGACCCAGATGATGTTGGGGTCGCGTTGAAAAATGGCGATGTCGCCGATCGAAGCCGTGCCGTAGTTGTCGAAAATCGGCGTCCAGGTGATGCCCGCGTTCGTGGACTTCCACACTCCGCCCGACGCCGCCGCCACCAGCACGTGCGTGTAGTCGCCGTCGAGCGCTTCGATGTCCACCACGCGCCCGGCAAAACTTCCGGGGCCCAGGTTGCGCCACTTCAACTCCCGCAGCAGATCGTCCGTGGCGACCTGCGCGAACGCGGCGCCGACAAAAATGAGAACCAGAAAAGTGGCGAGCAGTCCCCAGGCTGCCCGCGTGAAAAATTCCTTGTGCGACACGGCTCCCTCCTTGCGAGTGAATGACGGGCGAGACCGACCTTGGGCGGGATTATTCCACGCCCGCGACGCCTAGGCGACACCTTTCGACTGCGCCGCCCCGCCGCTCCCGCTCCTGGTGCCGAAGCCATCTCATGAACGCCGTGCTTTATGGCAACCGGGAGGGCACGGCTTCAGCCGTGCCGTAAAGCCCGCATAAACACGGGGGCTTTAGCCCCTGAGGTATCCGGATCCTCCCAGGCTCCGACATTCAAATCTATTTATGAGACCGCTTCTTCTCATCCTGCTTGCCCTGAAGCTACTGAAGGGAGCGGACGGCCGACATGCTTTTCGATTCTGGTAGGGGCACGGCATGCCGTGCCCATCTTCCGCCGGTGGCCGTTCCCCCCGCGTGACATCATCCTGCTTGCCCTGAAGCTACTGAAGGGAGCGAAGGGCCGACCTGCCTTTCCTGCCCGAAGGACGTCGGCCCGCCCCGATGCTTCGGGGCCCGCAGCGAAGGATCTCAACCACTGCATATCTCCACCCAGCGCTGTTGCACTGGCCGCAGTTGAGCTTCTTGGCCCGCTTTTCGGTTTTCGAGTTTCGCTTTTCGATCTTCAGGCAGGCTCAGCGAACCTATTTCCCCAGCAGCCGGAATGGCTCGTCGGGCGTGTAGTCGAGAGGATTGCGCGCGGCTTCGGCCTCAAACAGCAGGCGTAAGCGATAGCCGAACGGACGTTCCAGCTTTCCCTGGCAGGTATCCACCACGCGGTAGAGCCGCCCTTCGTAGCGGATGGTGCGCCCCTGCGGCCAGTGCGGCTTGGGCCGGCAGGATTCCACGCGCAGGTGCCAGCCTTCTTTTCCGTCACCGTTGAAGACGAAATCCGGCACCAGCGGCAACCGTTCAAGGCGCCACTTGTCCACTGACGCGCGGAACGCCGCCACCAGAAAATTCGGCCGTGCCTCCTCGCTCTGGAGAATCGCCTGCGGGTTGTAAGGATCCACGCCTTTGTACGCTTCGCCCTCCGGCGGGCGCCGCAGCAGATAGACGTGTGGCCGCGCGCGTGTTGCTCCGCCCGCCGACTCGCCCACGACCTGAAAGAATTCGCCGTCGTAGGAAATTGTCAGCGGATATTTCCATGTCGGTTTGGGCCGGCACGACGCCACTTTCAGGTCCCACGACGATTTTCCGTCGCCGCGCGTCACTTCATCCGCCACTAGTGGCACGCGGACTTCATACGCCCGGCGCCCGAGCGCGGCCATTGTGCGGTCCACCAGCACCAGCGGCAGTGTGCCCGCCACCTCCTGGGTCAGCCCCGCGGCGCAGGCGCGGAGCAGGCCTTCGAGCCAAAAATAAAAAAGCGCCCAGCTCAGCGGATGCAACGCAAACGCCGTCAGCGCCGCGAGGCCCATCGCGTACGACATTCCTACGCCGGTAGCGCCCTGCGGCGTGTCTCGCGTCAGCATGGCTTTCGCTGTGACCTCCGCCTGCACACCCGCTGCGACCTGGATGAAATAGAGGTACCAGACGATCAGCGCGATCAAGCAGAGCACACCTTCCAGAACGCCGGAGATGAGCGCAGCGCGCGGCCAGTTGATCGGCGCGTCGCCGAAAAGCGCCTTCCGCCAGCGCTCCGGCAACAGGCTGAACACCGGTCCGAGGACTTCAAACACCATGGGTGGGAATCCTTGCCGCGGAGTATACGGCACAAGCAGCCACAGGTGCACACAGATTCATGCGGGCCAGGTCGAAGGTCGAACGTGCAAAGTCAAAAGTCCAAGGTCAGAACCTTCCCTGGCCGATCATTTCTGAGTTCTGATTTCTGACTTCTTACTTCTGACTTTTGACCTTTGACACTTGACTTCATCCGTGTCCATCTGTGCTTGTCCCGAGCGGAGCCGAGGGATGCATCCGTCGTTTCAAGCAGGGCTGATGGAAAGGCATCGCCCAGTTTTCACTTTTCGGATTTCGTCCCGAGAATTCGGGACCAGTTTTTTCCGGCTCGCTAGCCCTTTTCGATGGGCGCACCGACCAGGTTGCGAACTGCGCTCGCCGATGCCCTGGGCCGCGCGGCCGCGGTGATTGGAGCCGAAAATCGCGCCACCCCCCGCTCGGCGGCGCTAGAATGAATTCGCCATGCGCGCATCGGTTCGCCGCCGTGGGCTCCCGATTTTCCCTTTTCTGTTTTCTATTCTCGCTTGTCTATTCCTTCTCTTCAGCGTCCATCTGTGCCTGTCCCGAGCGGAGCCGAGGGATGCATCCGTGGCTTCTCTTCCCGCGCAGAACCAGGACGACCGCTTCCGCCGCCTGCGCGAAGAAATGGTGCGCACGCAGCTTGCCGGGGCGCGCTGGTCCGGCGCCGACGCGGTGCGCGACGCGCGCGTGCTCAACGCGATGCGCAAGGTCCCGCGGCACTTGTTCGTGCCGCTTGAATACGTCGCGGCAGCTTACGACGACCATCCGCTGCCCATCGGCCACGGCCAGACGATTTCGCAACCCTACATCGTGGCCAAGATGACCGAACTCGCACAGCCGAAGAAAGCCGATCGCGCGCTCGAAGTCGGTACCGGCTCCGGTTACCAGGCGGCGGTGCTCGCCGAGCTGGTCGCCGAGGTGTACACCATCGAAATCATCGAACCGCTCGGCCTCGAAGCCAAAGAGCGCCTGCGCGCGCTCGGCTACCGCAACGTCACCGTGCGCATCGGCGACGGCTACGCCGGCTGGCCCGAAAAAGCGCCTTTCGACATCATCCTGGTCACCGCAGCGGCGCCGGAAATTCCGCCCCCGCTCATCGAACAGCTCAAGCCCGGCGGGCGCATGGTCATCCCCGTCGGCGAAGTCGGCACGGTGCAGACGCTGCTGCTCATCACCAAGGGCGACAAAGGCCCTCGTGACATCCGCACGCGTGAAATCATTCCCGTGCTGTTCGTTCCCCTGACACGAACTCCGAAGAAAAAATAAACCGCCGATGAACGCGGATGCACACCGATAGGGGCCGGCAAATCCCGGTGGGCTGGGCCAATGTCGCTATTTTCTTTTGCCCGCGTTTGTGTTCTTCTTTCGTGGAATTTATCTGTGTCCATCCGTGTGCGTCCGTGGTTCCGGTCCCTTTGGACTGAGGCGAGATGAGCGAGCGGCGCAGCGCGCATCCTTATTACATGTACGACGCGATCCACGAGCAGCCCGCGCGGGTGGCGCGGGTGCTCGAAACGCAGCGCGACATGATTGAACAGGCCGCGGCTGTCGCGGCCGCTGCAAAGCGCATCGTCTTCGCCGGGATCGGCACCTCCTACCACGCGGCGCAGATCGGCGAGCACTTCCTGCGCCATCTGAGCGGCGGGCGTGCGCACGCCCTGGTCGAGCAGTCGTTCGAGCTGGCGCACTACCCGCTGGCCTTCGGCTCTGAAGATTTCATCATTCTAGTCAGCCACCGCGGCTGGAAAAACTACTCGGTCGAAGCGCTGCGCAAGGCGAAGGCCGCGGGAGCTCGCTCGATGGCGGTGACTGGCGAAAACGGCGGCGAGGGCATCCGCGCGGCGGAGTTCGTCGTGGACACCTGCGAGCAGGAAATTTCCTTTGCGCACACAAAGAGCTACACAACCGCGCTCGCGGCGCTGGGCCTGTTCGCCATCGGCGTGGCGGAACGCCGCCACGCTTTGCGCGATGCTGCCGCGGCGCGCGCGCAGCTCGACCGCGCGCCGCAGTGGATCGAGCAGGCACTCGCCTGCGAACCTGCCGCACGGAACGCGGCG
>Ga0315268_10000706_pt1 | contig 38809 bp, 30 predicted proteins | sample C1_top_MG_FD_204535 | JGI IMG/M metagenome (GOLD analysis project Ga0315268, IMG submission 204535) | Sediment microbial communities from Yellowstone Lake, YNP, Wyoming, USA - C1_top | ecosystem: Environmental > Aquatic > Freshwater > Lake > Sediment | place: USA: Wyoming | collected 2017-08-01
TTCTGGTGGCCACCGACGTCGCCGCGCGCGGCATTCACGTGCAGGACATCGCGCACGTCATCAACTATGACCTGCCCGACGTGGCCGAAAACTTCATCCACCGCGTGGGCCGCACCGGCCGCGCCGGCGGAACCGGCATCGCCTCGACCTTCTTCGCCCGCGAACAGCGCTCCGAGATGTTCCAACTGGAACGAGCACTGGGCATCAAGATCGAGCGCATTCTGGTGGACAGCCTGCCTTCGGCGCCCGGCAAACCCCTGCCGCTTTCGAAGCAGGAGCGCACCCAACCGCAGGCACAGTCGCAGTCTCATACGCATCGGCGCACGGCGAAACCGGCCGTAGCTGCCGCGGCGGCGGCTTCCTCGAACACAGCGAGCAGCGAACCCTCGGGACGCTTCACGATGGTGGCCCTGCCCGGCGAAGTTCTCCAGGCGCAATTCGAAAACTAACTCCAACTAAAGAAGGACCGGCGCGCCGTCAGCTTTGCTGGCGGCGTTTGCCGTTTCAGGGCTGCTTCAGACCGCCACGGCGGCGGATTTCGGCCTGGCTTCCGTCGCCGCCGCCCGCTCGCCTTCGCGGAATCGTTTCAGCGCGTCCAGAATCTGCTGGCCGTAGAGTTCCACCTTGCGTTCGCCGAAGCCGGAAACTTCCAGCAGTTCGGAGAGTGTACGCGGCTGCCTCTGGCAGAGGGCGTTGAGCGAAGCGTCGTGCATGACGATGAAGGCGGCGGTGCCCTGCTCGCGCGCGGTATTGCGGCGCCATTCGCGCAGATATTCTCGCAGTTCGGCTTCGGCTTCGCTGACGGCGGCGCCCGGCGCGGGGCTGGGCTTCGCCGGCTTGCCGTTCTGTTCCTTGAAGCGTTGCCAGGCGCGCAAATCCTCGCCGTAATCATGGCGGGCGGCGCGCGGGGCGGAGCGCTCCTCGGCGGGAGCGTAGTGCCGCCCCGTTGCCGGAGCGGGATTCGTCGTTGCAAACTTTTTCTTGCGCTTCACCGGCTTGGAGAGGTCCGGCGCGGCCATCCAGTCGGTGCCGCAGCCGCAGACGTCGCAGGAGCCGCAGCGCGGGACTTTAAATTTTTCGCCGAAATGCTCACAGATGCGCCGGTGGCGGCAATAGCTGGCTTCCGCGAAGCTTTTGATTTCGTGATAGCGCTCCCAGGCGCGCTTTTTCTCGGCCGCGTCGGTCAGCTGCTCGATGAAGTAGGCCAGCAGGCCCACGTCGCGCTTCTGCCAGAGCAGGAGGCAATCGGCTTCGGCGCCGTCGCGCCCGGCGCGGCCCGCTTCCTGGTAATACTGCTCGATGGATTTGGGCAGCGCGAGATGGATCACGGCGCGCACGGCGGCCTTGTTGATGCCCAGGCCGAAGGCCAGCGTGCCCACCAGCACGCGCACTTCGTCGGACATCCAGCGCTCCTGATTGCGGCGGCGCGTCTCCGCGTCCATTTTGCCGTGATAGCCGACGGCGGCAATGCCCTGCGCCGAGAGCGACTCCACCATCTCATCCACTTTGGCGGTGGTGGGCGCGTAGACGATGGTGTTGCTGCCGGCGTGGCGGCGCAGGGTCTTCAGGAGCAGCGGCTCCTGCGAGCGCGCGTCGCACTCCTGCACCAGATAGCGCAGGTTGGGGCGATGAAAACTGGCCAGATATTTGTCCGGCGCGCGCAACTGCAACTGCTTGACGATATCGTGGCGCACATGCTGCGTGGCGCTGGCGGTGAAGGCGGCGATGGGCTTTTCCGGAAAATTCTTGCGCAGGCTGCTCAGCTGGCGGTATTCGGGGCGGAACTCATGCCCCCATTCGGAGATGCAGTGGGCCTCATCAATCGCGAAAAACGAGACGGGAACTTTCTGCAGCCAGCGGATGGTGTCCTCGCGCGCGAGACGCTCCGGGGAAAGATAGAGCAGGCGGTAATCGCCATGCGCCGCCTTGCGCATGACCAAGGACTGTTCGGCGGAGGAAAGCGAGCTATTCAGCAGCGCAGCGGAAAGCCCCATCTGCGCCAGTTGCGCCACCTGGTCCTGCATCAGGGCGATGAGCGGCGAAACGACTATGACCGTCTGCCGGTCCAGCAAGGCAGCAGGAAGCTGATAGCACAGCGATTTCCCGCCGCCGGTGGGCATGATCACGCAAGCGTCGCGCCCGCCCAGCAGGCTCCCCACAATTTTCTCCTGCATGGGGCGGAAGGAGTCGTAACCCCAATAGCGCCGCAGCGCCCCCAGCAGTTCGCTCTTCGCAGGCATGCGGGAAGTATAGCGGGTGGAAAGGCGCTAGTCGATGAAAAAGCGAAAGTCAGCGAATCCGTTTTACAACCCCCGCGGTCCCTTGCGAGAGTCCATTCTCAGTTGGCCGCAGGAACGATCTCCGCGCCCAGATAGCGCTCGAACCACTCCGCGGCGGCTCTCCCGGCCTTCTCCAGCGCCCCGGGCTCCTCGAAGAGGTGCGTGGCCCCGGGAACAACGGTCAGCTTCTTGTGTACGCAACCGAGCGCCGCGAGCGCCTCGCGGTTCAGGTCCAGAACGATGGTGTCCTCGCCGCCGACGATGAGCAGCGTGGCCGCCGACACGCGTTCGAGCGCCGCGCCGGCCATATCCGGGCGGCCGCCGCGGGAGACGACCGCGACGATCTCTTCCCCGCGCTGCGCGGCGGCCACCAGGGCCGCGGCGGCTCCGGTGCTCGCGCCGAAGTAGCCCAGTTGCAGATTGCGCGTGGCCGGATTTTTCTCGGCCCAGTCGGTCGCGCCCACCAGACGCTTGGTAAGCAGTTCGATATCGAAGCGCAGGTGCGCGGAGATGCGGTCGTGGACCTCTTCTTCCGGCGTCAGCAGGTCAAAGAGCAGCGTGGCCAGGCCATGCTCGTGCAGCATGCGGGCCACAAAACGGTTGCGCGGACTGTACCGGCTGCTGCCGCTGCCGTGGGCGAAGAGCACCATGCCGCGAGCCGCCGCGGGAATCGCCAAACTTCCCGGCAGAATCATATTCCCGGAAAGTACTTCCACCTCCATCTCCTCGAGCTTTTGCTTTACTCCCGTGCTGTTCATGGACCTTCCCCTTTCCGCCGATTCCGTTCAACGGCCGGCCGCACGCGCCGCCGCGGGCCTGGACTCCTCCAGCAGCGCGCAGACTTCCTCATCCAGAGTGGGCAGAAAATCGGCGTAGAACTGCCCGATGGCATGAAACATTTCCGGCAGGTGCACGCAGACAATGCCCTCGACGTCGTTGCGCAGGCGGCGGCAGGTGGACGCCGGGGCCACCGGCGTGGCCAGGACGATGCGCGCGGGGGCGTGCTGGCGCAGGGCGGCAATCCCGGCGCGCATGCTGGAGCCCGTGGCGATTCCGTCATCCACCAGCAGCACGGTCTTGCCTTTGATCTCCAGCGCCGGGCGTTCGCCGCGGTAGACCCGCTCGCGCCGCTCCAACTCCTTCTTTTCCCGTTCCGTCACGCGCTCGATTTCATCCGAGGTGATGCCCGCCATGCGCACCACGTCGTCGTTCAGCACGCGCATTCCCCCGGAGGCAATCGCGCCGAAGGCCAGCTCCTCCTGCCCGGGCACGCCCAGCTTGCGCACAATGAAAATATCCAGCGGCACGCCCAGGGCGCGGGCCACTTCGGCCCCCACGGGCACTCCTCCGCGGGGAATCGCCAGGACCACCACGTCCGCGCGGCCCGTATAGCCCGTCAGGTGTTTCGCGAGCATTTCGCCCGCCGCTTTTCTGTTCTGAAAAATCATGGTGACCATCCTTTCCTGAAGGCGCACTCATCCCCTCCACAGGGAGCAATTCAGGCTCCGCAGCCATCTCACTGTAAAGGAATGGGGAAATTACTTCTGTGCGCTAGCGCACTGCGGTGTTTTCCGCAGATGGTGAAAATGCCCCATGTTTGAGAGGTTCGGCTCAGGCGCAACGCGTGACTTCCGGCGTCCAATTCTATCTACATGCAAAGGAACCGCTTATTCCCTGCAAATGCGCGTCCGTCTGGTCCTGTGCGTGCACTTCTCATCCTGCGCGGTTCTCTCGCCGCGTGTTTTGCTCTTTTCTTAGACAGGAGCCGACCCGATGAAAATTCCTCTCGATATTCGCTTCCGCAACGTGGAACCCCCGGCGCAGGCCGAAGAGTGGGTCCGCGAGATGGTCACAGGGCTGGAGAAGTTCCACTCGCGCATCATGCGCTGCCGCGTGATGGTCGAGCTGCCGCACCTGCATCACGCTCAGGGCAATCCGTATCACGTGCGCATCGACCTCACCGTTCCCGGCAAGGAGTTGGTGATCAAGCACCAGCCCACGCTGCATTCCGCCCTGCGCCAGATGGACACCCTCGCGGAAAGCAAAAGCCGCGAAGTGGACGTCACGCATAAGGACCTCTACGTGGCCCTGAGCGACGCCTTCCGCGTGGCCTGCCGCCGTTTGCAGGACCACGCGCGGCTGCGCCGCGGGCAGACCAAGTCGCACGAGGCGCCGCCGCAGGGCCGCGTGAGCAAACTCTTTCCGGAGCGCGGCTTCGGCTTCCTGGAAACGCGCGACGGCCGGGAAATCTATTTTCACGAACGCAGCGTGCTGCACGAGGGCTTCCGGCGGCTGGAAGTGGGCAGCACGGTGACCTTTGCGGAAGAAGAAGGGGAACATGGCCCGCAAGCCAGCACGGTGCGGCTCACAGCAAAGCGGCGGCCCAGCGCGGCGAAAAGCGCGGAGCACGCCGCGCGGACGTAGGATTGTAGCGAAGGCGCGGCCGGCGGGCCGCGCCGCTCAGATGGCCACGCGGAAGATTTCCTCGAGCGTCGTTTCGCCCAGAAAGACCTTGCCCGGGCCGTCCTGGAAGAGCATTTTCATGCCGTTGCGCAGTTCGCTCATTTGGCGGGAACCTCTTGCAGCAGCTCTTCCACCTTCTGCACAATGGCTTCCAGGGAGATATTGGCCTTGATCAGGTAGCCCGTCGCGCCCAGCTCCAGCACTTTCTGGATGTCGCTGTCCTGTCCCAGATTGCTCAGCACCACCACGGGCATTTGCGCGATCTCCGGGTTGGGGTCGGCCTTGATCCGCCGCAGAATTTCGAAGCCCTGCACCTTGGGCAGGATGAGGTCCAGCAGCACCACGTCGTAAGGTCCCTGCTTGACCGCGGCCAGCGCCAGTTCGCCGTCCTCCGCCGTGGTCACGGCGTAGCCCTGCCGCTTCAGCTTGGTGCTTGCGGCTTTCCTCAGGAACGGATCGTCTTCAACCAGCAATATCTTTTTCATGACTTTCATTCTCCTCGGCCTGCTTTAGAAATCTTTCCGCCTGCTCGCACAATTCGCTCAGCGAATGATTGGCCTTGACGTACATTCCGTCCGCGCCCATCCGCTTGGCCTCCGCCAGATCCAGATCAATGGACGAATTCGAGGTGATGATCACCTTGCACTTGGGCAGCGTCGGATCGTTCTTCAGATGCTCCAGCACTTCCGCTCCGGTCATTCGCGGCATCAGAATGTCCAGGAAAACCAAGTCCGGCCGCACCTCGCGGATTTTTTCCAGCGCATCCATCCCGTCCACCGCCGTGCTCACCTCATACCCCTTACGCTTCAACGCCGTCGCGAACGCTTTCCGCAGCAGTTCCTGATCTTCCACCAGCAATATCTTCTTCCTTCGCTCCGTCACTGCCCGTCTCCTAGGGCGCCGGCATCGAGAAATAGAACCGGCTGCCCTTCCCTTCCTCCGACTCGAATCCGATCTTCCCGCCCATCTGCTCAACAATCAGCCGCACGATGTAGAGACCCAGCCCGGTGCCTTCCGTGGCCACCTTGGTGATGTTCTCGGCGCGGAAAAACTTTTCGAACATGCGGGCCTGCGATTTCTGCGGGATCCCCAGGCCGTTGTCCCGCACCGACCAGTGCACCTGCCCGTCCTTCTTCTCCAGGCGCACGTCAATCTTCCCGCCGGGATGGGTGTACTTGATGGCGTTGGAGAGCAGGTTCAGCACCACCTGGCGCATCAACTGCTGGTCCAGCGACAGTACCGGCACGTCGGCAAGGCCCGTCACCGTCAGCTCGTGCTGCTTCTCCGTCACCAGCGTGGCAATGTCCTTCAGCACGCTTTCGGTCATCTCTCCCAGATGCGTCGGCGCCGGCGAAATCTCCAGCTTCCCGCGCTCCAGGCGCGAAATGTTCAGCAGGTCGTTCACCAGCGTCACCAGCCGCACCGTGGACTCCTGCGCGTCATGGATATAATTCGAAGCGTCCACAGGCACATTCTCCTCCCCGTCGGCCAGCTCGAGCATCCAGCGAATCCCCGCCAGCGGCGTGCGCAACTGATGGCTCACGAAGGAGACGAAATCCGCCTGCATCTTCATGGTGCTCTTCAGTTCTTCCTCGATGCGCTTGCGCTCGCCCACGTCGCGGAAGAAGACCGAAACGCCGTCCGCCGAGCGGTATTCGGACACTTCCAGCCACAGCCCGATCGGCGGATAGAACTCCTCGAACTGGACGTTTCTATTCTCCTCCATCGCCAGGCGGGTACTCGTCTCGAACGGCGTCCCCAGCGCGGTGCTCTCTCCCCACCAGGTCTGCCGCGCCTGCAGCCCTTGAACATCCCTCATGTCTTCGCGCAGCCTGGTATCGCGTACCCCGCGCATGATCCTGCGCACGTTTCGCAGCGTGGCCAGCAAGTTTTCAAAATCCCGGTTCATGGCCTGCGCGCCTTCCAGCCCCGCGAGCGCGTCGTTCTTCTCCACGCTCTCCGTTACGCGCCGCTCCTTTTCCATCATGGAGTCCAATTGCCCGGCCGCGGCTGTCAATTCGCCCAACAACGCCGCTGTTTCCTCCTCGTAGGGAGATTGCCGCCAGTCCGCGCGCACCTCGCCCACGACCAGATTGAAGCGCGCCAGATATCCCCCGATTTTTTTCTTCTCCTCCGCAATATCCCTGCTCTCCAGCACATTGCCCGCCTCGCGGTTTACCTCCGTGGCCAAGACCGCCAGTTCGTCCATCTGGGTTATGCGCCGGTTCAACTCCTCCGTGAGGACATCCGTCTTCCGCGTCGCGTCTTCAATCTTGGCGTTGTAATAGTGATTGATCAGCAGGGGAGCAAGACTGACGATTCCGATCAGCACATAGACCAGATAGACCCTCGAGCGCACCCACCGGCCCCACAGTGATCTTTTCTTCGCGCCGCCGTCCCGCACTGTTTCGTTCTCCTGCATCTCTTCTTGCCCTCCCGCGCCTCTCAATTGGCGCCGGCAATCCTGTCCACACAATCCCACGACTCCTCCATGCAGGTATCGGCCCACTCGCGGAAACCTTGAAATTTCTCATGGACTTAGGAGCTTATGGGCAAGGCGTGAAAACAGCGACTGCACCAGAGAGGCACAGCATCCCTCCGCGCGTTCCAGTTTAGGTCTTCGGGGAAATTCGCGGACGAAACACGGCTTCACCGGCAGCGCAAAACCACCGCCGATACTTACAATTTCTTAACCAATCTCCGCCCGGTTGTTACTGGGATTCGAAAATAAAAAAAGCCGGGCGCTTCTCCCTGGCGGGCAAAGCGTCCCGGCTGTTTTTCACGATTACCCGCGGTCGCGGGCAAAAATCCCTTACTTGGCGTCGTCGCTGCGCATGAATTCGTAGCGTTCGATCGCCGCCACCACGCCCACTTCCCCGGCTTCGCGCGCTTCGGTGCGCTGCACGCGTCCCAGGCAGCGGACCCTCACCGGCCCCGCCAGGGTGATCTCATTGGGCAGCGTCAGCAGAATTTCCACCGACGAGCCTTCCTTCACGTCCTTGGGCAGAAAGAAGTAGACTCCGTGCGAACTCACGTCGCGGGATTGCGTGGTGGTCTCTCCCGCGCTCGCTCCGGCGTTCCATTTCACCGTGATCGGCAACTTCATGTTGAATCGCTGCGATATGCGTCTCTCGGTTCCAGTCAAGACAGTACCTCCTCGATTTCTGCGACGATTCTATCCCTGTAGTCCCAGAGTCACAATAGAACTCCAGACTCAAAAATAGGGGCTCTAATAAAAGTACCCTGGTACTAGGACGGTCCCTGAAAAAGGTACGGAAGTACGGCTCGGCGCACGACTTCCACGATTCCAAAAAACCCGCAAATTCAATGCAAGTCTAGCATAAACAATAGGTTACATCGATGTCCCGCGCTTCGCTTCCTGATTGTTCAGTTCCTCGCTCTTCTCTTTTCTCAGCATTTCCCGGGTCTGCGCCAGCGTCCGCGACAGATATTCCCGCGGGATGCTCCGCACGTACGGATTCACCAGCCAGGCCAGAATCGCCGGAACGCTGCGGCTGAGCGCCACCGTCTCCAGTTCGATATACACTCCCCCGTCGCGCTCCTCATAGCGACCATAGGTGTTCAATCTCCACAGATACCCCGCGCCCTCGTCCCGAGGCTTCTCCTTCTCCCCGGGCTTCCCGGCATTCTCCACTTCCGCGATGCGTTCGGTCAGCGCCCGGCTGAAGGCGCGGCGCTGGTCGAGCGGCATATAGCCGACGGAAAACTCCGCGTTGTAGACTGCGGTAACGATGGTCTTGCGATAGAGGCGCATGGCCACGCGGAACTGCTTGCCGTCCCGGCTCAGCAGCCGGGTCTTCTGCACGTCCGGCTTGTACACGTTTTCGTAGTTGTCGTAGTCCTGCAAACGCTCGAGCGTCTCCCGCAGCGTCACCCCGCGCACAAAGATCGTCGCCACCCAGTGATGCACCATCCCGTCCGGCACCTCGATGGCCGCGCCGTTCTCGCGCGTCTCCAGCCGCTCCACGACGGCCACGCCCCGCTGGCACTTCGCGAGCGCCGCCATCCTTTCCTTCTCCGGCAGCCGGTCCACCCACAGAAATCCCAGCCCATCCTTCTGCTCCCTGCTCAGGCGCTCCTCGGTGACCGCAACATAGTGCTTAAACGCCTTGAGGGTCTGCGGCTTCAGCTTCGACGCCTCGCTCGCTCCTGGCAGAAAGAGCATGCAGACAATCAAACCAATCAGAAAACGCACGTAATAGGTCTTCCTCTTCATAACCGAAATCCCGGCCTATGACCGGCCTCCCCAGGCGGCATCTCCCCGCATCATTCCCTCGTACCGCCCTCGCACAATAAATGCACTCCCGCCCTATCCGTTACACGGAAACTGCGTCCCCTCCGGCACACACACACACACCCGGCCCCGGCGGACAGGGATTTCATCCAACCGGGCGGATGCTAACACTAACGGTATATTGTGAGAAGAATCAAAGTTCAGGAAAAATGTACTAGCGGTACTGTAACTGAGGGAGAAGAAAAATAGTTCCGGCTGTTTTCTAATGCCCAGCCGGTTGGCCGTCAATCACTTCCTGCTGTCGTCAGGAATGGTCAATCAGCCGGTGGTGGATGGCGTAGAGCGCCAACTCCAGCCGGTCCGAGACGCCCAGCTTGTCGAAGATATTGTGCAGGTGGTTCTTCACCGTCTGCTCGCTGATGAACAGCTTTTCCCCGATCTCCTTGTTGCGGAAACCCTGGGCCACCAGTTGCACGATCTCTTTTTCGCGGTCGCTCAGCAGCGGCTTTTCCCGCCGCGGCCCCGATTCCGAGGACTTCGCAAACGCCTTCATCACTTCCGCGGTCATGCGGTTGTCCAGCCAGATCTCCCCGGCGTGCACGCGATGAATGCTTTTCAGCAGCAGGTCCGTGGCGGACTGCTTCAGCACCACGCCGCGCGCGCCCAGGCGCATGGCCCGCACCACGTCGCGGTCATCCTCCGCCGCGGTCAGCACGATCACCCGCGTGGGCATGGTATCGAAATTCACTTCCTCGAGCACCGCCAGACCGTCCTTCTCCGGCATGCGCAGGTCCAGCAGCAGAATATCGGGCTTCAGCTTGGCGATGAGCTTGATGCACTCCGCGCCGTTCTGCGCTTCGCCCACGATGGTCACGTCGTCGTCCCCGTCCAGCAGCTTGCGCAGGCCGTCGCGGAAGATGGCATGATCGTCCGCCATCAGGACCCGTATCTGTTGTTTGTTTTTCGCCATAAGAATTAACGATTAGCCGAGCGCTATCTCGACTGTCAGCCGCGCTCCATGCCCTGGATTTGATTCTACCGTCAGCACACCACCAACCGTCCGCGTTCGTTCCTTGATTGAAATAGGCCCCAAGCGCAAACGGTCCAATTCATCCCCTGAGAACCGCCCCGCAAAGCTGAATCCACTGCCGTTATCGTCCACGACCAGCACAATCCGGCTGTCATCCTGGCTAAGTTTTACCACGACATGGGAAGCCTTGGCATGCTTTTTTATGTTATTGAGTGCTTCTCTGTATATCTGGAATATTTCCCTGCATACCCGGTCGGAGGCCTGTATATCCGTGGTATTGATGAGCAGGTCCAGCCCCGTCGTGCATTCGTTGCGAAAGCGCTCGGCGAACCCGCGCATCAGCTCGGTCAGGTCCGCGCTCTGCACCCGCAGCGGCCGCAGGTCCGTCACCATCCGCCGCAGCTCCCCGGACTCGTTCCTCACCGTCTGCTGCAAGCTGGCCAGCTCCGCCGCGGCCTGCTCCGGCGCTCCCGGCAGCTTTCTCCGCATCACGTCCAGCTGGATCTCGATGCTCAGCAGCGTTTGCAGGATGCCGTCATGCAAATCCCGCGAGATGCGGCTGCGCTCGCCTTCAATGGCCCGCGCGCGCATGTGCCGCAGCAGGAATAAATTTTCAAGCGGCGCGGACAAATGCCGCGCGATGCGCTCGAACCACCGCAAATCCTCCCGCTCGAACGCCCTCTTCCCGTCCAGCAGGTAGACGCGCCCCACCGCCTTCTCTCCTTCGTCGAACGCCACCGTCATCAGCGAACGGAATTTCAATTCCTTCTGCGTCGGACCCGGGATGCGCGGCAGATGCTCGAGCGACTTCCCGTTTCTGCGGTCCCAGCCAAATCCCTGCCCCTTCCCGTCCGTGCGGTTCCAGCACACGCTGGCGTCCATATCGTCCATCAGGATTCCGTCCGCCCGTGCAATCGGCAGGTTCACCGGCACGATGCGCTCCTGCGTCCCCGCGCGCGCGCTCCATAGGAAAATGCGCTCCAGTTCCTGCTCGCGGTAGGCCAGCATGGCCCCTTCCGCATGAAACGCTTCCGCCAGATCGTTCAGCAGGATGCGCAGCGATTCCGCCAGCCCGCGCTCCACCTGCAGCGTGGAAGCCAGCCGCGACAAAAACTCATTCTCGTCGGTGTACCGCCGGCTGGTATCTCCCAGAAACGCCAGGGCCACGCCCGCCGCGAACGTCGTCAGCATCAGCCCCGCCCAGCCCAGCACGTGCACCCAGTGCATCTCCCCCTGCACCACGGGCCGCAGCACCAGCGCCAGCGTGCACCCGCCCGTCAGGAAAACCGAAGGGCGCATACCCCACTGGCCCCCCGCCGCGAAGGCCACGAATAGAAACGGAAACCACGCCGCCGTTTGCGACGGGCTGAGAAGGAGAAAAATCAAAAACGCCGCCAAGTCCACCGCTACCGGCAGATGCAGCTCGCGTTTGGCGAAGAGCGCCTGCTGCACTCCGACCATCCCCACCGCAAAGACCAGATACCCCAGCAAAAACGCGTAACTCCACGCGCCCGCCTGCCGCGTCGCGGCATGCTCCACCAGCGCCAAAAGCGCCAGCAAAGCAATCACCGGACGCGCGTAGGTCAACTGCCGCTCGAAATGCCGCCGATGCGGTGCTTGAGAGCTCATGCGCGGGGACGCAACTTACCCACCATGAGTCTAGCAAGCATTCTCCCCCGCGCAACGCCGCGTAGCCTCTCCGTCAACGCTGCTTTGGACAAGTCCCTCCTCTTCTCCACCCGCTATTTTCCCCAACCCCTCCCCGTGCTAAGATAGCTCCACCAGTGGTGGGCGTAGCTCAGCTGGTAGAGCGCCGGTCTGTGGCACCGGATGTCGCGGGTTCAATCCCCGTCGCCCACCCCAATTTTTCCTTCCGCTTCCTGCATCTCTCCTCACACAAAAAAGTTCCAGTACCAAGGTAATGAGAGTCCTCCCTCTAAAAACTTCCCCCTTCCCGTTTCATTTCTCTTGCGCGCATGTGCCCGCGATTCCATAATTTTTCCCTGGAATTTCCCTGTCCCCCAGTCCAGGGTTTTTCAAATCTAAATTCGCTTTGCGCAGAGGACTGCCATGACACGCTTTTCGTTTCGCAAGAACAAATTCGGGGTCTCCCTGGTTTGCGCCGTGCTTTTCGCCGCGGTCTTCGCCTTCGTCGCGCTGATGTCCGGCTGCGGCGGCAACTCCTTCACTGCCCCGCAAGGCTTCGGCACCGTGATGACCAGCCTGAGCGATCCCCCCACCTGCTCCGCTCCCAGCGGCGATTTCGATAGCGTCTATGTCACCGTCCGTTCCGTCCAGGCCCATACCAGCGCCACCGCCGACGGCAACTCTTCCGGCTGGCAGGAGCTTGTTCCTCAGGTCGTCTCCCAGCCCGTGCAGCTCGATCTCCTGCACCTGCCCAAGAACGGCCAGTGCCTCCTCTCCCAACTCGGCTCAACCACTTCCCTCCCCGCCGGCGATTACCAGCAGATCCGCCTCATGCTCCTCTCCAATCAGGTGCCCACCGGCCCGGCGCCGCTCACCAACGCCTGCGCCTCTCTCGGCCAGGTCTTCAACTGCGTGGTGAAGGGTGGGGTTGCGCATACTCTTGACCTCAACAGCCAGGACATCACTGGCCTGAAGATTCCTCCCGGCCAGATCGTCGGCGGCCCCATCCACGTTGCCGCCGGCCAGTCCACGGACATCAACATTGACTTCGACGCCTGCCGCTCCATTGTCTCCATGGGCCCGATGGGTTATCGCCTCAAACCCACGCTCACCGCCGGGCAGGTCAGCACCAGCCTCTCCGGCATCAGCGGACAAATCGTGGATAAGACCACCACCCAGCCCATCGCCGGCGCTCTCGTCGCCATCGAGATGCCGGACAACAACGGCACCGACCGCATCTTCATGCAGGCTCTCACGGACTCGACCGGCCACTTCAGCTTCTGCCCGCTGCCCATCGGCGCCACCTTTGACGTTGTCGCCGACGCCGTCGTCGGCAGCACGGCCTACAACGCCACGGTCGTCCTGAATGTCCCCGGCGGAACCAACGTCGGCGCCATTCCGCTGATCGCGGAAACCGGCCCGCCCACGGGCCCCGGCACCATCCAGGGAAGCGTCACTTCGCTCAATGGCGCCACCGGCGCCAATCTGGACGTCTCCGCCAGCGCCTTCCAGAGCGTTACGCTCACCAGCGGCACGCGCCCCGTGACCATCCCCGCGTTGCTCGGCTCCGCTTCCCTCTTCAACGTCGAGACTTCCAATCCCTGCCCCGATGGCCGCCCCGCGGGCGCTTTCTGCGGCTCCTACTCGCTCATTCTCCCGGCCAGCAATCCCAACGTCGGCACCTTCTCCGCTGGCACCATCACCTACACCGCACCGGCCTCCGGCGACGTTCTTTATCAGGTCGAAGCCCGCGCCTCCTCCGGCGGCACGCCCATTTGCTCGCCGTCCTCCCTTACGACTACAAAGGACAGCACCAACCAGCCGCTCAAGGTCACGGCCGGCGCAACCACCACCGCCAGCCGCCTGGACTTCTCCGGCTGCTCCTGATCCACTCCCGGGTCTGCGCGAGCGGCGCTTCTCTTCGAGCCGCTCGCGCCTTCTTTTCTCTCCCGCAATTTTTCCAGTTATCATAAAAGCATGGCCCCCATTTCCTGCCGCGCCCTGCTCTTCGATCTCGATGGTGTTCTCGTGGATTCCACTCCCGCCGTGGCCCGCGTGTGGGCCGCCTGGGCCGCCGAATACGGCTTCGACCCGGACGACATCGTCCGCCGCGCCCACGGCCGCCCCAGCCTCACCACCCTCCGCGAACTCCACCCTCACGCCGATCATGAAGCTCTGAACCGCGAAATGGAGCGCCGCGAAATCGCCGACCTCGGAGGCGTCGTTCCGCTCCCCGGCGCGCTTGCTCTGCTCGACACCCTGCGCCCCGCCCAATGGGCCATCGTCACCTCCTGCACCCGGCCCCTCGCCGAAGTCCGCATTCGCGCCGCCGGCCTTCCTCTGCCGCAACACTTCGTCACTGCCAGCGACATCACCCACGGCAAGCCTCATCCCGAGCCTTATCTCAAAGGTGCGGCTTCCCTCAACCTCGCCCCCGCCGATTGCGTCGTCCTCGAAGACGCTCCCGCCGGCATCCTCGCCGGAAAAGCCGCCGGTGCCCGCGTCCTGGCTCTGCGCACCACCTCGCCCGACGCCGAACTCACCGCCGCCGGCGCCGATTGGATCGCCGGCGACTGCTCCCAAATCACTCTTGGCCGGCCACCCGCGGACGGCGGCCTCCTTCTGCAAATTGAAGTGAACTAAACCCCGCCCGCGTGCGTCTATCTGAGTGCGGCTCGTTCCGGCTGTGCTAGTCTCATGCCCGGTACGGCTACGGGGTTTTCCAGCTTCTGCGGGATTGCAGCATCGGGTTCCAAACACATTCACTCGAGATCAGGAGAGATTGCATGAAAAACAGTTCGTTCCGCTCCACGGCCCTGTTCACGCTCGCGCTTTTTCTCATGGCCCTTCCCGGCGCCTCCTTCGCGCAAGAAAAAGACGCCAAAGATGCCAAGGACGCCAAGCCCGCCGAGGCTCCCGCCGCCTCTGCCTCCGTCACCGAGCACACCATCAAAATCGGCGGCCAGACCATCCCCTATAAAGCCACCGCGCAGACCATCCTCCTCAAGGACGACAAGGGCGAGCCCACCGCTCTCCTCTACTCCACCTCCTACACCCGCACCGACGTCAAGGACGTAAGCCAGCGCCCCATCGCCTTCCTCTTCAACGGCGGCCCCGGCTCCTCCTCTCTCTGGCTGCACATGGGCTCGCTCGGCCCCCGCCGCGTCATCACCGTCAACGCGGACACCACTCCCCCCGCGCCCTATAAGCTCACCGACAATCCCGAATGCCTCCTCGATAAGGCCGACCTCGTCTTCCTCGATCCCATCGGCACCGGCTTCAGCCACGCCGTTGGCAAGGCCCAGGACAAGGACTTCTGGGGCGTCGACCAGGACGTCAAATCCATCGCCCAGTTCATCACCACCTACGTCAGCCGCAACAACCGCTGGAACTCGCCCAAATTCCTCATCGGCGAAAGCTACGGCACCTTCCGCTCCGCAGCCCTCGCCAACTTCTTGCAGGACCATGACAATCTCTATTTGAACGGCATCGTGCTCGTCTCCAGCGTCCTCGATCTCGGCACCATCTCCTTCAACCCCGGCCAGGATCTTCCCTACGTCCTCTATCTCCCCAGCTACGCCGCTACCGCCTGGTATCACAAAGTCCTCAAGGACCGCCCCGACAACCTCACTCCCTTCCTCGACGAAGCCCGCCGCTTTGCCCAGGGTGAATACAGCCTGGCTCTGATGAAGGGCGCGAATCTTTCTCCCGCAGAAAAATCCGCCGTCGCCGCCAAGCTGGCCCGCTACACCGGCCTCAGCGAGGACTACCTCGTCAAAGCCGACCTGCGCGTCAATCTCTTCCAATTCATGAAGGAACTCCAGCGCAGCCGCGGCCTCACCACCGGGCGGCTCGATTCCCGCTTCTCCGGCCCCAGCTACGACCAGCTCGGCGAATACGCCGAATACGATCCGCAGGAAAGCGCCATCAGCGGCGCTTTCGTTGCCGTCTTCAATACCTACATCCGCGAAGAGCTCAAGTTTGGCCAGGAACAGTCCTACAAGCCCTTCGCCGATGGCGCCTTTCCCGCCTGGGATTGGAAGCACAAGAGCGGCTCACCCTTCGGCTTCCCCGGCGCTCCCAACACCGAAGGCGATCTCATTCAGGCCATGATCACCAATCCCCGCCTGCAGATCGAAGTGGAAAACGGCATCTACGACCTGGCCACTCCCTTCTTCGGCACCGAATTCACCATGGACCATCTCGGCCTCTCCGCCAAACTCCGCGCCAATATTCACCTGCAGTATTACGACGCCGGGCACATGATGTACATTCGCGACGAAGACCTCTCCAAGCTAAAACACAACGTCTCCGCGTTCATCGACTCCGCGGCAAAACAATAGCCCTCACGCAATTTCGCTGAAATAATTTCCGGGCCGCGCCTCACGTCGCGGCCCGCACTTTTTTCTCTTGTTTTTAAAAATTCTCTAATTTTTGCCGTAGTACTTTCGTTTGTGAACCAAATCGGCACACTCCTCCGCACCCATTCCTCCACGACTGTTCCAATTTCGTACAATTGAGATTCCCTTCCAGCTTGGGCTTACCACCCATCTGGTGCATGCCAGGCCGAGTTTCACTTACTACCTCCGGCGAAGCCGGATTTTTAGAGGAGTGTATGACCACGCAAGCACAGTCCGGCCCCCCGGCCGCAACCCAGCAGAAAACTCCAGCGGCCCCCGCGCAGGGAATTCCCATGCCCCAACTCGTCACCGCCATGCTTAAGGCCAAGGCCGGCGTCAGCGACCTCATCTTTTCTCCCGGCCGCGCTCCGCAGGTGGAATGTGACGGCCAGCTGGTCGAGCTGAAATTCAAGGGCCTGGAGATGCTCCTCCCCGCGCATACCGAGATGATCGCCAAGGAACTGATGGGCACGGCCACGCATCCGGCGCACAAACTGGAAGCCGAAGGCTCCGCCGACCTTTCCTACGCCGTCTCCGGTCTGGGCCGCTTCCGCGTCAACATCTTTCGCCAGCGCGGAAGCCTGGCCATCGTCATGCGCGTCATTCCCAATGATATTCCCTCCTTCGACCATCTGGGCCTCCCCCCCACCGTCGGCGAAATCGGCGATCTGCGCAACGGCATCGCCCTGGTTACCGGCCCCACAGGCTCCGGCAAATCCTCGACGCTCGCCGCGGTCATCGACAAGATGAACCGCGAGCGCGCCATTCACATCCTCACCATCGAGGACCCCATCGAATTTCTGCACCGCCACAAAAAATCCACGGTGCACCAGCGCGAACTGCACAGCGACACGCCCACCTTCGCCCTGGCCCTGCGCGCCTCGCTGCGTCAGGCCCCCAAGGCGATTCTCGTCGGCGAGATGCGCGACCGCGAAACCATCGAAATCGCCCTCGAAGCCTCCGAAACCGGCCATCTCGTTCTCTCCACTCTCCATACCGTGGACGCCTCGAAGACCATCGAGCGCATCGTCGGCACCTTCCCCTTGAGCGAACAGCACAGCGTCCGCGTGCGCTTTTCCAAATCTTTCCGCTTCATCGTTTCCCAGCGCCTGCTTCCCCGCAAGGGCGGCAAGGGCCGCGTCGCCGTCCTGGAAATCCTCAAGGCCACCATGCGCACCCGCGAGTACGTGGAAAAAGGCGAAGGCGAAGGCAAGAGCCTGCTTGACGCCATGCGCGACGGCTCCACCGAAGGCATGCAGCATTTCGACGCCGAAATCGAACGCCTCATCCGCGCCGGCACAATCGACTACGAAACCGGCCTCACTTACGCCACCAATCCCGGCAATCTCCGTCTGGAACTCGCCGACTTCGCCGAAGCCGAAGCCGAACAGCGCTCCGCCGGCAACACCGGCGACGTCTCCGGCGACCCCAACGAAACGGTGGAAATTATCCGCTAAGCGTTTCGCTTTCTCTCCCACCCGTCCGGTGGACATCCGCCGCCAAGCGGGAGAAGATGGTCCTCGCGGCGGGTGCAGCTCTGCTGATTTTTTCCCTTCGTCTCCGCCCGCACCGGAGTGATCTTCCTTGGCCCACTGGGACTGGCTGCTTCTTGCGATTCTCCTCGCCCTCGCCTGGCTCTTCCCTCGCCTCGGCGACCCCTTCTTCCGCCCCGTCGAATCTTTCTTCTCCCGCCTTGCCGCCAAACCTTACGCCTCCATCGCCCTGCTCTTTTTCGGAACCATCGCTCTCCGCCTCGCTCTCCTTCCCCTCCTCCCCGTCCCCGTCCCCGGCGTTCACGACGAATTCAGCTACCTCCTCGCCGCCGACACCTTCGCCCACGGCCGCCTCGCCAATCCCCCGCATCCCCTGTGGCTCAGTTTCGAAACCTTCCACGTCAACATGCTCCCCACCTACTCCTCCATGTTCCCGCCGGCGCAGGGCATGGTTCTCGCTCTCGGCCAGCTTCTCGGCCATCCCTGGTTCGGCGTCCTTCTCAGCTGCGCCGCCCTGTGCGCCGCACTCACATGGATGCTCCAAGCCTGGCTCCCCGCACGCTGGGCGCTTCTCGGCGGCCTCATCGCCTTTCTCAAACTCACCGTCGTCAGCTACTGGATCAACAGCTACTTCGGCGGCGCCGTCGCCGCTCTCGGCGGTGCGCTCGTTCTCGGCGCGCTCCCGCGTATTTTTCTCTCCCACAAGACTCGCCACGCCCTCCTTCTCGCTCTCGGCCTCGCCCTCCTCGCCAACAGCCGCCCCTTCGAGGGTCTCGCCTTCAGTCTTCCCGTCGCCGCCGCTCTCCTCTGGTGGCTCGTGCGCAGCCCCTCTCCCTCTCCCGCCATCAAACTCCGCCGCGTCCTTCTCCCCCTGGCCTCCCTGCTCCTGCTCACCGCCGGCTTTATGGCCTATTACAACTGGCGCACCACTGGCGACGCTCTCCTCATGCCGCACACGCTGAACCGCCGCGCCTACCACTTCTCGATCTTCCTCTGGCAACCGCTTCGCACACCCTCTCTCTACAACAATCCTCAGTTCGATGATTTCTACAACGGATGGGTTCTGAAAAACGGTTTTCAGGGAACTTGGGCGGACTTCCTGCGCATCCAGCGCGAAAAAGTTTCCACCTACTCGGACGTCTATCTCTGGAAGGGATCTCTGCTTCTTTTTCTTTTCCTGCCTCTGCTTTTCGCCAGCCGCCGCTGGCTCTTTCTACTTCTGGTCCTGGCCTCCTGCTCCGTCTCTCTCCTCGTCGTCGGCTGGTCCCTGCCGCACTATGCCGCCCCGGCCCTCTGCGCCTTCTACGCCCTGCTCCTTCAATGCCTGCGCCATCTCCGCGCCGCGCGCCTCGCCGGACGTCCCGCCGGCCTGCTTCTTTCCCGCGCCGTGTTTCTCCTCCTGCTCTTTACCGTCGCCTCCGACCTTCGCCTGCGCTTCACCGACCCGCTCGCCTGGCGCTGGAACGGCGACATCGGCTTTGCCCGCCGCGCCACCGTCGCCGCCGAGTTCAACCGCTTGCCCGGCAAGCACCTCGTTATTGTGCGCTATTCACCCGCCCATATCGTTGGCCAGGAATGGGTCTATAACTTCGCCGACATCGACTCATCCAAAGTCGTTTGGGCCCGCGAGATGGACCCCGCGCAAAACCGCAAGCTCCTCGCCTATTTCCACGATCGCCAGGCCTGGCTTCTCCAGCCCGATGACCATCCCGGTGAGCGCACCCCGTACACCCCGCGCCCCTGACCGTCCTCCGCGAAGCCGTCCGTTTTTTTACGTCCCCTTTTTTCCGCACTTGCAGTACACCATGTTCCACAGCGTGATCCCCAGCGCTCCCAGCGGATACGGCTCGAACTTCTCGATCTCCAGCTGCGCCGCAAACAGCGCCCGCCATTCCTCGAGCGGCCGCGGATATTTTCCCCGGTCGCACCGCGCCAGCCCCTGCCCGATGGACCAATCCCCCGGCAGCACCAGCTCCAGGATGTGCGCGTGACCTTCGGGAGCCAGTTGCCGGTTCAGGCTCTCCAATATCTTTTCCACGTTGGGCGTGTCAATGTGGTGCAAAAAACTGTTTGCCAGAATAAAATCGTATCCCTGCTTCTCCTCGTCCTCGTATTTCGTCACGTCCACCGCCAGAAACTTTCTTCCGTACTTTTTCCGGGCGTGCTCGATGTACTCCGGATTGATATCCAGCCCCAGGTAGTCCGCGTGCGCGAACAGATGCGCGTTCGTCCCCGGCCCGCAGCCCACGTCCAGCACCCGCCGAGCCTTCTCGATCTCCCCTTCGGCCACGAGCGGCGCCATCTTGGCCGCCGCAAAAGGCGCTTGCCACAAACTGTAAACGATCCTTTGCTCCATCAAAAAATCCCGTAGATTCATGGTCTCCACCGTACCTCGAACTTTCCCACTCGTCTCGTGTGCGGAAACTGCCTCGCGCTCACCCGTTGCAATACCTCCGCCAGGTAGGGCGAAAATCCCGGCGCTCCGTTGATCACCACCACCTTGATCCTTCCTTCTCCCAGCAGCCGTTCCGTGCTCTCCTCATACTCTTTCACATCCTCGAACAGTTCGAAAATGTCCCGGCGCGGATTTTCAAAACCCCCCAGAAAATACACCTCCGGACTGTCCGGCCCCGCCAGCACATTCTTCGCTCCGCCATGCTCCTGTATCACGCCCATCAGTTCCGCATAGGTTTGCGCATCTCCCGGCGAAACTTTCAACCCGCCTCCGCGCTGCAACTCCAGCCGCGCACTCCGCTGATCCGCCTCGTGCACTTTTCCCAGATGGAAAAGATCCCCCGGCCGGATCACCAGCACGGCAAACAGCGTGACAAAAATTCCCGCCGTCCACAGCAGCAACCGCGGCGGCCGTGGAAACGCACCCAGCACCGCCCCCGCGCCCAGCACCGCCAGCGGCGCCACATAGCAGAAATACACCTCCGCCGCGAAGGGCACCTCCACCAGGCTGCACAGCGCCCCCAGGCTCAGCAAAATCATGATCCGCTGCTGCTGTTCCTCCCCGGCAAGCCCGCGCATTCTCCCGAAGGTCCACAACACCCCGGCTCCCGCCAGCGTGACCACCGGAATGCTGCCGCGCATCATATGCCAGGCCAGCCCATACGCCGCCTCGCTGGAATAGGACCTCCACAAAAGATACGCCCAGCCCAGCGCCGCCGCCACGCCGAGCGCCAGCCGCCACCGTCCTCGTAGCCGATACCCCAGCGCCAGCAGCCCCGCGAACGCCAGCGCCGGCAGCAAAGTCTCCGGTTCCGGCGGGCGCATGAAGGCTCCCAGCATTCGCCTCGCCGGAAGCAGGAATACCCCGCTGAAAAAAGCCCCCAGCGCGTGCGCCCGCAAGTACGGAATCAAAAACAGCGCCACGGGAACCAGCACTCCGCCAAGAAACGGTCCCGCCATCTTTCCCAGCGCCGCGAAGCGTTCCCGGCTGCCGCCTCGGGAACATTTTCCCCGGCCCAACTCCCGCACCGCCAGCAAACTCGCCAGCGCACCCGCCGGCAGCACTTCATACACCAGTTCCGCCGCTCCCATTCGCACATGCACCAGCGCCATGATCAGGGCCACAAGCACCGCCAGCACCGTCCCTATGAACCCCGAATACCACGAAGACGATTTTCCTTCGTCCCCGCTCCTTACCCGGTTTTCGTTCTGCTCCCGGTACACCAGATACAAAAGCACCGCCGCCACATAATACAGCGCCACATTTTTGATCAGAAAAGATGCTCCCCCGCACAGCCCCGCCGCGAACAGCCATCCCCACCACGGCCTCTTCACAAAACGAAACAGCGCCGCCGCTCCGAACGTCGCGAAAAACAGGTTGTACCACGTCGGCATTCCCGCCGGGTACAGCGGCACGCTCCACGCCGCCGCCAGCAGCGTCACTCCCCCCGCCGCCGCGTCCCCCATGCACTCCCGCGCCAGAAAAAATACCGCCGGCACCCACGCCAGAAAAAAAATAAACAGCACGATGCGCAGCGTTCCCAGGTTGACACCGCACACCCGGAACGCCAGCGCATTCAGATAGCTCAGTCCTCCCGTATAGATTTCCACGTAGTCCCGGTGCGGCATCTGCCCCTGCAAAACCCGCTCCGCGCTCTGCGCCAGCGCCCCGTCGTCGTGCGGCACCCATCCCCGCATCAGGTTCGTTCCCAGGTACACTCCGCAGACCGCCCATACGCACAGCAGCGCTGCCGCCGTCCTCCAGCGCGGCGCTTCGCGCACGGCAGTGCTCCCGCCTGCCTCGCTCGCCTCATTCCTCATCGCCCGCACTCTGTTGGCACTCGCTTTCCACCCGTGCAATTTCATCACAGCCGCCCGCGAATGCAAAGCAACTCCGTCCCGCCCAATTCCTGACAAATTCTTCCGCACTTCCCGCTTGCAAATTTCTCCCCGGCTGCTAGGATGGCCTCGCTTTTAACCGCCAGAGAGAAAGCATTGTCCCCTACTGACGAACTCTCCATTCGCCCCGCCCGCGGCCGCCTCCTGCAGATTCTCGGCGTCGGTTTCGGCATCGCCGTCGCCGTCGGCAACACCATCGCCGCCGGCATCGTTCGCACTCCCGGCGATATCGCCGCGCATCTCCCCAACGTCTGGCTCTTCCTCGGCGTCTGGGTCGGCGCCGCCCTCTACGCATTGCTCAGCGCCGCGCAACTCGCCGAACTCGGCGCCGCCATCCCCCGCAGCGGCGGCCAGTACAACTATTCCCGCCAGGCCCTCGGCGAATACGCCGGCTTCATCGTCGGCTGGAGCGACTGGCTTTCCACCTGCGGCACCTGCGCCGCCGTCGGCATCGTCATCGGCGAATACTCCCGCTACCTTCTCCCCGTTCTTGCCTCCCACGTCTCGGTGAAAGCCATCGCCGTCTTCGTCATCGTCTTCTTTGCCGCCCTGCAATTCCGCAGCCTCCATGCCGGCCGCCTCATTCAGAACGTCAGCTCCCTCCTCAAATGCCTGGCCTTTCTCGCTGTCGCCGCCGCCTGCTTCTTCTACGGCAAAGGCGCCGCGGTTTCCTCCGCTGCCGCGGCGGCCATCCCCTCCGGCTGGGCGCTTTTCGCCGGCCTGGTTTTCGGCCTGCAAGCCACCATCTACACCTTCGACGGCTGGGACGGCGTCATCTATTTCGGCGACGAAGTCGAAGACCCCGCTCGCGACGTTCCCCGCTCCATCTTCGGCAGCGTCCTCTCCATCCTGGTCATCTACCTTCTCCTCAACGCCGCCGTCGTCTGGATTCTTCCCATGCGCGAGATCGCCGGCAATAACTTCGCTCTCGGCGCCGCCGCCCAGCGCGTCTTCGGCGTTTACGGCGATACGGTAATCCGCTCCGTCATGGTTCTCTCTCTGCTCTCCAGTTTGAATGCCCTGCTGCTCATGGGCACTCGCGTGCTTTACGCCATGAGCCGCGGAGGTCTCTTCTTTCACCCCGTCACTGTCGTCAACAAGGGCGGCACTCCCTGGCTCGCCCTGCTCTTCAGCGCCGCCATCGGTGTCTTCTTCGCCGTGTTCGAATTCCAGCGCGTCATCGCCATGCTGGCTTTCTTCTTCGTCGCCAATTACACGCTTTCTTTTGTTGCTCTGTTTGTTTTGCGATGGCGCGAGCCGAAATTGGCGCGGCCGTACCGAGCGTGGGGCTATCCCTGGACGACCGGAGCGGCGCTGGCGGGTTCGGTTCTTTTTCTGGCGGGGGCAATTCGGGACGACTGGGGAAACAGCCGGCTGACGCTGGTGGCGCTGGCGCTGAGTTATCCGCTTTATCTGGCGCTCAAGTGGGCAGCGCAGCGCGCCGCCCGGCTTGAGGCTTAGTTCCTTTTTATTTTCTTCAGACCTTCTCGGCGATCGATTTCCCTTGCAGGAACAGCATCACGTATTCCCGCCCGCCCGTTTTCGAATCCGTTCCGGACATGTTGAATCCGCCGAAGGGGTGCGCGCCGACCATCGCTCCGGTGCACTTGCGGTTGAGGTAGAGATTGCCGACGTAAAATTCCGCGCGGGCTTTCTCCAGATTTTTCTTGCTCTTCGAATAGACCGCTCCGGTCAGGCCGAACTCCGTGCCATTGGCAATCTCCAGCGCCTGATCAAAATCCTTGGCTTTGATCACCGCCAGCACCGGCCCGAAAATCTCTTCCTGGGCGATGCGCGCCCGCGGCGGCACGTCCGCGATGATGGTCGGCTGGACAAAGTAGCCGTCGCCCGGCGCTCGTCCTCCGCCGGTCATCAGGCGGCCTTCCCGCTTGCCCACTTCGATGTATTTCAAAATCCCTTCCATCGCTCCCTTGCTGACCACCGGGCCCATGTAGTTGTTGGGATTTTCGCTCGGTCCCGTGGCGATCTTCTTCGTGCGCTCCACCAGTTTTTCCAGGAACTGGTCATAGACTTTTTCTTCCACGATCACGCGCGAGCACGCCGAACACTTCTGGCCCGAATAGCCGAAAGCCGCCTGCATGGTGCCCAGCGCCGCCACGTCCAGATCGGCATCCGCCGCCACCACGATGGCGTCCTTGCCGCCCATCTCCAGCACCGTGCGCTTGATCCAGATCTGCCCCGGCGAAGCCTTGGCCGCCAGTTCCTGAATGCGCAGCCCCACTTCCTTCGAGCCGGTGAAGCCGATGTAGCGCGTCTTGGGATGACTGACCAGCGCGTCGCCGATGCTGCCGCCCGGGCCGGTGATGAACTGCACGGCTTCCTTGGGCAGGCCCGCTTCATGCAGAATTTCCAGGAACTTGGCGGCCACCGTCGGCGAATCGCTGGCCGGCTTCAGCACGATGGTGTTGCCGGTAAGCAGCCCGGCCACCACCAGCCCGGCCATGATGGCGCAGGGAAAATTCCACGGCGGGACGACCACGCCCACGCCCAGCGGAATATATTCCAGATGATTTTTTTCGCCCTTCATGGGCACGAGTTTTTGCGGGCCGGCGACGCGCAGCGCCTCGCGCGCGTAGAATTCGCAGAAATCGATCGTCTCCGCCGTGTCCGCGTCCGCTTCCACCCACGTCTTGCCCACTTCGTAGCACACCAGCGCGTTCATTTCGAATTTGCGCCCGCGCAGAATCTTCGCCGCGCGCAGGATGATCTCCGCGCGCTTCTCCGCCGGCACGCGCCGCCACGTTTCGAAATATTTGTGCGCCGCTTCGATCGCCTGATTGGCCTGGTCCATCGAGGCCACCTGGAACGTGCCCACCACCTGCGCCGGGTGCGACGGATTCGTCGAAGTTTTTTTCTCCGCCGTCGTTATCGCCTGCCCGGCGATGTACATCGGATATTCGCGGGTAAATTCTGCGGCCACTTTGGCCAACGCCGCTTCCATGGCCTTGCGGCTTTTGGGCAGCGAATAATCGATAAAGGGTTCGTTCTTGAATGCGGGCAGTTTCTTCAGCATCTGCTGGGATTTCGGGGCTTTGGCGGTGGCCATGAGGGGGGCTCCTTCTGAATTTGCAACCCTGTGATTGTACCGCTCCCCCCTCGCCAGCGACAAGGTTGCGGCCCGGCAAACGGAATCCCCCGGCAGGACGCGTGGTCCTGCCGGGGGATTCGAATTGCGCCGGGAAGATTACGTGCCCGAGCCGGATTCCGCCTCGGAGTCTTGGATGTCGGCGTCGGCTTGCTTGCCGGCCGTCCTGGCTTCGGTCTTGGCATTGGCCTGCGGATCGAGGGTCTGGATGGACTTGCCCAGGCTCAGTTTCTTCGAGCCGGTTCCCGCGGGGCAGGTTGTGCCCGCGGCGGGGGCCGTGCCGGTCATGTCCGCCTTGAGGCAGTCGAAGGAGATGTTGCGGTTATGGCTGACGTGGATGGCGGCGATGCACTGGCCGAGGTTCTTGAAGCCGCCGCAGGTAGTTTTCAAGTCCGTGCCGTTGGGCAGCAAGCCCTGGGACTGCAGCTTGGAGCTGAGTTTGTCGTTCAGCTTGCTGTTGTGACTCAGCACAGTGGTGGGAGAGCTGGACGCGGAGTGATTGCCGCCGCCATATCCTCGCCCACCCGGGTTGCCCATGGTGCCGTGCGCGGAGCCGGCCGCTCCGGCGCCTCCGCCCATGCCACCGGCTGCGCCAGGCATGCCCGCGCCGCCGGGGCCACCGCCGGGATGTCCGCCGGACTGGCCGTGCTGGGCCAGAGCGGGCGTCGCGCCCAGCCACAACATAACAAGCAGTGCTGCTGCGATTGCGATCGTACGTTTCATTGTTCTTTCCTCCTGGATGCGAGTGAAATCACCAACGGACCGAACAAACAAAAACTCCTGGTTACTTCCTGCCGCGAAAAAGCGGGCTGAGGTTGAAGGTAATGCCGAAGGAGACCGTATTCACGCTCAGGTCCACGCTGTGGCTGAAACCGATGCCCAGATCGAGGAAGGGCAACGGGTTATAGTCCAGCAGCGCGCCGAAGCCCTTGTCCCGCGTCAGGGAGGAGGTTCCGGTGGTTACCGCGTTCTGCTGGAACGACAAGCCCGGTTTTTGTCCGGGATTCATGGGTTTTCCCGGATTCATGGGAGCCGTCCGGCTGTACATCGTCTGCCCGCCCCAGGGCGCGATCTGATAGGCCAATCCACCCACGCTGACGGAACGGGATAGATCGACCACCACGCCTTCTTCAAAGTGAGCCAGCATGCCCTGGGTGAGGTAAGGCCGCTGAAAGGTGCGGGTATTGGGGGTAGTGTTGCCGATGCCCGCGGTGAGATAAGGAGAGACCCGGCCGAAATCATGAGAAATAGTATGCGTCCAGTCGGCGGTCACGTGGCCGGTGGTCAAGCCCTTGCTCTTGTCGCCGGTAGGCGCCGTGGCCACGATGGTCGAAGCATAGTTGAGCAGCGGCGTGCGCGTGGCGAAATGCAGCGCGAGAAAGGCATTGCCCAGGCCGGAATAGGTGGTTGTGCTGGTCGTGGTGGTGGTGACGGGGGGGATGCCGCTGGTTGTCGAGGTGGTCGTGGTTGCGCGGTCAAATCCGATGGGGACGCCCACTTCGAAGCTGAAATGCTTGTTGAACTGATAGCCCGCTGCGGAGGTGAAGCTCATGACCTGCCCGAACGTGTTCGAACTGCCCTCGAAAGACTCGATCAGGGTGAAGCCCCTCTCGTTTTTGGCCTTAGCTACCGGCCCGCTCGGCACCGTGGCTTGGGCGCACAAGCGCTCGGCACCTCCGAGAAGCCCCAGTGGGGCAATTCCAAGCAGCACTGCGCAAAACCGGATTCTTTTCACGATCATCTGCAAAGCATTGCTCCCGTTCTTAGATTAGAAATTCTCCCAATGGCCGTTGGCTCACAATCATTGTCACATGAGATGCAATCGCCCCGCCACGCCGTTGCCCACACTAACTAGCTGCATTTTCAGTATGTTACATAAATATATAGGCTTTGGCCTAATCCGGTCCTAGTACTTATTACCCGCTTTCAAGCATTTTTTCTCCTGGGGCGGCGGGGCAGGTGCGGCGGAAAAGGGTGGGTGGGGGATAAATTGGGAAGAGATGAGGTACGCCCCGCAGTTTTCGTAAGAGACAACTAAAAAGTTAGCGGAAGAGAAGAAATGCGAGGTAAGTAAGAGGTAGAGAGAAAATGAGGTAAGGAGATGAGAAGGGATGGGAGCGACGAGGTCACGAGGAATGATAGCAGGGATGTTGCCGAAGTAGCCGGTACATTCTGTTACCCATGTGTCCGGGTTGGACCGTTGGGCTATGGTGGACCCGGTGAGATTCGAACTCACGACCTCGTGCTTCGGAGGCACGCGCTCTATCCATCTGAGCTACGGGTCCAAATTATCCGACAATCAACCTGGTGGGGTTGAACCGCGCTTCGAACTGTTCCATCGCACGGCGGGTTTCCGTGCCGGGCACTTGAACGTACCATTTCAGTGTAGACGCTATGCCGCCGTGGCGCAAGATAGCGAGCGCGAGGGCAGCGAGAAGAGTTCAGCCCTTGGCGCGATTGCGAATCTGGCGGGCCAGCTTTTCAATCTCTTCGGCTTTGCGCAAAAGGCTCACGGACAGGATGACGGTGGAATCGGTTTTTTCCACTTCTTTTTTGAGGTCCGAAGCGAGTTGAAAAAGACGTTCCACGTTTTTGCGGATGTCCTTTTGATTATCCTCGAGTGCGGCCTTGGCGGCCTTGGCGGCGAGGCCAGGGTCGGGCGGTTCATCCGGGCCGGCGGGCCGTTGCGCGGGATTCTTCGCGGCCAGGAATGGAGAGGCGGCCAGCATCGCCGCGCTGGCGGCTGATAAGGCTTGCAAGAAACGTCTGCGGTCACTGGTCATTGCTCACCTCCCCCAAGGGGCCATCGCCGGGAATTCCGGGAGCCCTTGCCTCTGTTCATGGTATACAATTTCTGCCAATGAATACCACGATGCCACAACAATTTCTATCCTGGGCGGAATTCAAGCTGGCCAATGCGCTGCACCTGGCGGGCATTGTCCTGGTGGCGGTGATCCTGAACCGGCTGCTGCGGGTCACGACGAACCTGATCATCAAGCCGGCGGGTTCCCCGGCGCGCAGCGCGCAATTGCGGGAGCAGCAGACGCGCACGCTGGCGGCGGTAGCCTACAGCACGGGGAGCAAGCTGGTGTGGGCGGCGGCGCTGCTGATGGCCTTGCCGGAGTTTGGCATCAACGTGACGCCGGTGGCGGCGATTGCGGGGCTGGCCAGCCTGGCGCTGGGATTCGGGGCGCAGAACACGGTGCGGGATATTATCAGCGGATTCACGATCGTGATGGAGGACCAGTTCATCGTCGGAGACACGATTCAGTTCGGGACGATCGTGGGCCGCGTGGAACATCTGACGCTGCGGCGGACGGTGCTGCGGGACCCGGCCGGCGGACTGGTGACCATTGCGAACGGGGAGCTGCGCGTGGTGTGCAATTTGAACCGGGACTGGTCGCAGGCCTTCGTGGACGTGGGGCTGGCGGCGGAATATCCGGTGGAAAAAGCCCTGGCGGCTTTCGAAACCGCGGCGAGCGGACTGCGCACGGACCCGGCGTGGGCGCCGGCGCTGATGGACGGGCCGCGGGTGCTGGGTGTGCATTCCTATGATCGTACGGGGTGTACGGTACGCTTGCAGGTGCGCACGGCGCCCATGCGGCAGGACGAAGTGGCGCGGGAACTGCGGCGGCGGATCCAGATGGAATTTCAGAAACAGGGCATTCCCCTGGCGGACGTGCATCGCGTGGAATGGAAGGCGGACGCAGGACCGGGAAACTGAGCCGACGGGGAACCTTTCCCTTGTGTGCGGCCGCGCTGGATTCTTCCTAATCTACATTTAAGGAATCGAAGGAAGCAGCGGCAGCCTGCTCGGAAGGCGCGGCGGAGCGCGTGGCGAAAACCGCGGTCATCATGCCGATGAAGAGGAGCAGCCCGGCAAGAATGTAAGGAGCGCCGGGAAGATGAACGGAGAGCTTGGGAGCGATGGAGAAAGCGAAGACCTGCGTAAAGAGAATCGGTCCCACGAGGCCGGTGATGGCGCGGAGGCTGCTGATGGCGCCCTGAAGTTTGCCCTGCGCGGAAGCATCCACGCGGCGGGACATGAGGGACTGCAAGGCGGGACCGGAAACGGCCCACAGGGCGATGAGCGGAGCGGCCAGGAAAAGCATCCGCCCGCGGGAAGCGAAGGCAAAACCGAGAAAACCGAGCAAGCCGAAGGAGAGGCCATAGAGCAGACCGCGGCGTTCACCGAGGCGTTTGATGATCACGCCGACGAGGCCACCGGAAACGACGGCGGTAAAGACGCCGATGACCGCGAGGGCCAGTCCGACGGTGCGGGCGTCCCAGCCGTAGCGGTAGTCGGTATAGAGAACAAAAACGCTGGGGAGCGACTGGTGCGCGAGGTTGTGGAGAAAAATCACCAGGGCCAGGCTGCCCAGTTCAGGATGCGAGCGCAGCAGAGTAAGCGCGCCGAGGGGATTGGCCAGGTGCCAGGCGCTCTTGGCGCGCTTCTCCACGGGCAGGGATTCCGGAAGGATGAAAAATCCGTAGAGGGCGTTAAGCAGGCTGAGCGCCGCGGCGGCCCAGAAGGGATAGCGCAAATTGTGCGCGCCGAGCAGGCCACCGATGGCCGGACCAATCACGAATCCAATGCCGAAGGCGGCGCCGAGAAGGCCGAATTTTTTGGCGCGGCCTTCGGGAGGAGTGACGTCGGTGATATAGGCGTAGGCCGTGGAGACATTGGAAGTGGTGATGCCGGAGATCAGACGGCCCACGAAGAGCCAGCGCAGCGAAGGGGCCAGGGCCATGAAGACGTAATCAACGCCCAGGCCGGCGCAGGAAAGCAGGATGATGGGGCGGCGGCCGAAGCGGTCCGACCAGGCGCCGATGAGCGGAGAAAACAGGAACTGCATGGCGGCCCAGGCAAAACCGAAATAGCCGACGATGGAAGCGGCGCTGGCGATGCGGCCGCCTTCAAACTGGACGACCAGCTTGGGGAGAACCGGGGCGATGATGCCGAAGGCCAGGAAATCGAGCGCCACGGTAACGATGATGAAGAAAAAAGCGGCGTGGCCGTGGCGGCCATTCGTGGATGCGGGAGAAGCTTCGGCGTCTGGGGAACTCTGCGGAAAGGACAATGCACGCTCCTGATGCTCTTTGATAGTAACGCATCGAGGCGAGAGTCTCCAAGGCCCGGAGCGGATTGCGGCGGAAAGAAGCGGGCGATATCTTTTGACGCCTCGCGGGAACTTTTCGGCGAGATTCGTGGAAGTCCCTGAAGCGGGCCGCTTTGCCTGCAAGAGACTGTGGATAGGGGTAACTTTGGCGCTCGCGGCTACGTCTGAGAAGAATGGGCAGCCGGATGGAGAATAGGAGTTCGGGAATGAGCATAAGACAGGTCTTGGCGTTCAGCATCGCGCTGTTGTTTGCGGGAGCGGGGGCGCGAGCGCAGGCTCCGGAGGCGGCGCCAGCGGGCCAGCAGCGGGAGCGAGCGGGACGCGGCGAGGAACGAGGAGCGCCGCTCTTCGGAAAGATCACGGCAATCAGCGGCGAATCGCTGGAATTGAGCAAGCCGGACGGAACCAGCGCGAACGTGAAAATTACCGCGAAGACGGAATTTCGCAAGGACCGGCAACCCGCCAAGCCGGGTGATTTTAAGGCGGGCGACATGGTCTTCGTGCGTGCCGAGGAAGACGCCGCGCACACTCTGACGGCGGAGGTAATTGGCGGGCGCAGCGGCGGGGGGCCGGAAGGAGAAGGCCGGGGATTCGGCGGCGGGAGGATGTTCGGGGAGATGGGCAAGGACTTCGTGGCCGGCGAAGTGAAATCGGTGGACGCGCCGAAGATCACGGTGCTGCGGCCGGACGGGGTGCCGCAGACGCTGGAGCTGAGCGAAGAGACATCGCTGAAGCGGGGGAGAGAGAGCATCACGATGGCCGACATTCAGCCGGGCGAGCACCTGATGGCGCGCGGGGCCGTCGAGAAGGGCGCGTTTGCGCCGAAGAGCGTCATGGTCTTTTCCGCGGAGGAATGGAAGCGCATGCAGGAGATGCGCCGGGGAAGAGACGCTTCCGGAAAAGAACCTTCCGCGCCCGCCAAGAACGATCCACCGAAGCAATAAGTCACTCACGGAGCCGCTGACTTGAAGTTTGTTTCTCAGGGTGTTCTCTTGCTTTCTCTCGGCGCGATTCTGCCGGGCGCGCGTGCGCAGGAAGCGCCCCGGCCGGCGGTCGCGATTGCGGCCGCGCCGGAGGCCGCCGCGAGCTATGAAATCAGCGGGACGGTGCGCAGCGGGAAGACGCCGCTGCCGGGCGTTACGGTGAGCGCGGCCAATACGCTGACCGGGAAAAAGTTCGCGGCGGTGACCAGCGCCGAGGGGCAGTTTGTTTTGCGGGGCCTGCCGCGAGGGCGCTACGTGGTGCGCATCGAGTTCATGGGCTTCGCCGCGTTCACGCAGGAAGTGGTGCTCAACCCGGAAAATCTTTTGGGGAAAGTGGACGCCGAGCTGCTCCTGGCTTCGCGCCAGCAGCAACAGTCCGCCGGTGCGAACGCGGCGCTGGCGGCGATGGGGCGCGGCTTCCAGAGCCTGGCGCTGGACAGTTCGCTTTCTTCGATGAACGGCGGCGGCGCGGCCAACGGCGACCTGGCCAGCCTGCCCTTGAACGGAGCGGGAGCGGATGCGCCCACCGAATCCGTCAGCATCAGCGGGGCGCAGGGACAGGCGCAGGACTTTGGCGGCGGCAGCGAAGAAGAGATGCAGCAGCGCATGCAGGAGTTTCGCGAACGCATGCAGCGCGAAGGCGGCGGGCAATTTGGCGGCGGACCGGGGGGCCGCGAAGGCGGCGGGCCGGGAATGATCGCCATGGGGCGCATGCGCCGCGGCTTCAATATCAATCAGCCGCACGGCATGCTCTATTTCTCCAACGGCAACGCGGCCCTGGACGCGCGCTCCTATTCGCTCACGGGAATTCCCGCGGAGAAGCCAGGATACAATCAGGCGCGCTTCGGGACCAACGTGGGCGGGCCGCTGAAGATCCCCGGTATTTCTGACGGTGGCGGCAAATGGTTTTTCTTCGCGGGATGGAACGGGAGCCGCGGGAGCGCGCCCTACGATGTGTTTTCCGCCGTGCCCACGGCCGCCGAACGCGGCGGGGATTTTTCCTCTGCCGCCTACCGCAACGGACTGCCCGTGCAGATTTTTGATCCGCAATCGGGACTGCCCTATCAATTCAACGGCGTGCTCAATCAGATGGACCCCGCCCTGATCAGTCCGGCGGCGATTGCGCTCCTGCAATACATTCCGCTGCCGAACACTGCCCCCACGGCTTCCGGCCAGAATTTTCACACTGTCACTTCCTCGGCCAGCAGTTCGGATGCGCTCAATTTGCGAATCGTGCACAACTTTGGCGCGGGCGGCGGCCCCGGGTTTGGCCCCTTCGGAGGCGGCGGCGCAGGCGGCAGGCGGGGTTCGCACAACAACCTCAATATGGGGATGAACTGGTCGCGCAACTCGAGAGACATTGTGAATCCATTTCCTTCGCTGGCCGGGGGAACGGGAACGCAGGGACTCAACGCTTCGGCTGGATGGGTCTACGGCAAGGGGCGCGCGACGAACATGCTGCGCTTCAATTACAACCACTATCACGTTTCCACCACGAATCTTTATTCCAACGTCAGCGACGCCGCCGGCGGCGCGGGCCTCACCGGCATCTCCAGCGATCCCTTCGACTGGGGCCTGCCCGGAATCAGTTTCACGTCCTTCGCCGGCTTGAGCGATCCCACGGCGCGGCGTGAACTGGATCAGACCTATACGCTTTCCGACACGCTTTCCTGGAATCGCGGAAAGCACAACCTGCGCTTCGGCGGAGACTACCGGCGTATCCTGCAAAGCTTCCGCTCCTCCAGAAATGCCGAAGGAACATTTGTTTTCACGGGCTTCGCCACTTCGCAATACGCGCCGGGAGGCACGCAGCCCCTGCCCGGCACGGGCAGTGACTTCGCCGACTTCCTGCTGGGCTTTCCGCAGCAAACCTCGCTGCAGTTCGGCGCGAGTTCCTACAACTTCCGCGCCAGCGCCTTCAACCTCTTCACGCAAGACGACTGGCGATTCCGCCCCAATCTCTCCTTCAATCTCGGCTTGCGCTACGAATACACCGGCCCGTACACCGAAGCGCAGAATCGCATCGCCAATCTGGACGTGGCGGCGGGCTTCAGCGCGGCGGCGGCCGTGCTCCCCGGACAAACCGGACCCTACAGCGGCGCGTTTCCGGCTTCGCTGGTGCGGCCCGACCGCAATAATTTCGAGCCGCGCGCGGGCATCGCCTGGCGCGCGGACAAAAAGACCGTGGTGCGCACCGGATACGGGATCAACTACAACTTGGCGCAATACGGCGCGCTGATTCAGAACTTCGCCTTCCAGCCGCCCTTCGCCAATACCGCCACAAACGTCACGGACGCCGCCGGGCTGACCGGCGGGACGCCGCTGACGCTGGTGAACGGATTTCCCGCGGCGGGCAGCACGGTAACGAATAATTTCGCCGTGGCGCCCAACTATCGCCTGGGTTACGTGCAGATTTGGAATTTGGATTTGCAGCGCGAATTGCGCGGCGGCGTGACGCTGAGCGGCGGCTACAACGGAGCGAAGGGCACGCGCCTGGACACGCAGCGCGCTCTGGCCATCGCCGGCGGCCAGCCGTTTCTCTACGAATCCTCCGAAGGCAACTCCATTTTGCACGCCGCAACCGTGCGCGTGCGCAAACGCATGGCCCACGGCATCGGACTGAGCGCGCAGTATGTCTTTTCGAAATCGCTGGACAACGCCGCCTCGATCGGCGGCGGGGGCAGCGTCGTGGCGCAGGATCCCTTCAACATCTCCGCCGACCGCGGACATTCCAGTTTCGATCAGACGCACAAGTTTTCCGGAAACTGGAGCTACGAGATTCCGCTGGGCGAGACCCATCGCTTCGCGCAGAAAGGTTTTCAGCGCAAGCTTCTCTCCGGATGGCAATGGAGCGGCGATTTCAGCCTGGGCTCAGGCTTCTATTTCACGCCGCGCGTTCTCGGCGGCGCGGCGGACATTTCCCGCGGCGTGAGCGGCTCGCTGCGCGCCAACGTCGTGCCCGGGCAGCCTCTCTCCCTCGGCAATCCGACGACGCTTGAATGGTTCAATACGGCGGCGTTCTGCGCGCCCAGCGCCATCTGCATGAATTCCAGCGGTTCCGGCTACGGCGATGCCGCGCGCAACAGCCTGCAAGGCCCCGGCCAGTGGGTCATCAGCATGAGCATGAACCGCACCATTCCCATCAAGGAATCGCGCGCGCTGGAATTGCGCGTCACCGCCAGCAACGTTTTTAACGCCGTGCGCTTCACGGCCCTCAACACCACCGTCAATTCCTTTACGTTTGGAGAAATCACCGGCACGGGCGAGATGCGCCGCATCACGATGCAGGCGCGTTTCCGCTTCTAAGGAATCATGAATATGAGCGCTTGGAGAAAACCGATTTCGCTCTGCGCCGCGGGCCTCCTGCTGCTGCAAACCACGCCGCGCGCTTCCGCGCAGCAGCCGCAGCAGCCTTCCGCCGGCCCGGCGGTGCTGCGGGCCAGCACGGAACTGGTTCTGGTCAACGTGGTGGCGCACGACAAGAACGGAAATCTCGTGCGCGATTTGAAGAGGGAGGATTTCACTCTCCTGGAGGACGGCAAGCGGCAGGAGATTTCCTCCTTCGATTTCGAAAATGTAGAAATGCCGTCCGCCGGTCCGGCCGAGCCGGTACTCTCCGGCGCCGCGGCGCCGGGGGCGGGAGCGCTGCTGCATGCGGGAAAATCGGCGGCGCCCGCGCTCGATGCCCGCAGCCGCCGCCTGGTTCTTCTTTTTTTTGATTTTTCGGGAATGGAACCGGAGCAGATCGAACGGTCGGTGGAAGCGGCGCGTAAATTCGTGCAGACCAAAATGCAGCCGGCCGATCTGCTGGCTCTGGTCTCCCTGGCCACCAACCTGCGCATTGACCTGGATTTCACGGACGACCGCGCCAAACTTCTCGCGGCGCTCGCCGCCTACGGTTCAGGACAAGGACAGGGGCTGAGCGACGGCGGCACGGGAAGCGCGGAAGGCGCGGCGGACTCGAGCGGCGCGTTCACGGCGGACGACACGGACTTCAACGCCTTCAACGCCGACCGCAAGCTGCTGGCGCTGCAATCGCTGATGCACACGCTGGGCAAGCTGCCGCAGAAAAAGAGCCTCATCTACTTCAGCAACGGCATCACGCAGACCGGCACGGACAATCAATCGGCCCTGCGCGCGGCCACGGCCGCCGCGATCAGGGCCAACGTCTCCATCTACTCAATGGACATCGGCGGCTTGCAGGCTTTTCCGCCGGGCGGAGAAGCGCAGTCCGCCAGCTTGCGCGGGCAATCGGCTTACTCCGGCGCGGCCGTGCTGAGCGACCTGAACGGCAGCGCCGCCGCGCAGGACACGCTGGCGACGCTTTCCGCGGACACCGGCGGCAAAGCATTTTTCGATTCCAACGATTTCGGCGGCGTCTTTTCCCAGGTGCAGAAAGACAGCTCCGCCTATTACGTTCTCGGATTCAGCAGCAGTAACCGGCTCCAGGACGGACGTTTCCGCCGCTTGAAAGTCCAGGCCAGCCGCCCCGGCATCAAACTCGATTCCCGCTCCGGCTATTACGCCGGGCGCGACTTCGAGCACCTGAAGCGCGCGGACCGCGAGCAGCAACTAGAAGACGAGCTGTCCACTCCATCGCCGCGCGTGGACGTCTCTCTGTATGCCGGATTCGCGCACTTCCGCCAGGACGAGTCGCATTATTATCTGGCGGTCTCGCTGGTGGTCCCCGGGTCACAGATTCCCTTCGTCACGGAAAAGGAGCGGGACAACGCCACGATTGACGTGATCGGCGAAGTTCTGGAAAGCGGGAAATTTCCCGCCGGGCGCCTGCGGGACACCGTCCAGCTGGCGGTGGAAAGCAGCCGCCAGGTGCGCGGCAAAAACGTGCAGTACAACTCGGGCTTCGTGCTCGCTCCCGGCAGCTACCACCTCAAATTTATCGTGCGGGAAAATCAGAGCGGCCGCATGGGCTCCTTCGAAAGCGACGTGCAAATACCCGACCTGCGCAAGGCCCCGCTGAAGATGAGTTCCATCGTGCTCGGCAGCCAGCGCGTGCCCGCTGCGGCGAAGAAACCTGGCGTCAACCCGCTGGTGCGCGACCAGATGGAACTGGTTCCCAATATCACCCACGTCTTCGCCTCGGACCAGCATCTCTACCTGCAATACGAAGTCTATGATGCCGCCCGCGAAAAACATTCCGCGGCGGAAGCGCCCGCCGCCCCGGCGCGCCGCGCCGGCGTCCGCGTTCTCAGCAGCATCGAGTTCTTGCAGGGAGACAAGAAGATCTATGAATCGAAACCCGTGGAGGCCGGCGAGGTTACCGCGCCTGGACGCAAGGCCGTCATTTTCCAGATGGATCTCCCGCTGCAAGCGCTCCAGCCGGGGCTGTACCTCTGCCAGGTCAACGTCATTGATGACGTCGCCGGAACTTTTTCCTTCCCGCGCTTCCCCCTGCTGATCCGCGCGCCCGCGCCGGCCCCGAACGCAGGGCGCCGGTAGTCTTCCGCGATCCCGTTCCAAGCCTCAACCCATCGGGCGACCTGAAACTTCGGCGGGTTTTCCGCGGACAATCGCTTCTTAAATATAGTTGACTACTCAACCAGTACGCCGTATCCTGTCCTCAGTTCGGTCCCCGTTCCGTTTTCAGCGCCGCTTCTTTTCGCGGCGCTGGAGAGAGGCAGGCCCCTGATGCAAGCCATCCGTCACTGGTCTGTGCGGCATGCCCGCGGACTCCGCCGGGCCTACGAGGCCTTCAAACGCACCGCTCCCGTCCTGGGCGCGCCGCTGCGCTGGTTCGGCCGGCGCGGCACAGAAACTCTTCTGGCTCCCTTCGAACGCGCCGCCAAAGGACTTTTTTTTGATTGCCGCATGTGCGGCCAGTGCGTGCTTTCCTCGACGGGCATGGCCTGCCCGGAAAATTGCGGCAAGGAGATGCGCAACGGGCCGTGCGGGGGCGTGCGTCCCAACGGAAATTGCGAAGTGAAGCCGGAGATGCCCTGCGTGTGGGTGGAAGCCACCGAAGGCCAGAAGAAAATGGCCGGCCAGCTGGGCGAAACGCTTCCCTTCCTGCCGCCGGTGGACCAGCGCCTGCGCGGGCATTCCACCTGGGCTTCCATCATTTCCCGGGAAGCGCTGCTGCCGGGGCCCGAGCCGCCGGCGGAACTCCGCGTGTGGGAACGGCCCCGGCACGAATTCGAGCGCGCCTGCGAATCCGGAAATTTCGTAATCACCGCGGAGATCGCCCCGCCGGATTCCGCCGATTGCACGAGCCTTTTGCAGCGCGCCAACCGCTTCAAGGGACTGGTGGACGCGCTCAACCTCACCGACGGAGCGGGCGGCAACTGCCACATCTCCAGCGTGGCGGCTTCGGCGATTCTGACGGCCAACGGCCACACCGCCGTCTGCCAGATGGCCTGCCGCGACCGCAACCGCCTGGCCATGCAGGGCGACCTGCTGGGAGCGGCGGCGCTGGGCGTGCGCAATTTCCTCTGCCTCACCGGGGACGACATTCAGGGCGGCGACCATCCCGGCGCCAAGCCCGTCTTCGACCTGGACGCCGTTTCCCTGCTGCGCATCGCCCGCGGCTTGCGCGACGAGGGGCGTTTCGCCTCCGGGCGCAAACTCGAGGGCCCGCCGAATCTTTTTCTGGGCGCCACGGCCAATCCTTTTGCGCCGCCCTACGCCGACCGCGTGGCCAATCTCGAAAAGAAGATTCTCGCCGGGGCGCAATTCATCCAGACGCAATTCTGTTTTGACCTGGAGCTGCTGGAGAATTTCCTGCGCGAAGTGCGCCGGCGTGGGCTGCACCAGCGCTGCCGCATTATCGTCGGCGTGGGAGCCATGCGCAACGCCAAAGCGCTGCGCTGGATGAGCCAGCACGTCGCCGGCGTGCACGTTCCCGAAAAACTGATCCAGCGCGTGGCCGCCGCCCAGGACCAGCAGCTCGAAGGAAAAAAGATCATGCTGGAAATCATCGCCGCTCTGCGGGACATCGAAGGCGTGGCTGGCGTGCACCTGATGGGCCACAAGAACGAGGAACTTTTAGCGGAAGCCATCGCCGAATCGGGCTTGCGCGCAAAATCCGCCTAGCAAGCGGCGTACGGACCGGTTTCCCCGCCCTTGATCACCTCTGGAAAAATAGAAGAAGCGGACCCCGTCAGAACCAGTCGCTGCGATAGGCGATCCACCAACTGGCCATACCAACCGGAATCGTGGCCGCCAGCGCCCACCACAAGGGCAAAGCCACGTCGGCGACGATCCCCAGAGCCGTAAACGTCAGCCAAAAAACTTTTCGTTGCATGCGGCAATTCTAGCAGCGAACTTGCGGCGCGGAAGCGCGCATGCTCCTCGGCGCTTCCGCAAGGTTAACAGGCCCGCGAAGCGCGCCTTGCGGGAAAGAGAAAGAAGCTGCAATTCAGTGATTGGAAACGAGAACTTTGGAGGCGCGGGTGGGATTCGAACCCACGAATGGAGGTTTTGCAGACCAGTCGTGGATTGCTATCTTGTTGCTTCGTCTTGCCTTTACACCCGCGCTGCTAAGCGATTCTAGCCTCTATTGGGGACCAATCGCTCCCAAGTTGTTCCCAAGTTGTCCGACTGCACCCCTCTGATGAGACAGTTTTCGATGGGCACACTTGCCATTGTTTGAGCCTTCTTCCCGGCTCCTAAGGGGGCCGGGGATCCGGGGAAGGGGGCGACGTCGCCCCCTTCCCCAGAAAA